>Ga0209748_1000743_pt1 | contig 16827 bp, 16 predicted proteins | sample BarGraIncu00421A_FD_185490 | JGI IMG/M metagenome (GOLD analysis project Ga0209748, IMG submission 185490) | Arctic peat soil microbial communities from Barrow, Alaska - Barrow Graham LP Incubations 004-21A (SPAdes) (version 2) | ecosystem: Environmental > Terrestrial > Soil > Wetlands > Peat... | reverse complement strand
CCGCCAGCTACGAGTACCCGCCGTTGCGCGTCCAGGACGTCTGGGTCGATGAGCTCGAGGCCGACTGCGACCGCTTCAACGACGAGCTGAAGAAACTTCGCTCCTTCATCCTGCCCGGCGGCACCCCCGGGTCGGCATACCTTCATGTGGCCCGGACGGTGACCCGTCGTGCCGAACGCTCCGCGTGGACGGCGCTGGAGACCTACGGCGACCAGGCTGCTCCCGAAGGCAGTCCCAAGGGAGTGGGCGGGATCAACCCGCTCACCGCCAAGTACCTCAACCGTCTCTCGGACCTGCTGTTCATCCTGGGACGGGTGGCCAACCTGCCGATCGGCGGGGACGTGCTCTGGCAACCCGGTGGCGGGCGACCGCAGGCAGATGGCGAGAAATTGGCCACCGCACCCCGAGATCAGGCGACGTAGAAGTTTCGCCCGGGCGGAGAGGCTTCGATCCACGATCGCAGCGCGGTATACGGAGCCTGCGCAAGGGCGATCTCAAAACGCGCCTCGCGATAGGCGCAGTCGACCTTTATGGCCCCGCCAATCAGGATCTCAGGCCGCTCGCCGCTCTCAAGCGGCCGGCCCGCGCCGAACTCAAGCAGCGAGCGGTCCCACCGCCTGGCCGGCCGCAGCGAGATCCCGGTGAGCTTGAACCACTCGAGCCCGGTCGTGCCGTAGCGCACCAACCCGAAGCGCCATTTGCCATCAGCGGACTCGCGCAGAGCACAGACCGTCAGAGGCTTGCCGTGGGCAATCACCCGTCGCCGAGTGAAGATGACACCGAGCACGAACACAACAATGAGAAGACAGCCGCCAACCAGCAGTTCGCTGGTGAGCCACAGTTGATGCACAGTGGTGTCAGGCGTTGATCCGGGAGGCGTCAACGGCCTCGGCAACAATGGTGACCCGGTCGTGATCAACCGAGAGGAAGCCGCTGTCGATCGCCGCGGCGTGGATCTGACCCGCCATGGACTCGATACGAACGTCGCCGCTGACCAGGATCCCCAGCAGCGGCGTATGGCCCGGCAGGATTCCCAGCTCGCCCTCGACGGTACGCGCACTGACCTGCTTGGCTTCGCCCTCCCACACCTTGCGATCTGCGGCGACGAGCTCTACATGCAACTGGCCCACGGGTTCCTCCTCTCACGAACGTATTCGGTCATTCTATCGGGCTTCAAGGCACGACCGGTGCACCCAGCCACCTTCATGCCCAAGGTGCGTGCGCCGTCTGGGCGCACCTGGGCGCCGGCAACACAGGTCTCGATCAGAGGTTCTTCTGGATCTCTGACCACTGGCGCTCGACGTCGTCCAGGCCACCACACATGAAGAACGCCTGCTCGGCGACGTGATCATACTCACCGTCGGCGATCTTGCTGAAACCCTCGATCGAGTCGGCCAGCGAGACCGTGGAACCATCCAGACCAGTGAACTGCTTGGCAACATAGGTGTTCTGCGACAGGAAGCGCTGGATACGACGGGCCCGGTTGACCAGGATCTTGTCCTCTTCGGAGAGCTCGTCGATGCCCAGGATCGCGATGATGTCCTGAAGCTCCTTGTTGCGCTGCAGGATCGAGATCACCCGGACCGCCGTGTCGTAGTGGTCCTGGGCGATGTAACGCGGGTCCAGGATTCGCGAGGTCGAGGTCAGCGGGTCGACCGCCGGGTAGATACCCAGCGAGGCAATGTCGCGCGACAGCTCGGTGGTGGCGTCAAGGTGGGCGAATGTCGTTGCCGGCGCAGGGTCGGTGTAGTCGTCAGCCGGCACGTAGATCGCCTGCATCGAGGTGATCGAGTGGCCGCGCGTGGAGGTAATGCGCTCCTGCAGCACACCCATCTCGTCGGCGAGGTTGGGCTGGTAGCCCACGGCCGACGGCATCCGACCGAGAAGGGTGGAGACCTCAGAACCGGCCTGCGTGTAGCGGAATATGTTGTCAATGAACAACAACACGTCCTGCTTCTGCACGTCGCGGAAGTACTCGGCCATCGTCAGGGCCGAGAGCGCAACCCGAAGGCGCGTGCCCGGCGGCTCATCCATCTGGCCGAACACCAGAGCGGTCTGACCGAGAACGCCGGCTTCATCCATCTCGACGATCAGGTCGTTGCCCTCGCGGGTGCGCTCGCCGACACCGGCGAACACCGACACTCCACCGTGGTCCTTGGCGACGCGGGCGATCATCTCCTGGATGAGCACCGTCTTGCCGACACCGGCACCACCGAACAGGCCGATCTTTCCGCCTTCGACATATGGGGTGAGCAGGTCGATGACCTTGATGCCGGTCTCGAACATGACCGTCTTGGACTCAAGCTGGTCGAAGGCCGGAGCCGGGCGGTGAATCCCCCAGCGCTCACTGACCTCAAGCTTCTCGTCACCCTTGAGGTTGAGACAGTCGCCAGTCGTGTTGAACACGTGACCGAGGGTGACGTCACCGACTGGGACCATGATCGGGCCACCGGAGTCCTTCACCGGGGCGCCGCGAACCACGCCGTCGGTGGGCTGCAAGGAGATGGCACGAACCATGTTGTCCCCGATGTGCTGGGCGACCTCGAGGTTCAGGCTCTTCTTCTCCCCCGACAGCTCGACCATGACAGTGAGCAGGTTGTACATCGCCGGCATCGCGTCTGCGGGGAACTCGACGTCGATGACCGGGCCGATGATGCGGGAGACGCGACCGGCTCCGCCTTCGTGCTGGGGCGCGGTGGCGCCCTCGTTGATTACGGCAGTCATTTGCTCTCTCTACCCTCTTACTTGGCGGACGCGAGGGCGTCGGCGCCGCCCACGATTTCGCTGATCTCTTGAGTGATCTCGGCCTGGCGGGCTTGGTTGGCCTGCCGGGTGTACTTGCGGATGAGCTCCTCGGCGTTGTCCGTCGCGGACTTCATCGCCCGCTGACGAGCGGCGAGCTCGGAAGCCGCCGACTGCAACAAGGCATTGAAGAGGCGCTCGGTGACGTACTTCGGCAACAGAGCGTCCAGAACCTGCTCGGCCCCCGGCTCGAACGTGTACAGGGGAAGCACATCGTCCGGGGCCGGCGGTTCAGTGCCCTCGACAACTTCCAGGGGGAGCAGCCGGATGACCTCGGGCTCCTGGGTGACCATGCTGACGAACCGCGTGAACACCACGTGGACCTCGTCGACCCCATCGACGTCGAAGTCCTTGATGAAGTCCTCGGTGATCCGATCACCGATCTCGCGGGCGATCTCGAACTTCGGACTGTCGGAGAAACCCGACCACTCCTGTGCGTACTCGCGACGGCGGAACTTGTAGAAGCCCACTGCCTTGCGGCCCACGAGATACGGGATGACCTCTTTGCCTTCTTCGCGCAGCTTCTCGGCGAGCTTCTCGCTCTCCTTGAGCACGGACGAGGAGTAGGCACCGGCCAGGCCGCGGTCACTGGTGATGACCAGCATGGCGGCACGGCGCACCTGAGGATGTTCCGTGGTCAGCGGGTGGTCGACGTTGGAGAACGTCGCCACCGCGGAGACGGCCTGGGTGAGCGCCCGGGCGTACGGCGTGTGGTCCTTAACCCGCTGACGAGCCTTGACGACCCGCGAAGCCGCGATGAGCTCCATCGCACGCGTGATCTTCTTGGTCGCCTGGACGGACCGGATGCGCTGGCGGTAGACCCGCATCTGCGCTCCCATATGTTCCCGCCTCTCCTAATAGAGTTCGATCCGGTATGACGTGTGCTCACCGTCGGTGAGCGGAGTGTTGCAGTGAACTGGTCCGGGTGGTCACAAGGTGACCACCCGGCGGACGTTCATCGCTTCTGTTTGACGATCCGGACCTGCTCGACCTCGTCCTCGGGCAGCGGCGCGGCCTCCGGTTCGTGACCGACCGGCACAGACTCCTTGCCACCGGCCAGGAACTGCTTCTTGAAGGCGTCGATCGCCGCCAGAACCCCGGCCTGGGTGTCGTCGTCGAACTTCTTGGACTCGCGGATGGCCGACAGCAGGCCGGCCTTCTCGCGGCGCAGGTGATCCAGGAACTGCTCCTCGAACGCCTTGATGTCGGTGACCGCGATGTCGTCGAGCTGACCTGTAGTGCCGGCCCAGATGACCACCACCTGCTCCTCGACGGGCATCGGGGATGCCTGCTTCTGCTTGAGCAGCTCGATGAGACGAGCACCCTTGGCGAGCTGGGCACGCGAGGCCGGGTCGAGGTCGGAGGCGAACATGGCGAACGCCTCCATGGCACGGAACTGCGCGAGGTCGAGCTTGAGCCGGCCGGCCACGCTCTTCATCGCCTTGATCTGCGCCGCGCCACCCACTCGGGAGACCGAGACACCCACGTCGATGGCTGGACGCACGTTGGCGTTGAAGAGGTCGGACTGCAGGTAGATCTGACCGTCAGTGATCGAGATCACGTTGGTCGGGATATAGGCCGAGACGTCACCCGCCTTGGTCTCGATGATCGGCAGACCGGTCATCGAGCCGCCACCCATGGCGTCTGACAGCTTGGCGCAACGCTCCAGCAGCCGGCTGTGCAGGTAGAAGACGTCACCGGGGTAAGCCTCTCGGCCCGGCGGACGACGCAGCAGCAGCGATACCGCACGATAGGCCTCGGCCTGCTTGGAGAGGTCGTCAAAGACAATCAGGACGTGCTTGCCGGCGTACATCCAGTGCTGGCCGATGGCCGAGCCGGTGTATGCGGCGAGGTACTTGAAGCCGGCGGCGTCTGAGGCCGGGGCGGCGACGATCGTGGTGTAGTCCAGCGCGCCGGCCTCTTCGAGGACGCCACGGACGGCCGCGATGGTCGAGCCCTTCTGGCCGATGCCGACGTAGATGCAGCGGACCTGCTGGGCCGGATCGCCGGACTCCCAGTTGGCCTTCTGGTTGATGATCGTGTCAACCGCAACCGTGGTCTTTCCGGTCTGGCGGTCACCGATGATGAGCTCACGCTGGCCACGGCCGATGGGGATCATCGAGTCGATGGCCTTGATGCCGGTCTGCAGCGGCTCGTCCACTGACTTGCGGTCCATCACGCCGGGCGCCTGCAGCTCGAGAGCGCGACGGCCCTCGGCGACGATCTCGCCCAGGCCGTCGATCGGCTGACCGAGCGGGTTGACCACCCGGCCCAGGAAGTTGTCGCCGACCGGGACGGAGAGGACCTCACCTGTGCGCTTGACCTCCTGGCCTTCCTCGACACCGGAGAAGTCACCCAGCACGACGACACCGATCTGGTGGGCCTCAAGGTTGAGCGCGATACCCAGGGTGCCGTCGGCGAACTTCAGCAGCTCGTTGGTCATCGCCGAGGGCAGGCCCTCGACGTGCGCAATGCCGTCACCGGCGTCGATCACTCGGCCGACCTCTTCGCGCGAGGCCGCGCCGGGCTCGTAAGACTGAACAAAGTTGTCCAGCGCGTCCCGGATCTCCTCCGGACGGATCGTGAGCTCCGCCATCAGTGTCTCTCTCCTCGTATGCGGCCCGAATTCAGTCCGGGCCGAAGCCTTGTTTCTTGATTCTGCGTGGATTCAGTGTGTGGCAATGGACTTTTCGGAAAACTGTTGCGGTCTCTGGTTGGCAGTCGGCTACATCCCCAACGCACGTTCGGCTTCCTGGAGCCGGCGCAGGATCGTGCCGTCGACAACCTCGTCGCCGACCTGCACCCGGATGCCGCCGACGACCGTCGGGTCGAGCAGGACCGTGACCTGGACAGCCCTGTCGTAGATCCGTGACAGAGCCCGTGCGAGACGCTGAGCCTGAACGTCGTCCAGCGGGAAGGCAGCAGTAACCGTGGCGGTCAGCTGTTCGCGACGCATCGCCGCAATGGCGAGATAGCTCTCCAGGACCCGGCCGAAGCGTCTGCCCCGCGGGGAGACGGCAGCCTGAAGAGCAAGCAAGATGGCCTCGGGGGACGCCTTGCCCTCGAGCAGTGCCTCGACCAGGGCGACCTTGGCTTCCTCGTCCCCGCCGTGCGCCGACAAGGCGTCACGCAAGTCCGAGTCAGCCGCGACGACACGCCCGAAGCGGAACAGATCATCCTCGAGAGAATCAAGACGACCGCCCGCCTCAGCGGAGGCAACGACAGCCTCAACGGCCAGGCTCTCGGTGGCATCGCCAAGATCACGGTCATCGGCCCAACGCTGAGAGACCAGGACCTTCAGGATGCCGGCCGACGCAGCGCCCACCTTGGGGCCGAACAGGCTCTCGACCAGACCTCGTTTGGCCGTCGCGTCCCGGGACGGGTCGACCAGCGCCCGACGCAGCGACGCGCTCGAGTCGAGCGCGCCCGTGACGCCGAAAAGGTCCTCGGCAAGTGCTGACACGTCGGCTCCGGAACCGAGTGCTGCGGCGAAGGCGTCACGCCCCGCTGTGAACGCCGCACGCGAAGAGCCCTGCATCAGGCGTCCTGCCCGACCGTCTCGGGCTGGACCGCACCCTGCTCGAGCTCGGCCAGGAAGCGATCAACGATGCCGCTCTGGCGAGTCTCATCGTGCAGGGACTCACCCACGATGCGGCTGGCCAGCTCGGTCGACAGCCGACCCACCTCACTGCGTAGCGAGACCACGGCCTGCTGCCGTTCCGCCTCGATCTGCTTGTGCGCCGCCTCGCCGATGCGGTTCGCCTCGACCTGCGCCTGAACGCGGAACTCAGCAATGATCGCCGCGCCCTGCTCCTGCGCCTCGCCGCGGATGCGGCCAGCCTCTGCGCGAGCCTCGGCAAGCTGGGCGTTGTACTGCTCAAGAGCGGCCTGGGCCTGCTGCTGAGCCTCCTCGGCCTGATGCATGCCGCCTTCGATGGCCGCAGTGCGGTCGGCATAGATCTTCTCGAGCTGGGGTACGACCTTGATCTTCACGACGAAGTACAGGATGACGAACGCGATGAAGCCAAAGATCAGCTCGCCCGTGTGGGGCAGAACGGGGAGCTTGTCGGCCTCACCGGCGGTCACCAAAGCTGCGACGTGAGTCGCGCCGGCGAATAGCTGCACGGGAATCTCCTAGTGCCTGGGTACTGAAATTATTGCTGCCTTGTGTGCTGCTGGCTGTGTTGTTCGCAAAAGCTGGCGCCGGCGAACCGGCGAGTGTCTCTACTTGAAGACGAAGGCGAGCACCAGACCGAAGATGGCCAGCGCCTCGGCAAGGGCGAAGCCCAGGATGGCGATCGACTGCAGCATGCCGCGGGCCTCGGGCTGACGGGCGACCCCATTGATGTAGGCGGCAAAGATCAGGCCGATACCGACGCCGGGTCCGATGGCGGAGAGGCCGTACCCGAGGATGGCGATGTTTCCGGTCACGATGTGATCCTCTTTCGTTCTTGATGCTCCGCCCGGCACGTCACCGAGCGGAAGTCTGTGTGCAGACGCATCTGTGTGTGCATCTGTTTGTGCGTGTAGCCGTGTCTATCCAGTGCGTGAGTCGGTCAGTGCATTCATCGGTGCATGTATCGCCGTCAGTGCTCGTCGACCAGGGAGCCGGCGATGTAGGTGGCTGCAAGCAAAGTGAAGATGTACGCCTGCAGGAACTCGATCAGGATCTCGAAGATGGTCAGCACGAAGGCCATGACATATGAGCCCGCACCGGCGACCTTGAGGCCGATACCGCCGTTGATGATCATGTACTGACCGCCGGTGATGAACAGCAGCAGCAACAGGTGGCCGGCAAACATGTTGCCGAAGAGCCGCAGCGCCAGCGTCAGCGGACGCGTGATGAAGAAGGTGATGACCTCGAGAACGAAGATCAGCGGCACGATCCAGCCGGGCAGGCCGGCCGGCACTAGGTGCTTGAAGTACGCGCCGACACCCACGCGCTTGATGCCAATGTAGTGATAGGTGACGTAGACGACGAGGGTCAGGGCGATCGGGATGCCGATCCGACTCATCGTCGGGTACTGGATCGGCGGGATCACGCCGAAGAGATTGTTAACCAGGATCAGCACGAACATCGAGAACAGCAGAGGCACGAAACGCAGGAAGTCCTTGCTGCCGATGATGTCCCGGGCGACGCCGTTGCGAACGAACCCGTACAGGCCCTCGGTGACCCACTGTGTCCTGCTCGGGACGATCGCCGCTCGCCTGGTCGTGGCGATCAACCACCAGGAGATCAGTCCCACCGAGAGCAACAGGACGACTGCGGGTCGGGTGATGGCCAGGGGGCCGTCGAACCACAGCGGCTGATAGAACTCCGCGGAGGTTGGCGTCTGGAAGCCGCCGCCATCGGCCGTAGCCAGGCTGACCAGCACGTTCAGGCTCAAAGGGTCTCCTCGATCATGTGCACCGAGCCGGTCCGGGAGGCCGTCAGGCCAGCAGCACTCGGTTCATCCCGGGGCACGGCGTGCGTGACTCCAGTGCGACCAGCGGACGTCACTGCTGCGTACCGTACCGGACCCACACGAGGTACAGCGACACGGCCATCCCCGCGAGGATCCCAAACGGGACAAAGAAGGCGGTCCCCAGCCAGCGATCCAGCGCCCAGCCGATCCCGCCGAACAGCACCGGACCCGAGATCAGGTACGACACGACGTTCCACATGTGCGCCTCTTCGAGCCGCGGATGCCCCGCGTCGGGATCCGGCATCCCGCCCGGACCTTGCTCGTCCGGATCCATCCGCTCCTCCATCGCTGCTGGTCACAAGAGTGACCGCTGGCTTGGCTCGTCAGCCCTGTTCGCAACCGGCTGGTCGGCTGGCTCGTCATAGACCGGTTGGCGCAGCCTCATGAAGGCCACCACCTGGCACATCTGCCAGATAAGGGCAACGGCCAGGACAGACAGCCCAAAGGCTTTGCCGTCCAACCAGTCTGCGCCCGAAAAAGTGAATATCACCACACCGAGGAAGATGACCTGCGCAAGGTAGACGGCCAGGGCTCCGGCCAGCACCGACAACGGGTTCGCATTGGTCACCCGACCCATGACGTACAGACCGCTGGCGAAGAAGACCACCGCGATGGAGACCCCGAGGAGTGCCGCCAGCCCGCCACGGGTCTGCCTGGTGATCCAGAACACGGCCACGATGACCGGCACCGTGGCGACCATCGGAATCACGGTGGCGCGAAGCATCGCGGCGAAGGGTGGAACCGGTGCTGGTCCCGAAGCTTGCGCCTGCGTCATGCGGTGAGGTTCCTCGCCTGGGTCATGGTGTCTCGATCTTGCGGGGGGCCGGTGATGGCGTCTCGCTCTTGCTGGGTAGGTCATGGCGGTGTAGGTCAGGTGCGGTGTAGGTCATGGTGTCGTCAGCCACCCGAACCCATCCCGTGAGCGCTTGTGAAAGGTATCACAAGCGTCGGGTGGGCATCCATCTGGGGAGCCAGAGCGTCAGGGCCGTGGCGAAGGTGACAACAAGGGCGATGACCACGATCGGGAGCCACCCGTCGACGAAGGCAAAGGAAACCACCCCGAGGGCGACGACGGCGGCCCACAGATAGAGCACCAGCACCGCCTGAACATGGGTGTGACCGAGTCTCAGCATCCGGTGATGCAGGTGCTCGGCATCCGGGTGCCAGGGACGCCGCCCGGCACGGGTACGCCGGACCACCGCGAGCAGGACATCCAGCAGGGGCACCGACAGGATCGCGAGCGGAAGCACGACCGGCAGCAGGATCGCGACGTTCGGGTTGCCGCCGACCTGCGCGCTGGGGTCGATGTTGCCCGTCATCGAGATCGTCGCCGCCGCCAGGAGCAGCCCGAGCATGAGTGAGCCTGAGTCGCCCATGAAGAGTCGGGCCGGGTGGAAGTTGTGCGGCAGGAAACCGACGCAGACGCCGACCAGCGCAGCGGTGATGAAGGTGGCGGAGGAGAACACGTTCGGCGGGTCGTAGGTACGCGACAGGAGGTAGGAGTAGCTGAAGAATGCCAGTCCCGCTATGGCAACCACGCCGGCCGCCAGCCCGTCCAGACCGTCGATGAAGTTCACCGCGTTGGTGGAGATGATGACGGTGAAGATCGTCAGCGTCACCAGGACAGATGCGGGCAGGACGGTCACACCGAACAGCGGCAACGACAGCAGCTGAACGCCGGTGAACGCCATCACGCCGGCGGCGAGCATCTGTCCTGCCAGCTTTGTCAGCCAGTCCAGCTCGCGGATGTCGTCAAGCACCCCGACCGCACACACGATGACGGCACCGATCAGCACGCCCATCATCTCGCTGCCCTGGAAGATCTGGGACAGATAGGGCAACCGACTGGCCACCAACAGCGCGGCGACGAACCCGAGCAACATTGCCAGCCCGCCAAGACGCGGGATCGGATGCGTGTGGATGTCGCGGTCGCGCACCGCGGTGATCGCCCCGGTCGCGAAGGCCAGCCACCTCACGAACGGGGTGGCGGCATAGGTGACCACCGCAGCCACCAAGAAGACCAGGAGATACTCCCGCATGGATCAGCGCCTAGCTCGAGAACAATGCAACCGGATGGATCAGCTGCTCAAACGAGCGTATGCCGGGAAGCGGCCGACGAGGCCCGTCACCTCGGCGCGAATCTCCTTGGACCTTGGGTGGTCCGGGTCGCCGTCGGTCTGGGTCACCGCCCGATGGATGAGGTCGGCGATCACCTTCATCTCGTCGGTCCCCATGCCCTGGGTGGTCACCGAGGGGGTGCCGACTCGGATACCGGAGGCCGTGTTCGGCGGCTGCGGGTCGAAGGGGATGGCGTTCTTGTTCAGCACGATGCCGGCGGCGTCCGCGCGAGCCTCGGCATCCTTGCCGGTCACCCCGATCCCCTGCAGGTCATGCAGTGACAGGTGGGTATCCGTGCCCCCGGTGATCGGCCGGATGCCCTTCTCCCCCAGCGAGGTTGCCAGTTGCTGCGCATTGGCGATGACCTGCTTGGCATAGACCTGGTATGCCGGCTGGGCACACTCGTGCAGGTTGACCGCCTTGGCTGCGATGCAGTGCATCAGTGGGCCGCCCTGCATCATCGGGAAGACCGCCTTGTCCAGCTTGGCAGCGTGCTCCTCCTTGCAGACCAGCATGCCGCCGCGTGGCCCCCGCAGCACCTTGTGCGTCGTGAAGGTGACGACATCGGCATACGGGACAGGGCTCGGGATCGCCTTTCCGGCGACCAGCCCGATGAAGTGCGCGGCATCAACCCAGAAGATCGCGCCCACCTCGTCGGCGAGGTCGCGGAAGAACTCGAAGTCGATCAGGCGCGGGATGGCCGAGCCACCCGCAACGATCAGCTTTGGCCTGTGTTGCCGGGCGAGCGCGGCCACCGAGTCGTAGTCGATGTCCTCGGTCACCTTGTCCACGCCGTAGTGCACGGCGTTGAACCACTTGCCGCTGAAGGAGACCTTCGAGCCGTGTGTCAGGTGACCACCGTGCGGCAGGGACATCGCCAGGATGGTGTCACCCGGCTGGCAGAAGGCGCCATAGACGGCCAGGTTGGCATTGGCCCCCGAGTGCGGCTGCAGGTTGGCGTGCTCGGCGCCGAACAGGGCCTTGGCACGCTCGATACCGATCGTCTCAGCCTTGTCGACCTCGGAACAGCCACCGTAGTACCGACGCCCTGGGTACCCCTCGGCGTACTTGTTGGACAGGGTGGAACCGAGCGCAGCCAGCACTGCCGGGCTGGTGAAGTTCTCGCTGGCAATCAGCTGGAGTCCGCCGCGCAGTCGCTCAAGCTCGGAGAGGAGAACTCCGGCGATCTCCGGATCCTGGCTGTTCAGCTGACCGAAGTCGGCGCCGAAAAAAGTCTGGTCCATGGACATGGGGCGCTCCCAAGCGGAGAAAGGGCGAACGTGATGGAGGGGTGCCAAGGTGGCCCGCCCAACTCTAAGGGGTGCTCGCTGCCTGGTTCGAGACGGGGCGCTGAGCCGTTCCTTACGTGAACGATATCGTGATGTCCGAAACGGACGAATCAGGCAACGACGGCCGCACCCACGCGACACAATGGAGTCAAGAGCATCGCTCGGAGCGAGCTCGCCACTGCTGGCTGCACCGGCGCACCCAGCGGTGGCGCAGGAATCTGGATGCTCCCGCCCTGCTGACTCGTGCCGAAGGGAGAGCATGCCCAGTCTCAGAAGGCGCAAACAGGGCTCCAGACTGTTCGCGTTGTACGTCCTTGCCAGTCTCGTCCCGATCAGCGTGATCGGTGTCGTGGCTGTGCGCGGAGACGCCCAGGCCGGCAGTGAGTTCGGCCGTGACTGGGGGCGCGCACAGTCCGCCGTCATCGAGCAGATGGCCATCGCGCCGGCGCTGCGTGGTGCCGACCTGTCCCTGGGGCTGAACAAGGCCGAGCGTGGGCGCCTCCAGTCCGCCACCGACCTGGCGATCTTCAACGGCACGGTCTCGCATCTGCGCCTGCGCAGCTTCGACGGCACGGTCGAGTTCTCCGACAACGGCAGCGCGGCAGGTTCTGTGCCGGTGACCGATCCGGCGTTCCAGGCCGCTGCGGCCGGGCGTACCGACGTGCGCCTCTTCGAGGGCAGTCCGCATTCGCCCGGCGTCGTCCGCGTCCTGCAACCAGTGATCGCGGCGGCCAACGGCATGGCCACCGGGGTGCTGGAGGTCTACCTGCCATACGACGCGATAGCCACCAAGGTGCAGGCCGAGACGCGTACCGAGATGATTCGGGTCGCTCTCAGCCTCGTCGGGCTGTTCGCCCTCCTGGCTCTCATCTCCTATTGGACCACCCGCGCGCTGCGCCAGAGCGCCGCCACCCACGAGTACGAGTCCCTGCACGACTCGATGACCGGGCTGCCCAACCGCGAGCTGTTCCGGCGAACGGCAGAGGACGCGCTGGATCGCGGCCGGCGCGGCGAGCAGGGAGCCGTGGTGCTGATCGATCTCGACCACTTCAAAGAGGTCAATGACCCCCTTGGCCACCACGCGGGCGACGAGCTGCTGCGGATCGTCGGGCGCCGGCTCCGTGGGTCACTGCGCACCGACGACATGGTGGCCCGGCTGGGCGGCGACGAGTTCGCCATGGTCCTGCCGCGCGGAGGTGACCGTGATGAGACGTTGGCGTTGCTGTACCGAATCCGCGATGAGCTGGGTGAGGAGGTCGTGCTGGACGGTGTCTCGCTCAGCGTGGAGGCGAGCTTCGGCGTCTGCTTCTACCCCGAGAGCGCCGAGACCGTCGAGGATCTCCTGCAACATGCGGACGCCGCCATGTACCGCGGCAAACAGGGACGGGGCATCGTGGTCTACGAGGCAGCGACCGCACACCACGCGACCCACGCACTGCTGATCCAGCGCGAGCTGCGCAGGGCGCTGGATCGTGACGAGCTCGTGCTTCACTACCAGCCCAAGGTGAAGCTCAGCTCCGGCCGGGTGACCTGCCTGGAGGCGCTCGTGCGCTGGCAACAGCCCGAACGCGGGCTGCTGCTGCCCTCGGAATTCCTTTTGGTGGCAGAACGCTGCGAGCTGATCGAACCCTTGACGACCTGGGTGCTGCGGCGCGCGCTCGCCGATTATGCGGCCTGGACGGCAGCCGGCCACGACTGGATGGTCGCGGTCAATGTCTCCGCGCGAAACCTCACCTCGCCGGACTTCGCGGTCAGCGTTGGCCGGATTCTGCACGAGGCGGGTGTGCCACCCAACCGGCTTCGCCTCGAGGTGAGCGAGGCTGCGTTGACGTTCGATGCCGAGCTGGCCAAACAGGTGATCGGTGCGCTCGCCGACCAGGGCATCTCGATATCCATGGACCACTTCGGCATGGGCCTGACGGACCTGGCCCAGATGTGCACCACCTACGTGTCTGAGATCAAGATCGACCGGACGTTCCTCGGTGGTCTACCGGGCAACGAGCGGGATCGCGCCATCGTGCGCTCGGTCATCGATCTCGGTCACGGCCTCGGATGTCTGGTCACCGCGCAGGGTGTGGATTCGCAAGATGTCGCCGACGCACTGAAAGACGCGGGGTGCGACGACGCGCAGGGTCACCTATGGCTCCGTCCGGGCCCCTGGACCGAGGTTGCCCGAATGTTCGGCGCAACCGGGACACCGACTGACACGACCACCATGACAGCGATGCCCCCGCAAACCACGCGTGGGAGCGAGAAAGCGTCACGATGAACCGCCGCACCGCTCGTCCCCTCGTCGCAGCAGGTCTCGTCCTGGCTGTGGGGGCGACAATGCTCGCTGGGTGCAGCGGTTCGACGTCCTCCCTCCCGGCCGCGGCTCAGACAGTACGGTTCGACAAGAAGCTGCACGACCTGCTCCCGCTCTCGGTCCGCAACCGCGGTGTTCTGCGAGTCGGCACGGACGCCTCCTACGCGCCCATGTCGGCCTTCGGGCCCGATGGCCTCACCATCATCGGCATGGAACCCGACCTCGGAGTCCAGATCGGGCGCATCCTCGGAGTACGCCTCCAGTTCAGCAACATCGACTTCGCCACTCTTCTCGGGCGTGTCGAGAGCGGTGACCTGGACCTCGCCATCTCGGCCATCACGGACAAGCCCGAGCGCGCCAGGAGCGTCGACTTCGTCAACTACTTCAGAACCGGCACCTCGATCGTCGTGCAACGCGGCAACCCGGCCGGCGTCCACGAGCTCAACGACCTGTGCGGCAAGGTGGTCACCGTCGAGAGCGGAACGACGCAGGTGGACCTGCTCACCCGGACACAGAAGAACTGCGTGAACAGGCCCATCCTCGTGAAGACCTACCCGACCAACTCGGATGCCCTCGTGCAGCTCCGTACCGGTCGCGCGGTCGCGGTGCTCAACGACTATCCGCCCGCGGTATTCCTGGTCAACGACGCGCGCACCAAGTCGGAATACCAGCTGGCGTCAACCTTGCAGTACGAACCGGGGCTCTACGGCATCGTCGTCACCAAGAGTCAGCCCCGCCTGCGCGACGCCATTCAGGGGACCCTCCAGCAGATGTTGCGTAGCGGCAGCTACGCCGAAGTCCTTGCCCGGTGGCACGTCCAGGACGGTGCCGTCCAGCAGATCACTATCAACTCGAGTCGATGACACCCAGGAGGCGGACGTGGTGATGGCGGTATGGCGGCGCTACCTGCTCGCCGGCCTTGTGGCCTGCGCGGTGTGCGTCGTGCTGCCGCTCGGGGTCGGCCGGGACATCGTCTACTGCCTCATCGGATTCTCCAGCGCCGCGGCGATCCTGGTGGGCGTCCGCAGGAACCGGCCGGCCCATCCGACTGGGTGATATCTCATCGCCGCCCGGCACTGTGGTCTGGGTTCTGGGGGACGGGCTGTACGGCTGGTATCAGCACGTGGTGTTCATCGAACCGTTCCCCTCGCCCGCCGACGCGCTCTACCTGCCCGGATACATATTCTTCGCCGCGGGGCTGCTGGTGCTCATCCGGGGCCGAGGCCGCGAGCGCGGGTCGCACACGCTCCTCGACACCGCGATCTTCACACTCGCTCTCGGTTTGCCGGCCTGGTTGTTCCTGATCACGCCAACCTGGGTCGCCGAAGGCGAGCCGATCCTCACCCGACTCGTGGGCGTCGCCTACCCGTTCTGCGACGTGCTTCTCTTCGCCATCTTGATGCGTCTGGCGACGTCAGTCGGGGCGCGGAACACCGCCTTCCGTCTGGTCACCGTCGCGGTCGGCGCACTGGTGGCCGCCGACAGCGTATTCGCGGTCTCGGCGTTCGTGCCCGCCCTCGCGGGCCGTACGTACCTGCTCGACTCCATGTGGCTGGCCTCTTACGTGCTGTGGGGTGCTGCGGCCCTGCACCCATCGATGCGCACCTTGTCAGCGCCAGCACCCGACCGCGTCGAGAGGTTGTCGACGACTCGCATGGTCGCGCTGGCGGCGGCCGTGGCTGTCGGCCCGACCATCATCGTCGGCGAGCTGATCGCCGGTGTCCCCGTGCAGAACGTGACCATCTCGATCGCGTCAGTCTTGATGGTGCCGCTCATCCTGGTCCGGATGATCCGCATCGTCCGCCAGCTGGAAGACCAGGCAGAGCGGCTTGAGCAACTCGCGGACACCGACTACGTCACGGGTCTGGTGAACCGCCGATACTTCGTCGACCGGCTCGACGAGCTCCTCGGCATGGCAGATCCCGAGGTCACCGGCAGCCTGCTGGTCAACCTGGAACGGTTTTCCGAGATCAACGACACCCTCGGACACCGGACGGCCGACTCAATTCTGCACGCGGTCGGGGTTCGCCTGGGCGAGCTGGTCGGCGAACGCGCCCTGGTGGCTCGGATGGGCAACGACCTGTTCGGGGTCCTTGACCCGTCGATCACCTCCGGCGAGGAAGCCGGCCGCGCCGCCGCGCGCATCCGGGAGGCTCTTGAGCTCCCCCTTGAGCTGCCCGACCTGAGTGTGTCGGTGGAGGTCAGTGTCGGGGCCCTCGTCCTGCCCGAAGACGGCGCGGAACCCGAGCTGGCGCTGCTCCGAGCCGACGTGGCGCTGTCAATGGCCAGGGTGCGGTCCGGGCGCACGGCGCGATACGGCATCGAGATGGAGTCCGGAGACGCGCTCCCGCCTCTGATGATCGGGGAGCTGCGCGAGGCAATCGAGCGCGGCGACATCGTCGTTCACTACCAGCCGCAGGTCGAGGTCCGCTCCGGACGGGTGCTGGGGGTAGAGGCACTCGTGCGCTGGCAACATCCACGCCACGGGCTGCTGGGCCCAGATACGTTCATCCCGGCGGCCGAGCAGACCGGCCTCATCGGACCGCTGATGCAGTACGTGCTCAACAGTGCGCTGAACCAGTGCGCGTGCTGGCGGCGCGAAGACCTGGACCTCACGGTCGCGGTGAACATGTCGGTGCGCAACCTGCTGGACCCGGGGATCGTCGACGACGTACGTTCGGCCCTCCATCGCCATGGTCTCGACCCGCGATCCCTCGAGCTTGAGATCACTGAGAGCTCGGCGATGGTGAACCCACGGCGCTCGATAGAGGTCCTCGGCGCGCTCGCGGCACTGGGCGTGAAGCTCTCGATCGACGACTTCGGCACCGGGTACAGCTCGCTGGCATAC
>Ga0209748_1000742_pt1 | contig 16833 bp, 12 predicted proteins | sample BarGraIncu00421A_FD_185490 | JGI IMG/M metagenome (GOLD analysis project Ga0209748, IMG submission 185490) | Arctic peat soil microbial communities from Barrow, Alaska - Barrow Graham LP Incubations 004-21A (SPAdes) (version 2) | ecosystem: Environmental > Terrestrial > Soil > Wetlands > Peat... | reverse complement strand
CCGTGCAAGGAGTTGTTGTGGTGGACAATCGTAGTTACGGAACCGCGGCACTGACATTTTACCGTAAAAAATAGCGGCTTTATTGCCGCTATTTTATTTGGTACGCGAGAGAAGACTCGAACTTCCACATCCTTACGGACACTAGCACCTGAAGCTAGCGCGTCTACCATTCCGCCACTCGCGCATATAATTACCACCTTTTAGAATAGCGGGTGACGTTCGGTGGGGCAACCCCAAAATTGCTTTATGGTAATCCAGAAAGAATTTTAGGGGTAAACCGGATGGCAGGACCCGATAACACTAATCAATAGGTGAATATTGGGCAAAATCAGCAAGATTATAGTCGGGATTAAGTTGCGCGACTAAAGCTCTGAGGTCTGATTTTTGTTTAACTCCAGGGTTAAGGGTGCCGAATGGATCAAACGCAGCTCGAATTTGAGTATAAATATCTAATTCATCTTCATCTAATTGGGCATAGGCTGCCGTTGCTCGAAGTCGCCCCTCGCCAGATTCAGCTGACATACTTCCGCCATATTTAACGACTAATTCCATATAATCACCTATAAGTTTAAAGGTTTTTTGCTTATCACTAACGATATGTAACTGAAGCGTTGGACGGGTTAGGATAACGCCGCTCAACCATTTAATGTGTAGTGGTAGAGTAATGTGGTGCTTTTTTGCTAATTCACCTAATGCAACAATAAACTCTTCGCGTCGATCAGACGGAATTGAGGCACCATCAATAATCGAGGGTCGTGATTCGCCCTTTACGCTTGGTTGTAGAATAACTGAATTTACTTCGCGAATAACATTTAATTCATCTGCGCTGTAATCTACACTGGTAAAGATTGTTGTTTCAAGTTTAGCTAATTTTTTTAGAGCTTGCTTCATTTTATGATTACGAGCATGATCTCCAAAGTCATTAAAGCTTATATAAAGGATCGAACCGACATTTCGATCTAAATAAAGTTCAGAAAATACATACTTTTTACCGTAACCGTGGGCGACATCAAATAATTCACCATCCATCACTTCAATAACATCCGGCTGTAAAGATACTAAAGAGTCAGCAGCATCACGTGCTAGTTCTGGGCTATCAAATGTTGCAACCACGATTGATTCCTCGGCGCTATAGAAGTCAGTTTTTAAAACAATCTCCGAAATCATTCCTAGGGTCCCTTGGCTTCCAATAAGTAAAGGTGTCAAATCAAAGGAACCATCGTGATTTTTTACCTTAGCGATGCCCGTATAGCCAGTATTTTCCGGCGGATTGTTGGCAATTTTATCAGTAATGGTTTGCTGATTATCTTCTATGATGCCGTCAATCTTACGGTATATTTCGCCCTCAAAAGTTTGTAGACCCTTCTTTTTGCTAAGTTCATGTTTACTGATTCGATTTGTTTCGATTAAGTCTCCATTAGCCAAGACTACTTCAAGTCGCATTACCCAGTCACCAGTTAAACCGTAGCGACCAGATTGCATCCCGCCGGAATTATTAGCAACGGATCCACCGATAGAACTATAAGACGAAGATTGCGGATAGGTTGGGATAATCATTCCATGAGATTTCAATGTTTCATTTAACGCACCAAAGTTAACTCCGGGCTGAACATGAACAAATTGATCTTTATTTTTTAAACTGATAAAAATAGTCTTATTGAGGTGGGCAAGCGTATTAATAACAATACCTTTACCGATTGCTGCGCCAGATTTGTCTGAACCACTACCGCGGATTGTCATTGGCAGGATGTGACCTTTTTCGGCTAATTGCCAAGTAAACCTTGCTATTTTACGGATATCATTTGTTACTCTTGGGTGGATAACGAGTTCAGGGTTAATACTGAGGATACTTCCGTCACGAGAAAACTTTTGTCTTATTGATTCATCACTGTTAACTTCGCCCAAAATATGTTCGTTTAGATATTGTGCAATTTTATTCATACCTAATTTATCCCCTCAGTCATTACTGTCTTATATGATAACACAAGCGGGAAGGTAGATGGTAGTTAGTAAATGGTAAATAGTATATTAGAAAACAGGTATATAAACTTGTCGAAGAGGTGATGATTTGCTACAATATGACAGTTACCAAAACATGTATGTGAGTGGTGGCCCAATTGATAATAGTAGACACGTAGCGTGTAAAAACTAGTATCGCAGAAGGTCATAATTTGCAACAGATAAACATATGCGCGAGTGGTGGAATTGGTAGACACGCTAGCCTTAGGAGCTAGTGCCTTCGGGCGTGGAGGTTCAAGTCCTCTCTCGCGTACCAAAATTGACAACAGGTTGATTTATCAACTTAGCAAAAGGCTCTTTCCACTTGTAGGAAGGAGCTTTTTTGTATCCCATTTGTACGTTCAAGAGTAATAATCGAGCTATTGCGTCTTTTTCGACAGGATCGCCGGCTCTCATCTTATCAGCGGCCACATTTGCGATGTTCAAGAACTCATCAACAGTAAGTTCAAAATCTCCGGCAAGTTCCAATTTATTGTCAATTTTGGTAATCTTCGCCTTTAATTCTATGATCTGGCGTAGTTTGTCTTTGATGTCATCATTGATGATTTGTCGTGAACTAGCTGGCGTATCCTTTGCTAACTGTATCAAACCTAGCGATTGATCCTTGTGTTGGCGCTCGATATGCTTCAGTGCGCCGGCTAAACTGTCCTTCTCACTAAGTAGCGTCAGTTTCTTTTCTTCACCAAACTCTGCGAAGTATTTTTTAGCTTTATCATAATCCTTTTCTGTAAACTTCAATTTTTCAAGCTGTTTTATTAAGTCGTCAAGCAATACGTGGGCGCGTACGCTTTTACCGTAGGCTTCACATTCCTTGTTATCGCAGCGTATGTAGAGCTTCTTTTGATTTGCTCGTCCACTTGCGCCGACCACCATGTAATGGACCTTATCATTACAAACATTGCAGAATATAAATTGCTGGAATGGCGAGAATGGTGCTGATTTCTTCTTTTTCTTGGAGGTGCGCGCTCTAGTAATACCGATAGCCTGGATGGCGTTGTAGTCTTCTTCGGTTATCATCGGCTGGAACATGCCATTATAAGCATCGCGAAGGTCGGTCTGAGTACCGTTTCTTTTGCTTCGCAATACGCCATAGTAGAAAGTATCGCTAAACAGCTTAGATGCCGTTTGTTTACTAATCTCTATGCTTCGAGGGCGCTTGCTCTTGCGTGGATCACCCTTTGTTTTTCGCGATATTCCTCCATGAAGCCACATGTCTATTACCTCAGCCTGAGTGGTGTTGCCTTCAGCGAGCATCAAGAAACCGCGCTGTATGCCCTCAAATGATTCGTTGGGTCTATATTGTCCAGTAGCTTCATCAATGTCATAACCCCACTTTGGTGATCCGTTAGCCTTACCTTCGTCAAAGTTACCGTTCATTCCGCGCTTTACATTTTCGCTAAGTTTTTCAGAGTATTCTTTGGCCATCGCAAACATAATGTTGAGCATTAATTTGCCGCTGGCGTTATTTCTGAATTCCGTTGTGGGAAATTTTAAATCAATAATCTTGCCGGTATCTAGCATGTCAACCAACTTACCGCTGTCAAACGTATTGCGACTGAGGCGATCTGGATGGTATGACAATATGCCGTCATATTTGCCGCTCTCGATGTCTTCAACCATCTGATAGAATTTATGGCGTTGACCGCCAGAGTATTCGGATATTTTAGCCGATTTGTCTTCTTTAATTACTTTAATAACATTAATGCCAAGCCGTGTTGCCATCTCTTGGCATGATTTAACTTGGTCATCGATTGAGCGGAACTGCTCTCCGTGTTCGTCAGAGGTAGATTTACGAGCGTAGAGAATATACCTGTATGATCGTATGCGTCTTAGTTCCTCAGTATCCATTACTTATATTTTACAACACATGTGAATGGTGGCCTAGTATTCAATAACAGAACCATCAGTATTTTGAATATACTTGCTGTTAAATGCTAGTTTTTCTGGAGTTATCTCGATATTTGCAAGGACCTTAACAAACTCTACGATGTTTTCCGCAGGGTTGTCGAGTTTCGGCCTAAAACCATCAACAACCCCACGCAGTATCGATTTGCGCTGGGGTGTTTTCTTTATGGTTTGTGCTTGCGGCATATTCTCAGCCTAGCCGAGATTCTATCGAGTTTGCCGAACTAGTAGTTTAGACCCAGCCCGATTCCTCATCATGCATTACAAATTCTTTGAGGCTATCTAGGTAGCTATTCATAGCTTTAGTGTCAAGTCTCAACTCCTCGATGTCTGCTAGTGTAATAAAAGTTCGCAATGTTATGGTGCTATTGAGGTCGTCTACTTTGAAAAAGAACTTACGGAATGGTTTAGGAATCTTGAAATTATTTCTGACGGCGTATAAGTTGTACCTACTACCTTTACCGGTCGTAGGTTTCGTGTATCGTCGGACCGGATCATATTCAATAAAACGCTCGGTGTCGTTTTTATGAAGCTCGTAGTTATCTAATGTGGCGACGAACACAGCATGTTCAGCCGTTTCATCATAAGAAGTTTTAATTATTCTTCTTATGGGCTTTTGCTGGTTTAACGGCAGGTCTTGATTAAAATAAGTGATAATAACTGCCTGCTGATTGACGTCATACTTTAATACGTACCAAACGTCTTCGGTTTTAGCTACAAGGGCAACAGTGCCTTTGTCATCAATGATTTTACTAACATACTTATCGTGCCGCATACACGCCTCTATTTTACAAAACTGTCGACGTATTGTGAAATCGTGCTACGATGTAAGCCTATTCGACGTCCGATTTCGCTATAAGACAATTCTGCTTCTAACATGCACACAATGCGTCGATGGTATTTGTTAGCCCTTTAATCGTTCAGGAGCGCTCTTACGCCCTACAGGACGGCCAAGGACTACACCTTCAGCCCTTCTGCGCGCTAAAGCTTCTATAGTGCGCTGCGAAATTAGGTTTCGTTTTATTTCTGCGCTTAGGCCAAAAGCAAACACTAGGACCTTACTTTGTATATCGTCGCCCAGCCTATGGCCGTCTTTAATACAATTCTAGACAATATAGAGAAAAATAATGCTGAAACGTCGGAACTAGCTGAATTTTGTGACTGGCTCTTACTAATACTAATGAGTGGCCAGATAGAAGTTGATTAGTCTTTGATGATTGCTTGACCGTTCATAAGCATCGGTAGCAGGAAATCTCGCAGTCGTACCAAACGCACAACTTCTGCTTTATTGTTAACATACTGTTCAAATATCGGCTTTGCTAGCTCCTTGAATCGCATTACAACTTCTTTATTAAACGGCGTGTTTAGATAATTAATGGAGCTGCTGGCGTGCAACAAAACGGAGCCAGTAGCGTACTTTTCAATAGTGTTCTTCGTGCGTGGATCAAGAAAAAGTAGCCAAACAAACGAGTTATCGATAATTCCTGACTTATCATAAATCTTACGTAGTCCACTTGAAATTGCACCATCAAGCCCCAACCCCAGCTTACCTACAGTGCCATCAAAAGTTACGATTACATCACTAGGCTTTACGATGTTTAGAGCGCTGCTCTTGTCAACATAAGTTGTGCAGACGCTGTTAATATCACCGACTCTATAGAACCGGACCGAATCTTCCTTCGGGCTATCACCATAAGCATCCGATCCGACTTCTGTTCCTTTATTAAACTCCAACAAATCTCTTAGTTTCTCTACGGTCCATCTGGTTGGTATTTCACGCTTCAGCTCTTCGCTATAAACCATCGCTCCGCCGGCGGTTTTATATGGTCGTCCAGATTCATCAGGAAAATCAAACTGCACAAACCAATGATTATATAAAGCACGCGCTGTTGACTCTAATTCTGCATTGATTTTATTATTTAGCTCAATTTTCTCATCCAGTAGTGATAGTAGGCCAGCGATAATTTTCTGTGTGCTAATGCTTGGAGCAAGCACCGTGTAATTCGGAAACTCGTCTATGGATATTCTATTTACTGTACTTCCAGTGAAAATATTATTTTCAATAAATGCCTGCCAGCTCTGTGTTTGGAAGTAATAATAAAGCCACTTAGGGTCTATTACTTCCTTGTCTTTAATACGTACTATAGCCAGGCGACGACCAAGGCATCCGATTAAGCCTTTTGGGATTAATGCGTAGCGGTTCAACGTAGCTTCATAGGAGAACACCACATCGTCTTTCTGTAATGATGTACGCTTTGACCATTTCGTAAAGTCTTCATCTGACAAATAATCAAAATTCTCTGGTGCTATTTTACCGTCTGACGATATAGCTCGAATACCCAGATACACTTTGCCAGATTTAGTCTTCTTTGGCGTGGCGTGAGCGCCGTCAATGATTTGCGCCACATCGCCAATCCTAATACTAGGCATGCTGTACCCCTAGTATCAGCCAAGCAAGGGTGCGTAAAAAAAGCGGTCGATTAGTCTCATCGCTATTTGTCATATTTCAATCTTCCGAGTTGGTCGTTAATTTCGGCTTCTAGTGTTTTACTCTCGGCGAAGAGTTTATTTAGGTTTTCCGTATGGTCGGCTAGCTTCCTAGCAAAATCTTCCGGCGTAATATCAATATGCTGGATTTTAATGTCAAAGTATTGGCCGGCAGCTAGCGAGTAATTCTTTTCTTTGATTTCTTCATAGCCTAGGACCACGGAGAAATCGTCAATCGCTTCTTTGGTTTCAAAAGCTGAAATAATTTGAGCTTCATCTTCAAAACTCAGAAGGGTCTTTTGGTTCTTGCCATCCTTGACCTTCTTGCCAAGTTTTGATGCATCCACGAGTACTACTTTGTCATTATTGGTTTTATCAATGAGTAGTATTGAGACATTAGTTCCTGTTGTAGCAAAAATGTTTGATGGCATACTCACTACGCCTTTGAGCCACTTCTTTTCAACAAGCCTCTCGCGAATAGACTTTTCAATTCCGCTCTGTGCAGTAATAAAGCCAGTAGGTACGACTATCGCGGCTTTACCTGTGTCATTGAGCATCCACATAATATGCTGAATAAAAAGCAGGTAAATCGACATTTTGTCTATATCCTTTTTTGGTGCATTTGGTACACCGGCAAAGAATCGCTCTGTGAAGTATGGTTGTGATTCTAGGTCGTCACGCCAGTCTGAGAAGTCTAGTTTGAACGGTGGATTACTTACAATGAAATCCATTTTTTGGCTATGCTTATTATGAAGAATCGTATTACCTTGAACGATGTTATTAATACTGTGACTAAGGCTGTTTAGAATAAGGTTCAATCGCAGTAGGTTTGACGACTTCTGGCTTATGTCTTGGCTATAAATGGTGCTTTTATCAATCCCTATTTTACTAGCGATATTCATGAGCAGTGTACCGGACCCAGCACTTGGATCGTATACTTTTACGTTCGTTGGCGCACTATTGCCAACGAGGATTTCAGCCATAATTTTAGCTACAGAATGCGGCGTATAGTATTCAGCATATTTGCCACCACCGTCTTTATTGTAGTCTTTAATCATGTATTCAAATAAGCGCGAGAAGAAATCAAAGCCGGCTGAGAAGATTTCGTCAAAATTAAACTTACTATCTGCCAGTTTATTAATGATAGCCTTAGCAACTACGTTATGTTTTGATTTATCAGATACTGAATCTTGGATCAAGCTTTCATCAAACAGACGTATTTCGGTGTTTCCGTCTGTATGTACCGAGAAAACAGAAGAGTTAGTTACGGCTATGTCATTGAGCGTATCATCAAATGCTTTCGCAAACTCTGTATCATTTTGATGTGCGAAGAGATAAGGTAGCAGATGCTCCGGCCGTAAATGCGCAGAGTTGTTACCGAGTTTCATAAGTAGCAGTTTGTAGTCGTTTTCGTTCAGATTCTTAAGGTCTTCATAACTTTGAAGATCGGGATTGATTTTGCCAACTTCATACAGGAACCTGTCGTTTAAGAATTTGTAGAGGAAGCTTTGCGTAACTAGCTTATATTCACTAGCTTCGCCACCGAGACCATTATCGGCACTTATTTTTTTAATGGCATCGACTAACTCTTGCGCTTTTTGGTTGTATTCATGTTCCATTATTGGTCTTCTCCTTTGTATTCCTGTATGTACTCATCAGCTAGTATCTCACTTAGGCGTATAGCAGTTGTTGCATCAATTTTTGGAGTTTCTGAGCCTTCCATGCTATCTACTACTACTTTTCCCATCATCTGACGGAAGTAACCATCACTATCTACTAGATTTTCGTTTATGCCAAGCTTAGCCGCAATTGATTTTTTAATACCGGTCAGCACATCAAATAACGGCTGATTTTGACTGACTCGGCCGCTTGGTTCGAGGAGCTTGAACGTACGCGCAAACTTTTTATCATCATAAAATTTAGCTAGTACTACGTAGTTCTTGCGATTTAGTTCCTTGATGCGATCGTATATGCGCTTAAGCTCAGTTGAGGCATACTCCATTTTATCGCGGTTACCATTGGCTTCACTCTCATTATAGTCAGTCAGTAGTCGCGTGAATTCTTCATACAATGTTACCCACTCAGGGTCTTTTTGATTGTAGTTCTTATCAAGCTCTATGCGTGTGTTACGGGCCACTTCTTGTAAATCATTGGCGAGTAGTCGTAATTCCTCTTCGCCGGTCTTCTTAAATTCAAACACTACGCCTTCAATGGCGGTGTTGAGCAACTCTTTACTGTTTATGTCGCTGGTTGCGTCTTTGAGATTGAGAAGTTTAAGGCGGTTAGAGACTTCCGTTAGTAGTTTTGCAATGAGCTTGAAGTCGAGCTTTTCTAGAATTTCAGTATAGCCGAGTAGCCTTGCAATGTTATAAATATCGCGCGCTGATTCCAGTGACTTTTTAAGTTGATTGATGTCGTCTTTATTATCAATGGCGCTAATTTGTCGGCTAAATGTTTCAAGGTTGTCGAGCGAGTAATCACTGAGCATGTTCTGCACAAGGGCTATTTGTTCATCAATCTCAGTTTTGCTCATAAATAGCGAACCGAAGATGTTATTAGGATCATCGCCTTCATCCATGCCTTCGCTGTATTCGCGATTAAGTTCTTCAAAATAGGCTTGGTTAGTAACTTCGAATTCTTTGCTGATGTCAGCAAAATCTACCACATAGCCAATGCGGAAATCGCGATATGGACGATTCACGCGCGTTAGTGTTTGCAGTAGGTTATGTGCGCGAATTTTACGTCCAAGATAGAGTTTTTTGAGACGTGGCGCATCGAAGCCAGTAAGCAGCATTGAATACACAAACAAAATGTCAATCTTGCCGTCTTTGAAGTCTTTGATTTCTGCTTCGCGTGTTTCTTTGTCATCTTCATCGTGAAGTATGAGTGCGGCTTTTAATCCATGATCACCGGCCTGGAATTGACGGAACATTTCACGCGCCTGGTCCGAGCTATCAGTCACAACCATTGCGCCAATGGTTTTGTCGCCGAAACGAATACGAGAGTTCGTAAAGTCCCTAAGGACGTACTCAAGCATTGGCTCTACAAAGTTGGTATGCGCTCGTACGTCTTTACGGTCAATTGAGCCTAGCTGTGTTTCGATTTCATGAACAATACGGTTTAACTTGGCGCGGTAGCTGGTTTCTATTTCTTCGCGCAGTAGCTTTAATGTGTAGCCGTCTTTAATTGAATTGTTGTAGTAATATTTATGGATATAATTACCGAAGATGTTGCGCGTTGTTTTGACATCTTGCTTTCCATCCAACTCTTCATCATCGTCTTTATGATCGTCGTAGACAATTAACGGCGTGCCGGTCAGAGCGATTTTGACAGCCGACTTATCTGCATTATAAAGGTTTGCAAGGAATGAACCTTTTGGATCGTAACTACGATGGGCTTCGTCAATGAAATAAACACGCTGTACGTTTATGTCGTATCCGGAGTTATTTAATGCCGATGTATCTTCTTTGAACTTCTGGATGTTCACTACGGTAATGCCTTCGCTAGTAGTATTGCTAGCAAAGTCACGTAGTAGTGCGTCTTTATTATTGATGGTTTGCACTGTTAGGCCACGTTTGCGGAACTCATCGCGCGCTTGCTTGGCGAGGTCTAATCGGTCTACAACAAAGTAAAACTTAGGTATGACGTTCTTCTTGCGATAGTAATCGGTCAAGTATTTTACGTTGTAGTAGCTGAGGGCTGTTTTGCCTGAACCCTGTGTATGCCAGATTATGCCACGATTATTACCGCCATCTAAGTGGCGCTCGATAGCCTTTGTGGCGAATAGCTGCGGATAACGCATGATGTGCTTTTGGATAATTGTTGCACCGGTTTCTTCATTTATTTCATCAACATAGGCTATTCCATATCGCAGGACCATCGCAAGACGCTTCTTTTCAAACAATGAACTAATGATTCGGTTGGTTGGCGTATCAATGTCTTTGTTACTAATAAACTCCGGTGAGTGTTTAATAATCTCTAGGTTATTATCCTTAAGCACAAATTCTTCAATTGATTCATTTAGGTCGTCAATCTCGTCAATAATTTCACTCATACGTTCTTCTCGAAAGTTGTTGAAGCGTGCCTTCGAGTTTTTTGAAGTTGTTGCATAGAATGCGCCTTGTAATTGGTCGACAGTCGCGTCATCATACTCCATATTGTTTGAGAAAATGAGTAGCTGCGTGATGTTAATGAACTTACGGAATTTTTCATTAGCGAAGCGCATGTTGATGCGATCGCGTTCGGCTTTTATACCCTCGGGGTTATTGGGTTTTTTAACTTCTAAGAATGCTAGCGGCAGGCCATTTATAAATACTGTGATGTCCGGTCGAAACTCATCTTCGCCGGACCGGTTAGTTAGCTCAGTTGTTACGAGATAGGAGTTCTTTTCTGGATGCTCAAAATCAACAAGTTTGTAATCACCACCATCCGCGCCTGTGAGCTTCTTATAAAATTCGCGGCCCAAGTCATCATTATTAAGAGTTGCCTTTATATCGAGTAGTGTAGCGTCGAATTCTCCGGCCGGTTCAATAATGTTATTTATCTTATAGAATTGGTCACGGAACTCACCAACAGCAATGCTGGTTTCAGGATCAATTTCGTAGTTTGCGTCTTTAAGAGAGAAGTATTTATAACCAAGCCTTGTAAAATGTAGTAGGGCTGGAATTTTAACTCGTGAATCTTCAGTGAACGACCGGTCTTTTGTCATAGACATAATTATAGTATAGAATTGCATTTTTGCGTGCTAATAGTATAAGCATTGGCTAATTGGGCCTATAAAGAAAGCGTCGAAACAATGAAGGACCGACAGTACCGCATGAATCACTACTGCATCTCGAGTCAGGAGTTTGGTGCTGCTTAATCCGCCAACATAAGTAAAGTTTGCATATTTGCGTTATTGTTTCGAGCAAAATGGTATAATGTTTTTGTCTAGCTTGTTTAAATCGCAATAACCACAACTCGGTTTTCCGTTTTGGTTTCACCTAAAAAAGGGGCATCGCCCGAAACAATGGGTGAAAACTTATTGCGGAACAAACAGGCTAGACACCGTTGGCGGTGTCCCTTTTTGTTTAAGGCACTTCAGCGGCTAAATATTAACCGCAAAAGGAGTGTCTCGCATGGTAAACAAGCAATTATTCAACAAACAAATCATCAAGAAGTGGTGGTTCTGGGTTATCGTCGTGGTAGTACTAGGTCTCATTGGAATGGCAACAGGTGGTAACGAGATTAATACACCAGCTAGTAACACTAACAATAGTACGTTACAAACCACGGGTACTCTACCAGCGCTAAATAAGACTGATTATAAAAACAAAGAGGGTCTAGTCGTTTTTAAGGACTTGGCTGCAAAGGGATATGCAGTAACCGCTAAATACGTCAACAAAGCTGTACCATCTACCAATCAAGAGTTTACAGACCAGTTTAAGAGTGCTGACGCAAATAGCTGTCAGGACCGGTTGGGCTTTGATGCCTATCTCGTGAGCGACCTAACGCAAACTGGTGATAGCGTAGCTTTGACATTAACTAACGTGTCTACGAGCAACCAGACGTGTCCAGCAGGAACAGCGGACGATAGGAACTAATTATGAAGGACCTTAAGACCTATAAAGTGTTAACCATTATTGGCGCATTCGTACCTTTTCCAATGAATCGCATGTATCTCGGAGAAAAATGGTTCAAAAGGTTGATTACGTTAAATTATTTCTATATCGGTGCTTGGGCTGATCTAATCTACATGGATAAACGATTTGATGAGGCAATGATGAAGCGTGGTTTTACAAATACTGATATTCGCAATAGCCAGGGAAAATAGCTCAAGTATTCTTAAATCTACAAAACGGTACCCTGACCATTTCGACATGGTCGATATTGCCATTAACAATTTTTGGATTCTTACTCACGAAATAAGTAAGGGTCGATACGGTAGTTTTATCACCGCTATGTTCATTACGGATAAAAACTAGCGCACAAGTCACATTGCCGACACTCTTATTTATGTCGTCTGTCGCTTGCTTAAGGTCGAAGCTAATTTTGGTGTCAAGCTCGTGTGAGTAAGGTGGCACTAGCACAACGGCGATGCTACCGTCAATTTGGAAATGCTCACTAAACTGTAGTATTCTTTCTGTCAGTAGCTCGTTGAGATTAGTAAATTCAGCTTTCGGGTTTATCATAAGTGATTTAACCTCTACGCCAGTCATAACGATTTCAACGCTCGGATCTTCCTGGCCGAGCGGTACATGTTCATAAATAAAGCCGTCCCAGCTTCCTTTGCCGGTAAAATTCTCAATACTATTGTTCTGATCTGGCTTTTGCCATGCAGGCATGAAGTCGGTAACTCCAACTTTATGTTGCTCATTAATCTTATTGACCGCTGCCGCGAATGAGGCAAGGGCCACTAACTCACCAACTCTCTGGTTTGGCTCAAAACTCAAGGCCTTTAGTTCGTCTATATCGCCGGCCCTTTTATTAATTACGTCTTGGAAATGTTTAATTGAAATAAGTGCATGCCCTTGCAGTGAATGCGCCAAGTAATCACCCAGGCTTTGTATAAATGGGTTAAGGGGATAGACGCTCTGTAATTCATGACTTTCTTCGGTTCCGGGGATTTTTCCGGTGATATTGATGACCGTTGGTAAATTACTCATTAATCTAAATTATAGGCCGTAACATCGTTTTTGAACAAAAGTATCATGTTTATGATAATTCCCAACATTACATAACAGTGGTGTTTTCCAAAAAAACGCATAAAATTTCGCCCACACGAAAATTGGTGGAGGCGTGTGGTCGCCGCTTTGTTTGCCAATCCTTGAGGACCCCCCTGGGGGGCTATGGTATCGTAACGTCACTTATAAATGTACTCGGAGAAGATGAAATTAGACTAATTATTCTGTCTGTAAGTGTTTCATATGATACAGTCTCACCACCAAGTTCTTGCCATATTGCACCGACCCTCTCCTTGTCGATGTAACCTTGTATTTGATCAATATGACGTAGAACAAGTTGCAGAGTGCCACCTGGTCTAGTGCGTTGCCAATTATTCTGCGGTATGTGACGTAAAAGTTCAGAACCTATAGTGAGTAGCTCTGAGTGGTACGCTTCTACAATTGCTTGCGGGACCGTTCCTGATGCTGATGGTGTGAATAATGAAAAACCCTGAGAGTGAACTGGGCTTGTTGAGCCACCTTGCATGGGTCTACTTAAATGTTCGATGAAGCCATTCCTGTGCGCTCGAAGATTATAGTAGAGCCACGTAACTTGATTATTATAAAGTCTAAATAAATTATCTAATGCCGCCGGACGCTGGCCGGGTTTGTTCATCTTATGGTAGAGGTCTGCAAAGTGTTTTATGTTCACGCCCAAAATCTCACCAGTCGTACGCGCCCAATGATCTAATGCTAGGTTACCGTATATAAAAAGAGACTCATAATCATGTCGCATATTAATACTAATAACACGCTGTTCAGACATAATTTTTGTTGCTTTCTTTGAAAATTGTGTGCGAGGTCTCTCATACGGCCTGATAGCATCTTCACGATCAGCCAAAATCATAGACCTGTTGTCATTTACGCCGAGACGTTCGAGTGCTATGCGCACATCATCTAATCGATTAATTATGTATGAAGCTTGGTAGTTGGCATTTGCATCGTTTGCTACGAGTGGATGGACCTGGGTGTTTATCAGCTCCTTTGCGCCCTCGATACGATCGAGTAGTGTTTGAATATTTGGAGGCACTGTCATGACCTTTTGTTCTCAGTTGCATCGTCTCTAATAACAACTTCTTGTCCATTCGTGTTTTCTAAATAGAACTTTAATGCGCCGTCCATTTCTTGGCTTTGTACCCATGGTTCGTCATCAAACGCCATCGCTGCGATGACGCCATCCTTTCTAGCTGCAATCGCTAGCCACGTGTTTGCTCGGGCGCGATACTTGTTCATTGAAGCGATGACCTCAATTTTCCTCATGGTATCTGGCAGGCTATCTCCAACTACGTAGGTGATGCCTCCCCATGGTTTGCCGTTGTTTGTGATTGGTGCGGAGAAATCGTGCGCGCCGGGTGTCTTAAGAACCCTCGTGTTCGCGTTAGTCATTTGAGCTGTAATCGCATCCATAAAATCATGCGGAATTGTCATTAAAAAGAAGACTATATCGGTTGCTTTTGGATTGCGCAGCCGTTTTGTCATCCAGACGAGTTTGTCATACTTATCGTTGGTCCAGCCGTTCCCAAGGACATCATTGCCTGCAGGCTTTGGCAATCCCAATTTTCGATGATAGTAGTCTGCGTCTATAAACTGACCGAAGGATTGGTCCATTAAGAAGATGTCAGTGCCGTTTGGCATAAAGAGACCGTGTTTCAAATGGTAAGCGAGGTGAGTGATTTCGCTAGATGAGATAATACCCTCATGATTTTCTAACCGCTGCTTGACGTAGAAGGCTAATTCGTGGGGGTCTTTGAAGTATTCTGCCAGAAGATCGAGGTCAAAAAGACTAATCTGCATCGGCGGCAACTGGTCGACATCAACTAGTAGCACACGCATCTGGTCCATTACTGCGGGGTACGGTTCGTTTGAGACACAAAGAATATAGGCATGCTCGATGCCTTCAGGTAGGGTTATTCTATTACCTTTACTGTCTATGAGTTTATATGGTTCATCGCCAAGAAGTATATCCCGCACTTTTATGCCTTGTTGGTAGGGATCAATGACTGCTTTCTTGAAATCGTCCTTAATCGCTTCAACATCACCGCTTAGTGCTGCGATCGTCATTTTTTTACTTTTATTCTGAGCTATGACAACCGTATTACCAACAACACCCATAACATCAATGTCAGTAACTCGGTTCTTACCTTTGACGATATTAACAGCCTTGTAGGTGTTTGCTTTTCCAAATATTTTTTCGAAGTAATCATACGTAATATTCTCAGTAATGGTACCGACATTTTTGTTGGCGGTTGCTTCGTATTCAGTGTCTTGGCGCATCCAATATAGCGGAGCTTTGTAGATTGCCGCAGCCAGAAACATTTTATTTGGAAAGTAATAGACTCCGTCGCTGATTTTGACGATTGGCTTGTACGTGTACACATTTTTCTGCCCCGGTTCCTCAAAAGACGTTAGTTGATCGCCCGGTTTACAGCTAAAGAGCGCAAGAAAATCTTCAACATCTTGTGCGCTGATGGTTTTATCTCTTTCAGTAACCGCACCAATAATCAAGTCAAGCGGAAATGCAAACTCGTCAATGGCTCGCATTGGAGGACCATCTCCGACAATCTTCTTAACGTCGGGGTCATTAGCATGTGTTTTGGCGTAGTGCATCTGGTTAATCATCTCATTAACCGTTATGTAAATTGTCTTTGCTTTGGCGAAGCTAAAGTTGGTATTTTTATTTAGCCAATCTTCGTCTGCGCCGTAAAGTTTCGGAGCTAAATCAAAACATTGAAGATCATAAAAGCCGGAGTCTCCATAAAAGGTGGCCTCGGTGATCATATCCTTGCTCCCAAAGACCTTCTGAAATTCACGGTCTTTGTCATCTTCTGTCATCTCATCGATCATTGTAGGATCCAGTTTCGATAATGCTTCACCAAAGTCATAACCATAACTCCAATGAAGTTCTTCTAGCAGTGACACGGTATGCTTTATTGCTGCTTCAATATCCCTCGTGCTTGGCTCTTCAAAGTTGATTGTGTCATTCTTAAGCATAATTCCCATCAAAAAGGCGAACTCGTTATTATGGATTTTGTCGCGCCAATTCACCTTAGTTATCTGGTCAATGTCTAAAAACATGTCGTTTGAGAGGAGTTCGCTCAATGCGAAAATGTAGCCATTCGAAAATACAAGTTTGCGTATGTCTGCGATTATTTCGCTTCTGGGCCGTTTCGCATTTGCTTTGACATTCTCTTTCATGTTCTAATTATACTCTTTTAGACATAGCAGGGCGTACGTAGACGTTCGTCATTTACGCCATTATGTTCAAGTAATTCCTGGTTGATTCATTATTAAAAGGCATACTGCTTTTCTGGTAGAAGTTTTTCGAGGGGCAGCTGAGGAAGTTCGGGTATTATAAATAGCTCATTCTTACCGTGTTCGAATATCCATTGCGCAATGTTATAGAGGTGTTCAAGAAGTGTTGCTTCTCGCGTACCAAATAAAATAGAGACCATTTTGGTCTCTATTTTATTTGTTAACGCCGAGATGGGACTTGAACACTCCACCCCAGGGCGCGGAGGTGAGACCCGCAAGTCTGCGGGTCGCAAGGAAACCTTCCGATGGCAACTGGTTTGCCAATCGTGAAGTTTCGAGGTTGCGGAACGCGACCAAGTCCTCTCAAATATTTATCTATGTGTAACTCCTGTAGATTTCAGCTTATACTGGCACTAATAAAATAAATTTACTGATATTCCCGGATTGAAATCATCATCAATAAAATTTC
>Ga0209748_1000741_pt1 | contig 16834 bp, 14 predicted proteins | sample BarGraIncu00421A_FD_185490 | JGI IMG/M metagenome (GOLD analysis project Ga0209748, IMG submission 185490) | Arctic peat soil microbial communities from Barrow, Alaska - Barrow Graham LP Incubations 004-21A (SPAdes) (version 2) | ecosystem: Environmental > Terrestrial > Soil > Wetlands > Peat... | reverse complement strand
GCTCACGCGGGTGCAGCAGGAAGCGCTGCGCGGATGAAGCTGCTGATCGCGTCGGGCAACGACAAGAAGGTCCTCGAGCTGCGACGTCTCGTCGCGCAGGCGGGGTTGTCGGTGCACGTGGTCGGTGTGAGCGATGTGGCGTCGTACGAGGAGCCGGCCGAGAACGGCGACACGTTCGAGGCGAACGCGCTCATCAAGGCGCGCGCGGGGGTTGCTGCCACGGGCCTGCCGACGCTTGCCGACGACTCGGGCATCGAAGTCGACGTGCTCAACAAGATGCCCGGGGTGCGGTCGGCGCGATGGGCCGGACCGGGATCGAGCGACACGGAGAACCTTGAACTCCTGCTGCGCCAGATCAGCGACGTGGAGCTGGGGCGCCGACGGGGCCGGTTCGTGTGCGCGATGGCACTCGTACGACCCGACGGCACCGAGGAGGTGCTGCGTCGCACCATGGAAGGCGTCGTCATCGACGCGCCGCGCGGGAGCAATGGTTTCGGCTACGACCCGATCTTCATCACCGACGGCCACGACGTGACGAACGCCGAGCTGACGCCGTCCGAGAAGGACGCGGTCAGCCATCGCGGCCAGGCCGTACGGGCCATGCTGCCGCTGCTAGCGAGGTTGGAGGAGCAGTCGTGAAGGTATACCTCGATCTGCTGGAGCGTGTACTGGCCGAGGGCGTGAAGCGCGACGACCGCACGGGCACGGGCACGCTCTCGGTGTTCGGCCATCAGATGCGCTTCGACCTGAGCCAGGGTTTCCCGATGCTCACGACGAAACGGATCCACGTACGGAGCGTCTTCGGTGAGCTGCTGTGGTTCCTGCGCGGCGACACCAACGTCGCCTGGCTCCACGAGAACGGCATCACGATCTGGGACGAGTGGGCCGACGAGAACGGCGACCTCGGACCTGTGTACGGAGCGCAGTGGCGCTCGTGGCCGACGCCTGACGGCCGCCACGTCGACCAGATATCCCAAGTGATCGAGCAGATCAAGAGCAACCCCTCGTCGCGGCGCCACATCGTCAGCGCCTGGAACGTGGGCGAGCTCGACAAGATGGCGCTGCCGCCATGCCATGCGTTCTTCCAGTTCTACGTGGCCGACGGCCGCCTGAGCTGCCAGCTGTACCAGCGGTCGGCCGACATCTTCCTGGGCGTCCCGTTCAACATCGCCTCGTACGCGCTGCTGACCCACCTGGTCGCCCACGTCACCGGGCTGGAAGTCGGCGACTTCGTCCACACGCTCGGCGACACCCACCTGTACCTCAACCACATCGACCAGGCGAAGAAGCAGCTCACCCGAGAGCCGCGGCCCCTGCCGACCCTGTGGCTGAACCCCGACGTGACCGCGATCGACGCGTTCACCCTCGATGACATCCGTGTCGACGGTTACGATCCCCTCCCCGGGATCAAGGCACCGATCGCGGTCTGACAAGGAGCGACACCGTGACCCAGCGCACGCTCACCGCGATCGCAGCCTTCGCGCGCAATCGCGTCATCGGCCGCGACAACGGCATGGCCTGGAACCTGCCCGAGGATTCGGCGAGGTTCAAGAAGGTCACGATGGGCGGCGTCCTCATCACCGGCCGCCGCACCCACGAGAGCATCGGCTTCCCTCTACCCGGCCGGGTGACGCTCGTCGTGACCCGCGACCACTCGTACACCGACGACCGCGTACGGATCGTCCACTCGGTCGATGAGGCCCTCGAAGCGCTCCACGACTACCCCGACCGGCGCTGGTGGGTCTCGGGGGGCGGTGAGATCTACCGGCTCTTCTGGGACCACCTCACCGACCTCGACGTCACCGAGGTGCACGAGGAGGCGGAAGGCGATGTCCTGTTCCCCGAGATCGACCCGGCCGTCTGGCGGGAGACGGCGCGCAACTCCCGCGAGTTCTTCGACTTCGTCGAGTACAGCCGGATCGGTCCCGCACTGCCGCTGGACTGATCCCTATCATGTCCGGTGCACACTAGCCACTCTTGTCATCACAATGCCACGCCTGGAACCGCACAAGTAGCTTACTTTGTCATGGTCGGTTGCCACGCCATGCTCGGTCTCGATTGGCGGTCTTTGACAGGTTGACCCGGGTCCCGCAGCGGCAATAAACTCTCTTCAACCACCCACAATCTGTCAGGACAAACCCTGACGTCTGAAGCATTGGAGTCATCATGGAAGTATCGCGTCGAACGTTGTTGTCCGGTGCGGTGGGCGCCGGGGCCCTGGGCCTTGCCGCCTGCTCTGGCGGCACGGCTGGATCGGGTAGCTCAGCCTCGACCGGGCCGATTCAGTTCTACCAGTCGGGTGACGCGAACCAAGGCGGCGGCTACGCCAAGATGGCGGCCCTCTACGAGCAGCAGACAGGCAAGAAGGTCGAAGTCGTCGAAGTCGCGTACGCGGATCTTCCCACCAAGATCAAGAACGCTGCGCAGGCCAACGGTCTGCCGGCCGTGGCGCGCATGCCAAGCATCGATCCGGTCTGGAAGGACCGCCTCGTCGATCTGAACGACATCGCCACCGCGAACAAGGTCAAGGCGGGTTTCGTGGTGAAGGACTCTGCGGGTAAGGCCCTCAGTCTTCCCTCCGACATCACCGCCGTCGGCATGTTTTTGAACAAGACCCTCTGGGACAAGGCCGGGGTGAAGTTCCCTACTACCGAGGACAGCATCTGGACATGGGACGAGTTCGTCTCGGCCGGCAAGCAGGTCCAGGCCAGCGCGGGCGCCAAGTACGGCCTGGTTCTCGACCGCTCCAGCCACCGCGAGAAGGCGTTCATGTACGAGTTCGGCAGCAACTGGTGGCTGCCTGACGCGAGCGGCACCTACTCGACCAACGACGCGACGACGACGGCACTGAACTACTTCAAGGGAATCACCGACGACAAGTTCATGCCCAAGTCCGTGTGGCTGTCCAACGACGACCCCAACGCGCTGTTCAAGTCCGGCCAGGTCGCGGCCTACTACTCAGGCTCATGGCAGATCGCTGACTTCGCGACCAACATCAAGAACTTCGAATGGGCGTCGGTCTACCTGCCGAAGCAGCCCGTGCGCGCCTCCAACTTCGGGGAGGCAGCCGCGATGGTCGTCTTCGACGGCACCGGCCAGGAGCAGGCGGGTCACGACTGGTTGAACTGGTTGTACACCCCGGCCAACTATCAGAAGCTGTGCGAGTACTCGGTGATGTTGCCGGCTGTCGACGGGCTGACCCCGAACTACAGCGCCAACAAGGATGCGCTGAGCCTCTACAACCAGGAGATCGCCGCGTCCCCCGCAATCGTCGGCCAGGTCAAGCAGAACGACTTCAAGAACACGCTCAGCGGGAAGAGCGTCTCCGGGGATCCCGCGCGCGACGAGACGGTGAAGTTCCTCAACGGTCAGCAGAGTGTCGATCAGACCGTCGCGAACATCGGCAAGGCACTCACCAGTGCGTTCAAGTGAGCAAGTGAGGTCGGTACCCCTGCGGGCGCGCGTCCGCAACAACCTGGTGCCATTTGGTTTCACCGTGGTCACCATGGTGCTCTTCGTTGTCTTCTTCGTGTGGCCGGCAGTGCTTGGGTTGTACTACTCGCTCACGAACTATCGCGGCTACGGCACAGCGAAGTTCGTGGGGCTGGCGAACTATCTCCAGTTGTTCGGCGACAGCGACTTCTACCAGGCCGTGCTGCGTACACTGACCTACGCAGCGCTGGTGGTGCCCCTGAGCTTTGTGGTCCCGCTATTCATCTCGGTGCTCTTGGTGGGAAGGTTCTGCCGGTGGTCCAGGGCGGCGCAGGTCCTGTTCTTCCTGCCATGGCTGATCTCGCCCATCGTCGCTGGTGTCATCTGGCGATGGATGTTCGGCGAGAGCTTCGGCGTCGTGAACTTCCTGCTGTCGAGCCTGGGAGTCGGGCACATCTCGTGGCAGACCGAGTCCAACCTCTCGCTCGCGACAGTGGTCGTCGCAGCAGTGTGGGGCGGTCTCGCATTCAACATGCTGCTGTTCATGGCGGCGCTCCGCAACATTCCGCGAAGCTACTACGAGGCGGCTGAGATCGATGGCGCGTCCGGATGGCGCCAGTTCTGGAGCATCTCTCTGCCACTCCTGCGCCCCACATCGTTCATGGTGGTTCTTCTCAGCTCGATCGGAGCCATGAAGGAGTTCGCCCTGGTGCAGGCCCTCAATGGCGGAGGCCCCGGTAACACCAACTACCTGATGGTGCAGTACATCTACCACACGGGGTTCGAGCTCAACAAGGTCGGCTACGCGTCCGCAGCGTCCTTCGTCCTGATGCTCATGCTGCTCGTGATAGCGCTGATCCAAGTGAGAATCGACCGCAGGACGGAACTCGGATGAGCACGTTCATCGCCCGGACATCCAGAGGACCGGCCGTGGAGTCTGCGAACAGGCGGGGGCGACGCAGGTCCGGGTCGTGGGCGACGTCCGTCGTGACGGGAATCGTGTGGCTCTTGGCGCTCCTGTGGATGTTCCCGGCGCTGTGGTTCCTGCTGAGCTCATTCAAATCCGGTTCGGAGCTGTTCAGCTACCCTCTGACTCTGTTGCCGAAGGACTGGACGTTCAGCGGGTACGTCGCCGCGTGGGAACGCTTCAATTTTGCTCGGTACGTGCTGAACACCTCGATCGTGGCGGTCGGCACCACGCTTCTCACCGTTGTCGTCAGCGCGGCCACGGGCTATGCGTTCGCCAAGTACAAGAACTGGTGGCTGCGGTGGTTCTTCGTCGGGATACTGATCACGACGATGCTGCCGACCGAGGTGATCATGCCCTCCACCTTCCGGGTCATCCTCAGCCTGGGTCTGTACAACAGCCTCGCCGGTATCATTCTTCCGAGCGTGATGACCGCCACGGGGACGTTCATGTTCCGGCAGTACTTCTCCACGGTGCCGGCTGAACTCTCGGAAGCCGCACGGATCGACGGCGCGGGAGAGTTCAAGATTTTCTGGCAGATCATGTTCCCGCTCGCTCGGCCGATCGCCGCGACCCTGGCGATCTTCAGCTTCCATTGGCGCTGGAACGACTACATCTGGCCGTTGATCGTACTGAACGACCCGAAGAACTACACGCTTCAGGTGGCTCTGCGTTCCATCGTCGGCGCCGACAACATCAACTGGTCGGTGCTGCTTAGCGCTTCGATCATCTCGCTGATTCCTATGGTCGCCCTGTTCATCGCGTTCAGCCCTCAGATCATGAACGCGAACATGAACTCGGGAATCAAGGATTGACGTCGATGGGCTACCTGGACGCGCAGCTTGGGCTGCTGCGGCAGAGTGTGGACCCGGCCACTGAGCACGAGCACCTCGCGCATCGGGAGCTTCAGGTTTCGGTCGAGTCACTGGTGTATCTGTGGCTGGTCGATCGGCAGCCCGACCTGATCGACGCCGCCCTGCGTGCCCTGGCTCGGTTGCGGTCTCAACAGGGACCAGACGGCTTGTTCACGACCGGTGACAACCTCGTCTCCCCGCCTGACTCGGCCTTCACGGTGAACGGGCTGTGCAGACTGCTTCGAGTCCTCGAGGCTCACCACGAGTCGGAACTGGCAGCGGTGCGTCAGGCGGCGTCCCAGATCGTCCGGAGCTGCGTCGATGCCTTGGTCAGCGGGGGTGTCCATACGCCCAACCATCGCTGGGAGGTCAGCTGCGCGCTCGTCCAGCTGTGGCACTTGTTCGGATCGCAGGCATGCCTCGATCGCGCCAACGAGTGGCTGGCGGAGGGAGTCGACCTGCAACCGGACGGCCTGTTCAGCGAACGGAGCCCGAACTACGCAGTGCACGTCTCAGGGCCGTGCCTGCTCGACATGGCCACCTTGCTGAACCGCCCCGACCTCGCCGACATGGTGCACAAGAACCTGCACGCCACGGTGGCCCTCGTGGACGACCGTGACCGAGTGGAGACGATCCAGTCGCGGCGGCAGGACCAGCACACCGGGTTCGACCTGGCTCACTATGGGCTGCTCTATCGTCGAGTGGCCATCGCCACGGGTTGCCCGATCTGTGCCGCGATGGCGGCACGAGCGGAGGCGGCGGCACTGTTTCCGGACGTGGACGCCGTCGCCCAGTGCCTGCTCGATCCCGCGCTCAGTGGCCCGCTGCCGCGCGGTGAGCTGGGTCAACCGCCGGAAGGCTGGCAGCTGCTCGAGACCTCCCGGCTAGCTGTCTGGCAGCACCAAGGGCTGAGGATTGTCTGCCACGCCGCCTCCGACGTGGCCTCGTTGGGCCGAGTGGCATCCGGGATCAGCGCCGACCCCACCTTCGCGAAGGTCGATGGCGCGGGGTTGTCGCTCGGTCTGCGCTTGAGCCGGAGCTTCTTCAACCTCGGACCCTTCCGGGCATCCCGGCTGGACCTTGAGGGTCAGAGCGTCACGTTGGGTGAGCGGGTGGAGAGCCACTACTACCAGCCCCTGCTGCCGGCGTACCGGCACCCCGACGGCGACTATGCGCTGGAGTTCGAGGGACGGTTCGCCGCGCAGATGGCCTTCTCGAAGCGCGCGGAGGATGCTGTCTCGCTCACCACGACGGTGCGCATCCGCGCGCATGGACACAGCGTGGAAGTGGAGATCGACACGCAGGGCGCTGGTGCTCCCCAGGTCCTTGAGCTCGCGGTCAGCGGCCTGGAGACGCTGGGGGGAGTCGGGGGGGACGTCGACCTTCGCGACGCCCGCACCGCCATCGCTCGAGGGAACGTCAGTCTGGCCGATGGCCGCCTGGTTCTCGACATCGACGGTGCACTCGATCTCGCCTACCCCACTGTCGAGTACAACCCCGGCGAGGCGTACAGGTTCCTCGGGGGTACGGACGCGGTCCAGGGTCCTCGTGTGCTGATCCCGTTCCGGGCTCCGGCCAGGTTGCGGCTGCGGCTGCTCCTGCCGACTCTCGCCTAAGCGACGCGCCTCGTAGGCTGGCGGCGATGTCCGGGACTCGCGCATGAGGCAGACGGCCTCCATCCTTCATCTCGACCTCGACGCGTTCTTCGCGTCGGTCGAGCAGCGCGACAAGCCCTCACTGCGCGGCAAGCCCGTCATCGTCGGCGGGCTCGGCGGTCGCGGAGTGGTGGCGACGGCCTCGTACGAGGCGCGGGTGTTCGGCGTCGGTTCGGCGATGCCGATGCACGAGGCGCGTCGGCTGTGTCCTCGCGCGGCGTTCCTGTCCGGGCGGTTCGGCGCGTACCGGACGGCGTCGCGCGTCGTCATGGGCATCCTCGCGGAGCTGTCGCCACTGGTCGAGCCCCTGAGCCTCGACGAGGCGTACGTCGACCTGGCGGCGGGCGACCTGGACGTGAGCGACAGAGCCGCCTTGCTGGGGGTCGCTGCCGACCTGCGGGCGAGGGTCACTCGGGCAACCGGGCTGACGGCCTCGGTGGGGCTGGGCAGCTCGAAGTTCATGGCCAAGCTCGCGTCCGAGCTGGCCAAGCCGGACGGTGTCTACCTTGTCGAGCCGGGCACCGAGGTGGACCGCATCGCGCCGCTCGCGGTACGGGCGATCCCTGGGGTGGGTCCGGTGACCGCCGAGAAGCTCGACCGACTCGGCATCCAGACGGTCGGCGATCTCCGTCGGGCGTCGCCCAACGAGCTGCGGCGCGAGGTGGGCCAGGCGTGGGCCACCGAGCTGGCCCGGCTGTCCGTGGCCGACGACGACCGTCCGGTCAGTCCTGAGCGCGAGGTGAAGTCGATCTCGGTGGAGGACACCTTCGACGCCGACATCGCTGACATGGGCGTTCTGGAGGCGAAGGTCTCGCGGGATGCTGCCTCCGTGGCAGCACGGCTCAACAAGGCTGGCCTGTTCGCGAGGACGGTCACGGTGAAGATCAAGCTCGGGGACTTCACCACGCACACGCGCTCCCGGACGCTCCTCGGTGCGGTCGACGCGGGCGACGTGATCGCCGAATCCGCACGGCAGTTGCTCCGCGGAGCGTCGGCGCAGATCGCCCAGGGCGTACGGCTCGTCGGCGTCGGCGTCTCCGGCTTCACGGCAGCCGCGCAGGAAGCGCTGTTCGAGGTGGCCTCGTCGAGCCCGGACGAGCTGCAGATCGACACGGTGGCGCCGACCGTACGGCAGGCGTCGGTGGGCTACCAGCCGGGCGAGGACGTCAACCATGACACCTGGGGCGCCGGCTGGGTATGGGGGAGTGGCCACGGCTGGGTGACCGTACGGTTCGAGACGGCCCTCTCCGAGAAGCCTGGACCTGTACGGGCGTTCCGTCTCGACGATCCGGCGCTGCGCGCGACGCCTGTGGTCGGGCCGGAGGCCGCCGACCCGGACGACGACGAAGGTTGACCCGCCGAAGTTGCGGTAATGCTGGCGGTGAAGAGGCGCATCAGTGGAGGGACCGCAGAAGTCACGCTCATACGCCCCGAATCCGTCGCTATCAGCGCAACTTCGGCGGTTTGCCTTGGCGCTGCCGTGGGAACCGGCTACATCAGCGCAACTTCGGCGGTTCACCGGGCGAGGGCCCGCTCGATGCGGCCCATCACCTCGCTCGGACGCAGCACCACCTCCTTGGGCAGCCACCGGACGAAACGCCAGCCGTTGTCTCGCAGATCCTGCTCGCGCTCCTTCTCGGCCACGTACGCCTTCGGATCCGTGTACTTGACCTCGCCGTCGCATTCGCCGATGAGGCGCTGCTGCTCCCAGAGGAAGTCCGGGAAGTAGGTCCTGTACGCGGTCCGGATCTCGGCCTGGAATGCCGGTGTCGGAAGGCCTGCCAGATACATGTAGCCGGCCGACAGCGACTCCGCCGCGGACTCCCGGCACGGGTCCATGAGGCCGATCGGGGACCGCAGCCGCGCGGCGCGGATGGTCTGCGCCGCCTCCCGCTGCAGATCGCGGGCGGCCCCTGCCAGTGTCGGGTTGGCGTAGTCGCGCCGACGTACTTGCGGGACGAACGACGCGACGATCAGCCGGGCAGTTCCGTCCAGAAGTACCAGCGACTGGGGGAGAGCGAGACCGGCTGACAGGTCCACGGCTGTACGTGCGGGGCTGGTCATGAGGTAGCCGTGGATGTCGCGCGTGATCTGGCTCGCAGGCGTCTGGCCCACGTGATGTACGGATGGTCCCGACCTCGACGAATGCCCAGGCGGCAGGGTGATCGACACAGGCAGTTCTTCCCACCGCAGGAATCCTGGGCTTGGAATGCCGATCGCGGCGGCGGCCGACTGGTGGCTGATGAGGGCCGACGGATTGGCCATCTGCTCAGCACGAGCACGGACCACGTACTGTGCCGCGGCCTCCGCGGGCCACCCATCCGCGCGGACGAACACACCATGACGCACGGTGACGAGGGCGCCCGAGCTGACCCGGGTACGGATCATGTGGTCGGTCAGGCCGAGCGACAACAGCTCGGCACGAGTAGTCGGTTGGTCAGGCAGAGACCAGGGGTGGGCGGTTCTCACCGTTCGAGCGTGGTGCCCTGCGAGCGGTCAGCGCAAGCAGAACCTGAGCTGCCTGTGCATAACTCGGTGGTCAGCTCTGAGCGCGGGGTGGCGCCGTACTTGCTCTCGTGACCAGGCTGGCGGGAAAGCGTATGTGCTCCTCATTGGCGTCCCCACCGAGCAGAGCCAGCAGCAATCGAACCGCTTCAGCGCCCATCTGCTGCAGCGGTTGAGCCAGGGTCGTCAGCGGAGGAACTGCGTTTGCCGCCTCAGGCACGTTGTCGAACCCCACGACCGACAGGTCGTCGGGAACCCGCAGCCCCAACTCAGCTGCTATCTCCATCACGCGGATCGCGGACAGATCGTTGGCCGCAAAGATCGCGGTGGGGCAGTTGGGCAGCCGAAGCAGCTCCCTCGCCGCGTCGGTGGTCTCCGATGCGCGATAGCCACCGACGCGCACGAGTGCGGGGTCGTACTCAAGTCCTGCGGCCTCCAGCGCTTCGCGGTAGCCCTGCTCGCGCTGCTGTGCCGACACCAGGTCGGTGCGGCCTCTCACGTGCGCGATCCGCCGATGCCCGAGGTCGATCAGGTGCTGGGTCGCAGCCCGGGCGCCACCGACGTTGTCGGCCTCGATCGTGCTAGGCCCGGTGCTCCCGGTGTGGGGATCGATCGCCACGACCGGGATCGTCGCGGTGGTGACCGTTGCGGTGGGAGCAACGATCACCGCACCATCGATCAGGGTGCCGGCCAGGCGCGACAGAGACCGTCGCTCCCAGCCGACACGGTTGTGGTCAAGGTTGCCGGAGTAGGCGAGAAGCTCATAGCCGGTGCCCTCAGCCGCCGCGGAGATGCCCTTGAGCAGTTCGGTGGAGAACGGCTCGAACTCGGGCACAAGGATGCCGAGGACGTTGGTGCTGCGCCGGCGGAGGCTGCTGGCCACGAGCGAGGACTCGTAGCCAAGCTCGTCCACCACGTCCATCACCTTGTCGTAGGTCTCGGGCGCCACGCCGTAACGATCGTTGATGACCTTCGAGACCGTGGAGACAGAGACCTCGGCCGCGAGGGCGACGTCGACGATCGTCACCCGGGTGGCGATCGATCGGGGTGAGGAGCGTCGCGGACGGCTCGCACTGATGGTCACGCGGTAACGCTAGCCCATGTTGACGCGCTGGCAGCCTGTATGGAAAACGTTATCGATAACGTTTGACACGTGTCGGGCGGGATGCCAGGATCGAATCAGCAGGAATCCCTGCCAACGGTCAAAGAGGACTGAGAGGTCTGTCGTATGCAGCGAAAAGTCAAGGGCTCCGCACTGGTCGCACTGGGCGCAAGCGTTGCGCTAGTGCTCGCCGGATGCTCGGGAGCCACGTCCGCACCCGCCACGTCGAGTGGCCCGGTGACGATGACCTTCTGGCACAACTCGACGACCGGCGACGGCAAGAAGTACTGGGACGACACGGTCGCGGCGTTCGAGAAGGCAAACCCGAACGTCACCATCAATATCCAGGCCGTCCAGAACGAAGACATGGATGGCAAGCTCCAGACCGCGCTGAACTCGGGCGACGGTCCCACGATCTTCATGGCCCGCGGTGGCGGCAAGCTCGCCGATGTGGTCGCGGCCGACCAGGTGATGGACATCACCAGCCAGGTCAGTTCCGACGTGAAGTCTGCCTACGGCGACGCGATCTTCAGCGCGTTCACCATCGGCGGCAAGATCTATGGCATGCCCACCTCGGTGCTGCCCGGTGGCATCTACTACAGCAAGGACCTGTTCAAGCAGGCGGGGATCACAGCGGCTCCGACCACCTTCGATGAGCTCAACGCGGCGATCACCAAGCTCAAAGCCGCCGGTATCACCCCGATCGCGCTCGGTGGAAAGGACGCCTGGCCCGCAGCTCACTGGTACTACTTCTTCGCCCTCCGGGACTGCTCCAAGGACGTCATGAACACCGCAGCAGCGAAGAAGGACTTCTCGGATCCCTGCTGGACCAAGGCCGGAGAGGACTTGAAGGCCTTCGCCTCCACCACTCCGTTCAACACCGGCTTCCTCACCACCTCCGCCCAGCAGGGCGCGGGCAGCTCTGCGGGCATGCTGGCGAACCACAAGGCGGCCATGGAGCTCATGGGCGCCTGGGACCCAGGCGTGATCGCCTCCCTCACCCCGGACACCAAGGCCTTGCCCGATCTGGGCTGGTTCGCGTTCCCGGCGGTCACCGGCGGCTCTGGTGAGCCGAGCGCGATGATGGGTGGCTCCGATGGCTTCGCCTGCCTCAAGACGGCCCCCGCGGCATGTGTCCAGTTCTTGAACTTCATTGCCAGCAAAGCCAACCAGGAGGGCTACGCCAAGGCGTTCCAGACCCTTCCGGCCAACCGGGACGCCCAGAGTGGGGTCACCGACCCCGCGCTGAAGGACGTGCTGGCGACCTACAACAAGGCGTCCTACGTGATGCTGTGGCTCGACACCATGTATGGCCAGAACGTTGGCAACGCGCTCAACGGTGGTGTCGTCAACATGCTCGCGGGCAAGGGCGGCCCCGCTGACATCGTCTCCGCGGTGAAGACTGCGGCGGCCAAGGGTTAGTCACCAGGAGCCTCATGAGCGAATCAGCGGAAGCACTGGCCACACGCTCGTCGGGTTCCCAGGCGGCAAGGGACGGCGCCCATCGGGCGCCGTCCCGCGCCGACCGGCCCGGTCGAGCCAGGGCCGATTTGCGCCAGCGTCTCGAGATCGTGCTCCTGTCAGGCCCCGCGATCATCGTCTTCTTGACCTTCGTCATCTTCCCCGTCTTCATGGCCGCCTACTACGGCTTCTTCAAGTGGAAGGGTTTCGGGGTTCCGACGAATTTCGTGGGACTGCAGAACTACATCACGATCTTCACCGACCAGAACTTCCTCGACGCGCTGAAGCACAATGCCTTCATCGTGGTGGTCTCTCTGGTCATGCAGGGCCCGGCGGCAATCGCCTTCGCACTCCTGCTCAACCAGAACATCCGGGGCCGCTCACTGATCCGGGTGCTGATCTTCGTTCCCTACGTGATCAGCGAGGTGATCGTCGGCACCGGCTGGGGCCTGATGCTCCAGTACCAGGGCGCGGTGAACGACCTGCTCACGAAGATCGGGCTTGGGGCGTTCAAGGTCGATTGGATCGCCGACCCGAACATCGCCATCTGGACGTTGATGGTGATCATCTCCTGGAAGTACATCGGCTTCGCGGTGATCCTGATGCTCGCGGGGATCCAGAGCATCCCTGACGAGCTGTACGAGGCCGCCGCCATCGACGGTGCTTCGTACTGGCAGATCCAGCGCTGGATCACCCTCCCGCTGCTCGGGCCCACGATTCGGGTCTGGGCGTTCCTGTCTGTCATCGGTTCGATGCAGCTCTTCGACCTCGTGTACATCATCTGGGGCCAGTACGTCTCCTCGACCGCCGGCACCTCAACCATGGCCACGTACATGGTGCGCGAGGGACGGCTGACCGGTAACTACGGCTACGGAAACGCGGTCGCCGTGGTCATCTTCGTGATCTCGCTGGTGATCGCGCTGACCTACCAGCGGTTCGTGCTCCGGCGGGACACCGAGGGTGCCCTCACCGGTGAGCCGGGAAGGAAGCAGAAGTAATGTCCCAGGCAGCACTCACCGCCCGCACTGCCACCAGGCGCGGCAAGCGGCACGCGAACGCGTCCGGAGCCACCTGGGGCAGCCCGACCACCTACCTCCTGGCCACGGTTCTGATCGCCGTGTGCATCGCGCCGGTGCTCTACATCATCATTGGAGGCTTCCGGACCAACGCCCAGATCACCATCGACGCGTCCGGCTGGCCGAAGCCGTGGGTGATCGGCAACTACACCCAGGTGCTCTCGAGCCCGGTCTTCTGGCAGGAGTTCGGCAACTCCTTGATCTCTGCGGTCTCGACCACGGTCGGCGCCGTGGGGTTGGCGCTGATGGTGTCCTTCGTGATCGCCCGATACACGTTCGCCGGGCGCAACGCGATGTACTCGCTCTTCGCCGCCGGGTTGATGTTCCCGCTCACCGTGGCCATCACTCCCCTGTACCTGCTGATCAAGAACCTGGGCTTGACCAACAACCTGCTCGGGATCATCCTTCCGCAGATCGCTTTCGCGCTCCCGGTGACGGTGATCATCCTGGTGCCGTTCCTGGCGGCCATCCCCAAGGAGCTGGAGGAGGCGGCCGCGATCGACGGGGCCAGCAGGCTTGGCTTCTTCTTCCGAATGGTGCTGCCGCTGTCACTGCCCGGGGTCATCACCACCGGGATCCTGGCCTTCGTCGGCGCCTGGAACGGCTACATGTTGCCGCTGTTCATCCTGAACGATTCCGCCCAGTACACCCTGCCACTGGGGGTGCAGGCGTTCTCGTCCGAGCACTCGGTGAACACGGCGGCAGTCCTCGCATTCACGTCACTGTCGATGATCCCGGCGCTGCTGTTCTTCAGCATCTTCGAGCGACGGATCGTTGGCGGTCTGAGCGGGGCGGTCAAGGGCTGAGCCTCCGCACCCACCCCGTCTCCTAACCACACACCATTCGAAGGAGTTGGACCGCGTGTCCACATCCACTCTTGCCGTTCCCGCCCTCCCCGACGTCTCTGAGCGCGTTCATGACCTGGTCGCCCGGATGACACTGGAAGAGAAGCTCGCCCAGATCGTCGGCTACTGGCTCGACCAGGGCGGGAACGTCGTCGCGCCGATGCAGGGCGAGATGACCACGGGGTCGGAGGGAGCCACCGTGGCCGAGATCACCCGTCACGGCATCGGCCACTACACCCGGGTGTACGGCACCCGGCCGGTGGATGCCGCCGAACGCGCCGCCTGGCTGTGGTCGGAGCAGCGCCGCCTGCAGCGCGAAACCCGGCTGGGCATCCCCGCACTGGTGCACGAGGAGTGCCTGACCGGGCTTGCCGCCTGGAAGGCAGCCACCTTCCCGACGCCGCTCGCCTGGGGAGCCTCGTTCGACCCCGCACTGGTCCGCGAGGTCGGTGCCGCAGTGGGCGCATCGATGCATGCCCTCGGCATCCACCAGGGCCTCGCGCCCGTGTTGGACGTCGTCCGCGACCCCCGCTGGGGGCGCGTGGACGAGTGCATCGGAGAGGACCCCTACCTGGTCGGCACCGTGGGTACCGCGTTCGTCCAGGGCCTCCAGGGGGAGGGGGTCCACGCCACCCTCAAGCACTTCCTCGGCTACTCAGGATCGACAGCCGGGCGCAACCACGCTCCTCTCCATGCCGGCCCGCGGGAGATCGCAGACATCTTCCTCCCGCCCTTCGAGATGGCGATCCTCGAGGGTGGAGCCTGGTCGGTCATGAACTCCTACGTCGACCTGGATGGCATTCCCGCCGCAGCCAACGCCGACCTGCTCACCGGGGTGCTGCGCGAACGGCTCGGGTTCACCGGGGTCGTCGTCGCCGACTACTTCGCCGTCGCGTTCCTTGAGGTGATGCAGGCCGTGGCCGCCGATCGCGGCGAGGCAGCTGCCCTAGCGCTGACCGCCGGCATCGACATCGAACTGCCCGCGGGGGACGCCTACCTCGCCCCGCTGGCGGCTCAGGTGCGGGCCGGCGCCGTCGAGGAAGCCTACGTCGACCGCGCCGTGCTCAGGGCCCTGGCCCAGAAGGAGGCCCTGGGCCTCCTAGAGCCGGACGCTTTCGCCGGGGAACCGCCGGCGACGATCGACCTCGACTCGCCGGAACACCAGGCCCTGGCCCGCCGGCTCGCCGAACGGTCGGTGGTGCTGCTGACCAACGACGGGGTGCTCCCGCTGGTCCGCCCCGGGCACGAGCCGCGACGGGTTGCCGTCATCGGCCCGAACGCCGACCGGGCGGAGGCCCTGCAGGGCTGCTATTCGTTCGCCAACCACGTACTGTCCGGCTACCCCGACCACGAGATCGGGATCGCAATCCCCACCGTGCGCCAGGCGCTCCAGACCGCCCTCGCCGCGATCGGCGACCCGTCACCCCAGCTGATCGCGGTCCAGGGTTGCGATGTGGAGGGCAAAGACACCTCCGGCTTCGCCGCGGCCGTCGAGGAGGCCACCGGGGCCGACGTGGTCGTCGTGGTCGTCGGTGACCAGGCAGGCCTGTTCGGGCGCGGCACGATAGGGGAGGGCAACGACTCGGAGTCGCTGGAGTTGCCGGGCGTACAGCGCCAGTTGGTGGAGGCCGTCGTAGCCACCGGGACGCCGGTCGTGATGGTGCTGATCACCGGACGCCCGTACGCCATCGGCTGGGCGCTGGACGGCCCCGACCCCCGGCCCGCGGCGGTGCTCCAGGCGTTCTTCCCGGGGGAAGGCGGCGGCCTCGCATTGGCGGACATCCTCACCGGCGCGGTGAACCCGTCCGGCCGGCTGCCCGTCTCGCTCCCGCGTTCCGCCGGGGCTCAGCCGTACTCCTACCTCCAGCCGATCCTCGGAGGGCCGTCGGAGGTCACCACCGCCGACCCCACGCCCGTGCGGCCGTTCGGTTTCGGCCTGTCGTACACCTCGTTCTCCTACTCCGGACTGGAGGTGGACTCGACGGTGGTGGCTGGCGCCGGCTTCCGTGCCTCGGTGACCGTCACCAACACCGGCGAGGTGGCCGGGGCCGACGTGGTGCAGCTCTACGGACGTGATCTGAAGGCGTCGATCGTGCGCCCGGTCGCGCAGCTGCTGGGCTACGTCCGCCTGGACCTGGAGCCGGGGGAGTCACGCCGGGTGACCTTTGAGGTGCCCAGCACGCGGTTCGCGTTCAGCGACCGGCGCATGGTGCGGATCGTCGAACCCGGTGACGTCGAGGTGTGGGTGGCTTCCCACGCGTCCGCCTCGACCAACGGGCTACCGAGCGTCAGCACCACCAACGGGGCGATCTCGAACACCGGCCTCACCGTCGCGGTCCCCGTGCCGGGCCAGGCGACCGGCCGCGCCCTCCTGGCGATCACCGGCGAGGTGTACGAGGTGACGATCACCGACCCGAGGGTGGTGGAGGCCACCGTCGCATGAGCCTCGTCCCGAACCCGATCCTGCCCGGTTGTCACCCGGACCCGTCGATCTGCCGGGTGGGCCAGGACTACTACCTGGTCACCTCGACCTTCGAGTACTTCCCTGGCCTGCCGGTCTTCCACAGCACCGACCTGGCCCACTGGGACCTGGTGGGTCACGTGGTGAACCGGCCCGGCCAGCTCGACTTCGACGGGATCGCCTCCTCCGGCGGGCTGTACGCGCCGACGCTGCGGCACCATGACGGGCTGTTCTGGGTGGTCTGCACGCTCGTTGACCAGGACGATCCGGGTCGTGGCGGCAACTTTCTGGTGACTGCAACGGACCCGGCCGGCCCCTGGTCGGATCCGGTGTGGCTGGACGCGGACGGCATCGACCCGTCGGTGTTCTTCGACGATGACGGACGGGTCTGGCTCCACGGCACCCGGCTCGCCCGTGAGCCGCAGTGGCATGACCAGACCGAGGTCTGGCTGCGCGAGTTCGACCCGGTTCAGAAG
>Ga0209748_1000736_pt1 | contig 16905 bp, 16 predicted proteins | sample BarGraIncu00421A_FD_185490 | JGI IMG/M metagenome (GOLD analysis project Ga0209748, IMG submission 185490) | Arctic peat soil microbial communities from Barrow, Alaska - Barrow Graham LP Incubations 004-21A (SPAdes) (version 2) | ecosystem: Environmental > Terrestrial > Soil > Wetlands > Peat... | reverse complement strand
TGCATGGATGTATCACTTAGTAGAAACCAAATCCATTGAGCAATGTATATATGAGTCCAATGCAGCTACCTTATGTCGGATATTAAACCCGATTTTAATAAATCTTCGTAATTTATGTTGGTATATTAATAGAATTTACACGGATTTATTGAGTAATAGTTCAAAAGATCTCAAGCTCAGGGATTCTATATCTAAAGGGAAATACCTCATATATGGAAAAGATTACCTCGATACGATAAACACAGAGCCTAAAATCATTAATAAATTTACCGAGTTTCCTACGGATAGAATTAGAGAACTTGATAGTATGATAATATCCATATTAATTTCATACAATAAATCCAAAAAAGAACTAAAAATAGAGCTAAGCAAACAATCGTCGAAATATAATAAATTCATGAATCATTCAAACTACTTACCCTTCACGAATTTTACAGAGGACATTAGAGTGAAAATATATCAATTGGTAACAATAATTAATGGTATTTACAAAGAATTGGGATATGAAGAACCATTTAGAATGATTACTGCTCATCAAGCCAAATTAGCAGATCGCATATCCGATTAGCTGAGAGTCTGTTCTATAACCTGTACTTAATGGCAAAATATCGTAGTTTTGCAGTTTGCATTTTAACCACGGTTTTCAATGGAACAAGGACAGACCAAGTCTTGTGCTTATCATCGATGGCGGAGTGGCTCCTGAGTTCTTGGCCGTGGGCTACTCCTCACCAGAGACGCCCCCGCGCCCCCGAGCGCTGCCCTTCACACGCGCGCGAGCGGCCCCGCTGAAGGCAAGTAGGGAATCGGTTGGCTGTTTTCGTGTCCCTAAAAGAGCAATGTTTTTAGTGTCATAAAGCCATTAGTGAAGCTGGATTGAACATGGAAACAATGGATCTCCTCAGAAGCCACATCCAGGATATCACGGATGTGATCTGGTCTGAGTCAACTACCACCTCCTAAAGTGGGTGGCTTGTAGCTACGCAAAAAGTCGTGCTACCATTGGCCGATTGACTGCGGCCTGCTCTGCATGGACATGCCACACAAAGCGATTATTCCACGTTCACCGTCTTACTCTGGTAGGCCAGAGTGCCCTACCTCCGGTTTAGGAGGCGTGGAATGTGCCTTAGACATCTTGCTAAGGGTCGGCCACATATTGGTTTCATGGGTTATATAGATGATTGTAGCGATTCAAGGGGTACGATTCATCCGCACCCTGAAGGGCTGCGGTCTTCTCTACCCCTTGACCCCAACGAGATAAAGACAGAGAGCATCTTTAAGAGAAATTTATTGAATCGCCAAAAAAAGTTGTCCGAAAAATTGTTTGAAGGTTCTAAGCCTTCTTGTCCAGAGCCTTGACGACCTCGCCAAAGATGGCCTTGATATCGCCCACACCAAGGACGGTGGCGACGATGCCCCTCTTGTTGTAGTAGTCGATCAATGGCTGGGTCTGGGCGTGGTAGGCCTCCAGTCTCTGCTTGACTGTGGCTTCGGTGTCGTCTGCCCTCTGGTAGAGGTCTGCGCCGCAGGCATCGCACTTTCCTTCGACCTTGGGCTTATTGAACTGCACATGGTAGGTCGTTCCGCACTTGCACATCCTCCTTCCGGTGACGCGCTTGACGAGTTCTGCATCGGGAACGTCAATGTTCAAGACCACATCGATCTTCTGGCCTAGAGCCGGTAGGATCTTATCCAATGCCTCTGCCTGGGGCATGGTCCTGGGGAAGCCATCCAGCATCCATCCGGCCTTAACGTCATCCTTGGCCAGGCGATCCTTGATGATATCAATGAGAAGAGTATCGGGAACGAGCTTCCCTGCATCCATGAACTTCTTGGCTTCAACACCGAGAGGAGTTCCGCTGCGAACATTCTCTCTGAGTATATCTCCTGTGGAGACGTGCTTTACATGGTATTTATCGACGATCATCTTGGCCTGTGTGCCTTTACCGGATCCTGGTGGACCTATCAGAATAATATCCATTTCCTTTCCTCCTATTCCCTTGACAAGGCAGCTATTGCCGCTTGTGAGCGCTGAAAGCATACAATCCCATGCTTTAAAAAACCTTTTCTATCTTTTCCAGTCTATCTTTTCTGGCCTGTTGATAGCTCGCTTAATATCGCTTTAAAATATTGTGGCTGCGGCAATCATCAGCAGGCCCGAAAATACGGGTATAGAGAAGTTGTCATCCAGACCTTTGTTGTGGATGATGATAGCCACGCAATCGGCAACTGTAGCACCAACAGCTCCCGCGAAATAGACCGGGAAGGAGAGGCGAGTGATGCCGGAGGCGAGGTATCCGATAAAGAGGCATGCTGAGAACATGGCGGCGACAATCGGCATGGGCTTGCAGCACCACATCTCTCTCCTGCTCCGCACATCTGCTTTCGCCAGAACTGAGCCTACGAGGCCGCTTACCGTGTCGCCTAAAGAGAGAAGCAGCATAGCGGTCACAGCGATCATGAGCGGAAAGAGAAGAACGCATAGCAGGCTGCCCGTGATATAATAAATGTAGCTGGCTACCTTGTCCTTCTCCTGGACCCGTACCTCGGGAAGGCTGATCTTTCCTTTGAGCCTCTGCCTTTCCAGGGCCAGTGCTGCCACCAGTGCCAGGGCTATCATGGCGGCAGTAAAAGTCCGGCCGAAGACGAGGAGACCAAAGGGCACAGACAGGCCGGAGAGGTGGATGGCCTTTCTGCGGATCTCCTTGACAAGCGTTGTGCGCCACTCCGCTGCTAGATCAGGCACGAGATATATCCCTATGGGCGTAAAACACTTTTTTCATGCTTTCCACGTTCACTCTTTTTTCACAGGACTGACCTGATCTCCCGCCTCATGAAACTTTATGTTGGCATTGAGCAGCGCCTGGAGCTTGTCAGCCACCTGCCACTCGGGAACTTTGACCTGGCTCATGGAGTCCCGGTCCCGGATGGTGACGGTTCCCTGCTCCAGCGTCTCATAGTCCACGGTGACCTCGTAGGGCGTTCCCGCCTCATCACAACGGCGGTACCTGCGGCCGATAGACCCGGATATATCAAAGTCCACGCGCATGCCCCTGCCGCGAAGCTGCTCCTGGATCTTCCTGGCGGGAGCGACAAGCTCTTTTCGATCCATAAGTGGCAATACTGCCACCTCAATGGGTGCTACCGCAGGCTTGAACCTGAGAACGGCACGGGTTTCGCCATCTGCGACATCCTCGTAGTAGGAGTGGTCCAGTACGGTGTATAGTATCCTGTCTATGCCGAAGGACGGCTCAATGACATGAGGCACGACCTCTATGCCACGAACCTCCTCCTCCACGCTCTCAAAGGAGAAAAGGTCCTTTTCGATCTCAATGGTCTCTCCATCCACGACCACTTTTATTTTGTCGTCTTTCGTGCCACTGCCACCTTTCAGCTCCTCTGCAGACAGAGCCTTGAGTGCTTCGCCGACATTCTTGGCCCTGGACTTGAACCTGGGTCCCAGTTTCTTGAAGTCCGGCTTGACTACGAGCTTCTGGCGTTTCACAGGCTGGTCGTAGTGGACGAAAACGCTGAGGTCTACCTTGCTCACGGACGCGTGAGCCTTGAGATCATAGTCAGTCCGGTCGGCCACGCCCACGATCTCTATCCAGCCCATTCGATCCAGGAAGACCTCGGCGTCCCAGCAGTCTGCAGCATAATGAGCCATCTCATCCGATTTATGCTGGCGGAAGCGAAGCTTGTCCGGAGCCACACCCACCGCCAGGAGGAACTGATAGGTTCTGGCCACATAGTAGGCCAGAGTCTGATGAGCCACGAGGCCCTTTTCCACAGCCTCGCCAAAGGTCATCTCCTCCTCTTCGCCCTTCTCCTGTGCTTGCCGGGAGTAGAACTTCATCTTGATATCCTTGACCTCTGAGAAGCGGGGGTGGGTCTTGTCCCGCGGGTCTATGAAGATCTCGGCCTCGGCCTGAGTGAATTCTCTGAGCCGGATCACACCCTGGCGGGGCGAGATCTCATTTCGGAAGGACTTGCCGATCTGTACTGCCGCAAAAGGCAGGGAGTCCCGGAAGTAGCGCAAAAGCCGGGGGAAGTTGATGAACATGCCCTGCGCCGTCTCCGGCCGGAGATAGCCTGTCATCTTGTTTCCCGGACCGATCATGGTCTTGAACATGAGATTGAACTCGTAGACCTGAGAGAGCTCTCCGCCGCACTCCGGGCAGCCGATCTCGTTCTCCTGGATGCATTTGTAGATCTCTTCGTTTTTGAGTGCATCCGGGACCTCGATAATGTGCTTGATGAGGTGATCCGCCCGGTAGACCTCTTTGCACTCCTTGCAACCAGTGAGGGGATCGGAAAATCCGGCTAAGTGGCCTGAAGCCTGATAGATTCCCTCCACGCCGATGGTAGGCGCTTCGATCTCGGCAAATCCCTCTGCAATGACGAAGTACTGCCTCCAGATGTCCTCAATGCGTCTCTTCAGAGGCGCGCCCAGAGGTCCGTAATCATAGAACCCCGCGGCTCCTCCGTAGAGTTCAAAGGCCGGCCAAAGGAAGCCACGCCTGCGGGCGAGTTCGTTCACCTTCTCATTCTTGTCCATGCCAATCCTCGTTATGGTTCTAAAACACTGAAGGTGATTTAATCTTTGTTATGCAGAAGGCACTCTTCCGAAAAAGCTTGTGGATTCAAAAATTAGAGATGAGTTCAGGATGGATAGATGATGCAGAAAAAATTGGCGTTGGGTTTCTCGTCTGGCAATGCAAATCCCAATTGCTTCTGAGTCATTGATGCCCGAATCTAAAAGAAGTTGGAATAAAGATTGGCATCAATCTCCTGCCTATACCTTAGCCCGTTGCTGAGAATGCCAGAAGAACGCAGAAGGCAACGGTCACTGAGCAGAGAAGAATTATGTCGCCGTATTTGCTGCGTATCAATCCCCTCACGCTCGATAAGATACTATTTGTGTCTTCACTACAAGCGTCACGTCCCTGCCCCCAGAACTCACTCACCCGCTGCATGTACACTACTTGGGCCCGGTGGACTTAAGTAGTTATTTTTCACATTGGTGTTTCATCAGGACTTAGCCCCTATATTTTAGATCATGTGAATCCTATATAGCTCTCGTCTAGGTCAAATCCGGGCAATTTTGCCTTGTCAGCATGAGTAAATCTGTTTGAAGAAAAGAGTCATTGGGCAGGACATATGCGTCCCGCCCCTATTCGTCTCAATCTATCTTGATGTCTTTGCCCTTTCTCTTCTCTTTCTTGTCCAGCTCCAGCGTCAAGATGCCGTTCTTGTAAGAAGCCTTGGCGCTATCCGGGTCAACGGCCGAGTCGAGATTTATCATCTTGTAGAACTTCTTCTCGTCTTCGGTCTTTATCTCCACGCTGTCCTCGGCCACATCCAATTTGACCTTATCTTTGTCTACACCAGGCAGCTCGACGAAGATCTTGAACTTGTCCTTCTCACCCATGACGTCGACCAATGGCTCTCTACCCTGGCTTGGCTCTATGCCCCGGTGTGATGGCTTGATATTGCCAAACTCCTGGAAGGTGGGCTCCTTTCCAGGCTCTGCAGTGTAGCTGAAGCCATAGACGAAGGGACCGTATCTGCGAGATATTCCTCCCTGCGTATCCTCCTCGCGAACGAAGCTCTTGAATTCCGCAGGCATGGATTCCTCGAACCTCTCGATCATGTCCTCGAATGGCTCTTTGAACCAGTCATCTTCGAACTTGTCCTTCCTCTCAAAGGGAAAACCTTTGGCGAAATTCTCAAATATATCGAATATTGACGGATATTTCTTGTCCCACATTTGATTTCACCTCACGATTACTTCTGTATACTAACCTAAGGGTAGTGATAAGATATAAATTTTTGGTTCAGCCTTTGCTGAAAAGAGAAAAAGCAGCCTTATGCCTTATTTGGGGCCAGATCCTGGTGGAAAATTCGCGGCAAAAAATTAGAGTGATAGGCGTTCGAAGACAATCGATAGCAGGTAAAATAGTGGCAAGACGAACGCCGATCCACAGCGCCCTTTGTAGTGGGACAGCTCCGCACAAAGCGGACGTCTCATCCTGCTCACACTTAATGCGGGAGGCTTCGGCCAGGCAGCACTGGAATTTTGCACAGCGCCCTTTTTACGAGGACCAATCATCGGTCGATGAGGGGCCTGCTCTTGACTTTTTCCTTAACACCCTGCACCGCGTTTTTCTTCTTCGCGGACCAAAGCGATCACAGATGTTACGCCCATAGGGCGTTTTTCGCCTCTTGCCGAAGACCTGCACCTGGGAATTGAGCGGCGCCTTCCGGCTCCAATTTATCTATCGATCCAAGCTCTGATGGAGGATAAAATCGATCATCCAAGGCCAGGAAGATTGACCGGATTAGCTTAATCGGCCTCTTGGTCCAATTCCTATTGACTCAATACGCGGTATTATACCCGTTATTCATTATGAATATATCTAGTTTTCGGGCTGAGGGAATTGTGGCTCGCGTCAAGGGATCATATAGCACTTTTTAGAATATACTGGCTGAAGGGAGTCCCTCTTTTTACCATCCTATCGGGAACTATAAAGCACGGCAATCTTCAATAGGAAAGAAGGCCTAAAGGACTATCATAATCCCAATGGTAATTGAATGGAAATAGCATGGCCAAATTATCACTAACGTGGCCCGGATGTGATATTATTATAGATGGCTTAGTCCAGTTTGAAGCGGAGGTCCAGAGCGTGAGTCAGATCAGGTCCAGGGTGATATGTCCCGATTCGGATGGTCCCTGGATTGAAGGCGGAATGGAGGATCTGATGGTTCATTTTACCTATGCGAGCTGGACCGCCTATAACCTGGGGTGCGCATTGTCCATGGCTCTGGCCAGCAAAGAGGAAGATCTGGGCAGAACAGTCTCGGATATGATGACCAGGATGATCTCAACCATGGGTGCCATCCAGCTGGCCGAAATCAGGCTCTCGCGCGATGCTATGGACGAAATGAAGAGAGATCGCCTGGAACCTTGAATTGTGTCTTCAAAATTCGGCTTTCCCTTTCCAGGAGCGTGTGAGGAGCAAAAACGCATCATTAAGCTCCGGATGGGAAATTTCTTAAGAGATGGAAAGTAGCCCGGCCAGGATTCGAACCTAGGTAGGGAGGTCCAGAGCCTCCTGTGATTGACCGCTACACTACCGGGCTTCGCCTCTAACCTTGCAACAGGTAGTTATTAATCTATCGATCCGCCTCTCCTTCCACGGATCCGTCTCCCTTTCTGTTCTTGGCACCCGAAAGACAAAACCCTTACCTCGCTCCTTCGATCCGGGCATCCACTACAGCGTGAACCACTCCCGGAGAGTACTTTTTGACCCGAACGCACCGCAGGATCTCAGCTCGCCTTCCCAAAACCTTCGCCGCTTCCGTTACATCTCGCACCGCCTGCGCCGGGTGCATCACGGAAGGAATCGTCTGATGATAGTGCAGTATACCGCCCGGTCGCAAGGCCTGGATGCCCTTCTGCAGATACCTGTCTGTCACCTGAACCATGCCCATCACGACTCTGTCAGCAACGCCTATTGGCGTCACCTTTGCGCAGTCGCCCAAAATCGGCTCCACAATATCCTCTACGTGGTTTTCCTGGATATTCTGGCAGAGATAATGGTAGGCGTTCGGGTTCAGTTCGATGGCCATAATCTTGCGCGGCCGGGAATGAACCGCCATAGGGAGTGTAAAATAACCAATTCCGGCAAACATATCTACAACGAACTCGCCCTTACCAAAAAGACCCATACGCATGCGTTCCTTCAGGTTGCCGGCCGAGAACATCACCTTTCCGGCATCCAGATTGAAGATCACTCCATTCTCCCGATGTACCGTTTCCGTCTTTGTCCCGGCGATCGTCTCGCGAACAGGCTCTCTGAACTGGCCCTCGATGCCATAGTCGCGTAAGACAGTGCAGCAACGCGGATAGAAGTCTAGAAGAGCCTGACCGATACGGTATTGGTGCTCTGAAAGGTCTGGATGGATCTTTACGACTATAACATCTCCCTGGATATACCAGCCGCGAGGAAGAAGATCGAGATCTGCCAGGGACAACTCGCTTTGCAGGGCTTCGGCGAGATCGGGCGTTCTCTTGTAGAAGGCCGGCTTCTCTTGAGCTATCATCTCGCAGCCGGAGACCGACTTGGTGACAGGGATCTCCACATAGCTGCCTATTTCCAGAACCTTGCGACTCCTATCAAGAAGGCCGAGTGATGCTACTTTTTTCAGAGCTGCATCCGCATTCTTTCTCTCCGCTCTTACAGCCAGCCTAATGTTTCCGAAGATAGTTCTGCTCAAATCTTACGCCTTCCCCTGTCAGATTGAACTTGAGAATCAGGGTTTCGTTCTTGCGCGTGACGAAGTAGTCCTTGCCGTGAACCTGGAGGCTGGTGTCATAACCATTTGGCGCGGCAAAGCTGAGTGTTGCAGGAATCGTCGTCCAGTTGCCCTGCAAGTAGATCTTCACGCTGGCATCACTACTGCTATTCATTCGCACCATGGTACTGGAACCGTGCGAGATGGTCACAATGCCGCCTCTCGCACTTATGCTCTGGTCGATATTGGGCGGCAGCGTCATCGCCATGTCATTGGCCATCCCCTTGGGGTTGGTGATGTCCAGGCCAAGATAGTTCTCATTGCTGGAATTGGAAAGGTAAGCCGAGTACTCGACCTGAATCGGTGACACGACCATCGAGGAACTTATATAGAATACAACGGCGGCAATTGCCAGCAGAGTGACAAAACCAAGCAACATAATAGCCCTGGACGGCATTTTCATTTTCTTGCTGCCGGCCGGCATTTCGGGCTCTTTTGCAGAAGGCATAGTCGCGTCTTTTTCATCCATCAGGTGCTCGGGTGGGGACGACGCGCCATTCGTCGCGACAGGTTCTGTTATCTCATCAAATATCTGGGAATATGATTCTGGCGTTGTCTCTGGCACATCATTTGTAGCCGAAACTGCGTCTGACTCCAAGGCTTCGCGGTCCGGCTCCAGAGATTGCGGCTCCTCAACTTCCGGTGGTGAAGACGTCTGCGGCTCTGGCAATAAGGGAGTCTTCCTGCGCGTAGGAAGCACCACGGTGCCCTCCTCGAAGCTCAAGATCAAATCGGTATATGTACCGTTAGAATCGACAAACTTGAGAGCGCGCGGAACCAGATAGGAGACGCCTGAAATTTTGACTTCTTCGAAGAACTCGGTGTTCTTCATCAGACGGTCCTTGAATGCATAGACGGCTCCGCTCTCCATCTTAGCATCTATCTCGCTAAGGCTGGGGAAGCGGTCCTCCTGCGCGGCCAGCTCTTTGGTGGCAGCGACATAGGCTTCAAAGAAAACGCGACTCATTCTGTTGAGTCGATTGGTGTAGCGCCTATCGAAGAGAAAAGAAAAGCTATCTCCTTTGAGTTGCAAACTCTCTTCGCGCGATTGCCGCCAGGCCGAGAAAGAGACGTCCATCAGATAAGCATATCTTCAAACCAAATAAGTATTTTATGTATGGCGAGAGGCCGGACGTCTTGCCGGCGAAGAGAAAACAGGATCAAAGCATCCAATAAATCTCATATCAACCTCGTATGACAGCTATCTTTAAATCTCGCTGGCTAGAGACTGGAGACTCGATGAAGCATTTGGGATTGATGCATGTTCTTTTGCTCTTCTTGGGGGCGGGGCTATTTCTTGGGTCGGCTACAGCAGAACTGACGGCCAGCCAGAATGTTCCCCCAACGGCAAATGTGGGCGAGAATGTAATGGTAACAGTGATGTTGACCTACAGCGGCAGCAATGCCACACAGGCCTCAATTACGCCTGGGCTTTCACCGGGCCTTGAGACAAATTTTCCAGGAGGCCAGACAGAACTTTATCCAGGGATATCGGCACCTATCAGCTATCCTATAAGAGCCGTGCAGAGCGGCACATATCTGGTAACCTCTCAAGTATCGTATTCTGAAGAAGGAATGTGGCGAAACCTGCGCCTTGAATCTCCTTTCACGGCCACGGGCCAGCTCCAGCCAGGGCAGCAGCAGCCAAATCAGGGGCAAGGAGTGCCCGTTGCCTGGCCCCAAAGCATCACTCCATTGGGAACAAATCCGTATGGAACTAATCAGAGTGGAATAAATCCAGGAATAAATCCGTATGGAACTAATCAGAGTGGAACAAGTCCAGGAATGAATCCCGGCGAGATGCCCCCCTCGGGTGGTGTCACGCCAGAAGAGATACCAAATAATACAATGCCTGAGGGCTTCCAACCAGGGCAGAGTCCAACTCTGTAGAGTCAAGTGAGATTCATATCCCAAATTATTGGAACGTCCATTCCCTGGTCATTAGAAAATTCGGATACTAGAGGCTTCCCAAATCCGGTGGTATCAGGGAATTCTCTCTTCCTCTTTTCTATTTATTTATATTTACATCATCACGAGTGAAGATCGCTTGCAGCGCAAATCCCCGTGATTTGATGATAGCATTACCACCTTCCTGGCGGTCCATAATGGTCAGGGCCTGTACAGGCTGGTAGCCCGCGGCCGCGATACGATCTATGGCTCTGAGAAGAGAGGCACCCGAGGTGACCACATCTTCAACTACGGCTACTTTTGCTCCTTTCTCCAGGGCGGGCCCCTCCACGTAATTCATAGTGCCATGTTTCTTGGGCTCTTTTCTTACAATCAAGCCCGCCAGACTTCTGCCCTGTATATGGCTTAAGACCGATATGGATGATACAATGGGGTCTGCACCCAGGGTGAGACCACCCACCGCAGACACATCCGGCCGTATCATATCCAGCATCAGCTTGGCGGTCAAATAGGCCCCTTCCGGGCTTAAAGTAACGCGTTTGCAGTCCAGATAATAGTCGCTGGTCTTGCCTGAAGACAATGTGACCGGCCTTACCTCCAGGGACTTCTCCTGAAGCAGCTCCAAGAGTCTCTCTCTTTCACTCACTTCTTATCGCCTCTGAAAATTACCGGAAAAGCATGCGGAGGGCGAGGTAATAACTCTTGCTGCTCAAACGGAGGTCTTTTGAGCCGCTTTTATCTCCAAAAGCCGTCCAAGGTCAGTTCCATCCAACAGATAAAGGCGCGCCTGCTCCCAATCCGCCATTGTAAGGAGCGATCCGTGCACATCCTCTTCCTTCAGGTCGTTTAGAGGCAGGCCGCCGCATAGATCATTGAAGGCGGGCGTAATGATGATCTCCGCCGAGCTTGCAAAGCCATAATGCTCTTGCACTGCTGGGGGCAGGAGAAGTGTTCTGGCCCAGACGGGTTGAGTCAGGGAGCGGCCCAGAGGGTCTTTCAGTCTCACAGCCGGGTGCAGGTGACCTGCTACCAGTCGATCGGCCCGCAGAAGTTTTTCATCAGGCCAGGTGTGGCCATGAAAATAGCCAACACCGTCCAGCACAAAGCCGGATGAAGGTCTCACCCGTACGCCCAATGGGGCCATATCTATCAGGTTGCTGTCATGATTTCCGGGAACGATCTCAACTTTTACCTGGGTCGACAGCCGTCGCAGGAAATCTGGGATCTCCCTCTTCTCTTGCCAGCTCGTTTTGGGAACATTATGTTTCAGGTCTCCCAAAAGCAGGAGCCTGTCCGGAGCCGTTTCCTCCACATATCTTAGCAGGCGCGCTAAGATCTTCTCGGTCTGGCTGGGAATGGAGACGCCGCCGAGCCACAGTTCATGCTCCAGGCCCAGATGAATGTCGGCCGCGACCAGGATTCGCTCCTTCCCTTCCGCCAGAAGCAAGGGAGCGCCGAAAACGGGCGTGATCAATCTAAGAGCCTCTCGAGCTCGGAATAAAGATCTTCCATGCTCGATACCACCATCGCGCAAGAGCACTCGATCATGAGGTTGACTCTGGACTTTTCCGACTCGCCTGCGCGCCGAAAGTCCGTCCTTATCCCCAGAATCTTTTTGCCCTGACTAAAAAAGAAGCCGATCTCCCAGGCGGTGCCGTCGTCTACCTGGGCCCCGTCCAGGATGGCCACCATGAGGTCGCATTGGTTCAGTGCCTGCACATTGGCCTCGAAGATCTGCTCGGGCTCCGCTCCTTCAGGGACAATCTCGTGGGGCCATATGATCGTTGCATTCTCCAGGTGCTCGCTAAGATGGGCTGAAAGCTGCTTACCCCAGGCGACTTCGGCCGCGGAGAAGAGCGGGCCCGAGAGGTAGATCTTATAGACATTCGCATCCTTAAGACGCGGCTGTTTCGAGGAGCCTGGCCTTTACAAAATCCCTATCAAGGCTGGCCAGGAACCATCCAACTTTGGGGCCCTGCCGGTCGCCGAGGAATGTCAGGTAGATGGCCTGGAAGAACTTCTTGGAATCCAGACCATGTTCCTTGGCCACGGCATAGACCAATTCGTGAATCTCGGCGGCGGTCTTGTCGTCGATCTGTTCCGCCAGAAGGCCCAGGCCCCGGCGTTCCACGGGGGTAAGATTGTTTATAGCGGCGGGAAGCGTCTCTTGCACCTGGAACTTGACATAGGCGGGTGCGTACTTGTCCAGCCACGTTTGCACATTCCGGGCCCGGCCCAGGATCTCCTCTCGCCGGGAGATAACATCGTATCCGGATCTCTTCAGGGCCGTAAAGAGACCATCCTCGTCGCCGCGGGCGATCTGCACTGCCGTGACCATGTGCCGGAACGGTATCTCGAATGGCCCGCTGCCTCGGATATTGGAGAGCTCAATGGCCCGCACATCGCCTTTTCTCTGGTCGTACTCGTCCACCAAGTTCAATAGCGGCAGACCGGGATCGAACTCGATGTGCTTCTCGGGCTTGTTTCTGATGATCAGGTAGCGCAGAACCTCCGGAGGTACAACATCCAGCATCTCCTGAATGGTGACGACTATCCCCGTAGAGCTATGCATGGCGCCCACGCCCTTGAGGTGAATCCACTCGTAGACCATGGGGAAGGGAGCCGGATAGCTGTAGATCTCCTCGCTGATCCGCTTGCCAGTATCGTATGAGCCGCCTGCTGTGGCATGATCCTTGCCGAAGGGCTCCACTGTGACGTGGAAGATGGGCCAGCGTGCCGGCCAGTCCACACGCCAGACCAATTTTCCGCCGCCACTCATGGAAACGACACCTTCGCTGCCGCACGAGCAAACGTAGTCCACAGTTTCTTTTTCAAGATCGAAGCCTGTCACTTTTGTGGTGTTGGTGCGGCCACATGTTGAGCAGATAACATCAAAGGGGCTCCAGCCCGGTGGAACCTCACGGCCCGAGACCTCTTTCAGTATGCGGGCGATGTCGTCCTTGCGTTGCAATGCAGTTTTGATGACATCCACATACTTGCCCTCCTTATAGAGAACATCGGCCCGAAAGACCTCCGGCTTTATGCCCAGCCGCTCCATGCTCTTCAAAAACGGATTGAGAAAATGATCGGCATAGCTGCCGCAGCATCCCGTGGGGCAGGGAATCTCTGAGAGGGGCTTGCCGATGTGCTCCGTGAAGCTTTCCGGCAAAAACGGGTAGAGTCTGCGCAGCCGGTCGAAGGTGTCGGCGATGTAAATCAAGCGCGCTTCCACACCCCTATCCAGGAGAGCGCGATAGACGGCTTCTGCTGTCATGACCTCGCGCATATTTCCAATGTGAACCGGCCCGGAGGGAGTTATGCCAGTGGCGATGGTGTGGGGGCCAGAGCCTTCAAGCTTCTCGGCGATGACGTCAGCCCAGTGAATAGACATAAACAGGGTTCGACGCAAGAAGGGAATATTAAGCTTCCGTTGCGTCTTAGCGATTCTTAGGGGCAATAGTTCTAAAGACCGTTTACTCATGGCTTAAGTAGTATCAAACACGACTAATATTGATAAATTATGGAAAATATCAGAAATTTTTTATACATATTGTTACCTCTTTTGGTATTAATAATCGGATTTATTTTTATTACGAGGTGTGCTCAGAACATTCCTGGGTCATCTTTCGGATCTTCTGACCAGATCTCAGATACTTCGGATGCAGTGACTGCGCCATTATCGTCAAGATTATTGATCTACGAAAATTCCGTATATAGCTTTAGGATTGGCTATCCGCAGAAATGGCAGGCCCGGGAGACCGATCCAAACAACATGGGCTTAGTCTACGGGATGCTGCCGCCAGAGGAGAACGCCAACAATCCATTGAACTACCTGGTCGTACAGGTGGAGGCGCTGCAGGCAGGAGCTACCTTGGCTCAGTATACGTAGGAATTGGTCCAAATCATGAGACGGTCGAATGCCAACTTGCAGATCCAGAGCACAAAGGCCACTGTCTTGGGAGATGACCCTGCAAACGAGCTGGTCATCTCCACAAAGGAGCAGTCCTACAAGCTCAAAGTCCTGAAGATCTATGCCATAAAGGAAGACAAAGCATACATCATAACCTACAACACCTTGGAGGAGAATTACGATTACTACCTGGAAACGGCACGGGAAGTGATTGGCTCCTTTGAGTTCATGGGAACGGAAAAAAACAAGCCGCGTGAGCCGCTGAGGGAGATAAAAGAGGTACCGGTGTCAGTCTCCCCCAGCCCGGATGTCTCAGAGATGAATGGGGTGGAGGCAGAGATTGAGCCGGAAATAACGGACGAAGTGGAGTTGGTGTTATGAAGAAAAAAGCAACTCCCATGGTTCTGGGCGCCAAATGATGCCTTCTCCCTTGGCCCGGCCTTGTCGATCGCGATCCAGATACAGGCATGAAGGTCAGTGTGATCCAGAGCGGCGCGAACGGTTTAGTGATGCAGAAGACCAACGATGTCAACTACAGGCTAACCGCTCTATACGATTTCAGCGGAAAGCTGGTTCAGACCTCCACAGAGACTTACTCGGGAACGTCCACCGCCCAGCAGGACGATCTGCATCTGGTGGGATGAGATGAACCTTTTCCGTCAATTTTTTGCATCTAACGCTTCGGCCTTCACTGCCAGCGGTCTCATGGAGAGCTTTTTAATCAAGATGGCCAAGGTTCTTAAGGCACCCGGATTGAGGGTGCAATGCTCTACTGCAATCATCAACCTGCGTCCTCTGCACTAAGATGATGATCAATGCCCGGATTGGCTGCCCTCTGAATCATTCACGGCCTCGCGCATGTTTTCTATGTGAATGGGTCCGGAAAGGCTTATGCCGATGACTATGGTGCGAGGGCGGAGCACTCTAGTTTCTCAACGATACATCTGCCCAGAGAATAGACAAGGGCCATCAATCGCCTAGGGAAACGAATATTAATCTCCTGCAGTAATGAGTTCCAACCTTCACGGAAACCCAAAAAGTTAAAATATTTAGATTCAGATAGGTAAAATTATGGGCAGACCCGAGCTTGACGAGTACTTCATGGAGATTGCAAAAGTAGTGGCAAGCAGGTCCACGTGCTTGAGAAGAAAGGCGGGCGCAGTATTGGTCAAGGACAAGAGAATCCTTTCAACTGGATACAACGGCGTGCCAAAGGGCCTTCCCCACTGCGAAGACACAGGCTGCCCTCGTGCAGATTATCCTAGCGGCACTCATCACGAACTCTGCCGAGCGGTGCATTCAGAGCAGAATGCCATTGTTCAGGCGGCCATACACGGTGTGAGCATAGAAGGGGCAACACTCTACTGCACACTCCAGCCATGCATAATATGCACGAAAATGCTCATAAATGCGGGGATAAAGCGAGTGGTTTTTCGCGAAGATTATCCCGATGATGGGTTGCTTAACTTTTTTAAGCAAGCTGGAATTCCTGTGGAAAAAATAAAATAAATATAATATTTTGAATTGAAATACTAGAAGGCAAAAGACCCTGAAATTCCCCTGAGAATATACAAAAATGAGTACCGGATGAAGGAAATTTTTCCAAAGGTGATAAAATGGGATTCATGAATGAATATATTAATAAAAAAATGACAATGATGAGCCTCGAAGAGGAGCTAATAAATTTAATAAAACAATATAATGATCTGAGAAAAACACATCTCGTTGTATATGCTGGCGCGATTGGGAAACAAATACCTGATTTAGCAATGAGTATGGATGATTATTATACAATATATGATATGCTGAGGGATGTTAAATCGGATAATTTGGATTTTTATATTGAAACCCCAGGAGGAAGCGGTGAAGCTGCGGAAGAGATTGGCAGATTTATTCGAGAAAAATTTAAAAATATAGTTTTTGTAATATCTGGCGAATCAAAGAGCGCCGGTACAATCCTAGCTCTATCGGGAGATGAGATATTCATGACCAAGACAGGCAGTCTTGGGCCAATTGACGCACAATTGAGAATTGGTAGGACTGTTGGCTCTGCGTACGATTATATGGAATGGGTACATGAAAAAAAGGCCGAATCGCAGAAAAATGGTATGCTAAATCCATTTGATGCAACAATGGTGGCGCAGATAAGTCCAAGCGAATTAAAAGGAGTTTATAATTCACTTGAATTCGCGAAAGACATTGTCAAAGAATGGATTGCGAAGTATAAGTTTAAGGATTGGATCGTCACTGAGACCAGGAAAAAACCTGTCACCGATGAAATGAAGAGGGAACGTGCAGATGAAATAGCTAAGGAGTTGACAAACCATAGCAAATGGAGGACACATGGACGCTCACTTAAGATTGATGATCTAGAAAATATAGGACTAAGAATAAAAAGATTAGATGATGATTCAAAACTAGCAGAAATAATATATCGAATCCAAACAATTATTAGAATTATATTTTCAAGTAGCACTAATTACAAGATCATAGTTACTGAAAAGGATAAATTGTTTAAGCAGGCAATTAATGCGGGGACCCCGCGAGCAGTCCCCAATAAAGAGGCAAATGTGATTGAAGTTGACATTAAATGTCAAAAGTGCAAGACGAATTATAAATTTTACGCCAAATTTATCAATGAGCCAAAAATCGATGCCGATTATAAAAAGAGAGGAATAAAGCCTTTCCCAAAGGATAACAAATTAATATGTGATTGTGGCTTTGAAACGAAT
>Ga0209748_1000733_pt1 | contig 16940 bp, 16 predicted proteins | sample BarGraIncu00421A_FD_185490 | JGI IMG/M metagenome (GOLD analysis project Ga0209748, IMG submission 185490) | Arctic peat soil microbial communities from Barrow, Alaska - Barrow Graham LP Incubations 004-21A (SPAdes) (version 2) | ecosystem: Environmental > Terrestrial > Soil > Wetlands > Peat... | reverse complement strand
GACTTGCGCCGCGCCGTCACCTGCGCCTCTCGCCACTTGTTCGCGCGCTCCCACTGCGAGCGCTACTTCGGCGGCCTCTGGTTCAAGATCTTCCGCGAACCCGGACCCTGCTGACGACCTTCGCCGGCCGGGCCGCCGGTGGACCGCACGCAGCGCGCGGACCGGCGGCGAATCGCCTCCTGTCTCATGGAGGATCGTTGCGAAGGGACCCCTGTGCATCACGCCACACTCACCGTCCGGGATGACGCCGCCTGTCGGCGCATCCACGGGCTGTCCACGGAGCTTCTCACCGACACCGGCATGGACATGAAGCATGAGCCGGCGCGCGAGCTGCGCGCCGCCGGGCGCGCCTCACCGACGTGACTCGCGCCGCCGCGGTCACCGAGCGCCTGCCCAACCCGGACTTCGCGATGTCGATGGGGCTGCCTGAGGATGTCGAGAACGACGTCGTCGACGTAGCGCGGTTCGCGGCCATGCTCAAGGGCACGCGCAAGCCGCTCGTCGTCTCCAGCCCCTTCGGCGGCGCGTCGCCGTACACGATGCGCGACATGGCGGCGGCCTGCGGCGATGCCGGCAGCTTCGCCTGCCTCGCCATGTCCTCGGCAAGGTCTCCCGCGCCACGCTGCCGCACAACGTAGGCTACCTGGAATCCGGGCTGCTGAGCGCCCTCAAGGGCATCGCGTTGGGCGACGAGGTCGCCGGCTACGCCCGCGCCCTGCTGGGCGCGGTGCCGGTGGACGACGAAGCCGTCGCGCTCGCCGAGATCGCGGCCGCCGACCCCGGCGGCAACCATCTCGGCAGCAAGATGACGCGCGCCCACCACCGCGACTTCTGGCAGCCGTCGCCGATCGACCACAACACCCACGACCGCTGGCTCAGGCACGACGGCCGCACCTTGCTCGAGCGGGTGCGGGCTCGCCTGCAGGAGCTGCTGGCAGAAGGGCCGGCTTTCGCTCTGGACGCCGCCTCCGCCGCCACGGTCGACCGTCTCGCAGGTATCCGGACATCATGGTCGTCGGGTAGACTCGCTGCTGAGACACGACCGGGAGCGATCATGCCCGTCATCGAGGTCGAGGACCTCAGCAAGCGGTTCGGCAGGAAGGTGCTCGCCGTCGACGACGTGAGTTTCTCCGTCGCGGCCGGCACCATCACCGGCTTTCTGGGACCGAACGGCGCCGGCAAGACCACCATCATGCGCATGCTCGTCGACCTCGTGCGGCCCACGTCCGGCCGGGTGACGGTCCTCGACGGTAGGTACCGCGACCTCACTCACCCCACCACGCGAGTCGGCGCGCTTCTGGACGCCTCCGGCTTCCACCCCGGGCGTTCCGGCCGCAACGCCTTGCGCGTCGTCGCGCGAGCGGCCGGCATCGGCTACAACCGCGTCGACTCCGCGCTTGAGATGGTGGAGCTCTCCGGTGCCGCCGGGCGCGCCGTCAAGGGCTACTCGACGGGCATGAAGCAGCGCCTCGCCCTGGCCTGCGCTCTTCTCGGCGACCCCGAGGTGCTGCTGCTCGACGAGCCGGCCAACGGCCTCGACCCGGAGGGCATGAAGTGGCTGCGCGGCTTCCTTCGCGCCCAAGCCGCGGAAGGCCGCACCGTGCTCATCTCGAGCCACGTGCTGGCCGAGATCGAACAGACCGTCGACCACGTCCTCATCATCAGCAAGGGCAAGCTGCTGGCCCGGGGGCCCATCTCGCAGCTCGCCGCCGGCGCGGCCGCCGTGGTGCGCGTGCGGAGTCCGCAGGCGCAGAAGCTCGAGGGTCTGCTGCTCCAAAAGGGCGCCGGCGTGAACCGCCTGGACACCGCGCTGGCCATCCGCGGGCCGAGCAGCGCCGAGGTCGGTGAGCTGGCGCACGCGAACGACATCGTCCTCCACGAGCTTCTCGCGGAGCAGCCCAGCCTCGAAGACCTCTTTCTGCAGATCGCCGGCACAAGGAGGGAGTCGTGATCGACCTCATCCGCGCCGAGTTCCTCAAGCTCAGCAGCACGCGCACCGCCCTTGGCCTGTTCATCGCCGCCGTGATCGTCAGCGTAGGCCCCGCTCTCCTCGTGATGTCGCTGCTCCCGCGCGACCTCCTGGACGGCGAAGGCGGGGCTGCGGCTGCGGCGGCGACCGGCCTGACCGTCGTCCCCATGCTCGCCGTGGTCTTCGGCATCCTGGGGATGACCAACGAGTATCGCCACGGCACCATCACCTACACGTATCTGGCGACTCCCCGCCGCGGCCTCGTCATAGTCATCAAGCTGGTCTGCTACGCCCTCGTGGGCGCCGTGATCATGGCGGTCACGGCGCTGCTCGTGGTCGCCGCCATCGCGGCCGTCGCGGCCCTGCGCGGCATCCACCCGTCGTGGCTGGAGGCATCGGCCATCTCCGATCTGGAGACGCTGCGCAGCATCGGCCTCTTCCTTCTCACCGTGGGCCTCATGACGGCCTTCGGCGTGGGTCTGGGGGCGCTCTTCCGCGCCCAGATACCCACCGTCGCCGGCATCCTCATCTGGGCGCTGGCCATCGAGGGCATCATCACCGTGATCAAGCCCAAGATCGGCATGTACCTGCCGTTCGTCGCCTTCCAGCAGCTCACGATGGGTGGGGCCCTGCATGTCGGAGAGGACGGCGGGCTGCCGTCACTGACCCGGCCCGAGGCGTTCCTGGTCGCCATCGCGTACATCGCCGTGTTCAGCGTCGCAGCGGTGTTCATCTCGATGCGCCGCGACGTGACCTGAGCAGGACGGCATGCACGACGCCGAGGTGGTCGTACGCGGGCCGCTGACCGGGGAGGGCGCGCCGGCCGAAGGCATCATGCGCGCGCTCCCCGACTGGTTCGGCATCGAGACGGCCATCGTGGACTACGCCCGCGCCGTCGACGAGCTGCCGACCTTCGTCGCCAAGGCGGGCGCTCGTATCGTCGCGTTCGTCACCCTGAAGCCGACGAGCGCTTTCGCCACGGAACTCCACGTCATGGGAGTGCTTCCGGCCTGGCAACGGCGCGGAGTCGGCCGCGCTCTCGTGGAGCGCGCGGCCGCGTACGCCCGTGAAGAGGGATTCGCGTTCCTCCACGTGAAGACGCTCGCGCCGAGCGACCCGTACCCCCCGTACGCGACCACGCGCGCCTTCTACGCGGCCGCCGGCTTCGTGCCGCTGGAGGAACTGCCGCAGGTGTGGGGGCCGGAGAACCCTTGCCTCATCATGGTCCGGGTCCTTACTTGGCCGGCGCCGGCGGCGTGAACACGCGCGCGGCGAGTTCTTTGTCGAGCTGGTAGAGGCCGGCCGGGTGCTCGCCGGCCATGGTGAACTTCTGCACCATGTCGCTCGCCGTCTCCTCCTCTTCGACCTGCTCGGCGATGAACCACTGCAGGAAGTTGTACGTGGCGTGGTCCTTGAGGTCGAGCGCCAGAGAAGCGAGATCGTGGATGCGTCCGGTGACCTTCTCTTCGTGGGCCAGCGCCTCCTTGAACATGTCGAGTCCGGCGGCCCATTCGGTCCGCGGCTTGGCGATGGCCTCGAGCGTAACCTGAGCGCCGCGCGTGGTCACGTAGTCGAACATCTTCTGCGCGTGTGCGAGCTCCTCCTGATACTGCACGGTCATCCAGTTCTGACCGCCGGGCATGCCGAGCTCCGAGAACTGCGCCGCCATCGAGAGGTACAGGTAGCCTGAGTAGAGCTCCCAGTTGATCTGTTCGTTGATCGCGTCCTGCATCTTCTTGTCCAGCATGGTCCCACCCTCGTTCGGTTCGTGTGGAAGCGGCCGCGGCGCGGCCGTACGTCGAACCCCTATCTACCCACCGGCACCGGGGGGAGTAAACCGCCGCACGTCGAACAACCGAGAGAGCAAGCGACGGCGCCCGGTGGCGCCCCGCCACGGCGCCGCGGATCCGCGGCGACACCCGACACCCACGAGAGAAGATGAGCCGAGCATTCGTCAAGGAGCCCGACGAAGGCGCGCCCGAGGACGGCCTGCCCGAGCGGCAGGTCAGCGAGCACCCCAACTACGTCACCCCCGAAGGCCTACGCCAGCTCGAACGCACCGTGGGCGAGCTGGAGCGCCAACGCCTGGATCTGATCGCCGCCAAGGATGCCGGCGCCGAGCTGGCCCAGGAGCTGGCCTACGTGGACCGCGACCTGCGCTATTTCACCACGCGACTCGACACCGCCATCCCCGTCGACCTCCGCAGGCAGCCCCGGCGCATGGTCAAGTTCGGCGCCGCCGTGACCGTCCGCGAAAGCGGCGGCGCACGGCGCAGCTTCACCATCGTGGGCGAGGACGAGGCCGACCTCAAGGCAGGCAAGATCAGCTACGTATCGCCGCTCGCCGACGCTTTGCTGGATGCGCGCGTGGGGGCGACCGTGCTCTGGCGCCGGCCGGCCGGGGACCGGGAACTCAGCATCGAGCGAATCGACTATCCCGAGGGATGACGGCGGCGCGGCAGGCCGGCGGCTGAGCCGCCCGCCCTCAGTACTCCAGCACCGGCGCCAGATAGGCCGGCGTCGGCTCCTCGCCCAGCAGTAGTCCGGCGACCCCCTTCTGCGTGTCCCAGCCGTAGGACCGGTCCGGGTTGTCGTCGGTCATCACGGCCAGCGCCCAGCGCTTCTTCCCCTTCTCCAGCCACGCCGCCTGGACCATCAGGCGGTTGTCCAGACCGAGCCAGCCGCTCTTGTGGTACGTCTTCCAGCCGGCGGGCCCGGCCGCCGCCGGGATACCCCAGCGCTGCATCTGCGTGATGCCCGCCAGGAGTTTGCGCGCGAAGGCGCGCCGCGAGGCCGGGAGGCAGGCCTCGTAGGCGTGGAAGAAGTGCGCCGCGTCGGCAGCCGAGAGGCGGGTGTCGGTCCAGCCTGCGCCCTGCTCGTAGTCCTGCATCCCCGCGAGCTTGGCCACAGCGCGCATGCCCTTGGCTCCGACGACGCCGTAGATCCTGTAGGCGCTCGGGTTGTCGGATTCCTCGATCATCGTGGTCGCTGTCGTGTCCAGACCCGCGTCGGGCTTGGGGTGCGAGCGCAGATAGGCGGCAAGCAGGATGGCCTTGGCCAGGCTCGCCGCCTGGAAGGTCGCGTGCTCGCGGATGCCGCTGAGCTCGCCGTTGGTGTCCACCACGACCACGGCGACGTCGCCGCTCCGGCTGCCGGCCCAAGCGAGGGCCTTGGCCGTGGCCTTCTTCCCCGGGAAGCCGGGCGCCAGCGGCGGCAGCACGACAAGCGCCGCCGAGGGGGCCTCCGGCATCGTCGGATCCGTGCCCGAGTCCACGCCCCGCGCTTCGACGCGATACACGTACCGACCGGCGGGGAGATCGACGGGTACCAGCCAGCTCCTCGAGGCGCCGGCGCGGGCAACGCCGAGACGTCGCGCCTTGACTTGAGCGCCGGAGGGATCGTCCACGCGCAGGGTGACGGCCCAGGCCGTTCCCGAGGGACCGTCGATGCGGCAGGCGAACCGCGCTCTCTCGCCGCGGTGCACCCTGACAGCGTGTAGAGCGGCGAGGCGCGGAACCGCGGCCGGCGAGGCGGACTGCGTGCGCGCCGCCTGTGGCTTCGCCGCAGCGCCCTCGGCGTCCCGTCGCTCCAGCGCGACCACGACCACCGCGACGGCGAGCGACAGGAGCAGCACGGCCAGCGCCGCCGCGATCGCCTTGCTGCGGCGGCGCGTCCGCTGCGTGGCTCGCGACTGATATAGCGTCCGCGACGGTCGCGATGACGTGCTCATCACCCGACTATATCGCGCCCGCGGCCGCGGGTTCATGGATCGTCACCCGGTGACGGTAGTGCACACCAGGCCACATCACGCACTGGCGGAGCGGCATGGGAGTCGAACCCACCCAGGACGGGAGCACCGCCCCGCAGACGGTTTTGAAGACCGCGCCGGTCACCGGACCGGGAGCCGCTCCGCTTGCGTCCATCTTCGCACGCGGAGCAGCAGCGGTCACCTTCGGGTCAGATCAGGTCACTCCTCTTCGGCCACGCCACTCCGACGCCGCATGAGCACGACGACGACCACGATGACGACCACGACCACGACGCCGATGACGATCAGCAGCGTCGAGTTGGCCGAACTCGAAGACGAGCTGCTCGCCTTGGGCTTGAGGTTCATGTAGCTGTCCAGCACGAAGCTGGTGTAGAACGCCGCTCCCTTGCCGCCGTACATGCGCGTCCAGCCGTCCCATTTCGCCGTGTTGATGGCTTCGAGCTTGTCGGGGTAGTCGAGCGCGATCTCCGGCGACTGCTCGTAGAAGATACGCTGCGCATCCCAGATCTGCGGCGCGCGCTTCTGCGGATCGATCGTGCTGTTGGCTACATCGACGGCCTTGTCGAAGTCGGCGTTGGACCAGGCGGGTTCGTTCCAGTTCTGGATCTGCGACGTGATGAAGCTGGCCAGGGTGTCGCCCGGGTCGGCGTACCCGTCGAAGTTCCACACGTACATGTCGAAGTCGGGGCTGAACGTGTTGCCCTGGTAGGCCCAGATGCTGTCGTAGTAGATGCCATCGTCCATCACCTGGTAGTGGATCTTGAGACCCAGATCGTGGAACCAGCCGGCGAGCAGGCTGCCGGTCTTCTGGCTCTCGGGCGACTCCGACCGGGCCCAGAGGCGCAGCTTGATGGGCTTGCCGTCCTTGCCCTCGCGGATGCCGTCGCCGTTGGTGTCCCTGTAGCCGGCCGCGTCGAGCATCGACTTGGCCTTGGCCGGATCGAAACCCATGAGCTGGTCGGCCGGAGGCTGCCAGTGATAGTCGGGGTTGACCCATGAGTCCGGCGTCATGATCGACGTCCCGGGCTTGCCCTTGCCGGCCAACGCGATGTCGACGATGCGCTGTCGGTCGATGCCCCAGTTGAGCGCCTGGCGGAAGGCGACGTCCTTGAGCACCGGGTTGCCACGGCTCTCGCCGGTGTAGCAGTTCAGCGACAGGTAGTCCCACGTCAGCAGGTTGTACGAGATGGCCTGAAGGTCGGGGCGAGAGTCGATCTTGTCGAACTGCGCCGAGGGGATGCCCCAGGCGGCGTCGAGCGTGCCGGAGATCAGGTCTTGGGTCATGGTGTCGGAATTCTGGTAGGTGATGAAGAGGATGTCGTCGAGCGTCGGCTTGGCGCCCCAGAAGGTCGGGTTGGCGACCATCTTGACGTAGTCGCCCTTCTTCACCTGGACGGTCTGGAACGGGCCGGTGCCGACGATCGGCGGCTTGTTCTGGAAGGAGGCGCCGGCCGCCTTCGGGCTCACCTTGCTCCAGATGTGCTCGGGCAGGATCGGGACCCAGAGGCGCAGCATGTTGGCCTTGGGCTTGTCGCAGCGGAACTCCACCGTGGTGTCGTTGATGGCCACGACCTTGGTGATGTGGGTCGTGAGGCTGGAGAACGCCCCCATCTGATTCTTGACGATGTAGTTGTACGTGAAGGCGACGTCTTTGGCCGTGCACGGCACGCCGTCCTGCCACTTGACGCCCTCACGCAGGTGGAAGGTCCAGGTCAGGTCGTCCGCAGAATGCTCCCATGAGGTGGCGAGATCGGGCTTCGGCTGCAAATCGAGCGTGTAGCCCGTGAGCATGTCGTAATTGAGCATCCATATCTCGTAGGAGGAGGTCTCGGCGCCGATGAAGGGGTTGAGATTGTCCGGGTCGTTGTTCCAGCCTACGTGCAGCGTGACCGTGTCCGCGCCCGGTGAGGCGCTCGGGTCGGCGGCGAGCGCGCCGCCGAGCCCCCAGACAAGGCCGGCGGCAAGCACGCAGAGCGTGGTGGCCACCATCAGGCGAACGGCCGCGCGACGGCGAACGCCGGGCGTGCGCTGGCCGCCGGATGGCGTAACAGAATGCGTCATGAAATCCCCTCTCCTTTCCCCCCACGGCGACCTTGAGCCGCCGCACACTACGCCGGTCACGGGCAGGGCAGGGAGAGAGGCACTGGTGCCGCCCCGGGACCGGACCAGCTTGGATCCGCAGCCAGTATACACAGTGATCCCGCGCGCGCACAGGAGGCGGAAGCGGCCGGCCGCCCCATGACGAGGCGGTCGGCCGCGGACCAGAAGCTGGGGTGAAGCCGCTTACTTGCCGAGCGGCGAGGTGAGACCCTGGTGATCCATGTGGCGCTTGTACTCCGCGTCCATCTCGAGCATGCCGCCCGGGAACTCGTAGGCTTCCATGAGGCTGACGTAGTCGTCCGCGGTGAACTCCTCCGGAACATGCACGCCGGACTCGGGGTTGCCCCTGTAGCCCTGCACCTTGCCGGTGCCGAGCAGCTCGAGCCAGATGACCGGGGTGAAGGCGGTCTGTGCGACGACGACCTGGGTGCCGTACTTCTGCACGCACTCCTGGTTGTCGGCGACCTGGTAGAGATACGTCTCGCGGACCATGCCGTCCTTCTTGCCCCTGACCCAGGTGCCGGCAGCGGTCTGGCCGATGTACTTCTTGCCGATCTCGTTGGGGTCGGGGGCGGCGGCGGCGATCACGTCACGCGGCGCGACCTCGACGCCCTTCACGTTGATGGGCTCCTTCTTGTCGATATTGATTGACTTGAAGATGTCCATGGCCTGCATGAACTCGTCGCCGAGGGCGTACTTGAAGGTGGCCTTCTTGTTGCCCTTGAGGTGCTTGGCGCTGCGTCCGAGGTTGATGACCTCTTCGTGCTCAACGTGAGCGATCTCGACCTCGCCGATGCCTTCCGGAAGGAAGAACTTCTCGAGCTCGGCGAAAGGCTCGATGGTGTACCAGCCCTTGCCCTCTTCCCAGATGATCGCCGGCTGCGTGCACTCCTCGATGGTGGTCCAGATGGAGAAGCCGAAGCTGATGCCCTTGGCGCCGGGGATGTCGAGGTTGGAGCCGTCGCGGATACCGATCTCCTCGATCTCGTCGAAGTAGTGATCGGCGGCGAAGCGCGCGAAGAGGTCGGCCATGCCGGGTTCGACGCCGAAGCCGGCAAAGGCCAGCTTGCCGTTCTTCTCGAAGTCGGCGCTGAGCGGGAATTCCTTGTCGCCGAGCTTGACGCCGCAGGGGCCGACCTTGCCGCTCGGGTGCGGCTCGGACACGGTCATGGCCGTATCGAGGTAGTGCGTCTGCGCCTTCAGGGCGGCCTGCAGCAGCTGCGGGTTGAACTCCGGCGCGCAGAGGTTACAGATGATGTCGACGTCGTGCTTCTTGGCGAGCGCGGCGACCTCGTCCGGGTTGCCGGCGTCGACCTTCTCGGCCACGAAGCGAGGATCCTTGAGCTTGTCGGCGGCGGCCTGCGCCTTGGCGAGGTTGTAGTCCGCGAGGACCATCTTCTCGAGCCACTCGCCCTTGGGGTCGCGACGATGGGCGATCTGGGCCATGGACTCGCCCACGCCCCCGGTGCCGACGATAAGAGCCTTCATGTCTGTTTCCTCTCCTTCACGTACTGGATACTCGCCCACAAGCTACCCTGCGCGCCCACGCCCAGGGGAAAGGCGCGGAGCTTCTGGACCCGCTGCACGGACTCTGGTGAGGGATATTGTATAACCTTGACGGCGATTTTCCAGCCCCAAGTTAGCCCCCGTCGAGGTTTTGCGTAGGGCGGTTCGGCAGGGCACGTACGAGCGGACGGTGGCCGGAAGAGCCACCGCCCGCGGCTGCCAGGAGACAGGCCTGCCTTATTGAGCCGGCGGCAGGCGCCAGCCGACCGCTGTCTCGATGCTGTCGCCGCGCCGCACCTTGTAGAGCGCGCACTCGACGCCGGCCGCTTCGGCCACGGCGCGAGCGAGCATCATGAGGCTCGCCTGGTCGCCCGGCTCGAGAGCCTCGAGCTTCTCGCGAATCTCGGCGAAGCGCGGGTCCTCGGGCGACGCCGCAACGGCCGGCGGAAGCGCTGCAGCCGGCGGGGCGGCGACCGGTGGCGATGCCCCGGACTCCGCTCCCCCGGCCCCCGCCGCGGCCGGACGGCCGACTAGGTCGCAGCCCACCATGCCGTCGCCGATCACGGCGTCGATCTGCCACACCAGCTCGCGGTCCGGAGCGGAAGCGAGGCGGGCACGCATCTCGCCGGCGAACGGCGGCTTCATAGCCTGCTCCAGCGCGGAAACGGCGGCGGCGCGGTCCTCCTCGCGTAGGCGCGTGATGAAATGCCCGCGCGTCAGATCCCTCTCGGAGGCGTCCACGGCGCGGCAGAAGGACGGGCTCACGAACGTCATGAGCCCGCCGCGGTCGACCTCGACGATGTAGTCGGTCTGCGTGTCGGCAAGCAGCTGCAGGCTCGTGCGCAGGCGGCGCACCTCGTCGTGGTCGATGGTCTCCACGTCGGGCTTGTTGAGGAAGAGCATGTAGGCCATCGCGCGCTGCTCGCCACGCTCGGCGATCGGGCCCAGGGAGACGCGCACCCAGAGCTGCTCGCCGCCGGCTCGCTCGAGATACTCCTCGAAGACCTGCTCCCCCTCGCGGCGAAAGCCGCGCGCGCGGTCTGACCAGCCGGGCATGACGCTGGACCACTGGCGACCCAGGAGCTGCGGACGCGTGCCGCCGAGCAACTCGAGCAGCGGCGCGTTGAGAGCGATCGTCTTGCCGGCGTCGGCGACGACCGCGACCGGTTGTTTCAGCGGAAGATGCGCGAGGACCTCGAACATCGTCTCGATGCGCTGACGCAGCGCGTAGGGCAGCTGCGGCGCCATCCAGAAGTCCTCCCCGAGACCGTCGGGCGGAGTCCCGTGGTCTTCCATCAGCATGCCCGCGTAGTCAGTCACCGTCGTCTCTCCTCCGGGGCACAAGACCCTATCATCACAACAGTCGTCTCGCCTCCCGGGCTTGGCGATGGTACGGGCGTCTAGCAGGGCTGGAACGTGCGTCTCCAGGTCAGGCTCGGGTGGGGACCCGCGCGTCGTGGCGGCCGGCCGGGCGCGGCCTCAGGCGCGCACTTTGTACATCGTGCGCTCGCCCAGACCGGTGACGACCTTGACGTAGCCGCTCATCTCGACGTCGAGCCCGGCGTCGCCGGTGTCGACGAGCAGCGGCCGTCCCTCGAGCGACAGGAGCTTGGTCTGCGTGGCGATGACGATGATCCCGCCGCGCCCGACGCAACGGATGACGGCGGGGCTGATCTGCTGGTTGCCGCGCCCGAAGATGTGTCCCTGGCCGCCGATCACGGTGACCACGACGCGGGCGTCCGGGTGGGCCTCGAGGAGTCGCAGGAGGTCGCTTTCGGTGAGATCGCTGCCGGCTGGAGCGTGATCGCAGACGGCGTCGATGCCCAGCAGGGTCTTGTCCATCCCGAGACGGCTCATGATGGTCCTCGTCGTGGTCCCCGGCCCCAGGATGTAGAGGACGCCGGGGCTCATGTCGCCGATGACGTCGGTGGCGATATCGTTGAGGGCGCGCTCCTCCCCGGCCACGCCGCCGGTCTTGGCGCTCTGCGTGAGGCCGCGGGCATACGGCACAGTCATGAAGCCGTAGAGCTGCGCCGAGACGCGATCCTCGCGGAAGGCTTGCTCGTCGATGTCCATGACCTCGCCCTCGCGCAGGCGCACCGCGGCAGGTTGGTCGTGTAGGTAGAGCGCAGCCACGTCGCCCGCCGCAGCCGGCGAGGTGGCGTAGACCGCGGAGTGGATCTTGACGCCGGCCGGGACGCCGATCACCGGCACGCAGTCGCCCACGGCGTCGCAGATAGTGCGCGCGGTGCCGTCGCCGCCGGCGAACAGGATCAGGTCGACGCCGGCGGCCAGCAGGTCGCGGGCCGCCTGCTCGGTGTCGGCCGGCAAGGTGAGCACGAAGTCGGCGCAGGCCATGTGCGGCGCGGCGCCGGCGCGGCGCTCCCGTTCGCACTCGATGTAGGAACGGCGACCCTCCAGCGAGCCGAGCACGCGCGGCTCGAAGCCGGCGGCGCGCGCCTCTTCCTCGCCCATCTCGCCCGGCCAGGTGACGATCTCGATGTGGTCCCGAAGACGGCTGAGGCGCTCGAGCGCCAGCCGGGCGCGCCGCAGTGCGTCGCGCACGGCGCCCAGCTCGAGCGCCTGACGCAGGATCTCCGCCCCGTCGCTCCCCTTGAGGCCCACGCGGCCGCCAACGCCGGCGACCGGGTTGACCACGACGCCGAGCTTCTTCACCCCCGTGGGCTCACTTGTGCTTCTTGCCGCCGCGCCGCTGGCGGCCAGACCCGCCGCCCTTGCCGCCGGCCGGCCGGGACTGGGCCGCCGGCTGCGACTTGAGCACGGTGAACAGGTAGACGACCAGCGCCGGCGCCACGACCAGCAGCAGCCCCGACGTGCCGCTGAGGATGCTCAAGGCGAAGGCGGCCAGCATGGAGACGAACACCAGCGAATGGACCATGCGGACGCTGAACTGGGTGATGCGGCGGCCGAGCATCCAGAGGTCGAACGCATCGATGGTCATCGCCAGTGCAGCCACAGCGGCGAGGACCAGGGAGAGGACGAGCGCCGGCTGCCGCCAGCCGCTGAACTGGTCGCCGGCGATGTAGGTCGCGGCGAGAAGGCCGCAGACCAGGGCCGTCATGAGCAGGACGGTCAGGCCGGCCGAGCGCAGCAGTCTCTGACCGATCGTGAGGTCGCTACGCACCTGGGGTTCTCCTCGTCCGGGGCCGGCATCGGCCCGCTGAATGATACCCCGCGGCGACCACCGGCGCTCGCCGGCCGCGTGCGGCCCGGCGGCAAAGGGCGAGGGCAGCGAGGCGCTGCGATGCGCCCCACCGCCCTCTGGGCATGCGGTGGATCTCCGTCGCCGTCACTTCTGCTTGAGGACCTTCCTCTTGTAGGCGCGCCAGGTGAAGGCCCACTGGTCCGGGTCCTCGAGCGCCTCGAGACGCTTCATCTTGTCGATGGGCTGCGCGTGCGGCGAGTCATTGACGAACTCCGCCTTCGCGTAGGCCTCGTCGGACGCCAGCTTGATGACCGCGGCCCACTCGTCGAGGTCGTCCTTGCTGTAGGTCTCGCACGGCTCCGGCGTGAACGGCTCGGGCACCACCCACGGGTGGTGACTCATCCAGAAGCTCTGGATGCCGAAGTCGATCATGCGGTCGCGCAGCGCCTCGGTGCCGACGCCGGTGTCTTCCTTGAGCTGCTCCAGGCTGTAGCGCACCTGGTCGAGCCGGCGGTGGCCTTCAGCGTACGGCCGGCTCACGCCCTTGACGGCCATCAGCAGGTTGTCGAGGTAGTTGTTGTTGAGCACGCTGATCTCCGCGACTTCCTTGAGGCCTTCGGGCCCCATGCTGCGGATCCAGGCGTAGGCGCGGATGACGCCCATCCAGTTGCCCAGGAAGCCGCGCACGCGGCCGATGCTGTCCGGCCGGTCGTACTCGAGGTGGTAGCGATCGCCCACCTTGGTGACCAGCGGGACGGGCAGGAAGCGGGCCAGCTCGTCGGTGCACAGATAGGCGCCGGTGGCCGGGCCCTCACAGCCGTGCGGGCTGGAGAACGTCTTGTGCAGGTTGAAGTGGCAGGCGTCGAAGCCGGCGTCGCGCGCCCGCGCGTAGCCGAGGATGCCGTTGGCGTTGGCCTGGTCCGTGAAGGCCAGGGCGCCGGCGTCGTGCAGCACCTCGACGTACTTGTCGATCTGCGGGTTGTAGATGCCGGTGTCCTCGGGGTTGGTGATCATGCAGCCCACGGTCTTCTCGGAGACGGCGGCCTTGAAGGCCTCGAGGTCCGGGTAGCCGTTCTCGTCGGGCATCACGGTGATGACCTTGAAGCCGGCCACCATGGGCGTTGCGGCGTCGCAGGGGTGCGAGAAGATCGTCGTGATCATCTCGTTGCGCTGCGGCAGCTCGCCCCTGGCCACGAAGTAGGCGCGCATCACGCAGGCGTTGGTGTACACGGCGTGCGAGCCGCCGCCGGGCTGCAGCGTGATCGCATCCATCCCCGAGATCGACTTGAGGTACTCGCCGCAGTCGTAGACGATCTGGAGCAGGCCCTGCATGGTGCTCTCGTCCTGCAGAGGGTGCAGATCGGCGGCCTTGTGGTTGCGGATCAGCTCCTCGTGCATCTTGGGGCTGTACTTCATCGTGCAGGTGCCCTCGCTGATGTCGCTGCCGAGGTCCATGCCGAGCACCATCTGCGACAGCCGCAGATAGTGGCGCAGGGCCTGGTGCTGGGACAGCTCCGGCAGGTCGGGGGCGGCCGCGCGAACCATCCCTTCGGGGATGTAGTCCGCGGCCTTGCCGACCGCGGCCTCGACCTCGGCCTCCGGCGCCGGCACCACGATGCCGCGCTCGCCGGGCACGCTCTGCTCCATGATCAGCGGCTCGTTCCACTTGGCCGCGTGGTAGTCGCGCAGCACGCCGCCGTCGCGGCGCAGCCTGGCGAGACGGGTCACCTTCTGGGCGGGAGTCTCGCTCATGCCAGCACCTCCTTTACGGCCGACGCCAGGGTGTCGATCGCGTCCTTGCCGTGGAACTCGGTGACGCAGTACAGCGCGCTCTGGCCCAGCTCGGGGAACTCCGCGCTGATGTCCTTGCCGCCGAAGATGCCCTTGGCGAGCAGCGCCTTGTTGACGGCGGCCACGGTCTTGCCGCTGCCTCCGAAATCCACCACGAACTCCTTGAAGAAGGCCGGGGACAGCTTGATCGCCACGCCGGGGATGTCCGCGAGGAGCTTGGCGGCGTAGTGCGAGCGCGCGATGCAGGTCTCGCCGACCTCCTTGAAGCCCTGCGGGCCCATCACGGCCATGTACACGGCGGCGGCGATGGTCCACAGGCCGCTGGCTGTGCCGACCCAGTCCTTGCCCTGGTCGCGGGCGCCGTATGAGGTGCGGTCGGGAAGCGCCTCGGCGACGGCATACTCACCCGGAGTCTCCGTCTCGAGAAGCGTGTAGAGCTCCAGGGGGCACTCCTGCGCGTAGCGCGGGTCGGCGTCGTCGAACGCGATGAAGCCGGAGCAACCGCCGCCGGCGTGCATGTGCATGCCCAGCGGCTGGATGTCGCCGCAGGCGATGTCGACGCCCATGCTGCCCGGCGGCGTCAGCACGCCCAGGGTGATCGGGTCGACGCCGTTGATGGCCAGGGCGCCGGCCGCGTGCGCGAGGCGCACGATCTCGGCGCCCTGGTCCTCGATGAAGCCGAGGTAGCCCGGGTTCTCCCAGTACACGCCGGCGACGTCGTCGCCGAGCTTGCTCCGCAGGTCGGCGAGGTCCATGCGGCCCGTAGCCGCGTCATAGTCGACGAGGTCGATCTTGACGTGCGTCGGCATCACCTCGGGCTGGCAGAGCGTGCGCGCCTCCGCGAGGCACATAGGGCTCATCGTTCCCGCCACCAGCACCCGCCGGCGGCCGGTCAGGCGGCTTGCCATGCGAAAGGCGCGCCCGCAGACGTCGCCCCAGTCGTAGATGGGGTTGGCGACACCGTCGAGGTCGAGCAGCTCACCGAGCTGGCTGTTGAACTCGAAGCGGGCGATGTACTTGCCGAGGTCGCTGTAGTCGCCCCCGCAGTAGGCGCTGACGAACTCGGCGCGATTGATGACCTCGTCGACCACGGCCGGCACGTAGTGCTGCCAGCAGCCGGCGCCGCAGAAGTTGAGGCCATCCTCGGAGGAGGTGTTTCTGTTGAGGAGCCCCATGCAGTGCCGTTCGAGATCGCGCTCGGCGACGATCGCCGGCGGGATGTCGAGCGTACCGCGAAAGCGCAGCCGGTCGGGGATCTCGGCGTAGATCTCCTCGACGCTGCTCAGCCCGAGCTCGTCGAGCATGGCCTGCTTGGTGGCCGGTACCGAGTTCGGGATGTAGGGATGGATGAACGGTTTGTCAGACATGGCGTGACGAGCGCTCCTTCTGTGGTCGTGGCCGCGTGCGGGGCGCCGGCTCAGCCGTAGCCGTAGCCGGCGGATGTGCCGTAGTCGATGCTGATGAGCGCCCCCGTGATGGGCGCCGCCGCCGGACTGGCCAGGTAGAAGATCAGCTCCGCCACCTGCTCCGGCGTGATGAAGGCCGCCTTGTCCCCCTGCGGATAGCTGGCCAGCAGGCGCTTGTAGTACCCCTCCGGGTCGCCGCCGCCGAAGTCGCGTGCCTGACCCTCGAGCATCGGCGTCATCACGTCGGCGGGGCAGACGGCGACGCAACGCACCAGCGCTGGCGCCAGCTCGAGGGCAAGCGACTTGGTGAGAAGCGACACCCCACCTTTGGAGGCCGTGTACACAGCCGTCTCGGGTGTACCCACCACGCCCGCGTCGCTGCTCAGGTTGACGATGCAGCCTTCGGTCTTCTTGAGATGCGGGATGGCGTGGCGACAGCAGAAGAACAGGCCCTTGAGGTTCACGTCGATCGTGCGGTCCCACTCCTCTTCCGTGGTCTCCTCGCTGGGGCCTTCGGTCCACACGCCGGCGGTGTTGACGAGAACGTCGATGCTGCCGGCGTCGGCCGCCGCCGTGGCCATGAGGTTCTCGCACTCGGCCGGCCGGGAGACGTCGCAGGTGAGAGCGTGCACGGTCGTCTGTGCGGCGAGCTCGCCGGCGAGCCCTTCGAGGGCCACGGCATTCAGGTCGCCGAGGACCAGGGTCGCGCCCCCCGCGGCGAAGCGCCGCGCCGTCGCCGCTCCGATGCCCCCGGCAGCCCCGGTGACGACCACCGTCTTGCCGTTCATGTCGTACATCGCAGCTTCCCCTCTCCACAAACTGAACGGTCCTTCAATATATGCAGATTACAGCAGCGCGCGGTCCTTGACTACGTCAGCCGCCCCAGGCGGCCAGGAAGTCGCCCCAGTACGTCAGCCTCGTGAACTGGAGTTGCGTGCAGTAGTAGGGAAAGTTCACCCACTGCGAGAAGCTCGAGCCCATGCGTGGCGACGCTGGCGCGGCCGGCCAGTAGAAGGAGATGCCGTGCAGGTCGCGCTCGATCGCGGGACTCCACTCGTAGATCACGACCCTGCGCAGCGCCTCGATCAAGCGCGTGCAGTCCTTCTTGATGGCCGAGGAGCCGACGTGCGCCCTGATCTCACGCGCGGCGTCGTACAGGTCGCGCACCTCGGAATAGCTCTGCGGGGGACTCGCCGAATGCCGGCGCGCGACGGCGTAGGCGCGGCGGTACCT
>Ga0209748_1000727_pt1 | contig 17137 bp, 13 predicted proteins | sample BarGraIncu00421A_FD_185490 | JGI IMG/M metagenome (GOLD analysis project Ga0209748, IMG submission 185490) | Arctic peat soil microbial communities from Barrow, Alaska - Barrow Graham LP Incubations 004-21A (SPAdes) (version 2) | ecosystem: Environmental > Terrestrial > Soil > Wetlands > Peat... | reverse complement strand
TCGCGGGTGAGCCGGGCTACAAGGGCCAGATGCGGCTTCGGGTCGCGACCTGGCATTCGATCAACCCCGTGTTCGCCCAGCTCGTGCTCAAGGTGGGTGCGGACAAGGTCGTGAACACGGCGAACGACATGGGCATCGTCACGAAGATCACGCCCGTGCCGGCGGTGGCGCTCGGCGGCATGGCCGAAGGCGTCACACCGCTCGAGATGGCATCGGCCTACGGCACGCTGGCGGACGGCGGGATGCACGCCAAGCCGGTAGGGATCCTGAAGGTGACCGACAAGGACGGCAAGGACCTCTTCACCGCGAAACCGGCCTCCAAGCGCGCGGTCGACGCGGCGGTGGCGTACCTCGCGACCGACATCCTCAAGGGCGTCATCCAGCACGGCACGGGATCCGCGGCCTCGATCGGCCGGCCGGCGGCGGGCAAGACGGGCACCACGCAGAACAACGCCGACGCCTGGTTCGTCGGCTACACGCCCGACGTCGCCTGTTCGGTGTGGGTCGGCTACGCCGACTCGCAGCGCCCGATGACCTCGGTGCACGGCATCAAGGTCACCGGCGGCTCGTTCCCGGCCCGGATCTGGTCGACGTTCATGAAGTCGGCGCTGGCGGGAACGCCCGAGACGCAGTTCAAGCGCCCCTCGGGCCTGGTGAACGCGAGGATCTGCCTCGACTCCGGTGGCGCAGCCACTCCGCTGTGCCCCAGGACCGGCACGGCGCTGTTCCTCACGGGGCACACTCCCGGCCCGTGCAAGCTGCACACGACGGCCATCGGCCTCAAGATGCCCGACCTCGTCGGCATGACCAAACTCGACGCCCTGGCTGCCCTCAGCACGCTGGCTTTGAAGTACAACGTCGTCACCAAGGACCTGTCCGGGGTCGCTGCGGGCGTCGTCGGGTTGCAGGACCCGATCGCCGGCAGCACAATCACCAGCCTCACGGTGGTCACGGTGACGGTGGGAACCGGTGGCGGGGGGACGAACAGGCCTCCGGTCGCGGCGTTCGACTGGTCTCCCAAGCCGGCGATCGCCACCAAGGCGACGAACTTCGACGCGAGCGCGAGCTCGGACCGCGACGGCACGATCGTGAAATGGGTGTGGGAGTACGGCGACGGCGTCAAGGACGCCTCATCCGGCAAGACAGCGAACCACAAGTACGCCGCCCCCGGCTCCTACGACGTCACGCTGTGGATCACCGACAACGGCGGCATGACGGTCTCGATCACGAAGCGCGTCACCGTCCAGTAGCGGACGCGGTCGGCGACGGCCTAGCGCAGGCCGCGGAAGAAGTGAGCCGAGGTCGACGGTTCGGTCACGGCCGTCTCCGGAAGCGTCGCGCCTCTGAGCGCGGCGTCCAGGCGCATGCGCCACGCGCGCGTCACCAGCGCGGCCCCCTGCGCATCCGACGACTGCAGATCGAGCCGGAGCGCTGAGACGCCGGCGGCCAGCAGCTCAGGCAGCGCGCGCGACAGGTCGAGCGGTACCGCGTTGTAGATGTGCGCGCGCCCCTCCGCGTCCGTGGCCACAGGCATCTCGTAGCCTTTGCGGTCCCGCAGCGCCCACGGCCGTGCGCGGCGTGCACAGCCGGCGCACAGGTGGTCACAGGGCCCTGCCGCCTGCAGCACGCAGTGTTCGGCGACCATCAGCTCCAGCCGACCGGCGACGACCACCCCCACCGGCACCGGCGAGCCCGCGACCAGCGATGCGATCTGGCGTCCCGAGAGTTCGGTGGACGCCCACACACCGGTCGCCCCCAGACCGGCGAGCGCCTGCGAAGACCACGGATTCACGACGTTCAGGCCCCAGTCCGCTTCGACGCGGCGTCCGGCGACCCCAAGGCGCCGTACCATACCGAGGTTGCCGGCGACGGCGACCCCGTCGGAAGCGTCGGCGCACGCGATCACTGAAGCCACCTGCGATCCGTGCACGATGCGCGGCAGGAGCGCGTCGTGTCCCGAAGCGGCCCGCGCGCTCGTTCCGCACGCGAGCACGACGCGATCGGCCCCTGCCTCGCGGCAAGCGTCCGCAGCCGCGCGCGTCAGCACCGCGACCACGAGCGCCGGACGATCGACTCGCGCGGCTGCGCGACCGAGCCCGGGCGGCTCCGGCGATGCCGGCAGTGCCCGTCCCGCCCAAGGGGCGAGGCGCCTCTCATCGAGGAGCTCGACCGCGTCGCGACGCAGGCGGTGAAGGACCGAGAATCCGAGCCCGGCGCCGGCATCGAGGTGAACGCAGATGTCGTCGGCCGCGTAGGGCGTGCCACCGAATCGTCCCACGTGCTCCATGACCTCGTCGGCGGTCACCGCCTTGGTGCGAGCGGCCTCCACCAGCGGTCCGGTTGCGGTGACGGCGCCACCGGCGGCGGTCAGTTCGAGCCTCGCCGGCTCGCCGATGTGAAGCGTGACGGAGACGCGGACCGGGACGGGGCGTCGTTCCTCGACCGACTGCCAGGAGCGGCGGGCCGCATCGGTGAGCGCGGCGTTGACCACGCGGAACACCCGGTCACCGGGACGAACGGCGCCCTCGACGGCCAAGGTGACACTCGCTCCGGCGGGTGCAGCCGAGGCCGAACCGACATCCAGGCCCAGCTCCCCTGCCGGCTGCGCGAACCTTCCGGCCGCAGTCCAGAACTCGATGGTGTCGGCGGACTCGAGAGAGCGATCGAGAACGATCGTCGCATGCCCCGGTAAGGTCTTCTCCACGCGGCCGAGCGGCACCCCCCGGTTGTTCGGACGGGTGTAGCTCATCATCCGGTCATCGCGGATGTCCGCGAGGTAGCCCTGCGTGAAGCCACGGTTGAACGCCTCTTCCAACCGCTCGGTCTCGGCGGGGAGGACTTCGAAGGAGGAGGGGTCGGCGAGCGCCCGGTCGAGCGCGGCACGGTACACGGAGACCACCGACGCCACGTACTCGGGACTCTTCATGCGTCCTTCGACCTTGAGCGCCGAGACCCCCGCAGCTATCAAGCGCGGAAGCAACTCGACGCCGGCGAGGTCCTTGGGGCTGAGAAGGTAGCGTCCCGGCACCTCGGCGATGACGCCTTCCGAGTCGACCAGGTCGTAGGGCAGCCGGCACGGCTGCGCGCACAGTCCCCGGTTGGCCGACCTGCCGCCCAACATCGACGACATGAAGCACTGCCCCGAGTGGCAGAAGCACAGCGAACCATGGACGAAACTCTCGAGCTCGACGGGCGAGGACGCGCAGAGTGAGGCTATCTCGGCGACCGACAGTTCGCGCGCCAGCGTCACCCGCGCGACCCCGAGCTCGGCGAGCGCGGCGATCGAATCCGCGTTGTGGACGTCGATCTGCGTGGAGGCATGTGCGCGCACCTCGGGGAGCGCCTTCCGCAGCGCGGTCAGCAGTCCAAGGTCCTGCACGATGACGGCATCAACGCCGGCCTCCCAGGCGCGGGCGATCATGTCGAGCGCGGCGCGCATCTCCTCCTCGAGCACGACGACGTTCGCGGTGAGGTAGATCCTCGCGCCGCGAAGGTGCGCGAACCGGCACGCCTCTGCGAGCGTCTCAAGGGTGAAGTTCTCCGCTCCACGGCGAGCATTGAGGTCCGCTGTGCCGAGATAGACCGCATCCGCCCCGTTGCGGACCGCCGCCCGCAGCGCGTCGAAGCCGCCTGCCGGGGCGAGTAGTTCGGTCGTGCGAGAGATGGGAGGGTGGCTCACCGGGGGGTTCCTTGTCGACGGCGCGGGCCCGCGGCCCGCCTGGCGACACTATCATGTATGTAACGGTTCGGTGCACATGCATGCAGCGCGCCACCCGAGCAGGTACCCTATACCGACGATCAGGCTACGAGCGAGAGGAAGAGGATGTCAAGCAGGCTTCGACGCGATCGACCAAGCCCCCTGCGCCGCGTCATCCCGATCGCTCTCACCGCGATGGCGGCACTGGTCCTGCTCGTCGTCGTCATCGGCGCGGGCGTGGCGTACGGCTATGTCACGAACGCGCTGAAGGACCTCCCGAACGTCGACGACCCCAACGCGTTCGCCGTCGCACAGCCGACGAAGATCTACTCGTCCGACGGCAAGCTGCTGGCGAATTTCTACCTCGAGAACCGCGAGATCGTACCGCTGAGCTCGATCTCGACCGACCTGGCACACGCCGTCGTCGCCGTCGAGGACGAGCGGTTCTACAAGCACAACGGCGTGGACATGGTCGGCATAGCACGCGCCATCTTCATCGACGTCACCACCATGTCGACGAAGGAAGGTGCTTCGACGATCACGCAGCAGTACGTGCGCAACACGATCCTGGTCGCCGAGCGGTACAAGATCACGGCGTCGCGCAAGATCCGCGAGATGTACCTCGCCTACGAGTTCGAGAAGCGGCACACCAAGGCCCAGGTGCTCGAGGCCTACCTGAACACGGTCTACTTCGGCGATGGCGCGTACGGCGCGGAAGCCGCGGCGCTCTCCTACTTCGGCAAGCATGCCAGCGCCCTGACGGTCGGCGAAGCCGCGCTCCTGTCGGGCCTGCCCCAGTCGCCCATACGGCTCAACCCCTACTACAACATGGAGGGGGCCAGGTCACGCCAGCGTTGGGTGCTGGGACGGATGGTCGCGAACGGCTACATCACCCAGGCCGAGGCCGACGCGGCCGCCGCGGAGAAGATCGTCCTTTCGAAGAAGATCGATCCCGCGCAGGGCATCTATGACTGCGCCTACTTCGTCTCCTACGTGCGCAAGGAGCTGCTGACCAAGTACCCCGACTCGCTCATCTTCAAGGGCGGCCTCAAGGTCTACACCACTATCGACACCAGGCTGCAGCGCGCCGCCGAGCGGGCCGTCAAGAAGACCCTGCCGTACAAGAAGGACCCCGATGCGGCGCTCGTCTCGATCAACCCGAAGAACGGTCACATCGTTGCGATGTACGGCGGCCGCAACTACGCGAAGAGCAGCTACAACTACGCGACACAGGGACAGCGGCAGCCCGGCTCCTCGTTCAAGGTGTTCGTTCTGGTCACCGCTCTAGAGGCGGGTATCCCCCCTCGGCGGCCCGTGAACGCCTCATCGCCCGCCCTCATCCCCTCGCACCCGCCGTGGCGCGTGAACAACTCGGAGGGTTCGGGGCACGGGTACATCACGATCACCGCCGCGACCCGCAGCTCCGTCAATTGCGTGTTCGCGCGACTAATCTGGGAGCTCGGAGCCGCCAAGGTCGCCAAGACCGCGAAACGCATGGGCATCACCTCCTACATCCCGGCGCTGCCGTCGATCGCGCTCGGTTCGGCCCCCGTCAGCCCGCTGGACATGGCGTCGGCCTATGGCACGCTCGCCAACGAGGGCGTCCACGTGAAGCCGGTCGGGATCGACAAGATCCTCGCCTCGGACGGAACGGTCATGTTCGAGCACAAGGCCACGGGCACGCGCGTGCTCACCACGCGGATCGCCTGGGCAACCACGCAGCAGCTCATGGGTGTCGTCACCGGCGGCACGGGAACGCGCGCGCACTTGTCCGGCCGCGAGGTCGCTGGCAAGACGGGCACCGCTCAGAACTACCAGGACGCCTGGTTCGTGGGATACACGCCACAGCTGGTCACCGCGGTGTGGATGGGCTACTCGAGGGGTTCGATCCCGATGCGCAATGTCCACGGCCAGCGCGCATTCGGCGGAACGTTCTGCGCCCCGATCTGGCACACGTTCATGTCCTCCGCGCTGGCCGGCAAGGCGAAGGTGCGCTTTGCGCGGGCCGCCGCGCCCCACTACATCTGGAAGTCGTCCTGGACCGCGGAGGCGAGTGCGGCGGCCCACGCCAACAAGCCGAAGCCCAAGCCGAAGCCCAAGCCGAAGCCGCCTCACGAGACGACGGGCACCCCGAATCCCACCGGGACGCCGACTCCGTAGCGTTCCTGCGACACCGACAAAGGCCCCGCTCTCCGTACGGAGGACGGGGCCTTGTTCATGTCGTCACGCGGACGGACCTAGGAGCGGCGCACCCGCACGATGCCGGAGGTGCAGTGGACCTCGACTCCACGGGACTCGATCCGATCGAGGATAAGGTTCATCCCGAGCGTGTCGGACGAGATGTGACCGGCGATGACAAGGTTCATGTGGAGTTCCTCCGCACGCTTGCGGTGTTCCTCTCCATAGTGCATCCCCACGAGGGTATCGACGCCGGCCGCGCTGAGCCGGTCCAGCGCGTCGGTCGGGCCCTCCGTGCCGCCGGTCATGTCGACCACGATCCGACCGGGCCGGTGCGACGCGTCGCCGAGGACCAGCTCGGGACCGTACCCCTTGCGCGCCGCGTGGTCGTACTCGGGGATCGTGCGGAGTCCCCGGACGATGTCCTCGAGGGCCTCGAACGCGGCATCGTCGATGAAGCCTTGGACGAAACGCTGTACCGAATTGTCCGCGGGTGTGTGGCACGACATCACCGCGAAGCCCATCAGCTCGGCGGACTGGACCGCCCGGTAGTGGTTGTAGGGCATGAAGTGCCGACGGATCTCGGAGGCACGCTTCGAGATCAGACTGTCCGCGGCGCCGAGCCCGACACCCTGCGCGGCCCACAGGTCCGCCTGCATGTACATGACCTCGTCGAGACGAACGAAACCGGGGCCCTCGGGATGGTGCGCGAAGATCAGGTCGATCGGCGCGCCCTTCTCCCGGAGACGATCGGCAAGAAGCACCTCGGCGGTCTCCATGTCCACGCCCGTGATCAGCCCGCGCACCTCGAGGTCGGGGTCGCCGGCTGCGATGCGGGTGTCCGCATACGGGTTGGTGAGGCGCTCCGTGTCGAAGTACGGCCGGTCCACCTCGTCGAGCTTGTCGTACGCCCGAGCCGACTTGGCCATCACACGCCGGAGCTCCGCCTCGGACCGCGGATCGGCCTCCATACCGGCTTCGACGCAGGCGCGGTAGATCTCCTGAAGCTTCATGTGCGGGTGCCCTTCGTGTTCGATCGCGACGGGGCACGTTGCCCCGGCCGTGCGGATGAGACGTGACGGTCGCCCTCGATGTAGAACCTCAATTCCGCCTCGTGCCCGGAGCTGAGACCGATCCTGCCCGAGCTCGCGACCCGCGGAAGAGGCCCCTCGCGGCGGAGCACGGACAGTGTAGCGCTTCCGTCCAGCGGTTCACCGTAGACGGCCAGGTCGATGCCCAGCGCCGCGGCCAACTTACCGGGGCCGTTCGCCAGATCGCGTACGGCCGGCGGAGAGCCGGATGCACGGCGCTCGGTCCGGCGACGCATCATCACGTCGACACCGCCGACCGGTTCGAGCGCCCTGATCAGGACGGCCCCCGCGGTGCCCTCGGGCTCGGTCACGACGTTGAGCATGTGGTGGTTGCCGTAGGTGAAGTACACGTACGCACGCCCCGGAGGTCCGTACATCACCGCGTTGCGCGCCGTGATGCCGCGCGTCGCCGCATGCGAGCCCGGGTCACCGGCGCCGAGGTACGCCTCGGCCTCGACGATGCGGCCGGAGGTCGTCTCGCCGCCGGCGGTGCTGACGAGGACGCATCCGAGCAGCTCTCGGGCGACGACGACGGTGTCACGCCCGTAGAAGCCGCTGCCCAGGACCTGCTGGCTCACGCCCGGCGTGCCTCGGCCCAGGCGCGACCGGCCGTCGCCGCATCACGCGCCAACACGAGTTGGGCGCGCACCGCATCGTGCCCGGTCCCGCCTTCGCTCGTGCGCCGCGACACCACGGCGTCGAGCTCGACCGCACCCGCCGCGTCGGGCCCGAACTCGGGCGACGCGGCGCGCAGCTCTTCGAGCGTCAGGTCCTGCAACGTGCTGCCCGCGTGCTCGCACTCGAGCACGAGACGCCCGACGATCTCGTGGGCATCGCGGAACGGGACGCCGTGTGCGGCGAGATGGTCGGCGAGGTCGGTGGCCGCCATGAAGCCGCCGCCCGCTCCCGCACGCATGCGGTCCTCGTTGAACCGGAGCGTCGAGACCATCCCTGATGTTGCGCGCAGGCAGGCGCCCAGCGTGGAGGCCGCATCGAAGACGCCCTCCTTGTCCTCCTGCATGTCCTTGTTGTAGGCAAGCGGCAGGCCCTTCATCACCGTGAGCAGGCCGATGAGATCGCCGTAGACGCGGCCCGTCTTGCCTCGGACGAGCTCGGCGACATCGGGGTTCTTCTTCTGCGGCATGATCGAGGAGCCGGTCGAGTAGCCGTCGTCCATGGTGACGAAGCTGAACTCGTCGCTCGACCAGAGCACGAGTTCCTCGCACAGACGTGAGAGGTGCATCATCGTCACCGCGCACGCGTAGGCCAGGTCGAGCAGGAAGTCCCGATCGGAGACCGCGTCCAGCGAGTTCGGGGTGACCCCGGCAAAGCCCAACTCGTCCGCGGCCGTCCGGCGGTCGAGCGGGAAGGTCGTGCCGGCCAAGGCCGCCGATCCGAGCGGAGAGACGTCGGCGGCGTCGTACGCCGCGCGCAGGCGCCGCGCGTCCCGGTCGAGCATCCAGACGTAGGCCAGCAGATGGTGGCTGAGCAGCACCGGCTGCGCCTTCTGCAGGTGCGTGTAGCCGGGCATGACGGTTCCGAATTGCTCGTCTGCGCGCGCGATCAGCGCTTCCTGCAGCGAGACGACGCCGTCGGCCAGCGACGATGACAGACCCTTCGCGTGGAGCCGCGCATCGGTGGCGACCTGGTCGTTACGCGAACGCGCAGTGTGCAGTTTACCGCCAACGGGGCCGATCTTGGCCGTGAGCGCACGCTCGACCGCCATGTGGATGTCCTCGTCGGCGTTGTCGAACACGAAGACGCCCGACCGAAGGTCCTCGCGCACGGCGCGCAACCCCGCCTCGATAGTCGCGGCGTCCTCCCCCGGGACGATTCCCTGCCGCCCGAGCATGCGGATGTGTGCGATCGAGCCGTCGATGTCGGCGGCCCACATCTCGCGATCGACCGGAAGCGACGCGCCGAACCCGGTGACGAACTCGTCCATCGAGCCCTCGAAGCGGCCGCCCCACGGGGTCTTCGTGTCAGCGCACATGATGCCCTCTCCCCGTTCGAACGCAGGTCGCACGTGCAGGCCGAGGATAGCAGAGGCGCACAGCATGCCGCGACGCTCCTCCGCGACCCTACGGCGTCTCTCTGACGGCCACGGCGGCGTCTCCCGCGACCGGCTCCGTGCCGGCGCCGCCTAACTCCCCGAACAGGACCGCCCCGATGGCGATGGCGCATGCGATCGTCTGGACGGTGTTCAGCGACTCCCCGAGAACGAGCCAGCCCGCCAGCAACGCCACGGCCGGTATCAGGTTGATCGAGAGCGCTGCGCGGCTTGCGGGCAGCGCCCGAAGCGCCGAGTTGTAGAACCCGAAGGCCACCAGACTCACGAAGACCCCGAGGTAGAGGACGCAGCCCCATGCCGCCGGCGGCGCCGACAGCCACGTAGCTGGGCCGGATGCGAGCGCCATCGGCAGGAAGAACACCGCGCCCACAGCCGCCTGCATCCCGGTGAGCCACCAGGGATCGTAGCGAGTGCTCAGATGTTTGATCGTGAGCATCGACCCGGCCGCCGCCAACATCGCCAACAGCTCCAGCACGTTGCCCAGCGCGGGGTTGGGCGCCGACGCCTGCGCACTCCCGGCCAGAGACAACACCGCGACAGCGGCAAGCGACAGACCGATCGCGACCGCTCCCTGCCAGCTGAGCTTGTCGCGCCACAGCAGCCACGCGCCACCCGCCACGAGAAGGGGGACGATCGCGGAGACGACGCCCGCCTGGCTCGACGTCGTCAGCTGCACGGCGTAGCCCTCGGCCAGGTAGTACATGCAGGGGATGCAGAACGCCGCGACGGCCAGCAGCTTCCAGTCGCCGGCCCGGTACCGAGGACGCGGGATGCGCATCCAGAACGGCGCGAACGCCAGCGTCGCGATGGCCATCCGGAGCCACATCACGGTCATCGGCGTGAAGCTGTCCAGGGCGACCTTGATCGCGGCGAAGCTCGTCCCCCAGAAGAGGACGGCGCCCGCGAGCAGGACAAGGGGCAGCAGCTGTCGGCGCGTCGAGGGTGCCAGCACGAGGCTAGACCTCGCCCTCCGTGCCCGTCTTGCGGCGCTGGCGCGCCCACACCTTCGTGGGCAGGCCCCACAGGTCGATGAACCCCTTGGCCGCCTTGTGATCAAAGGTATCGGTGGCGTCGTAGGTCGCCAGATCGTAGTCGTACAGCGAGTACGGGCTGCGGCGGCCGACGACCACGCACGACCCCTTGAAGAAGCGCAGCCGCACGTCGCCGGTCACGAGCTTCTGCGTCGTCTCCACGAAGCCGTCGAGCGCCTCTTTGAGAGGCGAGAACCACAGGCCGTTGTAGACGAGCTCCGCCCACTTCTGCTCGATGCCCAGCTTGTAGTGGAGCACGTCGCGTTCGAGACACAGGTCCTCGAGCGCCTTGTGAGCCTGGATGAGCGTCAGCGCGCCCGGGACCTCGTAGACCTCGCGGCTCTTCAGCCCGACGAGACGGTTCTCGATCATGTCGATGCGGCCGAAGCCATGCTTTCCCGCCAGGTCGTTCATGGCAAGGATGATCTCGTGGAAGGACGTGGGCACGCCATTGAGGGCCACGGGAAGGCCCTGCTCGAAGGAGATCTCGGCGTACTCGGGCGCGTCGCACACCTCGGCGCGCGCGTCGTTGGTCATGGTGTAGATGTCCGCGGGCGGCTCGACCCACGGGTCCTCGAGGACGCCGCACTCGATGGCGCGACCCCACAGGTTGTCGTCGATCGAGTACGGGTTCGCTTTCGTCGTCGGCACGGGGATGCCGTGCGCGGCCGCGTACTCCATCTCCTGCTCGCGGGTATGCAGGTCCCACTCGCGCACCGGAGCCAGGATCGTGAGATCGGGATCGAGAGCGGTGATGCCGACCTCGAACCTGACCTGGTCGTTGCCCTTGCCCGTGCAGCCGTGGGCGATGCAGGTCGCACCGGTGCGGTGCGCCTCCTCGACCAGATGCTTGACGATGATCGGACGCGACATCGCCGAGAGCAGCGGGTACTTGTTCTCATACAGCGCGTTGGCCTTGAGCGCGAGGCTCAGGAAGTCGCCGACGAACTCCTCGCGGACGTCCTTGACCACCGATTCGCACGCCCCGATGTCGAGCGCCTTGAGGCGCACCGTCTCCAGGTCCTGACGCTCCTGGCCGACATCGATCGCGAGCGCCACGACGTCGAGGTCGTAGTTGTCGCGGATCCACTGGATGGCGACCGAGGTGTCGAGACCTCCGGAGTACGCGAGAACGCACTTGGCCTTGGCCACGTGGGTCCCTCCTTCACGTGTTCGTCTTCGGGAAGAGCGGCGCGGAGTCCGCTACGGACGACCGCGGTACTTGGCGATGGTATCGGCGACCGTGGTCGCGTCCGCCGTGCTGCGGGTGATGATGAGGATCGTGTCATCGCCCGCGATCGAGCCGAGGACCTCGTCGAGGCCCGCGTCGTCGAGCGCCGCCGCGACGCCGGGCGCCGTTCCGGGCGAGGCCTTCACGATGAGCATCGTCTCGGCCTGGACGAGACCCGTCACCAACTCCGAGATCATGCGCTGCAGATGGAGGTCCTCGGCGAGCACGTAGACGCCCTCGGGGAGCTTGCGCAGGCCCATCTCGGTGATGTCGCGCGACACCGTCGCCTGGGTGCACACGTAGCCCTGCTCCCGCAGCCGCTCGACAAGGTCACGCTGCGTACGCACGCGCTTGCGGCGCACCACGCGCCTGATGACTTCCTGGCGTTCGAGTCGCTTCCTCATCCCCGTCACCCCATCACCATCGTGAGCAGCGCCTTCTGGGCGTGCAGGCGGTTCTCGGCCTCGTCGTAGACGACGGATGCGGACGAGTCGATCACCTCGTCCGTGACCTCTTCGCCGCGGTGGGCGGGCAGGCAGTGCAGGAATAGCGCGCCCGGAGCGGCCTGCGCCATGAGCGCCGCATTGACCTGGTAGGGAGCGAAGCGCTTCGCGCGCTCGTCGTGCTCCCCCTCCTGGCCCATCGACGCCCACGTGTCGGTGATGATGACGTCGGCACCGGCTGCCGCGATCCTCGGGTCGCGTTCGACCGTGAGTACCGAGCCGGTCGCCCGGGCGATCTCCTCGGCGCGAGTGAGCGCGGACGGGAGCGGGTCGAACCCGTCGGGGCAACTCACCGTGAGGTGCATCCCCGAAAGCGCTGCGCCGATCATGAGCGTGTTCGCCATGTTGTTGCCGTCACCGAAGTAGGCGGCCTTGAGCCCCGCTGTGCGGCCCTTGTGCTCGGCGATCGTGACGAGGTCCGCGAGCACCTGGCACGGGTGGTAGTCGTCGGTGAGCGCGTTGATGACGGGGACCGAGGCGTGCTCGGCGACCTCCTCGATATGGGACTGCTCATACGTGCGCAGCACGATGCCGTCCACGTAGCGTTCGAGCACCTTCACGGTGTCTTTGACCGACTCGCCGCGCGAGAACGCGCTGCCCTCGCCGATCAGAAGGACGGGCGTCCCTCCAAGGCGGGCCACAGCGATCTCGAAGCTGACGCGCGTGCGCAGCGACGGCTTCAGCATGATGACCGCGATGGACCGGCCGGCAAGGGGCTTCGACTGGGCCGCAGCGGTGTTCGCCATCCTCTTCTGGACGCTCACGCGCTGGAGGAAGAACTGGAGCAACTCAGGTGTGAACTCCCCGAGTGTGAGTATGTCGCGGCCAAGAAGATCGTTCATGTCGTTCCCATCTCCCGAGACTGTCACGTCACTACCTCATAGAGTGCGGTCAGTAGTGTATCAACCTCGGCCCGCCCGCACACCAGCGGTGGAAGAATACGGAGAATATGCGAACCTATGTTGTTGAGAACAAGCCCCTTCCCGAGCCCCGACGCCGCGACGTCCGCCGCGATCGGCTCGGTGAACTCCAGTGCGTTCATGAGCCCGATCCCGCGCACATCGGCCACTGCTCCCGTCCGGCCCGCGAACGTGCGAAGGCCCTCGCGCAGGTACTCCCCGACCGCGACGGCGTTCTCGCCCAGATGCTCGTCCTGGAGCGCCCGCAGGCAGGCCCGTGCTGCGGCGGCGATCACCGGCCCGCCTCCGAAGGTCGAGCCGTGGTCGCCCGGAGCGAACGCGTCGGCCACCTCCGCACGCGCCACGATCGCTCCCGCCGGCAGCCCGTTCGCGAGCGACTTCGCCAGGTAGGCGACGTCGGGCTGCACGCCGAAGTGCTGCCACGCGAACGGTGTGCCGCACCTCCACAACCCCGTCTGGACCTCGTCGAACATCAGGAGCACCTCGCGTTCGTCACACAGCCGCCGGGCGGCGACGAGGTACTCGAAGTCGCACGGGTAGACGCCGCCCTCCCCCTGAACGGGCTCCAGCAGCACCGCGCACGTGCGCTCGTCGATCGAGGCATCGAGCGCCTCGATGTCGTTGAGCGGGACGTGGCTGAAGCCGGACGGCAGCGGCTCGAACGCCTCCTGCTTGCTTGGCTGGCCGGTCGCGGCGAGTGCGGCTAGAGTGCGCCCGTGGAACGACCGCTCGGCCGTGACGATCCGGTGGCACGTCGGGCCGCGATGCGCTCTCCCCCATCGCCGCGCCAGCTTGATGACGCCCTCGGTCGCCTCGGTGCCCGAGTTGCAGAAGAAGACCCGGGAGGGGGCGCCGAACAGCGTCGCGATGTCGCGCGCGAGCTCGGCGCGGTGCTCCACGTGGTAGAGGTTGCTCACATGCGTCAGCCGTCCGATCTGCTCGCGAACAGCCTCAACGACCGCCGGATGGCTGTGGCCGAGATTGACGGCGCCGATCCCCGAGACGAAATCCAGGTACTCTTTGCCGTCGTCGTCGATCAGGCGCATCCCCTCGCCCCGGAGGAACATGACCTGCTTGCGGGCGTAGGTGTGCATGTGGAACTCGGCGTCGATCGCCGAGACCGTGTCGAGGTACTCGCCCATGTCCGTCATCTCCCTCCTTGGATCAGCATGCGGTCCGGCTCAGGGGGTCGACCGCCGTCGGCGGTGATCATCGTCCCGATGCCTTCATCGGTGTACACCTCGAGCAGCACCGCGTGCGGGACCGTCCCGTTCAGGATGTGTGCGCGCGGGACGCCGGCGCGCAGCGCGCGTGCACACGCCGCGACCTTCGGGATCATCCCCGCGGTCAGGCGTTCCACGGCGATGAGCTGCTCGGCTTCGACGAGCGACAGCGCACTGATCAGGGAGTCCTTGTCCTCGCAGTCGGCGTAGATGCCGTCGACGTCGGTGAGGAAGATCACCTTGGCCGCGCCCAGCGCTGTGGCGATCTCGCCCGCCACCAGGTCGGCGTTGATGTTGTAGGAGCCCCCGTCCTCACCGTAGCCGACGGTCGCGATGACCGGGATGAACCCGTTGCCGATGAGATCGTTGAGCACCGTCGGATCGATCGAATCGACCTCACCGACCCGGCCGAGCCGCTCGGAGATGGGCCGCGCCTTGATGAGGTTCCCGTCGTCGCCGGACACGCCGACGGCGAGTCGCCCGTGATGGTTGATCGCGCAGACGAGCTCCTTGTTGACCTTCCCGACGAGCACCATCTTGACCACTTCCATGGCCGCGTCGTCGGTGACCCGCATCCCGTCGAAGAACTCGACCGGCATGTCGAGGCGGTCCATGTAGGAGGTGATCTCCGGGCCGCCGCCGTGCACGATGACCGGGTTGATGCCGACCAGCTTCATGAGAACGATGTCCGACGCGACCATCTCGCGCAGGACCGGATCCACCATCGTCGCGCCGCCGTACTTGATCACGACCGTCGACCCCCAGGTCGACTTGATCCACGGAAGCGCCTCAGTCAGCGTCTCGGCCTTGGCCAGCAGGTCCCTCACGGTTGTCATCTCCTCGTCGTCGAGCGCGCATGCGCACCCGCGCGTCAGCTTCTGTAGTCCCCGTTGATACGCACGTACTCGTAGCTCAGGTCGCAGGTCCACACCGTCGCACGATCCGTCCCGACGTGGAGGTCGACGACGATGTCGACCTCCCGCTGGGCGAGGGCGGCCGCTGCCTCCTCCTCGTCGAACGGGAGCGCGGTCCCGCCGGCGCAGGTGGGGACGCCCGCGAACACGATGTCGAACGCATCGGGGTCGACGTACGCGCCCGACTTGCCGATCGCCATCGCGACGCGGCCCCAATTGGCGTCCCCGCCGAAGATCGCGGTCTTGCACAGCGGCGAATCGGCGATCGCGAAGGCCGCGAGTTCCGCGTCGCGCACGCTCGCGGCGCCTTGCACGGTGACCTCGACGAACTTGGTGGCGCCTTCGCCGTCGCGAACCATCATCCGCGCGAGCTCGCCGCACACAAGGTGGACCGCTCGGGCGACCGGGCCGAAGCCGGCGCTTGCGGGGTCGATCGCATCGCCCCCCGCGTCGCCCGACGCGAGCAGGACGCACATGTCGTTGGTGGAGGTGTCCGAATCGATCGTGATGCGGTTGAAGGTGCGGCCGACGGCAGCGCGGAGTGCGGCATCGCAGGCCCGGGTGGTCAAGGGAGCGTCGGTCGTCACGTAGGCGAGCATCGTCGCCATGTTCGGCTTGATCATCCCGGAGCCCTTCGCCATGCCACCGACCGTGTAGGTGCGGCCGGCCACGGCGAACGAAACGGCCGCCTGTTTGGGGAAGGTATCGGTCGTCATGATCGCGTCGGCGGCCGCGCTTCCGGACTCGCGGTCGAGCGCATCGGCCGCCGCGACGATCGCATGCAGCACCAGTCCGAGAGGCAACGGCGCTCCGATCACGCCGGTGGAGGCCACGATGACCTCCTCGGGAGCGCACCCGAGTGCGTCCGAGGTTGCGACGGCCATCGCGTGCGCGTCGACCAAGCCCTGCTCGCCCGTGCACGCGTTGGCGTTGCCGGCGTTGGTGACCACGGCGCGGACCCGCCCGTGCGCGATGTGCTCCCGGGAGACGACCACCGGCGCGGCCGCGACAAGGTTCGTGGTGAATACGGCGGCGGCGGGCACCGGGCGCGACGCGGCAAGCAGCGCCACGTCGAGACCGCCGGACTTCTTGAGCCCCGCCGCTACGCCCGCTGCGACGAATCCCCTCGGCGCGGTCACGCCGCCGAGGATCGGAGCGAATTCGTGGTCGGATACCGCGTCCGTCGTCACCACTACACCACCGGACCGAAGGCGGTCAGCCCGGCGGTCTCGTCGAGTCCGAGCACGACGTTCGCGCATTGGATGGCTTGGCCGCCCGAGCCCTTCACAAGGTTGTCGATCGCGCATGCGACCACGAGGGTCCCGGACCCCCCGTCGACGGCGATCCCGATGTGCGCGCGGTTGGTTCCGCTGACCTCGTGGGTCGAGGGCATGCGACCTGCGGGGTGCACCGTGACGAACGGCTCGTCGGCGTAGCGCGCGCGGTAGGCGTCAACCGCGTCCTGCGTGGTGAGGCCGTCGACGGCACGCAGGTAGACGGTCGCGAGCAGCCCGCGGTTCATCGGAACGAGGTGCGGCGCGAAGCAGACGGAGACCGGACCCCCCGCGATCGCAGAGAGCGTCTGAACGATCTCGGGTGTGTGCCGGTGCGAGCCCACCTTGTACGGCAGCACGGACTCGTTCGTCGCGCAGTAGATGGTGCCCGGCGTCGGAGTGCGTCCCGCACCCGACACGCCGGACTTCGCGTCGATCAGCACCGGTCCGGCTGCGACGAGACCCGCCTCGATCCCCGGGGCGGCGGCCAACGCCGACGCCGTCGGGTAGCACCCGGCGCACGCGACCAGTTGCGCGTCGACGAGCGCGACGCGCGTGAGCTCCGGCAGGCCGTAGACCGCCCGCTCGAGCAGACCCGCCGCGGTGTGCCGCGCGCCGTACCACGCTTCGTAGACGGCCGCGTCCTTGAGCCGGAAGTCGGCGGAGAGGTCGATCACAGTCAGCCCGGCGTCGAGCAGATCCGGCGTGAGCGCGAGAGACGCGGTGTGCGGGACCGCCAAGAAGGCGACGTCCGCATTCCCTGCGACGTCACAGGCCGCCGGGTCCTCGAAGACGAGCCCGCAGCCGGCGAGCGCCGGGTAGACGTCTTCGAGGCGACGGCCGGCGTCGGCGGCCGACGTGACGACCGTCAGCTCCAAGTTCGGATGCCCGAGCAGGAGTCGCACGGTCTCGATACCCGTGTAGCCCGCAGCTCCGATGACCGCTGCTCTCAGCATCTCGTGACCTCCCGGTGTGCCGACGACCCGCACCACGTGTCAAGGGCC
>Ga0209748_1000724_pt1 | contig 17160 bp, 12 predicted proteins | sample BarGraIncu00421A_FD_185490 | JGI IMG/M metagenome (GOLD analysis project Ga0209748, IMG submission 185490) | Arctic peat soil microbial communities from Barrow, Alaska - Barrow Graham LP Incubations 004-21A (SPAdes) (version 2) | ecosystem: Environmental > Terrestrial > Soil > Wetlands > Peat... | reverse complement strand
TCCGCTCCTTCGCCCAGGCGGCGAGGTCGTGTCGCTGGTCAAACCGCAGTTCGAAGCCGGTAAGGGCCGTGTGGGAAAACGGGGAGTGGTCCGCGACGCCGCTGTGCACGCCGATGTCCTCGAGACGGTCACACGGGAGGCGGCAGCAGCGGGGTTCGTGCTCGTCGACCTCGCATGGTCGCCCATCACAGGGCCGGAGGGTAATATCGAGTTCTGGGTGCGGCTGGCGATGTCCGGCGAGCCGGTCCACCCGGACTTCGCGTCGCTCGTGAAGGAAGCGCACGCGGCTGTGGGAGGCAGGTAGACCGGATGCGGATACAGCTCGTCCCCAACGGCGACAACCCGCTCGCGTGCGAGACCGCGCGCCTGCTCGCTGACGCGCTGCCCGCGCACGGTCACGAGATTGCGATGGCACCCGACGACGCGCGTGCGTGCGGCGTCGACGCCGCGAGCGGACCGGCTTCCGCGGCGGGTCTCGTCGTCGCGCTCGGGGGTGATGGCACCGTGTTGCGCGCCGCGCACCTGCTCGCCGGCGCGCCGGTCCCCGTACTCGGGGTCAAGCTCGGCCGGCTCGGCTTCCTGTGCGGCACGGGTGAGATGCAGCCGCTCGACGGCGTGCTCGCCGCGGCCGCGGGGGAGGGACGGATCGAGCGCCGCTCCACGCTGAGCGCCACACTCGTGGTCGGCGGGCGCGAGGCGGGTGTCCACGAGGCGCTCAATGAGGTGTTCGTCGGCCGTGGCGGCGCCTTCCGCGCGGTCGACCTCCAGGTCGAAGCCGACGTGGAGCTTCTCGGGCGCTGGGTCTGCGACGGCGTGGTCATCGCGACACCGACCGGATCGACCGCCTACGCCCTTTCTGCTGGCGGTCCGCTGATCGCCCCGGACGTGCGCGCGATCGTCGTCGTGCCGGTGGGCGCGCACTCGCTGCTCGCGCGGCCGTTCGTGCTCGGTGAGGGATCGCGTGTGACCGTGACGCTTCCGGATCCCGCTCGCGCCGACGCCAGCGTGCTCGTGGACGGCGACCTACTGCCCTGCCGCAGCGCGCTCGAATCGCTCGAGGTGACGATCGGGGCCAACGACGTCCACCTCGTGCGCCTTGGAGGACGGGGTTTCGCTTCATCGGTCCGCGACACGTTCATGCCGGGCAGATGATCCTTTCCGAGCTACACGTCCGCGACCTCGCGCTCATCGAGGAGACCTGGCTCGAGCTCGGGCCGGGAATGACGGCGCTCACGGGTGAGACAGGCGCCGGCAAGACGGTGCTCGTGGGCGCACTCAAGCTGCTGCTCGGAGACCGCGCGGACGCCACGCTCGTGCGGTCGGGTGCGTCAGAAGCGGTCGTCGAAGGACGCTTCGCGGACGCCGAATCGGAGCGCACCGCCCGCAGGCGCGTCGGCGCCGACGGCCGCAGCCGGTGCTACCTCGACGGCGAGATGGCCACCGTCGGCGCCCTGGCCGACGAACTGGGTCCGCTCGTGGACCTGCACGGCCAGCACGACCACCAGGAGCTGCTGCGCACGGGCTCGCACGCGGGTCTGCTCGACCGGTTCGCGGGAGCTTCGCCGTTGCTGGACGCGTATCGCGCTGCGTTCCGGGCGCACGCCGACGCCGCTGCCTCGCTCGCGCGCTTCCAGGCTGCTCTCGGCGACCGGGACCTCCGCATCGCAGCGTTGACCGCGCTCGTGGAAGAGATCGACCGTGTCGCGCCCGAGCCCGGCGAGGACGAGGCGATCGCTGAGAGACTGCCCCGCCTCCGGCACGGCGAGAAGCTGGCCGCTGCGTCGTCGGCCGCGTATCGTGCGCTGACCGACGAGGCGGGCGCCGCGGACCGTCTGGGCGAGGCCGAAGGCGCGCTCGCGCGGGTGGCGGGCGTGGACCCGATCCTCGACTCGCTCGCGGAAGCGCTCGCTGACGTCGACGATCGCCTCGGCGCCGCCGCAGCGCAGCTGCGCGACTACGGCGAGGGTGTCGAGTACGACCCGGTCGCGCTTGAGGTCGCCGAGTCCCGCGCCGCGGCCCTCGCCGTCCTCAAGCGCTCCCACGGCCCGCTTCTTGAAGACGTGATCGCGACGCGCGCAGATGCGGCAGAGGAGCTCGACACGCTCGGCGAAGGTGAGGCGGGCCTCGATCGCGCTCGCGCGGCGGTCGCGGAGTCCGACGGCGCGCTCGTCGCCGCCGGCAACGCGCTGTCCTCCGGCCGCGCCGCGGCCTCCGCCTCCTTCGAGCAGCGCCTCGCCGATGCCGCGCGGGACCTGTCAATGCCGCATGCCCGCTTCGAGGTCGGGCTGGCGCCACTCGCCCGCGAGTCGTGGACAGCCGACGGGCCGGAGCGCGTGGAGTTCCTCTACGCACCCGCCTCCGGCGAGCCTGCGCGCCCGCTCGCGCGCATCGCATCCGGTGGGGAGGTGTCGCGCGTCATGCTCGCGCTCAAGAGCGTGCTCGGCGCCGCGGACACCGTCCCGGTACTGGTGTTCGATGAGATCGACGCTGGGATCGGGGGAGCCACCGCCCTTGCGGTTGGGAAACGCCTGAAAGGACTCTCCGCAGGACGCCAGGTCCTGGTGGTGACGCACCTCGCGCAGGTCGCGGCGTTCGCCGACGCGCAGCTGGTGGTCGAGAAGTCCGAGGAAGCCGGGCGCGCACGCACGAGCGTGCGCGCGGTCGCGGGCGATGAACGGGTCTCCGAGGTCGCGCGGATGTTGTCGGGGTCCGACACCGAGGCGTCGCGCACGCACGCGCAGGAGCTGCTCGCGTCCGTCGCGACCGCATAGTCGGAGCCGAGGCCGATCAGTCCGCGGAGCGCCCGGTCAGCCGGCGGGAGGCGCGCCGCGCAAGCCCGTCGACGTAGTCGGTCTCCTTCATCTTGAGCAGCCTCAGCATCAGGTAGGCCGCGCCGAGGCCAGCCGCGGCGCCCACGAGCACGCGCAGGACGTTGACCCCGGTGCCGGCGCCGAGGCCCGACATGGCGGCCATCACGCCCCAGGCGACGAGCCCGGCGGCCACGGCGCTGCCCAGCGACCGCGCCCACCCGTCGAGCACGTGCGCGAACCCGAAGCCGCCGATGCGCCCGCGCAGGATGACGAGCAGCACGGTCAGGTGCATCCCGAAGAACACGGTGTCCGCAAGCGGGATGCCCACGAGCGCGAAGCTCGCGAACCTGCCGTCCAGTGCGCCCTTGATGAGCAGCGGCAGCGTCCAGTAGAGCCCCACCTGCACGAACGTCAGCACGAGGTTGGTCAGCGCCGGGGTGCGGGTGTCCTGCATCGAGTAGAACGCGCGCAGCGCCAGCATGTACGCCGCGAAGAAGAACAGCCCGACGGTCCAGCCGGCGAGCGACGCGGTCACCAGCGGGATCGCGTCGGGTGGGAAGCTTCCGAAGCGGTACAGGGACACGAGCGGCGTCCCGAGGGCGAGCAGCAGCGCGATGCTCGGCAGCATGAGCAGCGACAGCGACCGCAGCCCGGCTGAGAAGTACGCCTTGAACCCCTCCCAATCCTTGCGGTCGGCGGTGTGCGACAGCTCGGGGAAGACCGCGGAGAGGTAGCTCACGGCCAGCACGCCGTAGGGCAGCTGGTACCACATCCACGCGTACTGCAGCGCCGCTGAGCCGTCAGGCAGCGTGCTGGTGGCGAACGCGTTCCGGAAGCTGATCCCGACCATGTTCACCGCGACGTACAGGACGAGCCATCCGGCCTTCCGCACCATCTTGCGGAGCGACGGGTCCGCCAGGTCCATCGACCAGCGGAAGCGGAACCCCACCTTCAGCAGCGCGGGCACCTGTGTCACGAACAGCGCGACCACTCCGAGCGTGGTCCCCACGCCGAGCGCCGCGATGGCGAGCTGCGGGTCGGTCTCGCGCAGCGGCAGGTAGAAGCCGAGCAGCACTACGATGACCACGAGGTTGTTGAACAGCGGGGCGATCGCCGGCGCGAAGAACTTCCGGTAGGAGTTCAGTACCCCGGTGGTCAGCGCGACGAAGCCGTAGAAGACGATCTGGACCGCGAAGAAGCGGAAGAGCTGGACCGCGACCTCGGTGTCGGCTGCGGTCTTCGTGAATGTCTGGGTCCAGACGAACACCTGAGGGAACAGCGTGCCTATCAGCGCGACCGCTCCCAGGATGACGAGCATCAATGAGAACAGCGTGTTCGTCGTCTTGTGCGCAGCGGACTCGCCGTCTCGACGCATCCGCTCCATGAAGATCGGGATGAACATCGAGGAGAGCACGCCGCCGGCGACGAGCTCGTAGATCATGTTCGGGATGTTGTTCGCGATCGTGTACGCGGACGCGATCGGGACCTTGCCCGCCGCGGCGACGGACACCCCGAGGGCGACCGCCATCGACCACGTGCGCGCGAACCCGGTGAGGCGGGACAGGATCGTTCCGACCGACATGATGGCGGTCGAACGTGCGACTGAAGGCGTCGACTCGCTGATCTCATGCCTCCCCACGGCGGTGTCGAGCGGGCGGCGCGAACCGGAGCGGCGCTCCGTGCATGATTCTAGACCAGCCGCGCGCCCGCGCGAGCGCGCCGGTGCGGGCGTTGACGAGGCGTGAGACCGCCTGTGGGCGGGAACGCCCACATCAGTTCCGATATGACGCTCCCGTGAGCCGGGGTTCGGCTATACTTCCACTCGGGCACCTCGTTCACCGTGCCTGTCCTGTGCGGTGAACGCGCAGCCGGACCGCCCCTGGAATCGTCGCCGACGCGGGGAAGCGGGACTCGGAGTGCGTGTTCTGATCGCACACAGACACACAGACGCCGCCAGCGGTTTGGCGGCGCTTCTCATTACGGGGATGTTCGCGTCCCGCTGCCGTCCGGCCACGATGGTGGCCGCTACGCCCGCGAAGGGTGGTCTGGCATGAAGACCTGGGGTCTGCTCTCGGTCGTTTCCGTGTTGCTGGCGATCCTCGGCGCATGGGCGGTCCCGCGGTGGTCGGCCAAGCGCCTGCTCCCTGATGCCCGCGGAGCCGACGGTGCCGCGATACCGGTCCTCGGCGTCGTCTGGCTCGTGTGGGCGATCTCGCTGGCGTTCCTCTCGGCGATCGTCGGGCTGGCCGTCACCAAGCTCTCAGTACTCGGTGACATCTTCACGTGGATCCAGCCCAAATGGATCGAGGCGGCCACCAGCGCGCCGATAGGGGCTGTGGCGTCCGCGATCCCGTTGCTCGCGGTGACCGGTGCCGTCGGCCTCGGCCTCGTCTCGGACGTGTACGGAAGAAGGGACGGCGAGAGGGCCGGATGGTTCGCGGCCTTGCGCCGCGACGCCTCCACCGCTCATCGCCTGAAGGTCTTCGGGATCTGGGCGCTCGCGTTCGTGGCAGCGGGGTCGACAGTGCTCCCGCTCCAGCAGATCGACCCGATGGTCGCGGAAGCGACCGGATGGGCCGGCGGTGTGTGGGCGATCGCAGGATGGCTGTGCTCGACTCTGGTGATCGGCCTGGCCGCATGCTACGTCGACCGTTCGAGCGCCCGTCCCGGCGGCGCGCTCAAGGCATACGTCCCTCTGGTCGTCGTGGGTGCGGGCGTGGCCGCGTGGGGAATGTGGCACACGATGCAGGCGGCGCTGCTCCAGGCGGTCGTCTCGGCCTCCGTCAATGGCGGCCAGGCGATCGGCGTGCCGACCGGGGACCAGGTCTGGTACTGGTTCGCGGGAGTGATAGCCGTGCTCGCGGTGGTCGCGATCGGGCCCGCGGCGGCGACCTGGCGCGCGGACTTCTCGGGATCGGCGCGGCAGGGGAGCGCAGGCGCTCTTGCTATGGGCGTGTTCGCCGGCTACCTGGTCGTGCGCAGCGCGCCGCTGTGGCTCGCCGGCGTCTTCGCGTTGGTGCTGATCGCGCTGCTGCTGATGGGCGACAGGGCGCAAGTTGTGATGGAGGACGACGGTGCGAGAGCAGGCGGGCCCTCGGCCGCGGACGATGACGCAGGAAGGGACGATGTGAGCTGAACGCGATGGCCAAGTACATCTTCGTGACCGGAGGCGTGGTCTCCTCGCTCGGGAAGGGCATAACGGCCGCATCGCTGGGCCGGCTTCTCAAGAGCAGGGGCCTGAAGGTCACCATCCAGAAGCTCGACCCGTACCTCAACGTGGACCCGGGCACGATGAGCCCGTTCCAGCACGGCGAGGTCTTCGTCACCGACGACGGCGGCGAGACCGACCTGGACCTCGGCCACTACGAGAGGTTCATCGACGAGGCGCTGTCGCGTGAGAGCAACGTCACCGCCGGCTCCGTCTACCAGACGCTGATCGGCAAGGAGCGGCGTGGCGACTTCCTCGGCGGCACGGTGCAGGTCATCCCGCACGTCACCAACGAGATCAAGGAACGGATCATCCGCCTCGCCGAGAAGACGAAGCCGGACGTGATCATCACCGAGGTCGGAGGAACCGTCGGCGACATCGAGTCGCTGCCGTTCCTTGAGGCGATCCGCCAACTCAAGAAGGACGTGGGCCGCGACAACGTGTGCTACATCCACGTGACGCTCGTGCCCTATATCGCCGCCTCTTCCGAGCTCAAGACGAAGCCGACGCAGCACTCCGTCAAGGAGCTGCGCAGTATCGGCATCCAGCCGGACTTCATCGTCTGCCGTTCCGACCGCCCGATCGACGCGGGCATCCGCCGCAAGATCGGCCTGTTCTGCGACGTGGACCCGGCTGCGGTCGTCTCCGCCATGGACGCGCGCTCGATCTACGAGGTCCCCGGCAACCTGCGTCAGCAGGGTCTCGACCAGATGGTCATCGACCATCTCTCGCTCGAGTGCGGCGAGCCGGACATGACCGGCTGGGACGCGTTCGTCCGCCACAGCCAGCAGCTCAACGACTCGGTCGACATCGCGCTCGTGGGCAAGTACGTCCAGCTGCCCGACGCGTACCTCTCCGTGCACGAGTCGCTCAAGCATGCGGGCATCTTCCACGACCACGACGTGAACATCCACTGGGTGGACGCCGAGGGCATCACTCCCGAGGAGGTCGACAACCTGCTGTCCGAGATGGACGGCATACTCGTCCCGGGTGGGTTCGGGATCCGCGGCATCGAGGGCAAGATCCGCGCCGCCTGCTATGCGCGGGAGAACTTGGTCCCATACCTCGGGATCTGCCTCGGGATGCAGGTGGCGGTATGCGAGTTCGCGCGCAACGTCGCCGGCCTGGCGGGCGCCAACTCTTCCGAGTTCGATCCCGCCACGCCGCACCCCGTCATCGACCTGATGCGAGAGCAGACCGACGTCCACGACATGGGCGGCACCATGCGCCTGGGCGCCTACCCGTGCAACGTCGTCCCGGGTACCAAGGGCTGGGAGGTATACGGCGAGGACGTCATCTACGAGCGTCACCGCCACCGCTACGAGGTCAGCAACGAGTACCGCCAGCAGCTGGTCGACGCCGGTCTCGTGATCTCGGGGATGTCTCCCGACGGCAAGCTCGTCGAGATGGTGGAGCTCCCGGGTCACCCGTGGTTCGTGGGCAATCAGGGCCATCCCGAGTTCAAGAGCCGACCGACCCGTCCCGCGCCGCTGTTCCGCGACTTCATCGGCGCGGCGGTCACGTACAAGCACGAGCGGAAGGCGTAGTGGCACCGTGAGCGATACCTCGAACCCGCGCGTTCTCGACACATTCCTCGAAGCGGTCCGGATCGACAGCCCCTCGGGAGAGGAGGCCGCGTTCGCGCGATGGTGCGCCGACCGCCTCCGCGAAGCCGGCTGCAGTGTCCGCTTCGACGGGACCGGGCCGCTGAGCGGCTCGGACTCCGGCAACCTCATTGCCGAGTTCCCGGGCGACGCCGAGGGCGTCGTCGTCGTGCTGTGTGCCCACCTCGACACGGTCATGCCGGGCCGCGGGATCCGCCCGGTCGTTGCCGACGGCATCGTCCGTTCCTCGGGGGACACGATCCTCGCCTCGGACGACAAAGCGGGGGTGGCCGCGATCATCGAGACGATTCGGCGGGTGGGCGAGTCGGGGGCGATCACCGCCCCGGTGCGGGTGCTGCTCACCACGGGCGAGGAGATCGGGCTCCAGGGCGCCAAGTCGATCTCGCCGGACGACTGTGCCGGAGACGTCTGCCTGGTCCTCGATGCGCACGGAGCTGTCGGCGGGATCGTAGGCGCTGCGCCCACGCAGTACACGTTCCGCGCCGAGTTCGCTGGCGTACCCGCGCACGCGGGCGTCGAGCCCGAGAAGGGCCGCTCGGCGGTCGTCATGGCCGCGAAGGCGATCTGCGCGATGCGGCTCGGCCGCCTTGACGCCGTGACCACCGCCAACGTGGGCGAGATCCACGGCGGCACGGCGACCAACGTCGTGAGTGCCTCGTGCGTCATCCGAGGCGAGTGCCGGTCGCTCGACCGGCAGGCCGCCGACTCGGTGCGGCTCGAGATGGATGCGGCGATGCGCGCGGCCGCGTTCGAGGGCGGCGGGACCGTGGCGGTCGACTGGAACCTCGAGTACGAAGGGTTCCGTTTCCCGTCCGACGATCCGAGCGTTGAGCTGGTCGCAGGGGCGGTCCGCTCGATCGGACTCACCCCGAGCGTGTTCGATACCGGCGGCGGCAGCGACGCGAATGTGCTGACCGCCAAGGGGCTGCCGTCGATCGTGCTCGCCTGCGGGATGACCGATGTGCACGGAACCGGCGAGTCGATCGCTGTGGCCGACCTCGTGTCGCTCGTGGACCTGCTGGTGGCCGTCCTGACGCGGGCGGTCGCACGCTAACGGGCCTGACGGTCGATCCCGTTCCGTTTGTCCTCGCGGGACCGAGAGGTACACTGTCGAGGGCCCGACGGGAGGTCGGTTCCAACACCGCATAGGCCGCTCAGCGGCGTGCATATTCGTGCCGGGGCCGGGTCAGGAGTGACCGGCTGAGTTGTCCAGGAAGGGAAGAGCCCCAGATGATCATCGGTGTGCCCAAGGAGATCAAGAACAACGAGTTCCGCGTCGGCATGACGCCCGGCGGCGTCCGCGAGTTCGTCGCGCACGGTCACTCGGTGCTCGTCGAGAACGCAGCGGGGGAGGGTTCTTCCTTCACCGATGCCGAGTACGCCGCGGCCGGTGCTGAGATGGTCGCGGGACCGGAGGAGATCTTTGCCCGCGCGGACATGATCGTCAAGGTCAAGGAGCCACAGCCGGTCGAGATCGCGCGCCTGCGTCCCGGTCAGATCCTCTACACGTACCTGCACCTCGCTCCCGACTTCGAGCAGACCGAGGGCCTCATCGGGTCCGACGCGGTGTGCATCGCGTACGAGACGGTCGAGCTGCCGAACCACACGCTCCCGCTGCTCGCCCCGATGTCCGAGGTCGCGGGCCGCATGGCCGCACAGGTCGGAGCGACCTACCTGCAGAAGCCCTTCGGCGGCCGCGGAGTGCTCATGGGCGGCGTCCCGGGCGTGCTCCCCGCCAACGTCGTCGTGCTGGGCGGCGGCGTGGTCGGCATCAACGCCGCCTACATCGCATGCGGCATGGGGGCCCACGTGACCGTCCTTGATGTGAACCTCGACCGTCTGCGCTACATCGACGAGCTGTGGGGCAACCGCATGCGGACCCTCTACTCGAGCAAGCACAACATCGAGGAAGCGGTGTACGCCGCCGACCTCGTCATCGGCTCGGTGCTCCTGCCGGGCGCCAAGACCCCGTGGCTCGTCACGAGGGACATGCTCCCGAAGATGAAGAAGGGCTCGGTCGTCGTCGACGTCTCCGTCGACCAGGGCGGCTGCATCGAGACCACGCACGCAACCACCCACGCCGACCCGACCTACTTCGTCGAGGGAGTACTGCACTACGGCGTCGCCAACATGCCGGGCGCTGTGCCCAACACCTCCACTCTCGCGCTGACGAACGCCACCCTGCGCTACGGCCTCGCGATCGCCGACAAGGGATGGAAGAAGGCGGTGGCCGACGACGCGTCGCTCGCCAAGGGCGTCAATGTGGTGGGCGGCAAGGTCACGTACAAGGAGGTCGCGGACGTCCACGGCCTCGAGTACACGCCGCTCGAGTCGATGCTCGCGTAGAGCTGTCTCGAACACGCGTTCGCGGCGGCCGTCCGGGGCAACCCCGGGCGGCCGCTCTCGTTCTCGCGTGCGCGCCGGCGCGCCGTGCGCGATACTGCGTGCATGAGCAACAGCGACGACAGCCCGACCTCGAGCGCCGATGCCGACGGGAGCCAAGGCGCTCCCGGTGCGGCCGTCGACGAGCCGTCACCGTCGTCGCTGACGCCCCTCGTCGACGACTTCCTGAGCTACCTGACTGTCGAGCGTGGCGCGTCACCGAACACGATCTCCGCGTACCGGGCGGACCTGAAGCGCTACGCGGCGTTCCTGGGGGAGCGTGGGGCGCCGGACGTGGACGCGGTGACGCGCGACGACGTGGCGGCCTGGATGGGGACGCTTCGCGCGGCGGGCGCTGCCCCGCGCACGATCGAGCGGCGGGTGGCGGCGGTCAAGTCGTTCCACCGGTTCCTGGTCCGCGAGGGCGTTACGACGAACCACCCCACGGCGGCCCTGCCTCTTCCGAAGGTTCCGGAGCGGCTGCCCGACGTGGTAAGCATCGATGATATCGAGCGGTTCCTGTCGCAGCCGTTCCCGCAGGGTCCGGTCGGGCATCGGGACCGCGCCATGCTCGAAGTGCTGTACGGTTGCGGGATACGCGTGAGCGAACTCACCGGGCTCGACCTGCGTGACGTCGATCTGGCCGAGGGCTACCTGCGCGTCTTCGGGAAGGGCCGGAAGGAGCGCGTGACACCGATCGCCGGCGCAGCAGCAGCGGCGCTTCAGGACTACCTGACCCATGGCCGGCCGTTCCTCCGAACGAAGCACGGCGCGAGCCGTCAGGACCCCGACGCCGTGTTCCTCAACGTCCGGGGCGGGAGGTTGACGCGTGCCACCATCCATGCGCTCGTTCATGCATACGGGGGACGGGTCGGACTCGACCTGCATCCGCACACTCTCAGGCACTCCTTCGCCACACACCTGCTCGAGGGCGGCGCGGACCTGCGTGCCCTGCAGGAGATGCTCGGCCATGCGGACATCTCGACGACCCAGATCTACACGCATGTCGACCGTTCCCACCTGCGCGAGGAGTACCTCTCGACCCACCCCCGCGCACGCATCCGGAGCGGGGGCGCTTCGGCAGGTCCGGGACGGGTAGACTGAACTAGGAAGGGTGTCTCGCAGGGCTGCGATCGGTCGCGGATGACCGTCGGACGGGGCCAGATGGTTGCCCACTTCGAAGGCCCGAAGGGATACCATATGCATAAGGAAGTAACGGCGGTGGATAGGGGAAGGTGGTAGGTGTGAAGAAGAGTCTTCGCTCGGTTCTCGCGCTTGTGATCGTGATCTGCATGATGGCACTGGTGGTTGCGGGCTGCACCCCGACCACGACGACGACCACGACCACGACGACCACGCCTCCTCCGGCTGCGACGCTCAAGGCCGCGATGGTGACCGACGTCGGCGGTCTCGGCGACAAGTCGTTCAACGACCTGAGCTGGGCTGGCCTCGAGAAGGCCAAGACCGACCTGGGTGTCGACACCAAGGTCCTCACCTCGAAGGTCATGACCGACTACGAGACGAACCTCACGCAGCTCGCGGGCGCAGGCTACAGCCCGGTCTTCGCAGTCGGCTTCCTGATGCAGGCCGCCGTCAACAAGGTCGCTACCTCGACCCCGGACACGAACTTCGGCGGCATCGACATCGCGCTGACTCCGTGCCCGCCGAACTTCGTCGGCCTGACGTTCAAAGAGCAGGAGGCCGGTTATCTCGCCGGTATCGTCGCTGGTCTTGCTACCCAGGCCACGTTCGATGCCCGTCTGAACACCAAGAACATCATCGGCTTTGTCGGCGGCATGGAGATCCCTCCGGTCGTCCGCTATCAGGCCGGCTTTGTCGCCGGTGCCAAGTCGGTCGACCCGACCGTCAAGGTCATCTCGCTGTACGCGGGCAAGTTCGACGACCAGGCCAAGGGCAAGGAACTCGGCTTGTCGCTGATCTCCCAGGGCGCGGACGTCGTCTTCGCCGCAGCCGGCCAGACCGGCATCGGCACGTTCAACGCGTGCCAGGAGTCCAAGAAGGCGCTGTTCATCGGCGTCGACACCGATCAGTTCATGACCCTGACGAACCCTGGTGACACGATCCTGACCTCCGCGGTCAAGCGCATCGACGTCGCCGTGTTCGACGTGGTCAAGAAGGCGCTCGACGGCAAGTTCCCCGGTGGCCAGAACCTGACCTACGGCCTGGTGGAGGATGGCGTGGGCCTCGCTCCGTACCACGACTTCGACGCGAAGGTACCGCAGGCCATCAAGGACGCGGTCACCAAGGCGATCACCGACATCAAGGCCGGTACGGTCGTCGTTCCCGAGACCGTCAAGTAGAGTCACGACAGCACTCGACGGAACCATCCGTTAGAGGCGATGATGGGGGCGGCCGGTCTCTCGTGAGGATCCGGTCGCCCCTTTCGCGTGTATGACGGTTGTCGCTTCTGGAGGGTGGTGCGCGGCGCATGCCGGTTCTCGAACTTCGTGACATAACCAAGGTGTTCCCGGGGGTCCGCGCCAACGACCGGGTCTCGCTGACCCTCGAGCGTGGCGAGATCGTGGCGCTTCTCGGCGAGAACGGTGCTGGCAAGTCGACGCTGATGAACGTGGCCTACGGGCTGCTCTCAGCCGACGGCGGCGAGATCCTCGTGGACGGCGTGCCCGCTCGCATCAGGAGTCCCCGAGACGCGATTGCGCTCGGCATCGGCATGGTGCATCAGCACTTCATGCTGGTCGAGCCATTGACCGTGACCGAGAACATCATCCTCGGGCACGAGCCCGCGCGGTTCGGCGTCGTCGATCGCAAGGGCGCGCGGAAGAAGGTCGAGGCTCTCTCGCAGCAGTACGGCCTGAGGGTCGACCCCGACGCGCACGTGCGCGACCTGTCGGTCGGCATGCAGCAACGCGTGGAGATACTCAAGGCGCTCTACCAGGGTGCGCGCATCCTGATCCTCGACGAGCCGACCGCTGTGCTGACTCCCCAGGAAGTCCGTGAGCTCTTCGCCGTTATCAGGTCGCTTGTCGATGCCGGGCTCTCCGTCGTGCTGATCACCCACAAGCTCGACGAGGTCATGGGCGTAGCCGACAGGATCGTCGTGATGCGCGACGGGCGAGTGGTGGGGGAGACCACCCCGAAGCAGACCGACCAGATCGGGCTCGCGCGCATGATGGTGGGGCGCGACGTCGTACTTCGAGTCGACCGGTCACAGGCTTCCGCCGAGGATGGCCGATCCGAGCGGGATGTCGCGGTCTCCGAGGTGCCGCGCACGGCGGACTACGTTGCGATCCTGAGGCGGGCGTGGGAGATCACGTGGCGGCACAGGACGCTTTGGGTGTTCGGCCTGCTTGCCGGACCTGCGTGGGCACCGATGGCGCCGTTTCTCCCTGGGTGGGGCGCGGCAGCCGTTGTCGGCCTCCTGGCGTACCTCGCTATGCTCGCTTCCACCGGCGGGCTCGTGTTCCTCGCCCATCAGGCCGAGGAGGGAACGGAAGCGCAGCTGGGGGCCGGCTGGCGAGCGGGCTTCGGGATGATGTGGAGGGTGACGGGAATCAGGGTGCTGTCCGGGCTCGCCATCTCTGTGCCCTTCGCGGTCGTGGGGTTCGTGCTGGCGGTTCTGCAGAGCAGCCCGGCATCGTGGTGGGGGCTTGCCCTGTTCGCGACCTTCATGGTCTGCTCGGCTCTCGCCGTCGGGACATTGGCCGTCCTCACAGCGGTGGGAGAGCTGGGGGTCCGATACGCAGTGATCGAGGATCGCACTGTGCGCGAGTCTCTACTCCAGGGATGGCAGGATGTGCGGAGCCGTCAGGGCGCGATCGTCATCCTGGTCTGGCAGATCTTGATCGCGACCGCGCTTCTCGTGTTCGCGGCGGGCCTCGGGCTCCTTGTGGTGGGTCAGCCGTTCGGCGTGTCCGCGGTGTCCGTCTTGGCAGGGCAACCGGCGTACGCCGTCTTCGCCGTACTGCTACTGATTCCCGCAGGCATATACTCCGCCTTCGCCAGCAACATATGGACGGACTTCTTCCGTCAGATGACGCGCCATTTCGCGGATAGCGAGGTGACGGGCCAGGTCGCGGGCCGCGAGGGACCGCGCGCTCCCGTCGGCGAGACGGTCCTTCGCGTCACCGACCTCTGCGTGAAAGGCCAGCGAGGGCTGGAGTCGCTCAAGGGCATCTCGCTCGACGTCCGGGCCGGTGAGATCGTGGGAATCGCGGGCGTCGACGGCAACGGTCAGACGGAACTCATCGAGGCGATCGTGGGGCTGAGACGGGCGAGCAGCGGGACGATCGCCCTCAGGGACCACGACATCACGCGAGCCTCGACCCGCAAGACGATCGAGGCGGGTGTTTCGCACGTTCCGGAAGACCGGCACCGCCGCGGCCTCGTCCTTGAGTTCGATCTCGCTGAGAACCTGATTCTAGGAGACCACCGGCGGATGCCCTTTGCGACTATGGGCCTCACCCGGCCGGGCGCCATCTCGGTCACGGCACGCAAGCGGATCGAGGACTACGACATCCGCACACCCTCCGAGCACGTACTCGCTGGTGCCCTCTCAGGGGGCAACCAGCAGAAGGTCGTTCTCGCGCGCGAGCTCGGGCGCGAGCCCGAGATGTTGGTCGCCGCTCAGCCGACACGTGGCCTCGATGTCGGGGCGATCGAGTTCGTGCATCGCAGGCTCATCGCCGAGAGGGACAGCGGGACGGCGATCCTGCTCGTGAGCATGGAGCTTGAGGAGGTCATGTCGTTGTCCGACCGCATCCTAGTGATGTACGGAGGCCACGTCGTCGCTGAGTTCGCCGCGAGCGAGGCCGACGCGGAGCGGATCGGCTACTACATGACCGGCGGCAAGCCGCCTGCGACCGAGGCCGAGCCCGTCGCGGCGGTCGGGGGTGCGCTGTGAGCGAGACCCACGAGGTCACCGTCACCGAGTCGCGCTGGATGCGCGCGCTCCGGACGATAGGCGTGCCGATCCTTTCGGTGTTGCTCGCGGTGGGCATCGGGTCTCTGATCCTGATCGCCGGAGGCTACGACCCGCTCAAGGCGTACGCGGCGCTGTTCCAGGGGGCCTTCGGCGGCGAGATGCGCAAGCCGCTCGACGCGATCGGGGACACGCTGGTGCGCTCGACTCCTCTCATGTTCACTGGCCTCGCCGTCGGGTTCGGGTTCCGCGCGAACCTGTTCAACATCGGCGCTGAGGGCCAGTTCATCCTCGGCTCGCTCGGTGCCGCGTGGTTCGGCCTGCTGTTCGCAGGGCTGCCCACGATCGCGAGCATCCCGCTGGTCCTGATCGGAGCCGCCCTGTTCGGCGCGGCCTGGGCATTCATCCCGGCGCTGCTGAAAGCCCGTACCGGCGCGCACGAGGTGATCACGACGATGATGTTCTCATGGATCGCGCTGTACCTGACCTCCTGGATCATCTCGGGGCCGCTAGCGGAGTCCGCGACGAACAACTTCCAGACGCCCCAACTGTCCTCGAGTGTCTGGCTTCCCACGCTCGACAAGATCATCCCGTGGCTCCCGGCGCTGAAGTACGCGCACGCCGGACTCCTCGTGGCACTGCTCGCGGCGGTCGTGGTGGCGCTGCTGCTGCGCCGCACGACCTTGGGGTACGAGGTCCGGGCGGTGGGGTTCAACCCGACTGCGGCACAGAACGGCGGCATCTCGATCCCGCTGACCACGATCTGGGCCCTGTGCATCTCGGGCGCCCTCGCTGGCATGGCGGGTGCCTCGGAGGTCCTCGGGGTCACGCACAGGATGTACGACCAGGTATCGGCGGGCGCGGGCTACGGATTCACCGGGATCGCGGTAGCACTGCTGGGCAGGAAGAACCCGGTCGGGATCGTCATAGCGGCGCTGCTCTTTGGCGCGCTCTCCGCGGGATCGGGCACGATGCAGCTCTTCGCGAACGTGCCGGACAAGATCGTGATGATCATCCAGGCACTCATCATCTTCTTCGTCGGCGCGGAGACGATCGTCAGCTGGTTCGTGAAGCGGCGTCAGAGACTCGCGCTGGAGCGGAAGGGGGTCGCTCATGCTGCTGAGTGACTTCCTGACGCCTGACCTGTTCGCCAGCGCGATCCGCATCGCGACGCCTCTCGCGCTGGCGGCGATCGCGGGCGCGATCTGCGAGCGCTCCGGAGTCGTGAACATCGCACTCGAAGGAATCATGCTGATCGGCGCGTTCGCGGGTGTCGTGATCACGCTCGCCATGGAGGCGAGCAAGGTCCCGTTCCTCGTGGACAATGCTGTCTGGTTCGGTGTGCTAGCCGCGGTCCTCGCGGGCACCGCGCTCTCGGCGATCCACGCGTTCGCGTCCGTTACCTTGAGAATGGACCAGATCGTCTCCGGCACCGCGCTGAACATCCTGGCGCTCGGTCTGACCGGCTTCCTCCTCGAGGTCATCTACGGCCATGCGGGGGCGACCAACAGCGTCGTGCACCAGCTGCAGCCGCTCTTCGACTTCCCCGCGGTGCAGGGCGCGGGGTTCTGGTCCGACGTCTGGTACTGGATCGACCAGCTCGTCTTCAGCTACACGCCGATCGTGTACATGGCGATGATCGCGGCGGTCATCGGCCAGTGGGCTATGTTCCGCACCCGTTGGGGCCTGCGCCTGCGCGCGCTCGGCGAGCATCCCAGGGCAGCCGACACCGTGGGAGTGCGCATCATCCGCGGCCGGTACATGGCTGTGCTGATGTCGGGGGCCCTCGGTGGTCTAGGAGGGGCGTACCTGAGCCTTGAGCAGAACAGCTCCTTCAGCGAGAACATGACGAGCGGCAGAGGCTTCATTGCGCTGGCGGCGAACATCTTCGGCCGTTGGACGCCGATCGGCAGCTACCTCGCGTCGCTACTGTTCGGGTTCGCCGAAGCTCTCGAGATCAAGATGCAGGGGTTCCGGGACGTGTTCCAGATCCCGACGCAGTTCTTCCTCATGCTTCCCTATGTGCTGACGGTGGTCGTGCTCGCGGGCTTCATGGGCAGGGCGGTCGGCCCGGCTGAGGTCGGGAAGCCGTACGAGAAGGAGTAGGCGCCTGGGCGTCTGACGGCGAGCGCGTCGCCTCTCGGGCTCCAAAGAGAAGGGACACTCCCTGAGGAGTGTCCCTTCTCTTTCGGAACGTTCGGCTCGTGCGCCACCCTACTCGAGCGGGTCCTCCTC
>Ga0209748_1000723_pt1 | contig 17162 bp, 18 predicted proteins | sample BarGraIncu00421A_FD_185490 | JGI IMG/M metagenome (GOLD analysis project Ga0209748, IMG submission 185490) | Arctic peat soil microbial communities from Barrow, Alaska - Barrow Graham LP Incubations 004-21A (SPAdes) (version 2) | ecosystem: Environmental > Terrestrial > Soil > Wetlands > Peat... | reverse complement strand
AACTTAAAAAGATGGTTGAAGCAGAGCTGATCACTGAAGAAGAGTACAACACTAAGAAAGCAGAGATATTATCGAAAATGTGAAAAAATGCGAAAACACCACTTACATAAGCATATGCAGTTGAAACCAATAACTGCGATAGTTGTTCTATCGCTTGTGGTTGCATCTTTGTTAGTATCTGGTTGCACGTCATCTACAAGTCCGACTGCCGCGCCTACGGTCAAAGCGACTGTGGTGGCAACCGCAACTCCAGCGGCAAAATCAACGGCGGCGCCAACAGCAGCGCCAACGGCAACAGCTGACGGGCGTACATTTTTAGAGAAGTTTACAGATTCTTACAAGACCAGTCGATTAAGCGGCGATCAAGGCAATATACAGAAACATACAGTTGATATTGAGTGGTTAAACGCATCTCCACCAATCAAAAGTGTTCGTGTAATTGAAAATTGGTATGTTGATGGTGTACTTCACGTCTACTCTGCTAGTGTCGCGAAATATGGCAACGTTAAAAACGCTACAGAGAGCTACAACATCTGGACAGCAGATAGGGTAGATGACGGGCATGGATTTTGGTGGGGGAAGGATGCATACGTTGTTGCAGCAGGACATCAACCCACAGTTGCTAAAATGTTTGGCTGGCACGATTCTGAATCAAAGTATAGCAAACCCGGAGATCACGTCTATTTGCAGTACGATGATGTGTTCATTATACTAGCAGTAAGTAAGCCATCTTAGATTTTCCTTTGATTCTAGAGTTCCATTTCAGACTTGTAGCAACACTCCATTACAGCGTGAGAATCGGAATAGTTAAGCCACCCCCCACGTCTTGCATAAGTGTCTTGGCAGGAGTTGTATTATGAACCCAATCGTTAGGATGATGAAACGGTACATCAAAATGCCGTTAAAATATGCGCTGCCTTTGTTATTTATCGGCGCACTCGTTCTCGCTTCAACAACAGGTTGCACAACTCAGACAACATCCTCACAGTCGTCACCTACTGCTATAGCATCGGCAGCAAGCGCTACAAAAACCCCTACCGCTTCGCCCACAAGCAGCTCTGATAAGAGCAGTTACATAACTAGCCAATTTTCTAACGATTACATAATCGTCACGCCCTTCAGTAAGTCGACTAATAGCTACGGTAACGTTGTGTACACGGGAGTTGTCAAAGACTCACCCCAAAAGAAGCTTAATCCGTATTCGCACAAAATCACTATAGAACTGACAAAGGACAACGACACCACAAAGACGCGATACGCACAATATAAGACGCAATTATTGAGTTCTGGTTTAGTTAAGGAGTTCGATTACGGTGACTACATGACTTTCTATGATGGGTCAACTTACACTAATCCTCTTAGGGAGGCGTATCTGGATATGAATGAGCCGAGTCTGGTTAACCATATCTACAACACGGGCGTGTTTCTCAACCTTGGCGACACGTTCATGGTAACTCTAGACGATACTAACAAGCTTTAAGTTTGTTTCACAGGTAACCAGTATGCATTTGAAACCGATAACTGCGTTAGCTGTTCTTTCTCTTGTAATAGCATCTTTGTTAGTATCGGGCTGTACATCTCAAACAAGTACATCCCGTGGTTCAGGATCAGAGCAAGCTTCAATATCCAATCCAACTGCAAATACAGCTGCGACTGATTTGAAATTCATTTCCTCATATGTTCGCGATAAACTTGGCTACAACATCACCACATCGTTTGTCGAGTTCAAGAGTCCTCGTGGAAATACAGCTTATACCGGCACGGCGCAGAATGCAAATGGCACCATGATGACAATAACATTTGAGAAAGTGAGTTCAGAAAAGGACGCACAGACGGCGGTAACACAGAATATACTTAATGCCACAGCAAAAGGCCTTTCGCCACTTGCGGCAACAGGAGTTGGCAAAGATACGATGGAATTCAAGACCTATAACAATACGTGGACAGGGGCGAAGTTCAACGGATTTATCAGCGCTGAGTTTCTTGACGTTGGTTACAAAAAAGTAAGTCTGTTAGGTTGGTATGTGTTATCTATAAGCGGGATGAGCTTCGTAAAGTCGGCATAGTGTATTCCTACAATCTATTCCTTATCTCATAGCTCTAGATTTCTTTTTTCGATTTAGAGAACGTATAAGGCTCCTTTTTGGACCAACTTTTGAGATAGTTTTATATGAATGTCAAGAGCAAAATACGTAAATTAATTCTAATTTGGTAAAATTATGAGCAATCCGGCTTGCGATCAGTTGGATAAACTGTTTTCGGGGATAAAAAAGCTTCTTAACAACTACAGCAGTTCTGATGTTTTACAGAAATATTTTTTTCAGATGTTTGAGTCGTTCTTTTATGCTAATCTAATCAATAGCTTCTTTTTGAATTTGACGGCGCAAAATTTAGAGGATTGTGGTTTATCAAGTGATTATATCGCGAAAATCAACTTAAAATACAAAAACATACGAAAAGACGCAAAATCGACAATTGATGGGGCTCCTTTTGTAGGAGAGTTAATTCGCCCCGACTCTTATGATGACTTTAAACGTGAAGTCAAACAGGACTTCCCAGAAGCTTTTGAATTGATCTCCGAAATCGAAAAATCTTTTGATATCGAAGAGTTGAAGAGATACTTAAAGAATAAAAGAGAAGAGATCAAAAAGACAGGGAAATCCAGAGAAGATTTCAATTCTTTGTTAATAACTACAGCGATTGAAGAGTATGTCAAACTGCGAGGTTATTTTCCTGATAAGGATCTGGATAAGATATTTGACGATATCCAAGAAGCGTTACCTGAGATCTCAGGAGATATTGTAGAAAGTATCAAACAGAATATTAATCAACCTCTGAATGAACGAAGACAACTATTTCAAGATCTGGAAGTGCGGCGATACGAACGTTGGCAGGAACCACTAGATCTGTTTGAATCCCTAATCAGAATTTCTGAAGAAGAAGGAGAACAATACGCGAAGAAACTTGAAAAATCTCTTTTAAACACGAACAAAGCTAAGCTTACAGCACTTGTGAAAGTTCATGTAAGAGCCTGCCGTACTTCTAATGAAATCCTCTTGCTATTAAAAGCAGGGTATCCAGATGGGGCTTTTGCAAGGTGGAGGACGTTGCGTGAACTTGCAGTTGTCTCTTTTTTATTGTTAAATAATAACGAGATAGTTTCGCAGAGATATTTAGAACACCGAACGGTAATGAGGTTTAAAGAGGCGAATGACTATGATGAGCATTACTTAAAACTGGGATATCCGCCAACTGACAAAACAGCACTTGAAAACCTTAAAAAAGAGAGAGATAAGCTGATCAAGAAATATGGTGACGAATTTAAAGGGGACTGGGGTTGGGCAAGCTGTATAATGGCCAAGCCGACTTTTACAAAGCTTGCAAAACATGTAGGACTGGATCATCTACAGCCGTTTTTCAGATTATCCTCTGTCGCCGTGCACGGACTTTCACGAGGGTTTGATAGTTTAGGACTAATCCCAGATTTGCAAAATAAGACCCTGCTTTGCGGTCCTAGCAACTACGGTCTTGCTGATCCGCTCCAACTTGCATCTCTTTCTTTACACCAAATTACAGTTTGCCTACTGACCCTACAGCCTGATTTTGAAAGTTTGATAGAACTGCTTGTGATGCATAGTTTCGTCAAAGAAATCGGGGTCAAAGCGGCTGATATTCAAAAGACTATAGAGAAAGAGGAGGTATCAAAGTCAAAATAGTCGTCTCTTTGCATTCTTTGATTCCCCTCCACAAGAGTGCTTCTTTTAATCCTCTTTCTTTCTTCCACTGCCGAATAGTCGCGCCCAAAAACTAACCTTGGGTGCGAGTAATCGCAACGTGACAAGTTCAAGTTGCTTTTGAATAGATTCTTTATCGCGGCGCAGTTCTGACGTTATATCGCGTTCAGCTTGTAATAGCGTTTCAGAAGTTGTCAGCTTCTCATTTAAGAGTTCATTCTCGTGCTGCAAGTCAGTAACAACGGTATTTTTAGAGGCTTCTGATTGCCTGAAGTTGTTTGAAATAAAAAGCATTATCATTTAAAATTACAACTACTCTTTGACAATTATGAAGAAAATCTTCACTACGAAAATATCACTTCAGTCGTCAAATCCAAAGTACTCATACCCACTAATTCGTTTGCCAAGAACGCTAAAGGATCTCGCAGGTGAAACTGTATCTGTATATCAGACAGAACAAGACGGATCGCTAGCTTTTTTTATTGTGCCTAAGTTAGACAAATTAGACAATTTAGACAAATTTGTAGAAGGGATATGTCAAGAAGATCAAGAGCTGCAGAACGCTCCAATCGACCAAAACACCATAAAAATCCAATGGGCTCGGCCGGATTCGAACCGGCGACCTCCGCCATGTCTAGGCGGGGAATTCTGAGCTTTTTGCGGTCTTTTCGGTAGGTGATATCACGACGAGAAAGGCGAGTGCCCCATCATGAACAGTCTGATAGATTCGGGTTGGTAACCCGGCAAGTTTCAAAAAGGTATGAGGTAGCCTGATCGTCGGATAGCTGTAACCTGCTTTCGCGTGGTGGAGCGAGATTTTGCTTCGGTGGACTTCGAGCAGCTCCTGTTTTGGCAGCGCAACATTTGCGTAAAGATCAGGGTGATGCACAGCAGCTAGCATAATTTGGATATGATCTATGCTGCGAACTTAATCGTTATGATTTGGTTCCTCGATTAAGTATGAATTCCAGACCTCGAGCGGAGAAAAACCTGCCCAAGAAGAAAGAGGCACTGCTTAAGCGGCAGGCTCCGCGACGACCACCGTGTGCGCTACAAGATCGCCGAGGCGCTGTTTTTTGTGCGATTGCCAGATAACGATGCATCCAATCAGACCGGGTATAATTATAGGCACCCCGTCGAGCACACCGATGAGGGCACGTATCACCGCCTCCTTGTAGGTGATCGGGGATCCGTCCTCCTTCACTACTTTGATGTGAGCTGTCTTCTTGCCGATGGTTTGGCCGAACGCGCCCTCGAGCGCGATGAAATACAATAAGTACAGGCACAGTGGTAACACGAAGATACTATTTTCGGCTAAAGAAGGTGAAAAGCTCGTGACTATATCGTACAAGAAAAACCAGATGACTAGGAGGACGATCCAGTCTATAACCACTGCCCCATATCGTATACGGACTCCTTTATACTGGCCTGCCGCGGGTGGCTGCTGCAACGGTGGAACGTGATATTCAGCAGAGATGTCTCTCGATCCCGTTGACGACTATAAACTGATGGCCCTTGAGGCTGAGGCGGAATCCTTCGTGTAGGGGGTGGTGGTATTGGCTTGTCAAGAAGAAGTGATACAGTGTCAGCGAGTTTGAGAATATGCCGCTCAAGCGGTGGAGTAAGGGCGTCAAGCCATTGGGCACTAATGTAGTACTGGAGTGAGGCGTTTGGTTCGACGTCCTCGATTCTGAACGGAATCATGGGTAAGCCATCATGGACGGCGCGCTCCGCCTCACGCTTGACGTTTTCCGAGGCGTTGGCATGAGAAGAGAAGATGAGAACCAGTATCTTAGCGCTGTCAATGGCGCTAATGATAGCAGCAGCATAATCTGAACCAGGGAGTATATCCCGCGGCGCAATCCAGCACCGGATGTCACGCGCCTCAAGCTTGGCGCAGACGGCGTCAGCCGTGGATTTGTCGATTGTAGAATAACTGATAATGACGTCGTGCGACACAGGGATTATCCATCTGCCCTCTTATTTTAAGCGGGCTGCTAGTTGCTCTTTAGGTATTGATCGTTTGATGTATTATAAACCTGATGATTGTAGCTTTGAGTCTTGTAGTTTGCGCATTTTTGACGCTTTTTCCAAAGTTATAAGGTGATCGGTCACCCATCGCGTGAGTGGCAGCATTATATTATCTGCACAGCCCCTGTGGAGGGATTCATGGGCATTGACGAGGACCGCGTCCGCGTTCCGCATCGCCGGGTATTTGAAATCAACCCGCAAGAACTCTGCAACTTCCTCGAGTGCGAAATTGCCAATAGGCAGGACGGCACCGTGCTCAATCCACCGATGATAGAGGCGGCGATCAAGCGGTGCCGGGAACACATCGATGTCGGAATCAGCTTGCCGTGGGCCTTCTACGCCATAGGGATGTGCCACCTGCTCCTCAAAATGCCGTGCCTGAGTCTCGCCGCCTATGCCAAAGCGATCGATCTCAGTTCGGCCGACTGGATGATCGAGGAGTCGCGGCAGGGCATCAAGCGCCTCGCGGTCATTAGAGGTGAGCTTCCCGGTTATGAATGGGTCGAACGGTTGCTCCTCCTCGCGTGTGCCACTGCCGGAGGGCTGAAGAGTCAAAAGGCACTGCAGCGCATAAAGAAGATCACACGGTCACACAAGCGCATTTCGGGCCCCGTGACCATTGTGGCCGGTGGATGCAACCCGCGGATTGACAAGCGCCTGGCTGACTATCGCCGACTGCTGATCGAGGCATTCAAGGACTACACAGGCACCATTATTTCGGGCGGAACGACTGCTGGAATAAGCGGACTCGTCGGCGACGTGCAGGAACAAAACAAGGGAGATATTACGACGATCGGTTACGTCCCACGACTTACCCCTGCTAGGGCAACGATTGACTGGCGTTACAGTGAGATTCGGAAAACGCACGGACCATGCTTTACCCCCTTGGAAGCGGTCGATTATTGGAGCGATCTAGTCGCTTCGGGAATGGCTCCTACGAACGTCAAGCTGATCGGTATAGCGGGTGGACAAGTCTCAGCGACGGAGTACCGCATCGCTCTCGCGCTCGGCGCCAGCGTCGGCATCGTTGAGGGAAGCGGCTACGAAGCGGCGACACTCGTCTCTGACAGCGACTGGAACGCGTCCCCGAACCTCGTCCGTCTTACGGATGATGCCGTTACCGTGCACACGTTTTTGGGTCGTACATTTCGAAACTAGCTCCTTGATACGCGCGAAATCATAGCGCAGATGATCCACGAGCAGTACCGCAAGGCACTAAGAAAAGATCAGCGAGACCAAATGGACGAACAACCGAACATGACACGTTGGGAGGAGCTACGGGCTGTCTTTCGCGAATCAAATCTCGAGCACACCGATCATATCAAGATGAAGGTTCAGAAATCGGGTGCACGATGCACGAAGTTGGGAGAGAAAACCTTAAGCGCACTGAGTTGCCTGAGTTCACCGATGATGAGACTGAACTCCTCGCCGAGATGGAGCTCTTGCGCTGGGTTATCGAGCGGCTTCGAGCTGGATAGACGTACGGTCCAAAGAAGGACGTGGAACGCAACGTCCCCCTACCTCGTGCCGGGGTGCGCCCTTCCGGACAACGTCCGGAAGTGGGATCGTGACACCGTTCTAAAAATCCGGCAATTCCTCACTGAAGTAGGAATTGAGATTAGGCGTGCCAAACGGGCATCGCAACGGCATTCACGGGGGCAATAGCAGCCGATGGAGCCATAATGACGGTCGTCCGCACAATCACGTGTGTCGGGGCTATTTTTTAAGGAAATGTCAATCACACAACAGCGCTACAAACCAAGCCCGTGCGTCGCGGTCGAAACGTCCGAGCATGACATGCACGACTCGCCCGAGGATCTTACGACGTGGGCACGCCTTGAGGACATTCTCAGTATCTGTCAACGCGAGATTAAAGGAGCGCACGTCAACGCCGACAGCAAAGCGGATCATTGCCAGAGGCAGCACAAGAACCTGACGATAATCGCCGCTGTTGCAGGAACCGTTGCGGTCATCGTGGCAATCCTGCAGCTCACAGAGCTTCGCTACGGCTTTGTGCCTATGCCGATCCTGGAAGGCGCCAGTGTCTTAATCGCGGTCGGTGCCGTGGTTGCCGGCGTGTGGTCGAAAAGACAGCCAGGTTGGTTTCTCGCCCGTCACCAGGCAGAGCGTTGTCGGTTCCTGAAGTTTCGCTTTCTTATCGACCCTGCGTTGTGGATAGGGACCCATCCGCAGCGCGCAGAGCGCATTGCCAAGCTCCCGGTGGAGGTGCACGAAATACGACAGTTAGGCCTTCCGGGACTCCGAACGTGGGCGGAAGCGGGCATGGTACCTCAAGCACCTGCGCTCGGCGCCGCGTGTCCCGCCCCCCCCTATGAACTGCGTGAACTAATCGATTACTATTTGAGAAAGCGATTGTGCAACCAGATGAGCTGGTTCAACACGCGGGCGCAGCAGCTTTCCCAGCGGGATCGGATACTTAAGCGCTTGCCACCGTGGCTGTTCTTTGGCAGCGTCTTTGCCGCACTGCTTCACTTCACGTATGATGCGTTCGTGAATCTGGGAAGGGCGCCCGCGCAGGTCTCCGTCCTTGGCGCAAGCATTGGGGTGAGCATCGCATTAGTCCTCGTTGCGGTTATTCTGCCCGTTTTGGGGGGTGGGTTTCGCACGCTGCGATCAGCGTACCAGTTCGCCCGCAACACGAGCCGCTACACAGCAACGCTCGAAGGTCTAAAGCCGTCGTACGACGCGTTGAGAGCGGAGTTGAAAAAATTGCAGGCTCCGGGCGCAGGCGTCGCGCAGGTGAGCGCCTCAACCATCCTTTACCATATGTGGCGGTGTGAACAGGTCTTGGAGGCCGAGCACCGCGAGTGGCTGCGCCTGATGATGCAGGCCGAGTGGTTTTGATGACTCTGTTTCACTACAAGTTTTAGCCAGATTTTATTCCTAAAAAAATGGCGCGCAGCTCGGACAGTAGGACTTTTTGTTAAAAGTTCACCTCATACGACGTTAGAACGAATTCGGTCTTGTCCCGGTCACAAAGCTTCTGTCCTTACCACAAACTTACGACATAGCTCTTTGCGCGCGGTGTGCCGATGCAGATTAAAAGCAGAGCATATCACCGAAAAAACTTAGGAGCGATAATAAGTAAGAGCATGCTCTAGCCGGTATATTGTTTTTAAGAAGTCGTGATTTTGGGGGGTTTGAGCTTTGTGATCTTCAGGTTCGGCCCCAACAAGCCAAAGAGAGCCCCCCATATACAACGCTTTTATAAAACCCCCGCTGAACATAATAAGAATAGACATAGCAAAAGCGGCCAGACTTTCGGGGTTTTCGTTGCGCCCCACGTTCCGCCACGTAGAGGAGCACGGAGCCCGATCTGATTCCACAGAACGTGCGCTTGCTAGTGGCCAGGAGGATAAAATGGAAGATTTGAACGCAGAAAGGGTAGTCATCGTGACGGGGGACGTCGCTATGGATTGGAATCTAGCGCAAATGCGCCCGTTTAAAGGAGAACATTCCCTCTGGAGCGCTAATGACGCGACCACCATGTACTGGCAGCGTGGCGGAAGTGCCCTGCTTGCAGACTTGGTCGAGACAATCGCCGGGGAGCTACAACGAAACGGATTTCCCGGGGTTTTTATCCGCCAGACCGCCGCGCCGCGTAAGCCCCGGAAAGTGCATACGGACGACGATCAGTTCCACCACTCGTATGCCTCTTGGTCCCCCTTCAAGTCCGGGGATGAAGCAAAAACCTCCTGGCGGGTGGAAAGGTTCCTGGGCATGGACCTAGCGAGGAGCGATGCCACCGAGGAATGGCAAAAGGTGGTCAACGATACGCCCGATGTCGACCTGGTGATCCTCGACGATGCGGGCTTGGGGTTCAGAAACCACCCCGAGCTCTTCCCGTTGGCACTCACTACAAAAGGGAAGAATAATCCCTGGATCCTCCTCAAGATGGCCAGCCCGGTGGCACAAGGCCCCCTCTGGGAGGGCCTGCACCGGACCCACTCCGACCGGTTGATCGTGGTCGCCACGGTCGAGGACCTGCGCTTGAGCGAGGTGCAGATCAGTCGGGAACTCTCTTGGGAGCGCACCGCCCAGGACATCTTCTGGGAGTTGGTCCACAACCCGTGCGTCAATGCGCTTTCGCACTGCGCTCACGTGGTCATCTCCTTCGGAACTGATGGGGCGATCCTCCTCTCCCGGCATGAGGTGGGGGGGCAACCCACTTTCAAATGTTCTCTCTTCTTTGATCCAAAGGGCATCGAAGGAACGTGGAACAAAAACCACCCAGGAGGCATGATCGGCTATACCTCCTGCCTCACTGCCAGCCTTGCCCGCCAGTTGCTCCTCAAACCAGAGGCGCCGGATATCGATGCGGGGATTCAGGCAGGACTGGCCGCCATGCGCACCCTCCACCTCGAAGGCTACGGTGAAAGAGGCGCCCCCGCTTACGAGGCCAAACTCGCGTTTCCGATGGACACGGTCGCAGCGACCATTGCCCGGCCGGCCACGCAGTTTACAGTCGCCTCGGTCCAGGATCCGATGCGTTTCGTCGAACAAAAAGGCGAACCTGCCGAGAAACCGCTCATCGAAGGATATTGGACCCTCCTACAGGATCGCTACCAAGACGCCCTCGACGAGGTCGCAAAACAGGTCGTTCTGGAGGGCCCCGAGGCCGCCCTGAAGGGGGTGCCCTGGGGCAAGTTCGGCAAACTGTTCACGGTGGATCGCCAAGAGATCGAAAGCTTCCGCAGCATCCGCAACCTGATCTTTGAATACTGCGTGCAGGGACAGCAGAAACGCCCGCTCTCGGTGGCGGTCTTCGGCCCCCCTGGATCAGGCAAGTCCTTTGGGATCACCGAAATCGCCAACTCGCTCCTCCCGGACCAGATCGAACTGCGCGAGTTCAACCTCTCTCAGTTCGATTCGGAGGGGGGTCTTCATGCTGCCTTCCATCAGGTCCGCGACATCGGCCTGAGTGGCAAGATCCCGCTGGTGTTCTGGGACGAGTTCGACACGTCCTTGGAAGGAACGCCGCTCGGCTGGCTGCGTTACTTCCTAGCACCCATGCAAGACGGTGCGTTCCAAGACGGGCAGATCAACCACCCGATCGGACGGTCTATCTTCGTATTTGCCGGCGGGACAAGCACGACCATGGCTGCGTTTGACCAAGGACCCACAAACGCGTTCAAGGATGTCAAGGGACCCGATTTCATCAGCCGGCTCAAGGGGTTCATTAACGTACTTGGCCCCAACCCAGTTGAGACGGGCGGGGCGAATGCAGCAGCAGATACGTATTTTATCATCCGCCGTGCAATTCTGTTGCGTTCGAGCCTGAAGAGGAATGCGCCCCAGTTGTTCGAAAGACGCGATGGTAGGGAGTGTCTCAACATAGACAGGGGCCTCCTACGCGGCCTGCTGAAGATACAGAAGTACAAACATGGGGTGCGTTCGATTGAGTCGATCATCGCCATGAGCCAGTTGGCTGCCAAGACCTCGTTCGAACGCTCAAGTCTGCCATCCGAATCTCAGCTTGACCTCCACGTCGACGGGAAAAGCTTTCTGTCCTTAGTCCGAGAGCCCGAATTGAAGGGCGAGATGTTGGAGGATCTTGCTAAGGCAACCCATGAAGTGTACTGCGAGGGGCAGAAAAAGCGTGGCTACAAATACGGCTCAAAAAGAGACAAGACACTCAAAACAAACCCAGCCCTCGTCGAGTATGAGGGGCTCCCCGAAGAGCTGAAGCAGCAGAATCGGTTGAACGTGCGCGATATTCCTGTCAAGTTGGCCGAAGCAGGTTATATTATGATTCCGGCTCGGAGTGCTGATCGGCCTTTCAGTTTTCCCGCCAAAACGCTCGAAAAGCTAGCAGAGGCAGAGCACGAGCGATGGATGCAATCTACGTTAAAAGACGGCTGGAAATACGCTCTTGAGACGGATCCTAACAAAAAGCTGTCTAAGTGCCTGGTTCCGTGGAACAAGCTGCCAGAGGATGAAAAAGAGAAGGACCGCGACCTAGTGCGTGGCATCCCGGACATCCTCGCCCGGGCTGGATATGCAATCGTTAAGTAGGACATGAATAAGGATGAGCAACTTTACCCGCACTTTCCGTGCCTTCGTCTGTTTCACGTTCAGCGACGTTATAGAGGAGCGGAACGCATTATAAAAACGTGTATTCCTGAGCCTAAGAACAATTCGCCAAGAGCACGGCTTTCGCTTCCAGGCGATCGACCTGCAGAAGGAGATTAAGGAGAGTGCAGCGCTTGCTAACCAGACGATGTGAATGGAGGAGCCGCTCAGCGAGAGGCGAAACTCCCGCAGAGGCGAATAGTCGGATATGCGTGCGACGAATTCGCGCTTTGAACGGTCATCGTATGTGTGAAAGCAGCGGTAGCACCCAGATGGACAGCTCTCCCTTATACCGGTGTGCGCTTACTGACTTCCAATCCATGTCGATGTCTCAGTTTCGATAATGATACAATTAGAGAGTAGCTTTGTATTCTGAAGCTTGCGATTTCTGTGCTCAAAGTTTGCGAGGACTGTCAGCGAGAGGGGTGCGAAGTGCAGACCTCACCGGCGCATTCCGTTTAAGAGTGGCTAGGGATTAAATGGCGCGCTAGCTGCTAGTTAGTATAGCTGCGGAGCACTATGTCGTAAACGACGTCGCAATCCTTCGCTCATTGCCGTGCACGAGTTCTTGGCGTAAATGTGCTACGCATTAATTACATTTGTACGGGCAAGACAAAAGGGGTGGACCGAAAATCATCATATCTAAGCTCAACGGGATTCACACCCTCGTTCATCTGAAACACAAGAATGCCTGACTGCTTTTCACCCGGCTTGGAAGTAGCGTTCGTGTGTAAGCCATCGGAGCGGAACGAGGGAATATCGGGCTTAAGAAGCTGTTTATCTGAGGTGTACAGATTGAAGGTGTAAGGGTTACCAAAGATGGTGCCGGTATATGCCTTATTCTCCAGGGTGACAAAAAACTGAACGGACTTATTCCCTTGCGCCGGCGCTCCCGAAGTCCCTTTATAGGGCCCTTGATATTGAGCGGTCACTTTCACTTGTGCGTTCTCCGCGGTCACCTGAGTGCCATTTCCTGCTGACACTCCCGGAGTGGGAACAGGTGAGGAAATTATGGCAGGGTTAGGGGGGGAAGGCGTAGTCGAGGACAAGAAGAGCCCTGAAGCATAGAGCCCTCCGCCTACGAGCGCGACCAAGATAAGGGCAACGATTGAAAACACCACGGTTTTGTTTCGAAGTAGCGTGGACGCGGAGGGCAGACGCGGTGCTGGAGCTGCTTGCCCTGCGGGAGGTTCGACAAGAGGCCCAGCTTGTGGTTCTTCGAGGTGCGGCTTTGCGTCGCCGATAAGCACCTTGATCGCATCTGCAAGTGCAAAGATATGCTGCTCCAGGGGCGGCGTTACAGCATCAAGCCAGTGCTGCGATCCGAAGAAATAACCCAGCTCAGCACTCGGCTCAACATCTTCGATTCTAAACGGCACTATGGGAATGCCGTCATGTACTGCGCGCTCAGCCTCGCGCTTGACATGAGATGACCGGTTTGCTTCAGACGAGAAGACGAGCACCATAGACCGGCTCTCATCGATTGCTTGAACAATACTTTCCGCATAGCTGCTGCCTGGCATGACGTCACGCGGGGCGATCCAGCAGCGAACCCCGCGCTCCTCCAGCTTAGCACAGACCGCGTCTGCTACCTTCTTGTTTTTGTTGGCATACGAGATGAAAACGTCGTGCGACATGTACAACTTTATTTATTGGTAGTTCGCCCCATATATCTCTTTCTAGAAAAATAAGATACATCAAAAAACGAGAGAGTTATCACAAATCCCCAGCTGGAGATCAGAAGGTTTAACACATTGAGGTAAATTCCACATAAACGGGACACGCCAACGCCGTATTTTTGGGCGCGATCCCGGACATAACTCCGTTAACTTCATTAGCCAAAACAGAAATCGTAATACTTTAACCTGGTCCGACCGACTTCAGAGGACCCAAAAAGCGGGAACGCTGGGGCGGCCATATCGACTTCTCAAAAGATAGAAAAGATCGCAAAAACGCCCTCTCGTATGTGGTCGGTTATATATTTCTAACAACATAGCTGTGGACAAGCGCCCCTGCTTTAGCGTTCTGCGATAATTCGAACACGACGCCACTTACTTTGTCACCCGGCGATGTTCCCACTCCACGCCATCGCCATCGGAACTCCGATCATTGATGTTTCATATGCTTGCGCCCATGCCCCCATGTTCCCTGACGTTCCAGACCATTTGTCGCCACTTATACTAGAAGTTGTGTACCCGCGTTATCAGGGGGCCAGACATCGTGAACGCGGTCTAGCAGGTAGCGGTAAGCATCCCAATTGGTCGAGCACTTCCGCAAAAGTTTTTCAGCGGCCACGTCCGCGTAATCATTTTTGTAATCTGTCAGCTGTCTTAGGAGTTCATCGACCTTGACACAATCCTCACGCATGACAAAGTGTAATAGAACGTGATATGAAGAGGATTAAGGAAGCGCGAACGCTCCCTCAAATACCGAACATCGCCCGATCACTGCTTGATCTGGAATGAGTCTATCATTTTTTGAAGAGTGTCTGCGTACTCGCCGTGGTATTGAGGATATTCGATGTAATTTATCGTATATACATTACCGCCTATGACCGTCCATATTTCTGTATGTTTAGTTGTCACGTTAGCGTAAGTTTGCGTATAGACGTTCTTGTACGCCGGAGAACCTGCCAGGGTTGCATTGCCTGCCGAAATCTGCGTATAGTTCTGATTGTTTTTCGCTGTTGAAACTGCGGCGTTAGTCCAACTGCTAAGCGTAGTGTCAGAAGGGGGATTCGTAAATAGTGCACTTGTAGCAAGCCCATTACCTGGGGACATAATTGTGATAATGTCACTCAGGCTGCCCTTCGATGTCATGTTGGCCCAGTTTGACGGGTACTGAATTGTGAAATTCCCGCTGTCATATGTGATCATCGAAGTGGCTGACGGCGTTATGCTGCCTCCGGCTGACGGCGTTTGATCCCCTGTGTTGGACGTACAGCCCGCAGTCGAAACAACGATCAAGAGTGCAACGGTCGCCAAAATCGCCCATTTTGTAAATCTTTTCATCCTATCTCACATCCTGTCGCGTTGGCGGCGGTGGTAGTGACCGCCGTTTTTCTAAAGCAGGTTTAATAGTGCCCTAAGAAAATAAGTGTTGTTGTTACATCCGCTTGTTACAGCGTAGGTGTTATTTTCGGCTACGGGGCGACGGTAATAGGCAGCGCATGCGTTGGTCGTCGCGGGGCGGAATGATGAAGAAAAGAAGACTTGACAGTGTGATTTAAGATGAATAAACCAACAAATACTGTCGCAGATGCGGGTTCGTGGAAGAAAATCGATCCCAAGACTAGATAATCTATTGATATCATCAAGTAGCCCGTTGAAGTGTTTTATCTGTGCCCGCACCGCGCACGTCCTCAGCCAGTCGTCGCGGTCTGGGGTTCCAGTCTTGGCACAGCCGTCCATCCGCGGCAACACAACGTTCTTTAGCGTCGTAGTATGCCCAGACGCAACTGATTATCCAAAACACATTTTAGATTTTGAAGTCTAAAAAAGGGAAGTATTGCTTCAATTTCTCGTTGGTACCTCGCGTACAGACGGTATTGATCGCGAACAAATGACGAGATGTATGCGGATGTCTTGGGGCCGTCCGATTAACTGCCTGTATCGCTTAACGCAACACAAACTTTAAACAAAAGCCCTATTCATAACTACCGTGTCTTTTCGCCAGAGCCTCGTTACGCTCTTAGCAGCTACAAGTAGTGATAAGGAAGAACGTCTAGGCCGCGGTTTCGCCGGCGGGCTTGTAGGTACGGCAGTCGGCGGTATCATATTCATATTCGCTGTCCTTGCGAATTCGGAGGCCGGCGTCATTATTGGCCTTATCGTCGGCGCGTTAGTCGGCGCCTTGAGTAGCAGGCACAGCGATTACAGCAGGTTTGGTAGAGGTAAGATTGTTAAAGGCCTGATTGGTGGGTTCGTTGGTTCGTTCATCGGGCTGATGGCGGGTCTTTATGTATTGGGGTCGGTGAATATGTCGACGCCGGGCCATATCATAAATGTGGGTTTAGGCCTGGTGTTCGGCGTTATTGTCGGTATGATGTTCGGCTTCATTGTTGGCGATGCGATTAGCATGTTCGCTAACGTTGATAGGCAAGGCTTTACCGGGCTTGTAATTATCGCCGGAGCGTTCATCGGAGCGTTCATCGGACTCGCGATTGGAGAAACCTCCAATGTTCTTCTTTATCTCCTATTGGGGGTAATGATGGGCGGAGCCATCGGCTTAGGGGCCGATATGGTTTTCGGCTTTAGTACGACCTCGGGAACAAAACAGAGGCCATGAAGTTCAATGAGCCGACGTTCACGTGTTCCGTTGACGCGGCAGTCAAGGAACGAACACTGTGCCCGATCCATGTGTTCATATCGCATTTTACCTCGACGGCAACCTGATCCCCTCAGAAAACGTTTGTCCCGCCGTTTTGATGATCGAGGGCCGCGTCACTTTCGACATTTCCGGCATGTCTCTTGGGCACCACACACTAACGGCGGCTTTCGCGGGAAGTGATCAGTATTATCCTACGTAATTGACGGCAGGGTTTGATGTGGTGAGCTAGAAAATAACCAATCCAACTTAATCGCCGCTAAGGAAGTTTTAATAACTCGCTTATTTTTCTGGCCATCTCACGCGGCTCATTCACCGCCTTGGTAATCACGTAGATTTTAGCGTTTAGTTCGTCTATTTGGATGCACTGATAATGCGTTTGAGTTGTTGTGCATATTCGTTCTTCGGATCGATCGCGAGCGCCTTATCGCAGCATTGAATCGCCTCTTGGGGGCGGTTTAGCTGGGTAAGCGCAACCGCTTTGCTCGTCCACGTGCCAGCATCCTTAGAATCGATCGCGAGCGCCTTATCAAGGCACGGGAGCGCCTCTTGGGGGCGGCCTGACTTGACAAGCGCAGCTCCTTTGTCGCGCCATTCCAGCGCTGTCAGCCCTTGCTGCTTTGCTGTAGTGCCCGCTTTCATTTCGGCCAACGCACGAGCTACTGCCGGCTGTAGAATCTCACGAAACTGGCCCTCCGCGCACTGCGCCGACACAAGAGGGGTAAGTGCATCTGCTGTGCTTATGGCCTTCGCCCGTCCGAGCGCTTCAACGATCGTCCTTCTTTTCAACCACTCGTTCCACAAATACTCGCCGTAATTTTTTGCGACTAGGGTGTTACCCTTAAGCGTCATGTCTTTGTATAGCCGCTCCACGAGCGCCTTTGTTCCTCGCTCTCCTTAGGCAGCTATTGCATCAAGCGAATCGCTCACTCGTTTTTCAAGCTCTGGATCTTTTCGCGCAAGATATGCACCTTCAAG
>Ga0209748_1000721_pt1 | contig 17174 bp, 13 predicted proteins | sample BarGraIncu00421A_FD_185490 | JGI IMG/M metagenome (GOLD analysis project Ga0209748, IMG submission 185490) | Arctic peat soil microbial communities from Barrow, Alaska - Barrow Graham LP Incubations 004-21A (SPAdes) (version 2) | ecosystem: Environmental > Terrestrial > Soil > Wetlands > Peat... | reverse complement strand
CCTCTTCCACCGAGGCGGGGCGATCGACGAGACGGTGGCCGCGGCCGCCCGGGCGGTCACGCCCGACATCTCGCTGCTGGCCCATCGCCAGGTCGGAGGGAGGCTCGGCCCGCACTTCTGCATCCCCATCGACTTCGGCTACATCGTCGCCTCGGACAGCATGCTCGCGGCGGACCGCGTCGGCTGCGACTTCATGGGGGTGGACTGGCGGGAGGTGAAGCACATCCAGATCAACTGTGGGGGCCGCGAGATACCTTATGAGCTCGTCGAAGGCTCCGCCCAGATCGACCCGCGAACCAGAGAGCGCGTCGCCCGCACCGCCATGTCATGCTCGGAGGTCTGGTTATGGAGGGCTCTGCTCTACCCGCAGTACTTCGTGCCGCACAGGACTCAATACAAGCAGATCCCCAGGTTCGAGGCGGTGGGGGCGTGGATCAACTGGCTTCTATTCCACACCAGGGGGGACGCCTGGCCTTCCGAGTGGAGAGCCCGTTGGGAACCGCCGGAGGCCTCGTAGCGCCGGCGTCCCGCCGGCAACACTGCTCGCCTATTCCGCGGGCTTGCGCGCCAGGATGATCTTTACCCCGAACTGCTCGGGTGGCACCGGGCGCACCTCCACGTCCTCGAAACCTGCTTCTTCAAGTACGCCTTTCCAGACGTCGCCGGTCGTCAGGTATTCGCCTTCGTTGCTGATGTCCGCGGGGAGGGTGGCGAGCATGACCTGCATCATCTCGAAGGCGCCGTGGTCCAGGCAGTAGAGAGCGACGCCGACCATCTTGTCCACGATGTCCTTGACCCGGACGGGGTCGTGCGGGTCGCTGTCCACGTCGCAGAACATGTCGGCATATACGAGCACTCCGCCCGGCGCGAGGACGCGCAGCAACTCGGAGCCGCACTGCGACCGCTGCTCGGGGGGGAGGTGATGCAGTGCCAGGTTCGAGAACAAGTAGTCGAAACCGTTGTCGACGGCAGGTATCCCGAGCGCGTCGCCTTCCCTGACCTCGACAGCCTGCCGACCCGCGAAGCGGGCACGGTATTTGTCGCGCATCCCGGCCGACGGATCGACGCCCACGACGTCAATCCTGCAGCCGCCGAACCGCTCGAGCAGGCGCTCGGTCACGGTTCCGGTCCCACAGCCGAGATCGAGCGCGTGGATCCCGTCGGCGTCCTCGACCGCCTCGAGCATCCGCTCGATAGTGTCTATGTACTGCGGGTTCTCTATGAACACCCGGTCGTAGTCTTCGGAGAAGCTGTCCCAGTCAGCCATCGTGCTCCTTTCATCAGCGAAGAAGATTATAACGCAGGCGCCGATGGCGATACCGCCGGCTCGGTGACTCGACCACCCTCTCTGCATTATCATTCATGCATGAACAAGGACCTGCCGATCACTGTGACCGCCGCCATCATCGTTCGGGGAGGGCGGGTACTGATAACCCGTCGCCCTCCGAACGGCAGGCACCCGGGCGGGGGGTTCAGCGATTAGCTGAACATAACTCAACGCACACAAAGAGCGCCCGCCTCCTGGCGGGCGCTTTCTTCACCAGATTTAAGATAGGGGTCAAACCACTTTCTTGAATTATTGATGCCGGCGGGACGCCGGCGCTACGGGGAAGAAAGGGGCGAAGGGCCCGGGGGTCGGGCCCTTCTGGGGTGCGGGTAGCGATGAGCGGAGTGGCACGGCTGCGGCTGGCGAGGCCGCGTAGGAGGGAGGTGTATCGGGGATGTGTCAGAGGTGGTCTCCCACCTCCGTGAGGGCAGTTACGGTTGAGAGGGCAGAGACATTGGCTTCCTCTTCGTCCTCGCGCACGGGAAAGCCGAGGCCGAAGTCTCTCTGTCCCTCGGTCGAAAGGTCGCCCTCGCGGATCGCGACCGGGTGGATGTGCCTGATCGGGCTCTCCGACTTCTCGATCTGGCGCAGGGCGACCACCAGCGTGTCGACGAACTCCTTGAATTCGTCTTTGAAGAACGAGAGGTGCATGAAGTCGTGCTGGACCACGTAGGTGTCGGCCTCGTCGTAAGGTGATACGAATTGTGCGTTGTTTCTGTGAGGGTTAAAACGGGTCGGGCTCGGCGGATTAACTCACTAGGGTTCGCGAGTCATAGGGGTATGATACGCTTGCCTCGAGGATGGACCATATTGTTCGGTAAGACCCATATGTTGTGTTGATTGACGAAGCAAAACACAATACCATGTAGAGGGCGGCAGAGGTCTTGTTGTTTGGGAGGGCTGATTGAAGGTAATCGACCTGTTCTGTGGAGCTGGTGGTTTCTCGGAGGGATTTCGGCTAGCGGGGTTCGAGATAGTGTTCGCCCTCGACAACTGGGGGCCGGCCATCGACACCTTCAAGCTGAACAATCCTTCCACAGAAGTGGTCAAGGGTGACATCACTCAACTCGACCCGAACGATTTACCAAAGGCAGACATAATCATCGGCGGACCTCCCTGCACCTCTTTCTCGTTCGCAAACAAGGGTGGCAAGGGGAATCGGGAAGAAGGGATGAGGCTCGTCCTAGCTTTTCTCCGCATTGTGCATCACGTACAACCGAAGTGGTGGGTAATGGAGAATGTGCCTCGCCTGTTAGAGACCCTGCCTTCAAGAATTCCTCTTGAGATGTTGGGCCTTGAAGGTCCAGGATATTTCGAAATACCACGGAGAGAGATACTTCTATCGGCCGACTATGGTGCACCCCAGAAACGGCGCCGGCTCGTTTCAGGTAAGTACCCTTTGCCGAAACCAACCCATTCGGAATCAGGCGACCCTAAAGAATGGTTGACGGTGCGGGATGTTTTCAACGCCCTTCCTGACCCCACCAAACCGAGGTGTGCTACTGAACAGGTTGTTGACCCGAACTACGAGGGCTGCTCAGTAACTGCGGACTTATTGACCGACCATTTTTACGACACTATTTTGACTGACGAAGAGGCACGAGAGAATCGAAAAGCTAAGACCGACCATTCTTGGTACGGGAAGATGTCGTTCCCTGATGAGCTCGACCGGCCGGCGCGAACGGTCATGGCCACCCAGTTCAGGGTCTCTCGCGAGACGATGGTGTTCGAGACCAAAGTCGATGGGGAACTGAAGTATCGGTGTCCAACCGTCAGAGAGTGTGCTTGCCTCCAGTCCTTCCCACTAACGTATCAGTTCACGGGAAATTCAGAAACGACCAAGTTGAAGCTCGTCGGAAATGCTGTGGCAAGCAGAGTGGCTACTGCGATTGCGTCGGAGATTGTAAGAAGTGGAAAGAGGAAGCCGACTCTACATGTCGTCACCGACCTCCGAGAGCTCCAATTGAATTGCCTCAGTGAGTCATACACGGCACGGGAGCGTCAAGCGCAGAGAAAGCTCAAACTCAACAGAAGATTCAGAGACCACGTGCCTGGGTCAAGAGTCCCCGGCTTCCGAGTGGATTTGGACAACATGGGCGACAGGCCTGCTCGTCATCCCCTCTATAAGAAGGCTGACAGGGTTTATCACCTTACAGAATGGGTGGCGAGACTCTACACAGGTTCGGGGAAGACCACTCTAAGTCGAATTATCGGGCTAGAGGAAGCCTTGGAGGGAATGGCAGAAGCTGTTGAACAGGAAGTTGAGGCTCGTGCGCGCCTATTCGCGTTGATAGACCATATGACTGATGGTTTACCCACAGAAGTGCCGGACGCTACGACGCTGCAGGGGATTCGCTCCGAACACGTTGACGGGATAGCGTGGACACCGTACGTTTTGCTCGAGACTGCATCGAATCTGACTGAGCAGTTTTATCCTGAGCGGGACTACGGCGGTTATAGGTTCTCAAGTGAGGTGTACGGCGCTATCGCAGGCGATAGAGATGTGCCTTTGAGAACAGCAGCCACTCTCCTCGTAGCGGCATATGTCTCGGAGCTTGCCAATCGGGGAGTAGAGTGGATTAACACTGACAGGACGAAGGTATTCATTCCAACGGACTGGCCCGAGCCCACCGTGCTGTTCGCTACCAACCTCGAGCCTAAGAGGCTACTTACACGGGATGAAATCACCGCTGTCCTTGAAGGGTATCTGAAGAGAGCAGACACCGTCGATATGGCCAGATACCGAAATCGGACGTCAGCTTGACGAACAGTCCGTGTCTTGTGTAAGACCTTCCTGGTACAACTCAGCAAAGACAACTAATCAGTTGACTGGTAATGCTGGTCATGGAAGGCGGATGGCGGACATCAAACGCTCAATAAGAAGTGTAAAACTGGGTCCATCGCCGCCAGCTACGAGTCCTGCGACTACAGCTTCAATGAAAGGCAATCGGGCTTCGGATACGGGACCGGAGAAGTCACTTAGGATGGAGTTGCGGACTCAAGGTCTCACGGGCTATAGGCTCAACTGGAAGAAGGCGGCTGGAAGACCGGACATAGCGTTCCCCGGAAAGAAGGTCGCTATTTTCGTACACGGGTGTTTCTGGCATAGGTGTCCTCGATGTAACCTCCCATTACCCAAATCTAATAGTGAGTTTTGGGGGAAGAAGTTCAAGTTAAACCAGGAAAGGGACGCGGAAAAGGTAAGAATTCTAAGAGAGGAAGGATGGAAGGTACTCGAAATCTGGGAGTGTGAAATAAAGGAGAGCCCAAGGTCTTGCGCAGATAGAGTCAGATTATTGTTGAGTGATAACTGCGAGGGAGAGGTGGAGGCATGAAGGGTTATATCTTCAGCGTGGGTGGGCCTTCAAGACCGCCAGATATACTGAAAGCGGGATTGTTTGGTGTATGGCAAAATACCAAAGAAAGAAAGGACGAAACCAAATACTGGGGCCCGAACCAACTCGCGACATTTGCGGACTACCTCACCATATCACCAGGCGATTTAATCTTCTTCTTCAAGGAGCGGAAAATATACGGCGTGGCAGAGGCGGTCGGCATCGATAACGACGCCGGTAGTTTCTGTGCTTACCTCAACTATCCTGAGAGTTACAAGCCTGACCCACCGCAGCCATCTGATGGCATCATCACTGAAGGTGAATGGAGTTCAGTAAGGGTCGCTTTGCCTTTTGTCCCGAGTCCGGTCATCTACAGCGAAGGGATTGACATGGACGAGGCTTTGACCGGAATAGAGTCGAGTTTCTTCTGGGGCTTGCGATATTGGGAAGGATTCAGTTTCCAGGAATTGAGTTGGGAAGAGGCAATGTTCTTGAAGAAAAGGATGCTGATACGCTTTGGTCACAACCACGAGATGAGTCCGAATCGTGAGCAAGACACGCTGATTGAATATGTCGAAAAGCAAAAGCCGTTCGGGCAGTTAAGTCTATGGGATTTGCTGAAGTCGGATGAGCCTGAGTATATCAACGAGTCAGGAGAGTTGAAGAGCGAAGCCTTACTGCACGGATTGTTGATTGAACACCTTAAGAAGAGTCATCTGAAACCTCTCTCGGAAGCAAAATCGTTCGATATCTATCATGAACTGGCTTGTTCACCGCCGAAACCGACAACATATGTTGACAAACTGGACATCATGGTTGCCAGGCATTTCGATGAATCCTTGCGCCAGCCATATAGGTACGATGTCTTGGAGGTTAAGAAAGCAGCTATTCCCGAAACTAAAAGTAGGTCCATCGACGGAAAGCAGAAATCAATAAAGCTGACGTTCGAAGAACAAACCTCGCAGCTGATGAAATATGTCGACTTCATTTCAAGCAACTGGTGTGCCGGCAACTACGGCGCGGTGAAGTCATACCTGATTGGGAAACTCTATGAGGACGATTTCAAGACTAAGTTCAAAGAGGCGCGTGACCAAGCAAAGACATTCACCCGCACGTATGTTCTGAATCCAAGGGAAGGGAAAGAAGCTCATAAGAGGTGGGACAGCCTGGAGCTCCTGCAATATGACGTAGACTGCGAGCATGAAGAGATAAATCTGACAAACGCCCACGTAGATTAAAGCCAGGATGCGGCCCTGTTCTGGCTATCAAAGTCGGACACACTTTCTTGAAATGACCCCTTTACATTGGGTCTGACACTGGGTCGGCGCTCTTCAGAGACTTAAAACCTCCGATTTTCCTTTCACCACGCGGAAAACGGCGGTTTCGGGAAAACGGCGGTTTCTGCACTGGGTGCATACATTGGGTCGGGCACTTTGCTTGGTATGTTATGTCCGAAAACCGCGTGGTGAAAGGAATATATTCACTTGATACATTCGGACATAACAACATTGGGTCGGGGGTGTTTAGTCAATGTAAAATGCACGAAAACCGCGTGGTTAAAGGAAATATTACACTTAACGCGGCCGAACTCGGACCCCCCGGCGGGGGGAGGGGTGTAAATACGCGTTTCTGCAAAACGGTTTGAGCAGGTTTGAGCAGGTTTGAGCAGGTTTTCTCACTCTGTTTCAAGAAACTTCACAAAACTCGGACAGAGCCCAAGAAGAACACCAGTCGGTAAAAAACCTTACAAAACCAGTGTGCGCGCCCGACCGGAATTTCAGGCTGCAAAACGGGAAACATGACGCAGCCGGCCACACCTTCGCGACGGTTCTGTCCGATCTGACCGCTCCTGGCCCCAAAAGGCTCTGGCCAAAAGAGGCTCCTTGGCGCCGGACACTGTATCGGGGTCAGGCAAAGGCGGCCAATCCGACCCAGTGTTCTAAGAATCGCCGCAACAAGGGTAAACAACGCCCTGTTATTTGCATTGCATTGTCTAAGAAATATATCTGGAAGAAGGGTGGCGGCGTAAAACAGCCTCCTGCCAGAGGTCCCGCGCCGACCCAGTGCACAAGGGTGGGCGGCGCCTGTTTTCTTTGGGGGCGCGGGGGCCAGGGGGGTGCTTGTTAGAACAAAAGTTGCAGAGAATTTCAAAAAAACAGGTAGCTTCAACTGCAGCCAACTTGCTGATTCAAATCTTTCGAACCGCCATCACTGATGACTCTCTGGCGACTTCTCCTGTTTAAGCGTGACCAGTCTTGATAAAAGATACGGGGGGTGTGGTTCTGACCCCGCAGAAACGCTCTCCGGACGTTCTTGTCAACTTTTTTTCTAATATCTGGACATAAGGGTTTTTTGGAAGGGGCTCGGGGTGAAGAAAGGTCGTTCGGAGGGCGCCGGCGGCGAAGCCCGAAGTGCCGAAACGGCGGGTAAGATGCAGCCGTTGGACTGAAACACTGCCGTTGGGTAGGAAATCGGTCTCAGGGCCGAAATCCCGAAATCGAAAAGAACGGGCCGCCCGGTCGCAAACCCTGCTTTCCTTTTTAGAAGAACAGTTGCCAGGACTGCCCGGACACAGGTACATAATGAGTGTCATCTTTTCTTTCAAGCTCTAAAAGCGCGAGGAGGCCGCCTGCAACGGCTTCACCTGCGCGGTGCAGGCGGTCTGGCCTTTTTCGGACCCTCAAAACAGCTCCACCGCGTGGGTTCCTGTAAGGAGTTGCGTTGCCCTTCAAGGAATCAGCGACCCGAACCTTGCCGTCACGAGGTAAGCTGTGGCCGCGTTCTTCAGCTTATCCTTCAAAGCCTTCCTGGCTTTTGTCCTCTTCTTCGCTTCCGTTTTCATTTGGGCGACTTGCTCCACGAAATCGGCGACCTTCTTTTTCAACTTCGGGTCGTCCAGCGCACTGATCACGACAATCTCCTCGCCATCTGTGGTGTATTTGACCTGCTCTTTCCGACTGTATTCGCGGAAGAATCTATCCAGTGTTATCCCAGATACGCCGCCGAATTCATCTGTCGAGTGATGCAGATTGCCTCGGTGGGCGACATATATCCGCCCACGACTGTCCTTTACAAAGAGACCGCCGTTCGACGCCCAGCCTTTGTGGCTCGTGTTGATTTCAGCCGCGATGGTCAAGGGTATTTCAGTCCCACGGCGGCTGAATCGTAGTTGCCGCGGGTCTTCCGTTCCCAATGGCACCCAGTTTTTGTCTGGGCCGCTGCCTCCGCCACTCCTGGATGCGAACCAGATGCGTCTGCTTTCATCCCAGTACACCCATGCCTCTTCCACTTCGCCTACGCAATTCAGGCGCCGCCAGACAGGTTTGCAGACGCCGTCGCGGAGGGCCTCTTGAAAATCCAGGGCATGTTTGTCGACGTTTTCATCAATCCTCTCATAAGCCATTATTACGACCGCCTTTCTGCCCCTTGCTCCTCAAGGGGCATTTCAATTTCTGATTCTTCTTCAGTTCTCGCAATGGCTTGTCCGGGGTATGTGAAGGAGGTACGTGAACGCTCGAGCGCGGAGAGCCGCCGTTCACGAGACCTGCGGATGATTTCTGCTGTGCGGGAATGGGCTGAAGAGCGGTCGAAACCCTGGTTGGGTTCGCTTGGCGCTCTGCCCTGCTGACTGCTTGGACGTTAATGTTGCTCATGTTTTATAGGTATCCCGGTAGACTTCCTGGTCAAGAAAATCAGAGAAATAAACAGAACATTTAGCTGTGTTCCGCAACGTTCCTAATATACCATAATTGGAGCATCATATCAATCAGTATCAACAATATATGACAGAACAAACACTCGTAACACTGAGACAAGGATAGTCAGGTTGGCTCCAGTGTTTCGTAGGATATAATGAATAACAGCGCACGGTTAAGGGACTTATTGATGCTCAACTATGAAATCATAGTCGCCATATCCCATTGTGAAAAGTATTTCGAGGCTGGTCGCAGGCTGGTTACGGGGGGTCAGAGAACAAAAACAAGTGTTTCGTAATTGTCTGCAGTTTCGGTAAGTTAGAAGAATGTTTGACAAAGTTAGATATGTTTTGTTATAATGACATCGTCCGTTTCAACGAGTGAGGAGAAGACGATGACCGATGAAACTGAAACCCCGGATAGAGATAAATCAGAACAGCCTGGTCAGGCGGAAAAACCGCGCGAATACACAGACCCTGTGGTGAAGAGACTGGACGATGCTGTTAGGGCAGGGCAGGAAGCCCAGAAGAAGAACATATCCTCTCTCGGAGAAGCGGCGAAGCGGATGCAGGCGGACCAGGCAAAGGCTATGCAGGGATTGGCGGGTGTGGGCGCCCAGCACCAGGAAGCAATGAAAAAGGCGCACGCAACCCAGATGAAGAATCTCGCAGGTTTGCAAGGCGCCGCCGCAGGCTTCAAGGGTGTGGCAGCCATGCAAGGCGTCTCGGGCTTAAAGGGAATCGGGAAGCAGTACGAGGAGACACTGAGGAAAGCGCGCACGGGCCTGGGCATGTCCCTGCGGCAGGTATCAGGCATAACGGGAGTGAGCCCGGCGACCTTGTCGCAGCTGGAGACGGGCGTGCGTGCGAACGTGCGACCGAGCACGGCGGCGAAACTGGAACTTTTCCTGCAGAATGTTGAGGACGTGGAGCGCGGAGAGAGCTTTGAGGGTGGAGAGCATGCGGAGGGCGCGGCTGGCGTTGAGGGCTTTGCGTTGCGACAGGTGGACAACCTGTTACGCGACGCAGGACTGTCTGAACGAGCCCGGCGGCATGTGCGCGAGACAACCATGCTTTGGTTCAAATTGGAGAAGGACGGTGATGAAGCGTGAGTACCAAGTCAGCGGTAAAAATACGGAACGGTCGAAGAAGCGCCTCAAGCGTTGATGGCGTGGTGCGGACGGCAGGTTACATTCGGTGCAGCCTGGACCCTGACGGTTCGAAACACAGTACAAAGGCGCAGGAGAAGTCCATCCGCGCATGGACCGGATTGAAAGGTCCCGACGGTGAACTTCGGGTCATGCTTGAGCCCTACGTTGACGACAACGTGCGTGGCGGCCGGGGGGTTACTAGGCCCCGGTGGGAAGACCTCATGGAAGCGGCGCGACGCGGCGAAATTGACGCGGTCTGTGTCACAGAATTAAGCCGGCTTGGCAGAAGCTTGCGCGAAACGCTGACCGTTGTTGAGGAACTGGCGGACCTTGACGTTCAGCTTATAAGCCTGCGCGAGTCGTTGGATACAGGAACGGCAGCCGGGCGGCTGTGCCTCCACGTCATGCTGTCGTTGGCGCAATTTGAGAAGGAGCGGCTTGGTGAGCGGTTGGAAGAAACTCACCGGTACCGCGCGGCGAAGGGCGAATGGCGCGGCGGACCCGCGCCTCTCGGTTACCGATATGAGAAACCGCCGAAGCCTGACGCACTCGGGAGAATCCCGAAGCGCGGCGGAAGTGACCGCCTGTTGGTCGTGGAGAAGGAAGCCAAGGTCGTACGCCGGTGCTTCGAACTGCGGGCACAGAAGGACGGAAGCCTGCAGTCTGTCTGCCGCTGCCTGAATGAAGAAGGGTTCAAGGGTCCGTACGGCGGAACCCTTACGGCAAGTTCGGTTTCGCGGATAATCAACAACCCGGTGTACACCGGACTGAACATACTGAGGGACGGGACAGAGGTCGACCTGGACCTCGGCGACCTGGATAACAACCGACCAAGCGAAATCGAACGGCCGCTGGTATCGCGGGAACTGTGGCATACGGTCCAAGCGAAGGAAGCGCGGTCGCGGGCAATGTACGGACGCGGCGGTGAGATTGCCGGACAGTACCTGTTCAGCGGTTACATTTACTGCGGACGGGAAGGTTGCGTTGAAGACGGCGTGAGAATGCAGCGCGGAATTCTGAGCGCGTCGCGCCAGACCGCCGGCCACGTTGCCGATATACGTTGCCCGGTATGCAGCCGGAACGCCATGAGCGAACAGGCTTTGGAAAGGATTGTGTTCGAGGCATTAACGAAGCGGGCGAACAGCGTGGCGAAGGAGGGGAACAGTCGGGCGGTCGTTGGTGCTGACGCGAAACGCTTTGCGGACGAAGCCAGGCTTGAAGCGGAACTGGCGGCGGTTGAAGCACGAAGGACCCGTCTGCTGGACGCGCTTGAAGGCGGGCTTCAGCCCGAGGATATAGGCGACCGCATGGACCAGCTGCGCCATGAGGGGATGAGGATACGCGCCGCGCTGGAAGCGCTGAGAAGCGAAGTGCATCTTGCGGGCTCAGCGGGCGTGGCGGACCTGGAGGTGCTGCTCGAATCGTGGGACGCACTGGACACAATGGAGAAGCGCGAAGGCGTCCGGCGCGCCGCGAGGCGCATTACGATAACGCCGATGGGGAAGAAGCGGCCGACGGCCGCGGAATCACGTCGACGCGTGAAGATTGAATGGTTGTAGATTCCGAAAAGGTGACGACGTGAGCAAACAAGACAAACTTCTAAAAGTCAAAGGGCTTTGGACGCCCGTTGGTGATTTCCAAGCAAGTCATTTTGATTACAAACACTGTTTCCTCTGCGGCATTTCAGTGGAAGAACGGCCAGTAACAAGAGAGCATATTTTCCCCCGTTGGTTGTTGCGTAAGTTCGACTTGTGGCACCGAACGATGACGTTGCTGAATGGTTCGGATATAAGATACGCGCAATTGAAGATTCCTTGCTGCTCGACATGCAACAATGACTATCTCTCCAAGGTCGAGAATGTCATACAACGCAGCGTTGAACGGGGCTTTGAGCAATTCAAAGAAATCGACGAACTCATGGTCTACCAATGGCTCGGCAAGATTCGGTTTGGCATCCTGTTCAAGGAACTTTCACTGGATAAAGACCCCAAGGACAAGCAACTCGGGAAGATAATCGACCCAATGGTCCTCCATGAGCATCAGAACCTTCATCGGCTGCTGCAATCGGTAAGGCTGCCATTCCGCTTCGTCTCAAATCCATGGTCGGTCTGGATATTGAGAAGCCACTCTTATCCCCAGAAGTACAATTTCGATTTCTGGGATTTCTACGCAGCACTCACGGTCTATGTCAGGATGGATAACATCGCTATAATCATGTGCCTCGAGGACAACGGATACCAACAGCAAGCGCGAGAAGACCTTTTTAGTCAGTTCGATGGTGTTACGCTGCATCCATGCCAGTTGGAAGAACTCGCAATCATTGCCTCGTATCAGAATGCCTTGTTACGAAGAACGCCTGAATACGACACGGACATCAACCTGCTAACCGGCGAGTATACTGTCTGGTCGCGACCACTGCAGAAGTACCCTGGTGAAAACATCTTCGACGTTTGGGACCCGGAGACTTATGCAAGGATGCTTCACTTCATGTGGAAGAGGGCAGGCCTTGCCGACCCTTTCGAGTCAATCTTTCCCGGTGACGGGAGATGCTACACAACACTTTACGATGAAAGCGGGAAGGTCAACGTTGTTGATATGTACGGCCAGCCAGTGAATCCTGTGTCAACAAAGAATCCGAGACGAAGGACGCTAGATTGGCAACCCGGATTATAGTTTCGTCTATTTATGTTGCTACAGAGCGCTCTTGCCTGTATCTGTCTGGACCTCATTGGATGGTCAGATAATCGTCTGTTGTATAATTTTCTTGGCAAAGCCACGATATGAGGGATTGAAACCTGAAAATCGACGTCTGGGGAATACTGTGGACCTGCGTGAATACGCACTGGCGATAATGCGGGAGCAAATCCAACAGCAGTTTCAGACATCGACTGCTTTGGACAATAAAGCAAGTTGGCTTCTCGGATTTCTCGCGGTTGTCTTCACGGTATTCTTCGCCACCCAGAAATCGAAAATTGGACACGACTGGCTAGTAACAATAGGTGTTCTTCTACTCGCATCCTTCATACTATCTGTAGTGAGTCTGATAATACCTATTTCTCTGAGGATGAGTCCTGGAATAAAAGCATTCAGGGACTTCGTAGAGGAGAATGCCGACGACCCTGAGGCTACTACTAGACTCGAAAAACTTTTGTCGGAAGACCATGTAGGTGACTTTGACAGTAACAAGAAGAAGCTTCGTGTGAAAAAGGCGGTTTTGTATTCTGGCTATGTAGTGTTGTTGGCCGCACTTATTACTATGGCCATCAAAGCGAGATAAGGAGGAAGGTCGATGGCAGCGAAGAAGGCCGCCGGCAAGAAGAAAGCCACTGCAAGAAAGAAGGCTACCTCCGAGAAAGCCCCTGCAAGAAAGAAAGCACCCGCTAAGAAAGCTGCCAAGAAAGCTGCCAAGAAAGCCCCAGCAAAGAAGAAGGCAGCCAAGAAAAAGGCTCCTGCAAGAAAGAAAGCACCCGCTAAGAAGAAGAATTTCCCTGGCGGAACCTTCCACGAGAACCGATAATCCAACTACTTCTTGTAGACATTAAGAAAATCCCAGTTACCCATAACTGTGGATTTGTCTCGGCCTTGTGAATGGGCGCGACAACTCTGCGGTCGTCTATGACGCAGTTTTTGTCCCGCCTTATTCGTAGCGCCATACCGCCGTGGTGACTCCCTGCTTCGATGTGAAGGACGAGAGGTCTGTGATTCCCATTGTTCCCCCTTTCAAGCCCACCGCATCTAACGGCGGGCGACAGCGCCGCTCTACTTGGTCAGTGACTGGAACTCGAGGGACGGGCCGACCGCGAAAGCCTTGATCTTTAGCCTGCTCTTGATGTTGCCGGCCTCGTCGGTCCAGGAGTCGTAACGCAGCTGGCCTGCGACGATAGCCCGGTCTCCGCGCTGAAGCGTCGCTTCGACGTTCTCCGCCTGGGAGCCCCAGCACTCGACGTCTATGAACTCGGTGCGGTCCTTCAGATCTTCCTCAGCTTCCTGGCCGGGCTTGCGCCAGCGGTTGACCGCGATGCGGAAGTTCGCGACCTTTGTGCCGTCGCCCTCACCCATGCGTGGATCCGCGGTGAGGTTGCCGACGACAACCACGTTGTTGACGTACATCCTGCCTCCCTTCTAAGGTGCGCGGCGGCCTCGCTGCGCGAAATCGACCGTTCTCGCTCGTCGCTGGGGCCTTCTTCAGGTGGTTGACTATTGGTGACAATGATTGGTATCATGTTCCAGGCTTTGCTAGTGTCGAGTAATGGACAAGTAACTTGTCTATAAAAGCACATGGTGCTGGAGGTGTCAACAGGTTTGAGCGCGGAAACTGAAAAAAAAGTCGCACAGGTCTCGGATGAAGAAGTCAAGAAATATGACAGCGCTTTTGCGGGGCGGATGAAGAGCCTGCGGGACGAGCGCGGCCTCAAGCGGGACTGGGTCGCCCGGCAGTTGGGCATCCACTACAACACCCTCAAGAACTGGGAGCTGGGAAAAGCACACCCGGGGACGAAAGAGATCCTGGCGCTATCACAGATCTATCACGTGGAGCCGGACGCGTTCTTCAGAGGGCTTTAGCGACATTACGACTACGGAGAATATTTCCTTTTCCTCGCGCAGGGCTTAGTTGCCCAGGCAAACCAATCTTGCGCTTTGTCATTTCTCGTGCTGAAATCGAATGCTACAAATGATGTCATACGCGAAGTCACGGCAGCATGTGTGACTTGAGGGAACAAGGTGTGCAAGGGAAACACTGGAAGCGCAAGAAGCCGTCTTGGTACCGGGGCAGAGAGAGATAGTGAATGCTCATGAAGGGTGAACGCACGGATGGCGACCTCACCGAATGTGGGAAGGCTGAGCGCGAAGTCCTCGACATTCCAGAGCGCAATGCATTCGAGAGGCGGCTGGAGGAAGCGGGCGAGAACTGGGCGAGGTCTTTCCGCGCTATCAGCGACGCGGTGTTCCTGGTGGACGCTGACCACAACGTCCTGCAGTGCAACGTGCCTTTCGCTCGGCTGGTGGGCAAGAACCCTGAGGAGATTCCAGGGCAGAAGTGTTACCAACTGGTGCACGGCCTCGATGAAGCGCCCGGCGGCTGCGTGACCTGTGCAGCTATCACGGCCGGGGAGAGTGTGGGCGTTGAACTGTACGAGCCGCACCTGGACAAGGACATCGCCGTCTCCGCGGACCCGACCTTCGACGCTGAGGGGGACTTCGAGTTCGCGACCCACATCATAAGGGACATAACGGATCGCAAGCGGCAGGAGGCCGCTGAGAGAGAGTCGCGGGAGACTCTGCAGATAATCTTCGATTCGATGCCCGGCCTGCTTTTCTTCAAGGACAGGTCAAACACCATTGTGCGTGCCAATAGAGCGCTTGCCGACGCGCTCGACATGACCCCAGTAGAGATAGAAGGCCGGCCTCTTTCTGAGCTCTTCCCGAACCAGTCGGAGGATTACTGGAGAGACGACCTCGAGGTGATCGAATCAGGAGAGCCGAAACTCGGCATCGTCGAACCGATGCAGACTCCCGGCGGCTTGAGGTGGCTGCAGACCGACAAGATACCTTACAGAGACTCGGACGGCGAGGTCGTCGGTATCATAGGTTTTTCAGTTGACATAACCGAGCGCAGGGAGGCCGAAGAAAACTTCAGGATCGCCCAGTTCGAGGCCGACCAGGCAGGTGATCTCATCGCCAGGGTGGGCTCCGACGGACGCCTGCTGTATGCGAACGACTCAGCGCTCAGGCTGTACGGGTACGAGCGCGAGGAGATGCTCGCGCTGCATGTGTGGGACATCGACAAGAATGTCTCCGAAGAGGGTTGGGAAGAGATATGGCGATCTCGAAAAGAGTCCGGGCTTACGCAGATCGAAGCCGCCGGCGTGCACAAGGACGGTTCCACGATCCCGCTGGAGATGACCCTGAGTTTCCTGGAGTTCGAAGGCCAGAAGTTCATCGTGGTCTTCGGGAGGGACGTCCCTGAGCGCAAGACTGCGGAAGCAGAGCTCATGAGAGCTGAGAAGAAATACCGGGAGCTCGCCGAGTCGCTTCCACAGGTTGTTTTCGAACTCGACCATAACGGTTTTGTGACCTACGTAAACAACAACGCGCTTGACGTGTTCGGCTACACCGAAGAGGACATCGAGAATGGCCTGAATGCCCTCGACATCATCGAAGAGGTCGACAGGGAGAGGGTATCGGGCGCGATAGACAAGATGTTCGACGGCCGCTCGACCGGAGCAATACGAGAGTATCTCGCGAAGCGCAAAGACGGGACGACATTTCCCGCCATGGTATTCTCATCGCTTGTCACAGATGACGCCGGTGGTCCCCTGCAGATTCGGGGGATCCTGACTGATATAACTGAACGCATGGAGATAGAGCGCGCGCTCAGGGAGAGCGAGGAGAAGTACAGGGAACTCGCGGACACCCTTCCGGAGATCGTCTTCGAGCTCGACTACAACGGTGTCTTTACGTACTTGAACGAGGGGGCCGCCGAGCGCCTGGGCTACGAAAGGGACGAGATACTCGGCAAGCTGACACCCCTGGACACCATACTCCCTGACGAGCACCAGAAAGCGTGGGAGATGTTCGAGCAGATGCGGGAAGGGCTCGTCGCGCCCGTGGAGTTCACTATTAGAAGAAAGAATGGGAGCACTTTCCCGGCTCTCATCTACTCCTCGCTGGTCATCCGGGAGGGGACGACAAGCGGGCAGCGTGGCATCCTTATCGACATTTCGGAGCGCAAGCGCGTCGAAGACGAGCTGCAGAAAGTGAATGTGGAGCTCGAAGGATTCGCCCACACTGTGTCACACGACCTGAGGGGGCCGCTGACGGTGATGACTTTCGCCGCGGAGATGATCTCCCGGAGCCTGGAGGCGCCGCAGACGAAAGAGGTCAAAGAGGCGTTGCACGAGGCAACAAGGATGCTCGAAAAGAACATCGGTCGTACGCATACGCTGATCGACGATCTCCTGGCCCTTGCCGAAGCCGGGCAGAGGCCGTCGGACGCCAGCATCGTGGAAGTGTCCGCGACGGTCAGGAGCATCCTCGACGAGAATAAGGGGCTGCTGCTCGAGAAGGGCTTCGAGGTCAAAGTGGATGAGGACCTGGGGAGTATCAACGCCAACCCGACCCACGTATACCAGGTATTCTCGAACCTCGTGAGAAACGCCGTGATCCATGGTGGCGGCACGCGCCCGATGCTGGAGATCAGGCATTTGGGCGGCGTCCCCGAGGGTGGTCACCGGTACCTCGTGAGAGACAACGGGCCAGGCATACCCGCCGATGCTCTCCGGCAGATTTTCGTCCCGTTCTTCAAAGGAGAGGACGGTGGCACTGGCATCGGCCTCGCGACGGTGGCAAAAGTCGTCCAACTCTACGGCGGCGACATAAGGGCCTACAACGACTCAGGAGCGTGCTTCGAATTTGTGATGCACGACTGGGTCTCAGCAGACATGGACGACCAGGGAATTCGCTAGACTGACTTCAGCCGGGTCCTTGCGATTATCTCTGATTTGGACGCATCGGGAAGGTCATCGAAGTACGCGCAGTAGCCCGCGACACGCACCACCAGGTCAGGGTACTTGCCGGGGTGCTCGCGAGCGTCCTCCAGCATCGCGGGGTCGAGAACGTTGAGCTGGACCTCCATCCCGCCCCTCTCGAAGAATCCTTTCACGAGC
>Ga0209748_1000720_pt1 | contig 17177 bp, 8 predicted proteins | sample BarGraIncu00421A_FD_185490 | JGI IMG/M metagenome (GOLD analysis project Ga0209748, IMG submission 185490) | Arctic peat soil microbial communities from Barrow, Alaska - Barrow Graham LP Incubations 004-21A (SPAdes) (version 2) | ecosystem: Environmental > Terrestrial > Soil > Wetlands > Peat... | reverse complement strand
ATACTGGGTACCTCTCTTATTGCGGTGGGTTGCATTTGCTGCATGGCTTCAAACCTTCAGCTTTTGCTTCTGCCAACGTGATTGGAATCTTGCTTTTACTTAAGCTACTGCAACCATCATTATGATAGCAGGATCCTGTATTGGTTTTATATACTATCACGCTGTCATCACCCGATGCTGGTGCTGCGGTTGCTGCTGCCGCTGTTGTTGCCGCTGTCGTAGGCTTGGCGGTTGCAACTGGTGCAGTGGTTGTGGGCTTAGTTGTAGGTTTGGCTGTCGATTCAACTGTTGGTTTAGTAGTTTCAGCAGGAACTGCAGGTAAAATCGTAACTCCAATCGATTTTACCGTTATCGTAGATCCGTCTGATTCCAATACTATTGTTCCGTTTTCGTCGGTGCGATAAATAGTTGCTCCTACATCGGTAAGTCCTTGCAATACTTCTTCATCTGGCAAGCCGTAAGAATTGTCTTTACCTACACTAATTATAGCAATATCCGGAGACCACTCTTTATAAAGAGTGGTCGAAAAAGCTGTGCGAGAGCCGTGATGTGCAACCTTAACAACGTCCGCATCAATACTGAATGTGCTCTCGGGAGCAGTGCCAGCGTCCCCCAAAAATAAAAATGACTTGCTGCCATATAAAATTGAAATTACAGCTGACCAGTCATTTAGTTCTGTGCCGTAATCACTACCCACTGCAGGTGCAAGAATATTAATGCCGGGAGCAATTTGCACACCCGCTTGAGCTGTGATGATTGAATATCCCTTCTCCTGGATAGCAGTCAAAAGACCTTCAAATGCCTGTGTTGTAGATGCTACTTTCGGCATATAAATTTGTCCGATACCAAAGCTATTGATTACGGTAGCCATGCCGCCGATATGATCCTCGTGAGGATGCGTAGCGACAAGGTAGTCGATTGTACTGTAACCAAGATTTTTTATATAACTGACAACACTAGATCCATCCCCTTTGTTGCCAGCATCGATCAGCATCGTTTTCCCGTCAGGAAGCTCAATAAACTCTGAATCAGCTTGCCCGACATCAAGATAGTGTACTCGTAATACTCCACCGTCGGCAGTCTGCATAACCGTTTCTATCGCGACTTCTGTTGTAATTGTTGTTCCTGTTATTGATGGTTTTGTTTCTTTAGGAGTGGTTGTTTCTATTGGAATGGTTGTTTCTATATGTGTCGTTGTCTGTTGCGTAGTTTCTGCTACGCTTGTTGTCAGTACTGCTACTGACCCTTGAGTCATTGTTTTCTGAATTTTTTCAACTGAATCATTGCTACTAAAAGCATTCACCCAGAACGGAATAGCAACGAAAAGCACAAGGCCTGTTGCAATTGCCTTTACAAGGTTATGCCATTTTGTATAACGCCACATCAAGTACAGACCAGCCGGAAAGAACACAATTAAAAGCACAACAATCCAAACAGGTTTTTGATACCACTTCATGTTTTGGCTTCTTTCTTGAAAATAATAAGTTCTGCACGATCACAGTGATAGTTCCACCAGACGCAGTGTCAATCGAAGTAGCTTTAGCGCAAGAAGGTAACGACTGCAGAGATTAAATATTTCATATCTTCCCAGTTTTCTATCTATTGTGGTGGATTGCACTTACTACAGGGAGTTAATCCCTCTGCTTTTGCATCGGCCAAACTAATCGGTATTCTGCTTTTACTTAGATAACTACACCCATCATTATGATACTTAGATCCTGTTTCTGTTTTATAGACTTCACCTGTACCTGTATCCAGCACTGGTGCTGGTGCGGTTTCAGCCGTTTCAGTCACTGCTGCCGTGGTGGCTGCTGTTGTTACCTTGGTGGCTGCTGCCGTGGTGGCTACTGTTGTTGTCTGTGGAGTAATCGTTGTCTGAAGCGTGGTTTTCGTGGCGCTCTTCGCAGTTTCCGTGGTCACTGCTGTTTTGATCGTTGTATTAGTTATGGATGATATTGATGATGTTGAAGAATTGCAACTTGTCATGCCTCCAATGGATAAGCAAGCAAACAAGAGAACAAGAATCAAGGCAGATTTTTGATACCACTTCATAATTTTCACTCCTTTTTAATATATGACAAAAAGTAACACTCAACGTTATTATAAACACATTTACTACGTTAGCAACCATTAATTATCATTGCAATAAAAACTCTCCACAGGCATGTTAAAATCACAATAAAAAAATCAAAATTTTCAGCGATACGACTCGATAAAGGAAGACGTTTAATAGTGGGTGGACTGCCTTACTTAACGCACAACCACCAGCTGCTATGATTGGTTCAATCTATATACGAAAATTTTTACAAAACTATCCGAGATTTTATCGTAATTACTGAAGGCAAAAATCTGTTGCAAAATTTATTGCTATTCAAACCCTAATGCATAACAGAAAACGCAATTAGCAATAATTTTTACCGCCTTCTATTTTTCTTTCTAATGTCATACAAAATACGACGCATCAAAACATCATCTGCTAGTTTGCCTAGCGCTCTTTCCAGACTGCTGAGCGATTCCGAGGTATATACAGTAAATCTGGTATCCTCATTTATGTGTTCTTCAATATCTTTTAAAATATCTTTAAGTGTGTATTTGGGTTTGCCTCTGCAAGTATATTCATTAATTCCCGAATTATATTCTGCAGAAGGCGTAATCATTGTAGGTTCATACGAACACGAGTTGTTTCTAACTGGTATTGGTTTAAACGGATTAGATATAAAAACAATATCTTCGGTTTCGTCTTTTTCAATGTAATATTCACCTTCTGATTCACCGAATGTTGTTGTTTCATTAAGTACATATAAATCACGCTGCTCAAAATAATGGAAGTTAATGTCAATACAATAATCTATTTTCAGCAGCTCCGGTTGTTTGTTTCGCCCGGCATTGGAAACGAAGAAATGAATTTCGCACTCATTATATTCCGTATGAATTTTGAAAGGTCGCGGAGAATATGCATCTTTCAGCGAATAACTTGTATATTCCCGTTCCGGTAAAAGCATCGAGAGTGTTTCATCGTTCACGCTAGTACGTATTTCCCTGACTTCAGCGGACTGAATAGCATACATAACTCTATACTTTTCTGCAGCTTCATTAATTTCCCTCCAGCTAGGCATAATCGGCAGCATCATGCTATAAAGATCCTCCGAAATCAATCGTGTCTTCAAATATTTATTGAATCGTGATAAAGATGTTTCATCGCGCAGTACTAGAGCAGCTTGCAGATTTTCCCTTTGTTTTATGCTTTTGATTTTATATCTATCCATTATTTCAATGAATGTTTGGTCGAAATGTGCATCTCGTTCTCCAATTGACGCATAATACGCAGAACGATTTACGGCGGCATCTATCTTCAAACTATTTATTCTTTGTTCTTTTAACCGATCATCAGAGGATACATATTTATTTTCCAAATATTTTATGCCGGCCAATAGAATCTCCTGCAAATCGGGTGCTGCCAATTCTGTATATGAGAGCTCAGAAATAAAACTATACTTAAAGTTAAAAGTGGTAAACCCAAAGTTATAATATTTATCAATATTTTCAACATCTTCAATTAGATAATTATAATATTGCTCTACGTTTTTCTCACAAATACAATTGCGAATCGTTGCATAAAAGGTAAGTGAGTTCAACTGATTAAAGCCAAAGAAAGCAGGGAGATACTCGCTGAAATAGGCATGTTCCCGCTCTGCTAACAAGGCAGTATCGTCTACGTATTCCAAAACAACGGCATGAAAATCATGCAAGGTACACTCATGGTCAACCATATATTTAAAAATCTTACAGATCCTGAAATGGCCATTGTAAGGCCCCGTAAGCACGCATCTTCTTATTAAATCCTGACTAAACCGATTGATGGCAATAAGGTCTGTAAAGTGGTCTTTGAATCGTTTTTGAATATCCGTCGTCTGACCGATATAGAACGGAATTAATCTCTTATCAGAAAAGTTATTTACATATAGCATATAGATACCAGCTCGTTTTAGCTTGGTATCTTTTGTTATCTCGATCCCGCTTAGTATGGCATCTTGAACTTTCTGAAGGACGGTCATATACAAAATCGTTCTCCTAACTATTTTTAGTTATAACAGCATCAAATTTCATATATGGTGCAATAACAATAAATGATTAGAGCAATACACAAACTAAGAATTACTATCATAAAAATCAAGATAGGCATGTTGCGTTTGACAATACTTCACATATGCGATTAATAGAGATAAACATTCCATTTTATCCATTTTTGTTAAGGCGGGGTGTGCCAGTTCGTTTCTAGTTAGACGAAGAAAAGTGGAATATACAACTTTCGCGGGATTATCTATACGAGGAAATAATGAAACAAGCGTTGGATATTTCTTGCTGATGTTTGCTAATGAGACTTCGTATTTTTCATATTCTTGAGATATCTTTGTTTTACCTTTAAGTGCTTTTTGAAAAGCAATCAATTCTAATGGCTCGTTTTTCGTTAAAAAATTGAGCATAGAAGCAATTAGACTTGTAGCGAGATATTCACTCGCAAGTCCAAGCATAATAATAGATGATTCATATGCACCCAAGTTATAACACAGAATACTTTGTTCAATATAAAATGATTCCCAATCATTTATAGAAGAGGTCGCGTTAAGTTTTTTCATATATTTATCAGGATCATATGGAAGAACTTCTTTTTCTGCAATGCATTTGATCCCGTATTTTGTTACATGAAAATATGGAAATTCATTTCCATATAACCCTTGGTAATCAGCTGCTCCTAGAGAAATAACGTTTTGGAAAAAAAGAAAATGAAATTGTTCGCTAAATTGGTCTTGCTCTTCTTCATTAAAATTCGTATTTCTTTTGTATTGTGGAGCTTCTCCTTGTCCTGCCCAAGATAATTGCGGGATCTCAACTATTTTATCTATCAAATTTCTCTGATACGCAAGATACTCAACAATAGCAATCAAATCATATATCGTCCCTCTATATCCATGGTTTTTAAACGTTTCTCCCCTTGGCGTTTCCTTTCTGTCCTCAATCGCAAGCGCCTCTAAGATAAGTGATCTCATCTCTATACTGTTAATTCTAGAATCACCTGGCATTGTTTTTCTCCTCTCTATTTTCTTAATCTTATGATGATTATATTGATAGGTCAATTGAAATCGTATCGATGACCTCATCCTTACCATGGATCTTCCAAAGTTAACCTGACGTTTACTTTTAGTGCAAAACTGCCTTTTTTCAGGCCTTTTGAGGCGAAAAGTTAATCCTACGGTTACTGCGATTAACCCTACGATTACAATGAAACGGGACAAAAACGGGACAAAAACGGGACAAAATACAAAATGTGATATTAGCATTAGCATTTCAAAAAGCAATTCCAACTATGATCATACTAAAAGCCTCATGTGCGCTAATACGTTACCAGATCAAATACATACGGCCTACCGCTTAGGAGGCGGTTTTCAAAGTAACAGTACGCTTAACTTTCATGGCAAAAGTGCCTATTTTCAGGCCTTTTCGGGTAAATAGTTAATCCTGTGGTTACTACGATTAACCCTACAATTACATTAAGTGGGGACATTTGCCTGTGGTCAGATATTTTGTTGTAGCCTTTTGTCTTCTTGTGTATGCGTATATTTTACACTTTCATACTCAACAGAAGTCGACTCATTCCACATCAAAGCCTGTTCGTTATACTACTCATGTTTACAAAATGGCAATGAAATTGTAAACATTTTTATTATTATATTGGATAAGCTCCAAAATTGATATGGCTATAATCTTAATTCGAATACTCTTAATTGACTGTCCGTACATACCGATTTGCTTTTTCTAATAACTTCGAATGAAGCCGCCGATTATATTTTGAGACGGTCATATTCTTGGATAACCTCTCTCGGAACTTGGATGCCAAGGATATCATCATATCTGACAGCCAATAGTCTATATGCACTTGTCAGTCCCTTTTTGCCATTCAATGCAGATGAGACGGATAGAAACAATTTGCACAGATTGTCCTCGGGTTCATAATTGACGACCGCTGTCCGCAGGACAGCCTCCGCTTTTTCCAACATCCCCCTTGCTGTAAAAAGATTCGCGAGCGCCTTTGTTGCTCTAATATATTTTTTGAAATACTCAACTCTCACTGATTCTGACCATAACCATCCATCCGGTCCATAGAATTCACCCACATATAATTTATTAGTTTCAATTAGTGCCGGCTCGTCAGTTGCGTTACACTGGATATCAAATCTTGCTGCATCGAACGTTACATCTCTGAGAGTTAGCGAATAATAATTATTTATGTATTTAACTGACACCATTTCCCGTGAGAATTCTGACAATGACTTTCGAAGGCGGCAGACTGTGACTTGCAGATTTGCCAAAGCGCGGTTTAAATCCAATGCAGGCCATAGTTCATCACAAAGCAAGTCCTTACTTACGAGTTCACCCCTATTCATTAGCAGTAACGCAAAGAGTTCTCTTGTTTTGGGGCGATCCCAATAAATTTCCCCCATTTCATTAAATAGGCGAAGCCCGCCAAATGCTCGAATTCTCATTTCCTTTGACAATCCTTTCGTTGCTGATATTCTTTTTTCAGCTATAGGAATTCTGGCAATGACCTTCAAAAGTCTCTCCGGTCTAATAGGCTTCAAAATATAATCCATTGCCATAAGTTCAAAAGCTTCTGTAGCATAATGGTTATAAGCAGTGATAAATACAAACGGCAGCGCAGGTTGTATGGAAGATATCTTTTCTGCCAGTGTCAAACCATTCATTTCAGGCATCTGAATGTCCAGAAATACTGCATCAAAAACAGTTGATTTCACTGCTTCGAGGGCCTCATAGGGATTCATAACTCCTAACAATTCAATGTCTTGACCTGAACTGAGAATAATTCGTTCAATTTCTTCAATATTGCTCTTTTCATCCTCAACGATCAAAATTTTCATGATGTATCCTCTCCGTTCAGTTATCTGCAGGTATGATCATTTCTATACGTGTTCCTTTTCCTATAGTGGTTTCGATCTGAAGTGAAGTATTATAAAGAATAGCTAACCTTCTGTTGATATTCTGAATGCCAATACTATTCCCTCCCAGTTCCAATGTATCAAAAGATTTTTTAGCATCAATCCCAACACCATCATCCTCAATGGAAACGTGCGTATATCCATCTTCGTTCCATGTACAAATTGTTACTTTCCCACCGCCGATTTTTGGCATTAATCCATGCAATACAGCATTTTCAACGAGGGGTTGAATGGACAGCACGGGAACCATGCAATTCGCATCTGCTTTCAAATCGTACACAACAAGCAGTCGATCGCGAAATCTTGCCTTTTCCAATGACAAATAGGATTGAACGGTATTCATTTCATTGGATAGTGTTGTTAATCCATCCTCACTTTCCGAACTAAAATACCCGCGCAGAAAATCAGAAAAATCAAGCAGTAGTCTCTTACCCTCATCCGGATCTCTGCTAATTGTGCTTGAAATAGTGCCAAGAGCATTAAAAATGAAGTGCGGGCGTATTTGTGCACGAAGATAATTAAGGTCTGTTATCCTGATTCGTTTATTCAAACGCTGGCTTTCATCTTCGATTTTGGAATAATTAATTGTAAGAATGAGTGTTTGTGATAAAGAAAATATAATAAGTCCTAACATCAGAAGATTATCGACTCGGATGATCCGGAAATAACTTAAAATCTCAAGTAATCCACATGACAGAAGAAAAGCCGTCCCTAATGTGAAAATCACTGCTCCTTTCTCGTGTCTGGACAAAGATAAAACAGATAAATAGAACATCATGAACGAAATCGATGAGGTAATCAGCAAATACATATTCCCTATTTCGAGAAAGGCCGCAGATGGCAAAATGATGATTAGTATGCCATCTAAAACACTGGCAGCAACAAAAAACTTAAATAGAAAATGATGTATATCTTTATAATATAAAGTGCGAAGATAAAAGAGCAGTGAAATGGCTATGCACGGCAAAAATATAGATATTATACGGGAACCTACTTCAAACGGCATATCCGGCCATAAAATCATAGCAATATTACCATTAGTAAGCAGACCGCGGAGACCAATAAAAAGACAAACGAAGGCAAGCCATAAGAAAGCTTTCATTTTTTTATGGTACATGAATATTATGAATTGATAGACTCCTGATAAACAACACATTGCAAAAAGTGCAAGGTCAAGAGCGATAGTTACCATTCGTTTCTGAATCAGGTCAGTTGCAGAACCCAGCAAAATACTTTGTCCGATTCCAGCATAAATATGCTGTGTATTTTTAATTTGCAAAACGATTTCAATGGGCCCGTCTGAAGGGCTGATCAAGATGACAGACGGCGTCATAAAATTTAATGCCTTACCATCTGACATTCCATTTTCAGATAACTTTTGGCCATTGACCCACAGGCGGTATTGTGTGTATATTCTTGGAATCAAGAGGGCGAGCTGAGGATTTTCCTTAATTCCGTTATTATGGGGCATCTCTACAATAATACGGTAGGTTCCCTGGCCAACAGCCGGTAGTTCTCTGCTTTTAACCTGGTTCCAGAATCCCGGAACAGTTACATATTTTGTTAGTCGTGCTTCATTATTAACAAATGATTCGGGCTCCAACAACTGGTCCCAATAGAATTCCCATTCCCCATCCAGGTTAACCGGATCAGCTGCAGAAAGGGTTTCCTGAGACAAGATGATTCGGCCGGCCTTAACATCTCCCGGCTTTTGAGATGAGATCAGACACAATATAATAAGAGCCAGACACGCAGCTAGGATCCCAAGTAAAAGCAGGGAGCGTTTCATAAAAACCCTTTCTACGCAAATTTGCATGCTTTATTAAAATTTGTCTTGTTGACATTAATATGATATTCGAATCATACACGCTTGTACAGGCACTCACTACTTTGGATAGAATACTCCCCTGTGAAGTTCACAGGGGAGCCTCTCCGCTTTACAAATTTTATTTCATCAGAACAGGCCTGTCATCCGGCAATAACTATTTGATTTTTGATACTTTGCGCCTGCGGATCGAAACTAATATAAAAGCTCCTGCTGAAAGACTAGCCAGAGCGGCTGCAAAGATTCCAAGGGTACTGCCCATTTCACCGGTAGATGCAATGCCCGTTTGAGCATTTGCAATTACGGCAAAGGACAAGAAGTGTTCTGTCTCAAATTGCAAATATTTTTGTCCGTCTATCGTCACTATGGTTGAATTCATCGGACTTACTGTACCATCTTCTGCAATGTGAACGACTCTTAGGCCCAATTTGTTCTCGTAAGACTGGGGCAGCGGAATATGCACAATGATTTTATCTGTAATGTCGCTATTCGGCACGCGCTCACTCATCACTTTTCCATCGGTATCAGTAAGTGTTTTCAATAGATAAATATCATATGCGATCAGTAAATCTATCTTATTCATATGCAGGGACTGTGAAGTAGCTGACACATAGCCCGGCATTAATGCTGCTGTATAGGGGGTTGCCTTTAATGCAATATTGATCAGACTTATCTTGGGATCGTTCAGTTCTGATATGGCAACACTGGTTCCAATCCTGTCTGCAAACGTACCGGATGTAATATCCTTGGAGATGATTACCAGACTCTGACTTAAATGATTCAGGAGATTGTTCAGCACAAGAATATCATCCTCGGAAACATCCTTTTTATCTCCATCTGTCAGAAGATCGTACAGACGAATTACGTTAAGAATATCTGACTGACGCTTCTCTATTTCCTCTTCCGTTGATGTGTCCGGATCGGGCAGTTCCTTCAGCTGCTCTTTAAAAATAATCGGCAGTAAATCAATGGAAGCTGTCATTTGATTACCCGCCAGATCAAGTACATCCACATCAAAAATGAAGCTCGCGGGAGTCATTCCAATACCCGATATCGAAAGATCGATTGTGTGCAGCGATACCGGTGCAGTCTGTCCTTCAACAAGCTCTAACGTATTCTCAACGCCATTACCGAGGGTATAAGTGATTGTTCTGATTCCGGAACCCGTATCCCTGACAACGAGATCGAATTTGAACAGGTCCAGGGATGAATCAGGATCCAAAGCAATCGAGATTTCAGGCAATTCATCTTCCAATATCATGCCATCGCTTACACTCGTACCGGATATAAGCCCGGATACATCTTCGCTGAAGGCAAAAATCTGGTTTTTATACTCTACCGGAATTCTGAAAGTAACCGTGTTGGCATCCGTTGACTGCAAGACTTCATTCTCACCGATTTTCCAGAACAGATTTGCTATGCCGCTCACTACATCGTCAGTAGTAATGGTGACTTCAATTTCCTCATTGAAGAAAACGCGGAAGGTAACGAAATTCAATACCTTTGACAGTGTATCACCATTGACTTTTCTGATTGTGATTACCGGATCTGAAGGAGCTTCCTTATCAATCCAGATTTCGCTTGATGCCGTGGGGGAATAATTGCCGGCAACATCCAATGTGCGGTAAGAGACCAGGTACTTGCCTGACACGGTTAATGTATCTGTATCACCCGACTGCCAGTCACCGTCGTCAATTTTGTATTCGTAGCCGGCTATGGTACTGCCGCCTTCATCTTCTGCTCCGGATACTGTAAAGGTAACCGGATGATTCGACCAGGTTCCTTCCACATATGCGAGGCCGTCTGCATCCGCCTGATATAGCGGTATGGAAGGTGCGGATCCGTCTAGTTTAACTGTAAAAGGCACAGCCTGACTGTCATTGCCTGCCTCATCAGTGACTTTGAAGCAGACTTCGTAAATACCGTCATTTGAGATTGCAATGCTGTTTCCCGGTACATAGTCCTCACCATTTACCGAATAACTGTATACCAGATTTTCTTCGTCTGTGAAGTCATCCGTCGAACCGATAGCTGTCAGAATGATCGGCAAGGTTGTCCAAGCTGCGTCTGCATGCTCGGGAGAAGTGCTGATAGAAGGATCAGAAGGGGCAACTGTGTCAACCCAGATTTCGCTTGATCCAACGGTCGAATAGTTCCCTGCCACATCAACAGCACGGTATTCAACAAAGTATTTGCCGGTTGCTGAAAGAACCGCCGTATCACCCGCCTGCCATTGGCCGCCGTCAATACGATACTCATAGCCGAAAAGCTCGCTTCCGCCTTTATCTGTTGCTCCCGAAAGCGTGAACGTCACGGCTTCCCTGGACCATGTTGCAGCTGTGTACCCGGTACTTCCCGCAGCGGCGTCATATAGAGGCTCGCTTGGAGGTGCTGCGTCAACATTCACGGTACAGGTTACGATAGAACTTTCGAGGCCTGCATCATCAATGACTTTGAAGCTGAGGGTATGTGATCCATCTGTATCAATGGGCACAATATTGCCGGCTTCAAATGGAGCTCCGTCAAGAGAATACATGTATTGCAGTCTCTCAGCAGATGTGAAATCATCCGTAGCGCCAGAAGCAGTGATCGTGATGGGAAGGACTGACCAGGCTCCCTCGGTGTATTCAGGATTAAATCCAACCTGCGGGGCAGTGGGTGCCTGCATATCAATCCAGATATCACTTGTGCCTGTCGTCGACCTGTTGCCTGCCACATCAACGGAACAGTATTCAATGACAGATTTACCCGGAACAGACACAGTTGCTGTATCGCCGGACTGCCATTCACCACCATCGACTCTATATTCATATCCGACAACGGTGCTGTCCTCGTCAACGGACCCGGTCAATATAAAGGCAACAGGATTTGTTGCCCAGACTCCGGATTCGTAATTCACACTATTTTCGGTTGCTGCATACAGCGGAAGAGTCGGAGCGGTTCCGTCAATTTTTACAGTACGGGAAACAACTGAGCATGACAGCCCTGCTTCATCCATTACTTTGAAATATACAGTAAAGGTGCCATCATTCGATATTGTCAGGCTTCTGCCTTCGCTAAAGTTTACGCCATCAAGGGAATATTCATATACCAGATTTTCAGCGGCCGTCATATTATCAAGAGATCCTGCTGCTTCCAGAGTCAGCGATGTGGTAGTCCAGGTTCCGTCTGCATATGCTGTCGTTGTTGATACGGCAGGTTCAGATGGGGACTCTGTATCAATCCAGATCGAACTCGTTCCGATTTCTGAATAATTACCCGCCAAATCGATTGAACGGTATTTTATGTCATATTTGCCGGATGAACTCAGCGCAGCCGAGTCTCCTGACTGCCAAAGTCCGCCGTCTATCCTATATTCGTATCCTGCCACTTCACTGACTGTGTCAGCAGATCCGGACAGAGTGAAGGTTACCGGACCGGTTGCCCAGGTACCTTCGGTATAGGAAAGGCTGTTGAATATGGCAGAATAATCCGGCATTGTCGGAGCATTCATGTCAATTTTAACTGTTTTTAAGGCAATGGAACTGACATTGCCGGATCCGTCTTCGGTCTTGAAATAGACATTATGTGTTCCATCTGGTGTGAGTTCGATACTGCTGCCAATTGAGTAATCTTCTCCGTTTAGAGAGTAAGAATATGCCAGATCACCGTTAGCCGTAAAATCGTCAACGGAGCCGGATGCAGTAAGGGTAAGGGCAGAACTAATCCACGTGCCATCTGTATATACCGGCACCACAGTGACAGAAGGTTCAGACGGAGCCTGATTATCAACAATGGTAAATGCTCCAAATGTCTTAATCGTCTGATTGCCTGCGTAGTCAAGAGCCTTCACATGTACATACCAGGTACCCGGCACGGTGAGTGCAACATTGAAAACAGCATTTGTTCCCATGGATGCCCAGGATGCCGGTGCGGTTGCGGACTGATTTATTACACTGTATCGCGAGCTGAATCCGCTTCCGCCTGCTTCATCGAGAACCGTAACCTTAACTGTCTTTTTGGCATTAAAAGTGTTTGCTGCCGTGTCGCAGGCAACAGACGGTGCTGTCGTATCGCGTACAACAACAAGGAAGCGGGCTACTTCCTCTGACCAGATATTATTTGCATTCATAACCTTCAATGCAACTTTGTAGGTGCCGGCTGGGCTGCCCGAAAAACTGGTTTTGGGGGTTGAACCGGTATATACCGTCGTACCGTCACGTGTTACTGTCCATGTCCTCTGCATAATTGCAGAACCCTGCGGATCATACGACGTATCGGTATATGCTACTGTTTCGGACTGGTACGTCAATAGACGTCCGGGGGTCATATTAAATTCAGCAACAGGCTTAGCCGTATTGTTGGATGATGTGGAAACATAGCGGTAAAATGGATTTCCCTGCACATCCTCATGATCGACAACAATCTGACGGATAACGTAATCTTTACCGGCCTGCAGGATAGTCGGCATACCATCTATCCAGGTACTTGATGTGGTTTCCCTGTATGCCCAGGCTGTCGACTGGATTCCCCTGTCAGGGTCAGACGCTTTATCCGGATCGTATGCGGTATCTGTGATGGTGACCGCATAACTCGCATCAACACTGACTCCAAATCCGGCTATAGGACTGCGATGTACATATACCGATTTTAATAGAATATCCTTGTAGTAGATATCGTATTTTCCGGCTTCGACAAAGGATATGTCCAGATTATTCAGGTATTGTCCATCATATAGGGCTGTACCGGTTGAATTTTCGAAATAGTTCTCGTTGTGTTCAATTCTCCATTTCCCGTTTGGCCAATCCTGATCGATTGTATTTGTCCGCTCTGATTCAGGCGTAATTGTCATACTGCTTGGATTGCCGTATATAAGCCAGTCGGTATCATTTTCGACGCTATCAATATATTTGTTATATATATATGTGGCGAGAGAATCAATCTGTTCGGCATATGTGTCTGTAACTGCTGCCGTTTTATCAATATAGATGCCGTTGCTATCATTTTTTGATATAAACGCCAGACCGTCAGCAGCATTTTTGCCCCAGCCGAGATAATTAATTCCTTCGTTACCAAGCCTTGTAAGTATTTCACCCAGGGCAACCGGATCGGAGAAGTCTGCGACAGCTCCATCCTCCGCGTTGATGATGAACCGCTTCGAGTTTTCGCGCCACTCCGGTTCACGAATAACCTCAGAGAAACGGCGGGTCGATTCCGTGCTCATTGTTACATTGTTAAAGGTAAAGTGAGTGGGCTTACCGCAGCCATGAGAAAGATATCCGACGAGCGGACCAAAACCATAGGCACCAAAATCCGTGGCCAGAGGAACTGTATCTGTTTGAGTTGAAGTTCCGCTTAAGGTCCACAGGGCAGGACTTGTTGAGTTATACCACATTTTAAGAGTATCTGCCGATGCTTCAATCTTAATCGTTCGTGTTGTTTCGGTTCCGACACTAAAAGATGCAAGCGGGGTAAATCCAGCATATGACTGGATAGCCGTACCGCTGTCGTTATGGAAACTATTAACATTGATATTTGTAAATTTATATACATAAGCAGTTGGGGCACTGCCGTATGGATATTGAAAGAATAGTAGATAACCGGACATCATCCTGTTTGCCATATCAGATGTTGGTGTCATCTTTGTATTAAAAAGAAATCCGGCTCCATTAAGTGCGTCATAGAAGACGCCTTCCTGAATCGTAAAATTAAACGTCTTCTTGCCATAATCGTCATTGGGCATATACATGAAATCTTTATATGCCGGTGCGCCATAACCATAAAAATCAATATTTGTCTGTGTACCAGTTGTTACAGCTATATGATTGTTGAGTACGTAATTACCATTTACTTCGTTATAGTACGGGCGGTAGTATTGAATCGCTGTACCGCTGTTGTTGGTATGATCATACACCTCCCACCCGGACGACGTATTCCCTGCACTGACAGCACTGGATTCAACTGCCTGAATGTTAATTTTATCAAGCGGAACCCCTTTTGCTACAAGCGCTGCTAAAAGATCAGATTCCACGGAAGTTACATTCGTATCTGTTTTTCCAAGAGTCAGCACAATATCAAGTAGATCATCCTGATCTACCCGGATATCAACCGCCTCTGGATCCGCAGCCGAAACAATCATAGACGGCATCAAAGTCATCAAAATAGAAAAAGCAGCCAGAACAGCCAAAAAACGAAGTTTCTTTGTGATCATACTGTATCCCTCCACAGTGTAATTACATGCTAAATGTGCAGTAAAAATTATTTTTTGTGTATAATTCTATTTTGGATTAATGTACTTAACAAATTCTTACCGATACAATTTCCCTGTTTAATTTTCAGAAGGAACTGTGATGTTGGGTTAATGTTAAATTTTCAGACAATTTGATACGATATGATAAAAGTCAACAAAACTTGTCAAATGCAAACAAATCATTGATAATATGATAAAAACTAGGAAACGTGAGGTTGATGAGTTATAGCAGAGAACGACCGATGACGGAAGTTGCTAAGTAATTGGGAATTAACTCTAATATGATTTATAATTGGCGCAAGAAATATACACCGGAAGGTGACAAAACATATATGGGGACACAATAATAAGAGTACCGACCTCGATGCACCCTATAAGAATTAGCGTGCTAATGTGACTGTGGCATGGAGAATTCATTTTTTTTATTTTGACTTTTATTGTGAATGAGTGAATCACAATGTCCATTTTGCGTCGCAATCTACATTGGATGATTTTTAAATCTTTCAACAATCTCGGTATCATCAAACAGCAAGTCAGCTCCAGCATCAAACATATATTGGAAGCATAACCACAACTTTCTCAGATTGGTGGGATATGTGGGTTTCAGTCTATAAGATCAAAAGTGTATCACAGGCAACGCTTGATACGTACACCTCATCAAAAAAGCGTTTATCTCAATCCTTATTGATGATGCCACTAAAAAAATTTGTCGTGCTGATGTTCAAAAAGAACTTAATCGAATTTCGGACAGTAGTAAACGACGTACTGTTGAAATGACCCGAACTGGACTGAATATGTGTTTTAATCAAGCAGTTAACGATAAATTGCTGCTCAACAATCCCATCACTGGAACAAACCTCCCTCCAAGAGAGCAGCGTCAATCCAAAATATACAAACCAGACATGGTTAAGTCGTTTTTAGAGCAAGGTAATGCAGGGATTAGCTTGACTGCCGCCGGCACGCCAGACGAACATAATTTACAGAAACGACCATATTGGGATGCTCTTTTGACAATCTACAACACTGGATTACGCCGTGCGGAATGCTGTAATCTTAAATGGTCTGATTGGGATATTGAAAATAAGCACTGTCTCCTGGTCCGAGGGACAAAATCAGAAAAATCCAATCGTATAATAGCTATTTCCAGCACCATCATAACCATATTTGAACGCCGCAAGGCCGAGGCACACGGAGAATACATTTTTGAGCAGTACGGCAGTGAAAAACCAATTCTGGACACAAATCTGTATCGTTTTTCTCGCACACGTTTTGGCAAGTCGATCCAAAGTTTGCGCCATACTTGGACATCTAATGCAATTAAGGCGGGGATCAATCCCCAAATTGTTCAAGAACAACTTGGCCATACAAGTGTAAAAACGACATTGGACATTTATACAGAAATTAGCATGGAGCAAAAGATTGATGCATTGGAGAAAATGATTGAGAAACTAGACGAATCAGAATAGAATAAGCACCAATAAAGTACCACGCAAGCAGAATTCACAATTGCATTAGCGTATATTATGCATATTTTACGCATAATATACGCTTATATCTCATAAGAAGCTTGTAAAATTGTATAAATATGCGTTTCTTGGTATTTTCCTTGCTTCGCATGTAAGAGGTCGCCGGTTCGAGCCCGGTATTCTCCACCACAAAATCTCTTAGAGGCTGTAAGGTTTCAAGGGGATTTGTTTTGTCAGAAGGGGTTGAAAAGTAGAAACCGCGAAAACCTACAACCGCCGCGGTTTCAAGTGGAGCCTTTAATCGGAATCGAACTTGACCTCAGCCTTACCATGGATGCGTCCGGAAGTGGGATTGCCTGCGTCCTGCTGCGTCGCTTTTCACCCTTCCGGTACTCGCGTACCGCGTACGCTCCGTGCCTCACGGCTCGTGCTTCTTGCATGACTTGCCTCTCCCGCTTCCTCACCTTAGAGCCGTTACGGCAGAGCGCATCCATGGCGGGAAGACAGCAGTCAGATACGGGCAGAAGTTCCAACAGAAAAAGAGCCCCTCTTTCGAGGGACCCTTTTTCTGTTGGAGCCTTTAATCGGAATCGAACCGATGACCTCATCCTTACCATGGATGCGCTCTACCGACTGAGCTATAA
>Ga0209748_1000719_pt1 | contig 17187 bp, 19 predicted proteins | sample BarGraIncu00421A_FD_185490 | JGI IMG/M metagenome (GOLD analysis project Ga0209748, IMG submission 185490) | Arctic peat soil microbial communities from Barrow, Alaska - Barrow Graham LP Incubations 004-21A (SPAdes) (version 2) | ecosystem: Environmental > Terrestrial > Soil > Wetlands > Peat... | reverse complement strand
TGGTTTGTGAGCTTCCATTTGGCTATGCCTGTCAGAGTGCCGAGGCTTTTGCCCGAGGCGGGGTTAAAATCTTAAATGCCACCGGGGTCTGTGATTTTCTTTCTTTCGGCTCAGAACTCGGTGAGTTGGAACCCTTAAAATCGCTGGCCGCAATTTTAGCCAAGGAGCCTCCTGAGTTTAAGCGTCTCCTAACGATTGCCCTGGGAACCGGTGTTTCTTTCCCAAAAGCCAGGGAACAGGCGATTCGATCACTTTTAGGTCAAAAGACCAGCACCTTACTCGCCACACCCAATAATATTTTGGCCATTGAATATCTTAAAACACTGATTATCGCCAATAGTACCATCACTCCTATCACTGTTAAACGTCAGGGTGCCGGTTATCACAGTCTTGACTCTAAAGACTACCTCAGTGCCACAGGAATCCGAAAAATACTTTTAGAATCTTTAAAAAATAATCATTTGGACTCAAATTCGAAGCTAACTCTGGAAGATAATCTTCCTTATTCTATAGAGGCCCTTTTAACATCCATGGAAAATGTTCATTCCCAGGGAGATGAGCGTTTCCTTAATGCACTCAGAGTGGTTATTCTTTCACGGAATGTTGGGCACCTGAAAAACACCCCTTATGTCACTGAGGGTTTAGAGCATAAAATAAGGGATGCTTTAAAAACAGAAAAAACCCTGGATGCCCTGGTGGATACCATTATTTCCAAACGCATTCCCAAAACCCGGGTTCGACGAATTTTATGCAACCGAATTTTAGAGCTGGATAAAAATGTTCTATTAAGTTTCCAATCCCCATCTTTTACGCCCTATCTCCGTGTGTTGGGCTTTAATCCCAAAGGCCAGGCTATCCTTCGGAAAATAAAAAAACAAGGTGAAATCCCTATCCTTACGAATCTGAGCCGGGGTGAACGTCTTCTCTCACCTTCCCAGCGGGAAATGCTTTATTATGATATCCGTGCCACGGATTTACATAATCTCTTTTACGAAAAAGACTATATGTATCACAAAGATTATACCAAAAGCCCGATCCTTTTCTAAAAAGCAACATTCAGAATCTATTTCACTCTTAAAGGAGAAAACCATGCCAAACGACAAAAATAATAAAACTGAACTCCCTAGAAACCCGGAACTCACTCCTCCCTGCGGTCCTGTGAAAGGGCAGTATCGCAAAGGGATTTCAAGCTATAAAGGCATTCCCTATGCCATGCCGCCTTTAAGGGAACGTCGATTTAAAGCTCCCGAGCCCATGCCTCCCTGGGAGTATCTCCGGGACTGCCTGAAACCAGGACACACCGCCCTGCAAATGGGCGGGATTTTAGTCGATAGCCCGGGAACTTATCAAATGGAAGGGAAAAGCGAAGATTGTCTTTTCTTAAATGTATGGACCCCAGCCACCAATCCGGAAGAACGTTATCCGGTGTATGTTTTCATCCATGGTGGTGCCTTTGCCACAGGATCCGGTACCGAAATGATGTACGATGGCACTCGAATGGCCCAGGAAGGTGTGGTGGTGGTCACCATCAACTACCGTCTGGGTGCCCTGGGATTTCTTGCCACCCATGGTCTTTATGAAGAGGCCGGCACCACTGGAAACTATGGGTTATTGGATCAGATCCAGGCTCTTCGCTGGGTTCAGGAAAACATTGAAGCCTTTGGCGGTGACCCTGAACAGGTCACTTTAGGCGGAGAATCAGCAGGAGCTTTTAGCGTCACAGGGCTGATGCTTTCTCCCCTGGCCAAAGGACTTTTTCATCAGGCCATTGTGGAAAGCGGCTCTATTTTCTCAATTGCAAGCTTTGCTCCCCATAATCGGGGTGATTTAGAAAAGTCCATGACCAATGGCCAGTTGCTTTGTGAAACATTTGGAACCAGGGATACCACCGAGGATTTATATAAGCTAAGACGGATTCCAGGGGATGTTCTGGCTGCAGTATCCATGGTCAAATCCGACCAATCTGTTACACCAAAGGCCTTTTGCTTTTGGCCAGTCTATGATGGGGTGGTGCTTCCCAAAGATCCTGTTAAGGCCCTTGCCCAGGCTGAGATTAATCCTGTAAAGCTTCTTTTGGGTTATAACACCAATGAATCGTCATTATTTATTAAGGGGCACACGAACCTCGGAATTTACAAAATGCTGTGTATTGAGATTTTTGGTCCTGAAAAAGCCACAGCTGTCATGGAACATTTTCCGGTGGACGACGATCACACGCCTTTGGAACGGATGCTGGAAATCTATACCCATTCGGCTTTTGTCGTTGGCATGGTCATGATGGCAAAAAAATATGCCTCCCTTGGTGAAGATGTGTTTTTTTATAATTTTGATTACGATCCTGCCATTCTGAAAATAGTGGGTTTAAACACGGCCCATGCCATGGAGCTTCCCTTTATTTTTGGAAATGGGATTGGCCAGCATCGTGCCACTAAAATCAGCAATCTTTCCTGGATTATGCAAAGTTCCTGGGTAAATTTTATTAAAACAGGCAATCCCAATTTCAAAGAGGAATACAAAGGTCAGGTGCTATGGCCAAAATTCGACCCAGAAAAAAAGGACATCATGGTGTTTGATACCCATTTGTCCAATAAAGCTTTGCCTTATCAAGAGGATTTGGCGTTTTTAGAAAAGATCATGTTCGGTAATGAGGAATCAGTTTAATATTTTAAATCTCACGAAGTGCCCGTTTTTTCTGGGTTCATTGTCATTCTTGAGTTCGGACATTCTTTGGATGTTCAACCCAGGGTTCATCAATGGATGCTCAGCATCAGCGGACACTTTACCAGCTTTTTGAAGTAGCCCCTTTTTTTCACTTGCTTTCAACATACCATCGAGGTTCTTCATAATAAAGGCAGACTTCTTTATTTAAAATACAACACACATAGCGTATTCCCTGTCCCCCGACTTTCCTCGAAACCCCTGGCCGGGCATCTAAAACCTTGTCAATTTCAAACACCCGGCCATCCTCCCAAAGAACCTGGAGCGGTATGATACGCCCATCTTCTTCAAATCTGGCAATGACCTGTACATATTTTTTCTTGTATTCTATTTTCATGACTCACCTCTAAAAATATCCCAATGGATGGATGATATTATCTTTTTTGGGATCCAGAGAACTCATGGAATCTCCCATGGTAACTGCCCTTCGTACCGAATGATTGCCATATCTTTTTCGAATCCCATCAATGGTTGTATCTAAACGCCCCAAACGTACCCGGTCTTCTTCAAAACCAAATAAATCAAGTTGAATGGGAACGCTATCCGGAACTAAATCCGATGCCCGAACACCCATAGACCGTATGGGGGAACTGAAGTCATAGTTTTTAGTGAATAACTCAATGGCGGCTTCGGCAATTTCATTGGTCAGATCCGAAGGTTTTGTTAATTTTGCCTGTCGTGTAAAGCTGATTAACTCTTTGGTTCGTATATGAATGGCCACTGTCTGACAAAAACAGCATGCTTCTCGTAATCGCATTGCCACACTTTCGGTCAGCATATAAATAACCAGTTTAACATCCTTTATATTTTCAATATCCCGTGGGGTGGTGGTGCTGTTTCCGATACTTTTTATGATACGTTCATTGCCGTTATAATTTTCATCAAACCATTTAACCGGACTATCATCGAGTCCATTGGCGAAATGCCATAAAACAACCCCCATTTTCCCCAATTGGCATTTGAGAAAATCCAGGGATGCTTTTGCAAGATCCCCAATGGTGAAAATACCAAATTTCATGAGTTTTTTCCTGGTTGATCTTCCAACATACAGCAGTTCACCGGCATCTCTTTTCCAGACAATACTCTGATAGTTTTCCCTGGTGATGACCGTAATAGCATCCGGTTTTTTGTAATCCGATCCAAATTTGGCAAATATTTTGTTCCAGGACACCCCAATGGATACCGTTAAGCCCAGTTCTGATTGAATCGACCAGCTGATTTTTCCGGCAATTTCTTCCCCTGTTCCGTATCTGTGAATACTTCCTGTCACATCGATCCAGGCTTCGTCCAATCCAAACGGTTCCACCAAATCTGAGTACCGATAGTAGATCTTTCGTGCCATCTTTGCAAATTTAAGATAACGTTCAAAATTCGGTTCAATTATAATTAAATTAGGGCATTTTACCCTGGCTTCCCACAAAGCCTCACCGGTTTTAACCTGGGCTTCTTTTGCCAACTGGTTTTTAGCTAAAATGATCCCATGCCGATTTTCGGGATTTCCCCCCACTGCCACCGGCAAACCTTGAAGTTCCGGATGATATAAACATTCAACATTTGCATAAAAGCTATTCATGTCGCTGTGCAAAATAACACGATCCATTTTCTCCATCTTCTTTAACAACATATGGCCTCTTTCGTCTACCCATGAATGATACTTTTCTCAATATTACACCCATTAGTTATCATTTGTCAATATAATAAAATGAATTTTATCATTTATGATTATTTTGCATTGAATTTTCGTCATGAATACCTTATAATAAAGGCAGAGGTGAAATACGATGATTAACGAACAAATCAGAGCATTAAAAAAGCAGTCCAAAATGACTGCTGCTCAATTATCTGAAAAATCCGGGGTGCCTTTACCAACCGTTCATAAAGTTCTTTCCGGTGAAACCAAAAATCCAAAATACGAAACATTAAAAGCAGTTGTTGAGGCTTTCGATTATAGTATTCAATTTGAACCATTACAGGATGGGGAAAAACCTTTTTTTTCTGAAAAGGAATTCGGCATCATCGGTTTATTTCGTCAATTATCATCTGATGGTAAAGCATTCTTTCAGAAAGATATTAAAAATTTAATCGATTATGAAATTCATTTCAAAATAAAAGAAAATCATCTGAAAATAAGGGAGCTCCCCCTTTATTTATTGCCGGCATCTGCCGGCATCGGAAGTTTTCTTGATTCCCATCAATATGAATTCACTCCCTTTTCTGCAGAGCTTATTCCCACAGAAGCAAAATTTGCCATCCGAGTCACCGGTGACAGCATGGAACCGGCTTATTATGACAATGACATTGTTTTTATCCAACCGGCATCTCTATTAGAAGAAGGCGATGTGGGAATTATTGTAATCAATGATGAAGGTTATATTAAGCAATATCGGGATCATCAGTTTATTTCATTTAATCCCAAATACAAACCAATTTTACCAGGGGCATATGACAATGTTCGTATCGCGGGAAAAGTCCTGTCAAAATATGAAAAAAGAAAAGGAGAATAAAAAATGGCAAAAATGTCAAACATTATGGTTTTAAAACAGAATGAGCAACCTACTATATCCATTCGTACCAAAACAAGTGTGGATCAGTTGCCCCAGTTAATTGGTGAAAGTTATGGAAAAATGAGCATCTATCTTAATGAACTCAATGAAACTTTATCTGATGTTCCTTTTGTAGCTTACCATAATATGGATATGCAGAATTTGGATGTTGAAATCGGTTTTCCTGTGGCTAATCTCCTTCCCGGCAAAGGTGATATTAAAGCCGGATCAATTCCCGCCGGCCTTATAGTTTTTTCCATGAATCGAGGTCCTTACAGTAAAACGGAACCACTTTACAGAGAAATGGCCAAGTGGATTGAAAAAAATGGTTTCGAAGCTATTGGAACGGCTTATGAATATTATTACAACGATACCTCCTTTCTTGAAACTGAGTTATTGACTAAGATTGTTATGCCGGTAAAAAAAAGAATTTAAATTTACAAATTCTGTAGCGAACTTGTTTTCGACGATTGTTACCACCAGTCTGGTTGATTCAAGTTTTCAAGCCTTGCTGTGTAAGGTTTCTACTCTATTTCACCGTGGACTTCCTTATCCTTAATGATTTTTATTTTATTTTTATCATCGAGAATAAGCACCTTGGGTTTAAACTCAAGGGCTTCTTTTCTGTCCATCATGGCATAGGAGATAATAATGACTTTGTCCCCTATCTGGACCAGTCTGGCAGCGGCTCCATTAACGCAAATGACGCCGCTCCCTCTTTCCCCTTCAATGGTATAAGTTTCGAATCTTTCTCCGTTATTGACATTAACGACCTGAACCCTTTCCCCAGGGAGTATGTCCGATTTTTCCAATAATTCAACATCAATGGTGATGCTCCCCACATAGTTTATATCCGCTTCTGTAATGGTTCCTCGATGAAGTTTTGATTTAAAGAGTGTTATATACATTTAATCCCCGCCTACTATTTATTCTAGAATAATATTATCAATCAATCGTGTATTTCCAAAACGCACTGCTACTGCTGCCAAAGCCGGTGCATCAATTTTTTCAATTCCTGCAAGAGTCTCATAATCGAGTATGTCCACATAATCAATATCCGCCAGAGGCATGGTATTGATTTCATTGGCTATGACAGTCTTTAAGGTTGCAACATCATTTTCCCCGGAAATCCAGAGATCTTTGGCAATATTCAAGGCTCTGCTTAAGACAGGAGCTTGTTCTCTTTCTTCCGTTTTTAATCCAACGTTTCTGGAACTCAGTGCAAGTCCGTCAGCCTCCCGAATAATCGGGCAGGTCACGATTGCCACCTGCATATGAAGGCCCCGAATCATTTTTTTAATAACCGCAACCTGCTGGGCATCTTTTTGCCCAAAGTATGCCTTGTCAGGACTGACAATATTTAAAAGAATGTTCACAACGGTGGTCACCCCTTTAAAATGTGTGGGTCTTGAACTGCCACAAAGTTTTTTTGTAATTGGGCCTTCGACCTCAACAATCGTAGCGGAACCGACTGGATATATTTCCTTTGCATCCGGTAAAAACAGGATATCCGCTCCGGCAGCCTCAGCAAGTCCTGCATCCTTCTCAAAATCCCTTGGATAGGATTCAAAATCCTCTCCCGGACCAAACTGGGTGGGATTAACAAAAATACTAACCACCACAATGTCATTTTCTGTTTTAGCTCTTTTAATCAGAGAAAGATGCCCTTCATGAAGATAGCCCATGGTGGGTGCAAAGCCGATGGTTTTATTTTCACCAAAGACTTTGATTTCGTTTCTTAGTTCGTCAACGGTTTTTGCTGTTTTCATAAGTTACTTCGTGAGCTCTGCAATAATTTTATCGTCAATGGTAAAAGTATGTTTTTCTTCAGGGAATTTCAAATCCTTGACTTCGCTTATGTAATTCTCAATGGCAACTTGGATGGTTTCATTAAGAGCCGCATAACGCTTGGAAAATTTAGGGGACTGTCCTGAGTACATACCTAAGAGGTCATGGATCACAAGAACCTGTCCGTCACAGTATCTCCCTGCGCCGATACCAATGGTAGGAATTGAAATCTTTTCAGTGATTAATTTCGCGAGCTTTTCAGGAATTCCTTCAAGAACGATTGCGAATGCTCCTGCCTTTTCAAGGGCTACAGCGTCGTCAATCACACTCACTGCCTGGGCCTTATCTTTTCCCTGTACCTTGAAACCTCCAAAGACATTGACAGACTGGGGTGTGAGACCGATATGGCCCATTACCGGTATTTGGGCTTTAACAATGGCTTTGACTTTGTCTGCCATATCCACTCCCCCTTCAAGCTTTACTGCATGGGCTTTCCCTTCCTGAATCAGTCTTCCCGCATTTCTCACGGCTTCCTCTTCACTGATGTGATAGGATAGAAAAGGCATATCGCCAACAATTAAGGCATTTTCTGTGCCTCTGGCAACCGCTTTGCAGTGGTATACCATGTCGTCCATGGTAACCTCAAGGGTTGACTCGTAACCCTGAACCACCATTCCAAGCGAATCTCCCACAAGGATGGCGTCAATTCCCGATCCATCGACAATTTTTGCCATGGAATAATCGTAGGCCGTCAGCATGGTTATTTTTTCATTGTCTGCCTTGGCCTTTAAAAAAGAGCTCACTGTAAATTTACTTTTCATTTTTTTCGCCTTTCAAAACTATATTCATTAATTTTTGATATTTTACTGAATCAATTCTCTTATCCTTGATCATGTTTAAAGTAGCAATTCCCATGGTTTGATAAAAGCTAAGCATTTCGGGCATGGTATTCTCAATAGCATCCATATGCTTGGAAATTGTGTTTTCATCCCCTCGAACAATGGGACCGGTGAGGGCATTGACAGTGCCCATTTTTTGAACATTGCTCAGGGTAGCCGTTATCAGTGGCAGAAATGCATTGGAGATTTCATCTTGATCTATTCCTGATTTTTTTAACATCTCAAATCCTGAATCGATTAAAGTCACCATGTAATTTGAGAGGACACATGCCGCGGCGTGGTACAAAATTTTACTGTCCTTGTTAATGATAAAAAATTGATTGTTTGTTATTTTAAGAATCTTTTGAATTTCATCTTTACCGTTGGTGTTTCCTTCCAACGTAAATTTGGTCACCTCAAGGTCTTTGACAGGGGTTGTGACTTCCGAAAAAGTCATAATTGGATGAAGAGAGCAAACACCACACCCCAATTTTTCCATAGGCTCAAAGATATCCGATGAAAGAGCCCCACTGGTATGAACGAGTATATGATTTTTGTTTAAGTAGGGTGACTCTTGAAGAATATTAACGACAACATCAATCGCATCATCCCCGGTGGTGATGAAAATGATCTCACTTGCTTTAAGCAGTGAATCCAGGTCTTCAAAAAAAGATGAGCCGGTGAGTTTGGCTGAGCGTAGTGAAGAGCTGCTGCTTTTGCTGTAGTACCCTGATACCGATAAACCCTTTTGACTAAAATAGTTTCCCAGAGAAGTACCGACTTTTCCGGCACCGATTAATCCAATTTTCATATTACTCATCCTTAATAATCAGTTTTTGTTAATTAATTTCTTTTTCATATCTTTTAATTCACAAACAAAGATATTTTGACAAATAAAAAAGGACTTCTGCTTTGAATTGGACCTAAGCAAAAGACCTATTTATATTAAATAAATATGGTTTTGATTATTCAGTCTCTGTCCAAAGGATCAAAGCAGGTTTTTAGTTTTATTTTTTTATTTAAATTACAACAGTGCAGCTCGCTAAGATGCCGCCTTAAGAATACGATACAATACAATACAATAAATTGCAAGCAGTTTCGCAAATTGTTTAACAACAACCCTCGGTACCGGTTTTTTCACCACAATCGCAATTTGGTTCAGATCCAGTCATCCACCCTTTAATAATAGCTAATGCACAACCTACCCCTGGCTCTACTTGAATGGCATTAAAGGAACAATTTTTTGCACATGCACCACATTCCATACAACTGTCTTTGTCGATTATTATACTTTTACCATTTTTTAGCTCAAACACCTGATGAGGACAAACTTCAATACACCTTCCACAACCCGTGCATTGATCCAAATCAAGTTTTAAAGTAACCACATTTTTTAAATATTGATTCTTCATATTTCTCCTTTTAAACCGTTATAAAGCTGTTAACTAAAATCAGGATGATCCCAATGCCTATTGAGATAAAAATCCCAGGAACCGCTATTTTCATTTCCTTAAGAACCCCGGATAAGGATGTATAGGTTGATGATCCGGTAAAGTTCATTGCATAATAGGATGATATTGAAGGTAAAATCAATAAATACCCTAATGCTCTTACCCAACTATATGAAGGATCCTGTGGCCATCCGTTAAGCACATTCACACTCAATGCCCAAATGAAGCCTAAAAGCCATCCTTTCCATGCAAAAGATCTCCCTGGTATTAAAGGAAGCAGCAAAGGAGTTAAAACACAACCTATTATTATGGCACCTGCATAGGCATAAAAATCAACGACCCCAAAAGGTGTTACCGCAATAAGGTTCAACAAAAACAAACTACCAAAAATCATCAAAGATAACTTAAATGTTCCCACCAATTCAATTGGCGTTAAAACCAACCGGTTATAGGTATTAAAGCGAACCTTACGCATTTGATCAGTCGCTTTATTCCCAGAATGTATAAACGCTTTTATGTCCTTCGCCCTGACGGGTCCATAGGTTACTTTAAATCCGGTATTTTTCGAAACCTCATGAGCACTGATCCCCGGTGCTCCCAGTTGTGGAAGGATTAATCTTCGGTGGGATACAATCTCATAAAGTTTTGTTTTAGCAATTCGGGATATCAGTTCTTTTGTACCAAATGTCCCTTTACCGGCAGCACACCACACATTAATACCTTTTGTATCAAGGACCAAAATCCATGCATTTAAATCTGTAAGCTCTTTTCTTAATGCATCAAAGCTCAATTTATAGTTGGCGGTTACTAATACGGGCGAATCATTATCAGGAACGCCAATCGCATAGATGCCAGGATTTATTTTGTAGTTCATTCGATTAATGCTCAATCGGACTTTCCATGAACCTAATGTGTCACTAAAAATCAATTTTGGTGTAATTTGTGGTACGATTCCAGAAAATGTCTTTATATTACCAACAACCCAATGGTCATTTTTATCATAATTAGTCAATGGCACTGATGACGGTTTTGCACTGCCGCCACGACATCCAGATGTTCCTTCACTTGAATAAGCCAAAACATTTGCCTCGCAGCACCCTCCAATTTTTGTCTCTTTGTCTATTTCGTCTGTTTGCGATTCTTTATTACCTGAATCGCAGCAATTCTGATTACTCATTTGCCCACCTCCATGGTGCATTTCGAATTTTATAGCAGATTTTTTTTAAAATATTATGATAAAATTAAAAATAGTTGAAGCTTTACCAAACTCAATTAAAAAACATCAATGCAAAGGAGAAGAATATGTGTGGTCGTTATACGCTTTTTTCAGATACTGAGAATACTGAAATAAAAAAAATGGTTGAAGAGGTTAATCGAAAATACAACGTCCAAATTAAAAGAGGTGATATTTCCCCTTCCAATTTGGCACCGATTATAAGAGCGAATACCATGGACCTCTTGAAAGAGGATATCACGGCTTTAATAATGAAACAAACCTGTTAAAAGTTCTTTAAAATTAATGATCGTAATATTTTTTAACCCCTTATTGAGTGATTACCGCTTCATCCGGTTTATCTTTGCTTCTTTTTGGGGCGAATAAAACACACCTAATAACATTTACTGGCTATTTTAATTAGTATTCCTTTTAAGATCAGCAATTTCAATCTTTAAATCAGCTGATATTTCGTTCAATGAACTTAATTTTTCATTGATATCAATCATTGCCTTTTGATGCTCCTCAATGATTTTGAAAGATTTAACTGCCTGAGCTTCTACACTATTCATGCTTTCAACAATGCTGTCAAGTATATTTTCGATTTTTTTGGCTGAATCCACACTCATAACTGCTAATTTTCTAACTTCATCGGCAACCACATTAAACCCGAGTCCAAATTCTCCGGCACGTGTGGCTTCAATGGCTGCATTTAATCCTAAAAGATTTGTTTGAGTTGCAACATCTCGAATGAATTTTAATATTGAATCGGTTTCTTTAACCTTATTTTTTGAAATAGCAGAAGATTCTAAGAGTTCATTTGATGTTTTGATAAGAGAGTCTATTTGTGATACATTCAAATCGATAAGTTCATCAACAGAATAGTCCGATTGTTTTGCCATTTAATATTCCTCCAAAAATTTATTTAAATCGTTTTCAATAATAATTAATTTTATATATTTATTATTGTAACACACACGTGTTTGTTTATCACTCATAATATGTATTGTATCCAAATTGAAGCCGAAGAAAAAAAAACCGCTTGCTGAAAAACTGTTTTGACGAAATACCTACGTCCATTTCCTTAAAACAGTTTTCAGTTTTCTGTTCACTGAATTTATGTCAAAATCCGTGTTCTTAACATATATCTAAGGTTTAAGGAATACAATAACATTTTGGCAAGATCTTACATCATAATAGAAAGGCATTTTTTATCTAAAAGGATGAAAAAATGACATGGAACCATGCAAATCAATTCAACAGAGATATCTTTTTCCGAAAATCCGGAAATCAATGAGCATTTAAAAGAATTTGTTATCCAGCAGCAGGTATATCGAGCTGCCATTAAAGAAATTAAAACAAAATTTGAGATTCTCGATGAAGAATTCGAAGCCAAATACGACCATAATCCAATCAATCATATGGAATACCGATTAAAATCTCCCAAAAGCATTGTTGAAAAAATGCAAAAAAAGGGATTGGAAATCAACGTGGATTCCATTCGCAATAATTTAACGGATATCGCCGGAGTGCGAGTGATCTGCAATTATCTAGATGATATCAACCACATTACTAACCTCTTACTCCGACATGATGATATCACTCTGGTTCGCAAACATGATTACATTACCCATCCTAAAGAAAATGGGTACCGCAGTCTGCACCTGATCGTTCTGATTCCCATTTTTCTAGCGGAAAGAACAGAATCCGTTCCTGTGGAAATTCAAATTCGAACCATCGCCATGAATTTCTGGGCCACCCTTGAACATCAGCTTAAATACAAGGCGCATAACGAAATATCCCAGAACCTCCGGGATCGTCTTAAAAGCTGTGCGGAATCCATTACCCACCTGGATGATGAAATGCAGATGATTCACAAGGAAATTAAATCAGAGGCATGTCTGAACGTTGAATGCCCGGTTTAACCGTTTCCTCGTTTATGGCATCACCGGATTAAATACAAACTCAGTTTTTCCTTGAGGTGTTTATTTTTTATTTCTATGACGAAACCTAAATGGTTGAAACAATGACTGTTGGGCTTGCTGATTATCTTCTGAGAAGAATTAGTGATATTTCCTAAAGATTTATGTTAGTCCTGTCGATATTATAAACAAGGATATAAGAAAACTTTTATAATTGTGTTATGTATTGAGTAAGGAGGAAATCTGATGAGTACAAATCCAATTGATCTTAACAACGTCGTTGCCAAAGGTTACCAGTCAAAAGGTTTATCACCAATTGCTGTGGAAACAGAGGGTTCTAAAGAGGTTTCGGAAATTAAGGCATCACAACCACGGTTGGATACCATTGAGCTTGGAAATGCCAAACAAAATGATATCGGAGCCTACACAATTGACGGAAAAAAGCTGAGTGAAATCAAACAGGATTTTGCCAATCATAATGAAACATTTAAAAAAATGGTTCGAGTGATGATTGAGAAACAAGGTCATTCTGTGAATAAAATCATGAAAGCTTTGAGTGAAGGAAAAGAAGTTAACATTACTGTTACAGTCGATTCTGATACACAAAAAGCTGCTCAGGATGCCATTTCTGAAGATGGCTATTGGGGTGCAAATAAAACATCTGAAAGAATTCTGGATTTTGCAAAGACCTTATCCGGTGGCGATAAAACTAAAATTGAAAACCTTCGCAATGGCTTTCTGGAAGGTTTTGAAAAAGCAAAAGAAGCTTTTGGGGGAGAACTTCCTGAAATCTCTCAACAAACCTATGACAAGGTTATCGCAGGTTTTGATGCCTGGGAAAACGAATAGCATAATAAAAGCATCCTTTTCAGGATGCTTTTATTATGCTATTCCTTGTTTTCTTTTTCAATGAGCATTTCCTTAGGATACACAAGTTTCAGATGATGAAAAGACCAGGCTATGCGTCTGAATTCGAAAAGTCTTCTGCAAAATCGATAACGGTTATATTCAGAGATTTATGATCCGCCAATCTGATTTCAAATGGGGTCACTTTGAAGTCTCCATCCTGGAATACGCGTACATTTGGTCTCAGGCAGTAGCTCTCAAAGTTCTCAGTGACTATTCCAATTAAACCGTTACTGAGCTTAACGCACGTTCCAACAGGATAGGGTGCTATTTTTGTAATGAATACCTTAACAAGTTCCGGATCAAAAAATGTATAGGTAGCACCCATAATATATTCAATTGCTTCTGATGGAATGAGAGCCTTTCGATAAGGACGATCGGATGCTAATGCATCATAAACATCTGCAATTGAAATGATTCTCCCAAACAACGAGATATCTTCACCTTTAATATCATTTGGATACCCATCGCCTCTGAATTTTTCATGATGATCAAGAATACCCAATTGTGAAGACAGACTGCCACCAAATTCTTTTATTAAATAGTCATACCCTAATGAAGGATGTTTCTTCATCTGCTTGAACTCATCATCCGTAAGAGGACCTCTCTTGTTTAGTATATCTTTATCAATAAAGACTTTACCAATATCATGCAATAAAGCTCCAAAGCCCAAATTACATAACTCCGTTTTATCAAGGCCTAAAGCAGTTCCAAGAACAATAGATAAAACCGCAACATTTACGGAATGATAATAAGTGTAATCGTCAAAAACTTTTAAATCTACCATGTTGACCATCATGTTTTTATTTTTTAGAATCTCATCAACGATTGTCTCAATATGATTCTCCATATCAGTGAACTTCTCCTGCGAAACCGGAAGGTTCTTATCATTACAGATGAAGATATCTTTAAGGCCATTGACAGTCTGAGCCCTCACTCGATCATTTATTGTATTTACAATCGGAATATCTTTTGAGATATCATCTACTACGTAAATTCCATTATAGTTGAGTTTGCGGATGCTTAATATAAGATCAGCAGTGAGAACCGTGTTCCTGGCAAGTACCAGCTCTCCGCGTTCACCATAAAGACTATCTCCGCAAATCATTCCATTTCGCAGGCAAAATATTGGTACAAATCTCATGAGGCAATCCTCCCAATTAATTAATTCATAAAGTTGAAGTCATATATTTGATTAACTATTTTTAAAAATCATACGATGTTCAATTATACAGGTTCTTTTAATCATCATTAGTGGTTCTATTTAAAGTATAATGATATCGTTTACCCTGATTAATGTCAACAATATTTTGCAATCAGAATGTAACCATTCTGATTAATCAACTTTGAATTTATTTGATAATGCCATTAAACTCCTAAACAGAGAAAAGTCTGTATGATCAAATGCGATCATACAGACTTTTGTACTTTTCATTTCAATTATTTTTAGATTTATTTGTTTCCTGAAATCAGATTACTAAAGAAGTTTCCGAAGTCCTGGAAAAGACTTTGAAATTGATCAAAAAACCCTTGAGATCCCTGGCTTGCCTGGGCTAATTTTATAAATGTATCCGGATCAATATTTAATTCATTAAATCGATTAACTAAAGCTAAAATTTCTTCAATCTGCTGATCATCCAATACGGTATCATACTTCTTTGCCGTGTCAACAATCAGTTGGCGGATTTCATCATCTGACATGTTTTTTGTTTGAGCAAGTTCACCTTTAAGGCTGGTAATAATCTTAACACCATCATCCCCAACGGCATCCTTCAGTTCTCCTGTAACAACGACTTCATCAACAGCAGTGGATTTAGCTGCTTCATCTAATGTGGTTCCTGTTGCAGTTTCATAGGCTTTGTAAATTCCTGTTAAAGCTCCGGTACCTGAAACAGGAGTATAAGCTGCAACAATGACCTTGGCATTTGTAATGCCTGCAGTAACCAGTGCTGATTCATACATTTCATCGGTTACCCAGTCAATATTATTGGTTTTTAAATCAATGCCACCTGTGTCTTTTTCCTGAACATACACACTGGATAAAGCAACACTCCCGATTTTATCCAGAGAAACAAGTCCTTCTAAATATTGACGCTCATCGGCATTGGTTACCACAGTTTCTTCCACATCGCCTCGTTTGATGTTAAAGAATCCATAGACGGTTTTTAATTGTTCTTCAGTATTATCGGCACCGATGGCGACAGCTGCACTTTTTGAATCTGCCAATACAGGTGTTATCATGGTTGTCAGTAAAACAAGTGCTAATAAACTCATTAATAATTTCTTTTTCATTTTTCACCTCTTAAGATTCTGTATTTCGAACTTTTATTTAAGTTGAATGCTCATAAATAAAAAAAAGCACTTTTATAATAATATCAATTAAATCTAGTTTTTTGCTTAAATTTAAAAGATTTACCATTCCAGCCTACAGTAAAATCTATTTCACTTACAGTATCTTCTGCAGCAAATTCAAAATAAATCACTCTTGCCATTTAAGGCATCTCCTTTAATTTTATTTTTTATAATTCTTTGCTATATTATCGTCATGGCACTATTTAAATATAACGTCTCACTTTATTCATATATTTGATATACACTTCTCCAAATTCCTTAATACACCATCTTTCTTCTGAAAGAATAATCCAATGCGCTGAAATTTGAAAACATTAGAAAAAATTATAATATATACATGGATAAAAAAACAGCATTAAAACAGAACTCCTTCTGTTTTAATGCTGCTATATATCATACTCCATCAAATGCTATTGCGCTCTACTGCTAATGACTTTAAGTTGGCATGGAAACCAATTTGTTTTATTCCTAGTGACCTCCGCAGCATCCGCCGCCATCTTTATGATCACCGGATCCACCGCAAACATGTCTGACTTCCTGGTCAAGCTTTATCTTTTTCATGCTCCCGCACTTTGGACAAGCAATCTCATACCCATGTTTTCCACCTTCAGTACATGGTTCAACTTCCCAAGTTTCTCCACAATCTACACACTCAAATACTCTGTTTTTCATCTGAAAATGTCCTCCTCTAATTTCGATTGAATGACCCTCTACCAATGCCGTTGCTATTTTCTTGCGTGCAGCAATCAGGATTCTTTGAAAAGTGGTTCGAGACAATCCCATTTCCTTCCCACAAACTTCCTGATCATAACCGATCATGTCTTTCAGCCGGATTGCTTCCATTTCTTCAATTCCTAATATCATCACTGCATGATTCTCGTTTTTTTCTGATATGAATTTATGACAGACCGGATATTCACTTATTAGACCACAACAACGTTTTCTAGGCATGAGTCCTCCTTAATTGGGCATATGCTCATTTCAATAATATACTATTTAAATTACTATTGCAAGCTATTCTGAAAGAAATTTAAATTAATTATTGTCAATAATATTTGATATTGACAATATCATCAGAATATAACAAAAGGCACTTAATAAAAAGTGCCTTTTGTTGTGTTCTATCTCTATATAATTTTAAATACTCTTTCACAAAAATCGGTGTAATTTTCCATTATAATGGAATTAATCCTTTTTCTCGGTGTCACTATAGTTATTTGGCTTGTTTTCTGGAGCTACTGAAGATGATATTGTAACAGTTGTTGACTTCTTAGCGGCCTTTTTCTTCTTTGTTTCTTTTTTCCTTGGACTTTTATCTCCCATGATATTCCTCCTATCATTTATAGTTATAATTATAACCCTTTATGGCGTTTATGCCCAGTCTTTTTTATAAAGCATACACTCTTAAGGATGATA
>Ga0209748_1000717_pt1 | contig 17204 bp, 12 predicted proteins | sample BarGraIncu00421A_FD_185490 | JGI IMG/M metagenome (GOLD analysis project Ga0209748, IMG submission 185490) | Arctic peat soil microbial communities from Barrow, Alaska - Barrow Graham LP Incubations 004-21A (SPAdes) (version 2) | ecosystem: Environmental > Terrestrial > Soil > Wetlands > Peat... | reverse complement strand
TTAATTTTGTAGCTCCGCTGATCCCTTTTTTAGTTGTAATAATAACTACACCATTGGCGCCCCTTGAACCATATATTGCAGAAGAAGCGGCATCTTTAAGAATATCTATTGACTCGACATCGTTAAAATTAATTGAAGTTAACGGGTTAATAGCGGCACCTGTCTGGTTTAATGCTTCAACTGTTAAAGGTATACCATCGACGACGAAGAGCGGCTGGTTAGTTGCTGTAATGGAAGATGATCCGCGAATCCTCATATTGGTGGTGCCTGTCGATTTCCCGTTTACCGATTCAATGAATACCCCTGCTGTCTTTCCCTGAAGTGCCTGCTCAACAGTTGAAACCGGTACGTTTTTAATTACATTCCCATCTACCTTGGAAATACTTCCGGTAACTTTTGATTTAATCTGTGTACCATATCCGACAACAACCACTTCGTTAACACCGACAAGATCATATTCGAGAGCTACATCATACACATTTGAAGCTCCGATAATAACCTCCTTTGTCTTCATTCCGACATAACGGAATTCAATTGTTGCTCCCAGTGGAGCGCTGATCTGATATTTTCCATTCATATCAGTGGCAACCCCGGTCGAGGTTCCTTTAATTTGTACCGTACCTCCAATAATGGGAAGATTATCATCCACATTTGTTACAGTACCGGTAATAGTTTTTTGCTGGGCAGCTGCCGGCAGCAAAAAACCACAGAACAGAAATAATAAAAATAGAAGTTTTCTCATAACTCTTAATTTAGGTTTAGTGTTAGTACAAATGGAATTAAACGAATCCTAATTACTGTTTTTAACGTAGGTTAGCGTCATATAACAAATTTTAAACTTTTAATTTGATATTCATAATATTTTGTCAATATTTTCTAATGTATCTTATAATTTATAATCAAATCGTGAATCTAATTTAATTATTGCTGATTTATCGTACAAATTCAACCAAATGCACTTTTGGCTTTACAAATGTCTGTAAGTACCAAACGGATTATTTTTTCATTGCACGAAAGACTCTTCCGATCTTAATTCTATTTTGCGTATTTTTGTTAACTTATCTAATTGAATATTTTACTCCCACTCATGGCTGGATTCGTACACTTACACGTTCATACTCAATACTCTATACTCGATGGGGCTTCGAATATCCCTTTACTGATGGACAGGGTTAAAACTCTTGGTATGGAAGCTATTGCTATTACCGATCACGGTAATATGTTCGGTGTTAAAGAGTTTCACAACTGCGCTACAAAAAAAGGGATAAAACCTATAATCGGGTGTGAGATTTATGTCGCTAAAAGATCTATTGAAGACGTCAGTGGAAAAGAGGACCGTTCCGGCCATCATCTTGTCCTCCTGGCTAAAAACCTTGTTGGATACAAAAATCTTATCAAACTGGTTTCAATTGCCTGGATCAAAGGTTTTTACTACAAACCAAGAATAGACAAAGAACTATTAATAAAGTATAAAGAGGGACTCATAGCCTCTTCTGCATGTCTGGCTGGAGAGGTTCAGGATGAAATACTCAATGGTACTCTATCGGGTGCCGAGGCCGCACTTAAGAGTTATCTTGACATCTTTGGTGAAGATTTTTATCTTGAGATCCAAAGACACGAGACGTATGATCCCGATGCAGACAGATCGGCTTTTCCGCTTCAACAGAAAGTTATCGAATCATTTAAAAAGCTGGCTGTTAAGTTTAATGTCCGTCTGATCGCTACAAATGATGTCCATTTTATTAACGCTGAAGATGCTGAAGCTCACGACAGGCTGATTTGCATAAATACTGCAAAAGATATTGATGACCCCAACAGGTTAAGATATTCAAAACAGGAATATGTAAAGAGTGAAGAGGAAATGCGGGCCATTTTCAGTGATGTTCCTGAAGCTATCGATAATGTGACCGGACTGGTTTCAAAAATTGAAAAGTATAAGCTCGACCACGATCCGATTATGCCGGAATTTGATCTCCCTGAAGGTTATACCGACAAGGACCAGTATCTCAGGTTCCTGACAAATAAAGGTGCTGCTGACAGATGGGGAACATTGACTAAAGAACAGAGCGACCGGCTTGATTTTGAATTGGAAATGATTGCCAAAATGGGATTTCCGGGATATTTTCTAATAGTTCAGGATTTCCTTCGTGCTGCAAGAGAAATGGGTGTTTCCGTCGGTCCGGGAAGAGGATCAGCCGCCGGATCTGCCGTCGCTTATTGCCTGAGGATCACAGATATAGATCCAATAAAATACGGACTGCTTTTTGAGCGATTTCTGAACCTCGATCGTATTTCCATGCCCGATATTGATATTGATTTTGATGAAGACGGAAGAGAAGCAGTACTGAAATATGTAGTTAATAAATACGGCCATGACAAAGTTGCTCATATAATCACATTTGGTTCCATGGCTGCAAAAATGGCTATTCGTGATGTTGCCAGAGTTCAAAAACTGCCTTTATCCGACGCAGACCGGCTTGCCAAACTTGTGCCTGAAAGACCCGGAATTACTCTTAAAGCTGCCTATGCGGAAGTACCTGAGCTGGCTCGCGAAAGAGAATCATCTAATAAATTAATTGCACAGACCTTGAAATATGCTGAGGTGCTTGAAGGTTCTGTAAGACAAACCGGAGTCCACGCCTGTGGTATAATTATAGGTAAAGACTCTCTCGACAACTACATCCCATTATGCACTGCAAAAGATACTGATCTGTATGCTACACAGTACGATGGAAGCCATGTTGAGTCGGTAGGTCTTCTCAAAATGGACTTCCTGGGTTTAAAAACACTTTCAATTATTAAAGATGCCGTCGACAATATAAAAAAGTCAAAGGGGATGGATATTAACATTGAAACATTACCTCTTGACGATAAAAAAACTTTTGAGCTCTTCAGCAATGGTGAGACAACCGGTATCTTCCAGTTTGAATCGACCGGAATGAAAAGATACCTTAGAGACCTGGAGCCGAACCGTCTTGAAGATCTTATTGCCATGAATGCTCTTTACCGTCCCGGACCAATGGAGTATATCCCAAAGTTTATCCGCAGGAAGCATGGTACTGAAAAGATTGACTATCCCATTCCGGTGATGGAAAAATATCTTGATGATACTTATGGAATTACCGTTTACCAGGAACAGGTGATGTTGCTGTCACAAGAGCTGGCAGGTTTTTCAAAAGGTGAAGCAGATTCCCTTAGAAAAGCCATGGGGAAAAAGAAGCGTTCCATTATGGATGAAATGAAGTTGAAATTTCAGGAGGGGTGCACCAGGAAAGGATATGATGAGACCATCGTAAATAAGATATGGTCCGACTGGGAAGCCTTCGCACAATATGCTTTTAATAAATCACACTCTACATGTTATGCGCTTGTTGCATTTCAGACCGGTTATCTGAAAGCTAATTACCCGGCCGAATATATGGCAGCTGTTCTCAGCAGGAATATAAGTGATATAAAAAAGATCACAACCTTTATGGATGAGACCCGTAGGATGGGGATGGATGTTCTGGGGCCTGATGTGAACGAAAGTAATGTGAAATTCACTGTAAATAAGGATGGAAACATCAGGTTTGGGCTGGGGGCTATTAAAGGGGTCGGGGAAAGCGCAGTATTGCAACTGATTGAGGAGAGGGAGAAGAATGGTCTATATAAGGATGTTTACGATCTTGTTGAAAGAGTAAATCTCAACTCACTTAATAAGAAAAACCTGGAAGCTATGTCAGTTGCGGGTGCATTTGATTGTTTTCCAAAAATAATCAGAGCTCAGTATTTCTCACTCGATACAAAAGGATCAAGCTTTATAGAAAGTCTTATAAGGTACGGGAATAATGCAAAAACCGTTAAAACATCAACTCAGCAATCTCTGTTCGGAGTAACCGGTGGCTTTGATATGATAAAACCGGAACCCGCCTCTTGTCCCGATTGGCCTAAACTGGAAAAACTCAACAGAGAAAAGGAGGTAATAGGCATTTATCTTTCATCTCACCCTCTCGACGATTTCAAACTGGAGATCAGTACTTTTACCACAGCGGCACTTGCGGATCTCCAAAATCTTCGTGAATACCTCGAGCGTGATGTTGTTGTAGCAGGTATGGTTACAGATGTAAAAACAGGTATCGGGAAAAATGGCAAACCCTATGGTTCCTTAACATTACAGGATTATTCCGATTCATTCAGGTTCATGTTATTTGACAAAGAGTACATTGAAAACAGTAAATTCTTTATTGTTGGCTATTACCTTCTTATAAAAGGAAGAGTACAGAAACGTAGGTATAAAGAAGAAGAACTTGAATTCAGGATTAAAACAATTAATCTGTTATCAAGCGTAAAAGATGAACTTATAAAATCAGTGACTCTGAAAATCGATCCTGAGAATATCAGCAACGAAATGATTAAGGAGCTGAAAGAACTTATAAATGAGAACAAGGGCGAAACCGAACTTAAATTCCTTTTTATTGATTCCGATGATAAAATTTCTCTCCCCATGTTTTCAAGAACTTTCAGGGTCAGGTTGAATAATGAGTTAATAACATATCTTGATGATCATCCCGGAATAGATTTCAAAGTTAATTAGCTATCTTTGCAGGTACATTATAATTCCAATTTTTAAAAGATAAACTGTTATGGCAATAGAGGTAAATGACGGAAATTTCGATGAACTGGTCGTTAAATCAGATAAACCTGTTCTTGTAGATTTCTGGGCTGAATGGTGCGGACCCTGCAGGATGGTTGCTCCGATTCTGGAAGAGATTTCACATGAATATGAAGGGAAAGCGATTGTAGTAAAATGCGATGTAGACAGCAGCCCGGTCGTTGCTGCAAAGTATAGTATCAGGAACATCCCTACAGTACTTTACTTCAAGGATGGAAAAATAGCTGACAAACAGGTTGGAGCAGTTCCAAAGAATAACTTTGTAGTAAAACTAAATGCTCTTATTTAGAAAATAGTATTATTTAGTCTGGCCGTTCGGTTTTTCTGCAACGGCCTTTTTAATAATCCCCTATGACAATTTGCGTGTTCGCTTCATCAAGCAGTCGTATTGACAAAGAGTATGCAACTGCCGCTTCAAATCTTGGATCGCTCCTCGCACAGGCTAAAATAGATGTGGTCTATGGAGGTGGTGGCATAGGCCTGATGGGCAAACTTGCTGATGCTGTTCTTAAAAACGGAGGAAAGATAACCGGCGTAATTCCATCATTCATGAAAGATGAAGGATGGGATCATTCGGCAGTAAGTGAAATGATAATCACCTCTGATATGGGAGAAAGAAAAAAACGGATGTTTGCCCTGGCAGATGCTGTTGTTGCTTTACCCGGAGGAGTTGGTACGCTGGAAGAAGTGACGGAAGCTATGACTCTCAAGCAGCTTGGACTCTTTAGGGGGCCAATCATTATATTGAATACTATGAATTTTTATAAATCGTTTATCGATTTTCTTGAACACATGATATCAGGCAATTTCCTGAGATATGAACATAAAGGGATGTGGGAAATTGCCCAAACTCCGGAAGAAATCATGATCCTTCTGACAAAAAATGAGAGCTGGCTACATGATCCCAGGAGTATAGCAAAAATCTAATTATCCGGAATTTTTGTTCCAATAAACAATATATCATCCACTTGTCCAAGATCACCCTTCCAATCCAGGATCTCTTTTTCAAGCCTTTCCTTTTGCTCATTCACAGGAAGATGCCATATCTCGGAAAGGAGTTTCTTAACATTCCCTGACTTATATTTCTTAACAGCTGCTGATCCAAACTGATCTGCATAACCATCGGAACACATATATATCATATCCCCGGGCTGAATATCGACTGGTTGATTGGTAAAATTCTTCTTATCATCCATGGTTGTCATTCCTATCGGGAACCGATCACCTTTATAAACAAATACTTCTCCTTTTCTCACAACATACAACGGATTATATGCTCCTGCAAATTCAAGCGTAAAATTCTTTTTATTAAAGGCTACCAGGGCAAGATCCATACCATCGTTTATTGCCTTTTCATGACGTTGCATAAGAGCCTTCATTACCTCATTATTAAGCTGATCGACAATTGCAGAGGGTCGGGTTAATCCATATTCCCTTACAACTTTATTCAGAGAATTATGGCCGATAATCGACATAAAAGCTCCCGGGACACCATGCCCGGTACAATCAACTACTGCAATGAACTGCCAGTCGCCATTATCATACATCCAGTAGAAGTCACCGCTCACAATATCTTTGGGCATGAACAGAACAAAGGTCTCCTTGAATGTGTCCTCCTTTGGAAGCATCGCCCTTTGGATACGCTCTGCATATCTTATACTTGCGGTTATATCTTTGTTTTTCTCTTCGATCTCCATACTTTTCAGAACCACCTCTGCTGTTCTCTCTTTGACCTTCTCCTCGAGTATTACCTTCTCTTTAATAAGGTTTTGTTCCCTTATTTGAATATACATTACCACTATTACTACTATCAATACGAGGGACAAAAGGATAAACCACCAGGTAAGATAAAATGGCGGTCGAATCATAAAATGGAAAGTTACAGGTTTACTGTTCCAGATTCCGTGACTATTACTGGCTATTACATTGAATATATATTTGCCCGGAGGTAAAGCAGAATAAATTGCTCTGGTCTGGTCAGTAACAGGCCGCCAGTCTTTATCTGCCCCATCAAGTTTCACTTTATATCTCACTACATCCGGGTTAGTAAGGCAAATACTATAGTAGTCGAATAGAACAGATTTCTCATTAGAATTTAGCTTCAGCCCTTCTGTCATCTTCCGCGATTTATAATTCACCCTCATGCTCATAAGATGAGTCAGTGGTTCAAGATCCTGAGTCGGTGTTTCAGATGGTCTCAGACGTGTGGCACCATTTGCCGTACCAAACCACAAGTCTCCTGTAGGACTTTTAAATACTGCATTTGGTTTGGTTTCAATTCCCGAGAATCCGTTTCTCTCGGTATATGAAAAGATTCTCCTTTTTTCAGGGAAATACCGGTTTAATCCGTTATTTGTGCCAATATAAATACTGCCATCTTCCCCTGCTGTAAGCAGATTTATGTTATTTGAAAGAAGTCCCTCATTCTCAGTTATATTCAGAATAATGGAGTCATTTCTAAATGCTTTCAACCCTTCGCTTGTTCCAATCCACAGCACGCCTTTACCGTTCATTACCATTGCCTTGGGGATAATACCCGATAGTGCAGATACTCGCTTGAAATTGTTTTTGGCTGAATTATATTTTATAAGACCGGGTTTACCTCCCATTCTGTCGGTACCAATCCACATATCACCATTAGGATCGCAGTAGAGAGAAGTAATTCCGACTACAGTTAAACTATCAAGGTTAGTGTATCTCTGAAAATTTTGCTGATTGATAGTTCCTACAGCAACACCCTCATTAGTTCCTACCCAGAGATTGTTCTGCCTGTCAACTTCCAGTGCTTTTACCTGGAGGTCCCGGTATAAATTTGAGTTGATATAAGGCTGGGCTTCGAATTTGGATGTCTTCGTATTGAAAAGGATCACTCCCCCTTCATTTGTCCCAATCCATAAATTTCCGTCCCTGTCTTCCTTTAAAAACCTGATGTCTTCAGCAGGGATCGACTTATTAGCCGAATTAAAAATTACAGGCTTTTTATCTGATCCGGGATCATAAAGCGAAATGCCTGCATTTGTTCCAAACCACATTAATCCTTTTTTATCACTGTATATCGCATTTACATTTGGATCGGGAAGTATCTCTTTTTCATTTATAGTTTCAAAAGCATCACCCTTAAAAATTGTAAGCCCATTACTTTGATCAGAAATAAGGATATTACCCTCGACATCCTCAATAATATCATAGATCTTTGAAGCTTTCAATCCATTCCGGGAGTTAAACCTTCTCATTTTATTGCCATCGAAAACAGCTATTCCTGCTCCAAAAGTTCCAACCCATATCCTGCCTTTGCTATCTTCGGTTAAGCAGTTGATCCAGTTACTTAAAACACCTTCCTTCGGAAGATCCGTCACCTCCATCCTGCTCTCAGACATTATGTATTTGTACAGACCTCCATTGTACGTTCCAAACCACAGATTCCCTTTAGTGTCTTCAAGCAGACAGGTGGTATTAAAATAAGTTGTCATATGAGGCATCCGGTAGTTCTCAAACTTTTTCTCCTCAGGGTTGAATTTTCTTAACCCTACATCAGCGATGCATATAAATGATCCGTCTCTTAATAATTTAGATCCGTAAATCTGATCACTCAATCCTGCTTTGCCCCTGAACTGCTTAGCTTTAATATGTTTAATGTCAGTAATAGGAAAATCTGCCTGAATAGCTCCGTCGGTATTGGAGGTAAACCATATTTTGTTTTTTATCTGAACAACACTTGTTATATCGCCGGTGATCTTGATAGAGTCGAAAGCTATTTGTTCAAATATCTGACCATTATAACGGGATATCCCGCCTCCATTCATATGTCCAAACCAGATATATCCCAGAGAGTCTTCAAATATGGATCTTACCCCTCCGGAACCAAGATTGTTGCGTGAGGTGAAATTCTCGAATTTTTTCCCGTCAAAACGGGAAAGACCATTTGGTGTTCCTAACCAGATATAGTCTTTTGAATCCTGAAGAAGCTTATATACTTTTTGCTCACTAAGTCCCTGTTTAATACTGTAGTTATCAAAAAATAAGTTTTGTGCCAGAGAAGGCAGTGCCGTGACAGTTAATAAAAGCATAAGCCAGGCAAATTTTTTTGCCTGGTGCTTAATGAAGATTATGGCTGACATAAAAGAGCCTATTTTGTTATGAAGAAGAATGTACCGTTCATGTCCTCCAATCCCTGAATTTTTCCAAACTTAGGTTTCTGACCGTTGGCCGTTGTAACGGCTTTAGTCACCGATTTAACAATAGTTTCAATAGGAATACAGGCATTTTTGTTGTTCATAAGAGTATTGGCAAATGTTGCTGCAAACTTTGAATTATCTGAAGCCAGTTCATATGCTTCCCCTGCCGAGGAGAATACTTGAGCTGACTTGGCCCCTGCAACCAGTGCATTATCGCATGTAGGAGCCTCATTAGCAGCACGTGAAGCGGAATAAAATCCGGGACCCGACTCACAGGCATCTGAAATAACAAGAGTGTGAACAACCACATCGCTGTAACCCTGCAATCCGGCTTTTAAGCCATTGATGTTAAAATAAGTAAATTCATCATCACGCTTTGCATCAACCGGTATCCAGTATCCGACATCATTAATATATTTACCATGTCCTGCATAATATACCATTAAGGACTTAACCTGGTTTTTCTTTACCTGGTCGCGGAGCTCAATGTTAAAGAATCTTTCCATCTCGGCCTTGGTCATGTCTTTCTTATGAATATAGTTATGTATGTCATAATTAGCCAGGGCTCTTTGAACGGTGCTGATGTCTTTTATGGGACCGTCGAGGCTGGCAAAAGTTTCATAACTTGAATTTTCAATGAACACCACCCAGGTCCTCCCCATGGGATTGGTTGCAGCAATTCCTGCTCCTTCCCTGTTAAGTTTAAATTCTGTTTCCTGTCTGTTCCCGTAAACATCTTCAGCAACTATGGTAAACTTATTTAAATCTGATACATTTAAAGTTGCCGTAAAAGCAGGATTTAATTCATTGGGATTATAGCTTGCAGTAAAATTACCTACTGTGATAGATTTTATGGGACTTTCATCCGAAATCTTACCCTGAATAGCAATATTGGGTGTGGGCGATTCAAGGAAGACCTGTCCCTCATCAGAGGTGTAAGGGGCAACAATAATTATTTTAGGAGGGTTTATTTCGGTACGCTTAATTGAATAATTCAGGACTTTTTCATTATCATAATCATCCCTGGCTGAAAGAATAATTTTATCGATGCCGTTGACATTAATATTAGCAAGAAAATCAGATTCGCCGTTTTTTTCCACTAATATAACATTCTCATTATTAATCGTAAAGGATTTAATCTTACTTTTATCTTTAAGAAAACCTGAGATAAGAAGTGTCGTTTTATCTCCTTTTATTTCTACGGTATCTTTTACCGGGAGCGGACTTACAATAGCAATCTCAGGAGCATCTGACTCCCTGTTTATCTCATATAGTCTCTTCTGAGATAGTTCCAGCATTTCCCTTGCCTTTGCATCATACCTGGAGAGAAATGTAATATGATTATAATCGGCCCTGGCTTTATCATAGTCCATAATTTCCTCATACGATTTGGCCCGTGCATAATATACATCAGGATCTTCCTTTTTATTCGCAACTTCCAGCGAAATACATTTTGAAAAATCATTTATTGCATTTACATGCTGGTTAAATTCCTGGTAGCATTTCCCTCTTTCAAAATAAAATGCCTGATTTTCCGGTTCGATGAGTATCGTTTTGGAGATATCATTGATCGCGCTCGGATAATCAAGATTTTTCTTAAATACCTTACTTCTCGCCACATAAGCATCTGGATTCCTGTCATTGCTTTTAATCACTTCGTTGCACTGATCCATGGCCTCTTTAGGATTAGAGGAAATAAGCAATTCAGCAAGAGCGATTCTGGGTTCTGCCAGTTTTTTGTCTTTCGATATGGATTTTCGCAATTCTTTTTCCCCCTGGGCAATATTGTTAAGGCTACTGTAAATTTTTCCCCGCCAATAGTAATCCATCGGAGTATCCTTAATTATTATAGCCGTATCTGATGCCTGGAGTGCCTGGTCGTATCTCTTAAGGTTATACAGAGTAATGACCTTTTCGGGATAAACTTTTTGATTTCGTTTATCAAGGGCTGTCGCATGGTTAAGAATTTTCAGGGATTCCTCATAGTTGCCCAACTTATTACAGACAGCACCGATACAGATCATTGCATTAACGTTTTTCGGTGAAAATACCAACGTCTTTTCATAATCAGCTTTAGCTTCAGCATATTTTAACAGCTTTTCATAAACCTGGCCTCTCGCATAATAGTAATCAGGATTTGAAGGTTCGAGGTTAATGGCGCTGGTAAACTGAACGACAGCGTCATTGTATTTCAGATTATCAACAAACTCCATTCCTGCTTTGTAAGACTTTCGGGCACTTTGGCCAATAGCACTTATTACCATCAGGATCATCATGGTTGCTATAAAAAATACTCGCTTCTTCATATTGTCTTTACTAAGTTTAGTTTCTCTAACGATATATCAAATTTAGAAATATTTCTTCTAATTATCAATCTCCATAGGCTCTAACTTGCATTCTTTAAATATATTTCAAGGCAACTCCCGCTGAAATATGTTTTCGATGACAGGGATCCGTTTATCAAAGGTGCCTTTACACCCTGTTTAAAAAAAACTTCTCCGGTGAAGATTCTGGCTTCATCCCACAATCCAGTTGAAATAAAATGATTAAGCACTTCGGCTCCGCCTTCGATTAATAATGATTGAATACCTGATGAATAGAGGTATTCGCATATCTGAAAAGAAGAAGGTTCATTCTCCCTAAGTTTTACCCTTACCACATCAGGTATATCTGCGTCATAATTATGAGTAAATAAAACTACTTTATCATCCGGATCATCTGCGGCCGATCCTTTATTGTAAGAACCCGACCTGCTGAGAATTAATTTTAACGGATCGTTACCTTTCCATTCCCGTACATTTAGCCTGGGATCATCTGCTCTTACCGTCCCGGCACCAACAAGGATAGCTTGTTCAGATGCTCTCCACTTATGCACAAGGACCCTTTCCGGCTTACCGGTAATCCAGGTAGGTTCAGCTTTATGATCTTCAGATCTAAGGATATCGAGATATCCATCAGCACTTTGTGCCCACTTCAGTGTTATATAGGGTCTTTTTTTTTCGTGAAAAGTAAAAAATCTTCTGTTCAGGCTTCTGCATTCAGCCTCAATAACGCCCATTTTGACCTCACACCCGGCATCGCTGAGTTTTTTTACCCCTTTTCCAGATACTTTCTCACTTGTATCAGCAGTACCTATCACTATCCTGGGGATTGCATTTGAAATAATATAATCTGCACATGGAGGTGTCTTCCCAAAATGAGAGCATGGCTCAAGATTTACATACAGCGTTGAAAACTTTAGTTTTGATTTATCAGAAACAGAGTTTATTGCATTAACCTCAGCATGAGGTTCACCTGATCTGAGATGGTACCCTTCTCCTAAAATCTTCCCTTCGTATACGATAACCGATCCTACCATTGGATTAGGGTAAGTTAAACCCTCGGCCTTTGAGGCCAGTTCAAGGCATCTTCGCATGAATTTAATATCTTCTGCCTCCGTCATTTCAGTGAAAATGTTAAATTTGACTTATGGGTGTTAAGATACAAACAATAAAAGATATCAGATTTTATCTTGCAAAGGAACTTACTGGTTTCTATCAGGAACCTGAAATAAGAATCCTTGCTGATATTATCATTAAGACTGTTACAGGAATAACAAAGTTGCATCATCTTTACGATAACAGGTACCCGGTTACCGGCAGACAACCAGAAAATGTTCATAGAATAACCGAAGAGCTTAAAACCGGGAAACCTATTCAATATATCATAGGAGAAACAACCTTTTATAATTGTACAATCAAAGTAAATAGTTCCACCCTTATTCCTCGTCCTGAAACAGAGGAACTTACTGATCTGATTGTCAGGGAAAACAAAAAATATCAGGGAAACATTATTGATATTGGGACCGGTTCAGGCTGTATAGCAATTGCTCTTGCTGTGAATATTCCTTCGTCGGTATTAACAGGAATTGAGATTTCCGATGAGGCCATCAATGTTGCCCGGGAAAATGCCAGACTGAATAATGTGCATGTTTCGTTTATTAAAGGTGATATCTTCAATTTAAGTCCTGAAGAAGTCGGTAAAGCGGGCATCATTGTCAGCAACCCGCCTTATGTCCGTAATTCCGAAAAACTTCTTATGAACAAAAATATACTTGACTTTGAACCCCACCTCGCTTTGTTTGTGACAGATTCCGATCCTCTGATTTATTATAATACCATCCTTAAACTGGCTGAAAAAGTCTTACTTCCGGGTGGCGGTTTGTATTTTGAGATCAATGAAATGATGGGTCAATCTTTGTTTCAGTTACTTGAATCATTCAATTATTCCGGTATAGAAATTGTTGCAGATCTGAATAATAAGGATAGAATAATAAAAGGCAGAAAAAATGTCTGAGAACACATTATTTAAAACAGTCTTGAACAAAGCAATGGCTGAATGTTCACGTCGTGAGTTTTGCTGTGAAGATATCCGTAACAAACTGGTCGAATGGGGTATTGAAATTAATGATGCGGAAAAAATTATCGGAGTTTTAATCAGCGAAAAATTCATAGATGAATCAAGATATGCTTCTGCTTTTGTGAGGGACAAATTCAAGTACAACAAATGGGGGAAGGTTAAGCTCGCAGCCCATCTCAGAGCGAAAAAACTGTCTTCGGAAATAATAAAATCAGCTCTTGATTCAATTGAAGATGAACTGTATAATAAATTTCTTCGTGAGCTGATTGAATCTCACAGACGATCAGTTAAAGCTAAAAATCAATATGATCTGAAAGCAAAGTTGCTCCGGTACGGATTATCCAAGGGGTTTGAGAGCAGCTTATTGTATGATATTCTGAATGAAATTGGGGATTGATTTAGTTCTGCGATATTTACCCCCTTTGCATTCCCCCCGGAGGGGGGAAAAAATCTCCTTTATTTTGAGTTTTTTCTCCCCCTTTGGGGGAGATGCCGCGAAGCGGCAGAGGGGGTTTACATATTAAACAGAATCCCTTTACCTATATTGGCAATGAATGGCCAGAAAGCCATGAGAAAGATTATACCTGATCCAAAACAGTCGACAATTATCAATTGCCGGCGTGTGTCAGGATACTTCAGATAAAATATTGAAAATGCCGCTCTTAAAACCAGTTGTGATGCGAAAAAGAGGAAGATCCTCATACCATAAGGATTCCATTGGTATGCTTCATCTACTCTTCCCCTGACAATCAAAGAAAAACTATGAGATAATCCACATGAGATACATGGTTCACCGGTAAGCTTTTCATGAATACAGGCAACAGGGTAGTTATCCCTTACAGGAGAAAAAATGCCGGAGTAAGCGAAAATCAGCAATATTACTCCGGCAAAAAATATATTAATAATAAGGTAAGGTTCTTTTCTGAGCCTTACCTCCCGGTTCTGTTCATTATTACTTTTTCTTCCGAATAGTAACATGTTTCTTAATACTATCATTTTTCTGAATACTGTCAGGTTTCAGAGTTTTCCCTCCCTCAAGATTTTCAAGTGTTTTCTCCTGATCTTTTTTGTTGGAGTTGGTGTTGATTTCCACCTTTTCCCCGTTGCTTTCAACTTTTATCGAAACATTTGCATCTTCAATTTCTTTGGTTACATTGTCCTGAACATCCTTAATAATATTATGGATATTATTTGGCCATCTATCAGCTTTCTGAGCAATCTTTCCGGCTACAAATATCTGTGAAACTGAGATCATCGAACCAATTATTGCAATTATCAATCCGGCAATCAGTACACCGCGTGGTGAATTATTCCTTGAAGCCTGAGAAAGTCCGACAGTTGCAAGAACAAGAGCTATAATTCCAGGGATAATTGCTATCAGACCTACACAGGGAATAACTGCAAGTACAAAAGTTATTATAGCTGTAATAAGAGCAGCGATTCCCAGACTTTGTCCCGTGTTGTTTTTTACCTCTTCCATGATATTTAATTATTTGTTATTATTCATTCCAGTAAGGATGTCTACTATATCCTGTTCTAAAGACGTCGTCGGATTTTCAATGATGCGTCCGGTCTCAATATTATTTTTATAAATGATGAATGTAGGTACACGTTTGATATCGAGGCTAACATATTCGCCAACCGGCGATCGTTTGGCATCATCTACCCCAATGAAAGTAATTTTCTCAACCGGAAACTGCCAGATATCCAAAACTCTCATGAAACGGGGAACCTCCCTCCTGCTGTCGGGACACCATGTTCCCATAACAATTTTAATTGAAACACCATCTTTATTGATTCCCAGAAGTTTATTAATAGCATCCGTAACCGGCATGTATTCATCAAAACCTTTTATATACCACGATGCATAAGGATCGCGGGTTAACTGGCTTACATTAAAATAGCCGAGTATCCAGGTTGTCTGATCGGAGAAATTTGTTGCAGGAGGGACAACATCTTTGACGTTAACATCTTTTGTTATTACTGCCGGTTTGTTCTCCACCATAGGTTTTGTGGTTTTGCAGTTACTGAAGCAAACCACAGGTAGAATCAACAGGAAAAAAATATTTTTCATTTATCGTTAATTAAGTGATGCAAATTAAGAGGATTTTTTTAAATGAATATTATTTATTGCAGAGAATATGCTTTGCAATAAAATGGGTAATTAACCATTTATCTTTTTTATCCTGTTGGTATAGTAGATTGAAATACCTATAGAAATCGCAGCAAGAAACAACAATGCAAAGACTCTGTATATTAGCCCGATTCTGGCCAGGTCAACTATAAACAGATAAAACGCTGAACAGATCATGGTACCCAGAGCCATATATCTGTACTTAATATTTTTAAGAAGAAGACTGATTATAAAATATAGAAGTGCTGCCATTGTCCAGGAAAATGTTACAAATTGCTTAGGTACAGCATGTAATAAAGCGAATAGCATAATAAAGAACCCTTCCAGCATATAAAGGTTTCTTATCATGTCTGTTTTAATTTGCAGTCGTGATCTTTTCCAGTTAATAATTCTTGCAGAAACAAGTGCAATAAACACAAAGCAGAAGTTAACTCCGTCAACATGTTTTGATGACAACAGATAAACGATAAGTATTGTTAGAAAAAGTAAACTGTTCATGACTATTATCAACCGGTTGCGAAACCAGAGCGCCATTGAAACTACAAGAAGGCTCTGAACAGACAGTAGAAAATAAACCCTAGGAAGTCCAAAGAGCCCGTAAACTGCTATACTCATCGCCATAAAACCATAAAGAGCATAGAAAGCGGATGCAAAATTCCAGTCAGATTTAGAGTGCAGTATAGTTGAATATATAAGGCAACATACAGTTATTAAAGTAAATAAAACCACATAATCAGAACTGTAAAATCTTAACACAATAAAAAGTAGAAGAATAGTAAAGAGTAATCCATTTACTATTATCACACTAATTAAAAACTCATCTGTATCTGCTTCTCTTTTCCTGAATAATGACATAATTGAGAAGCATGCACCCATTCCTAAAAGATACACGACACCATAACTTTGTTCAGATATCATTTGCATAGGATGACCCATAAGGGGGTTCCCGAATAACCAAAGCAGGAAAGAGATGTACGCAAGAAAGATAGTAATCATCAACAACGGTTCCCATTTAAACCTGTAATAAAAAAATACTGTTGTTGCACCGGTCACGATCACAATTGGAAGCATGAAATGTGTGGCATCACCGAGGGTAGCTGTAGCAAGGGCAAAAATCACCGCCAGGGCAGCATATGTCTGAGATCGATCCTGAATAGAAAAATATATTTGTAACCCGACAATTAACAACAAGAGAATCAGGGATATTGTCTTTCCGGCAATTATAGGTGAAATTGAAAAAAAATGCAATCTGACGGTAATATAATAAAGAAGGACCTGCGCATTCATTCTGAAAATAAATGCAAGGTGAACATTAGTTTTCTTTATATAATTTGCCAGAAAGAATATTGCCGCAGCTATAAGATAACCAAACATGACTGATAAAAACCGGTATCCCATATTCATCATATACTGAGTAAGGAAGATGATGCCAAAAAGCAATACTATATTGCCTAACCAGGCGAGTCCGAATCGTCCGATTTGTGACTCAAGTCCTTTTTCATCCTCCTCTAAAGTACCAGTATTCAGCGATGGTTCTAATGTCTTATACTGCTCCGGAGATCCGGAAAGTGGTTCATTGTCAGTTATATCGAGAACTGATTCCAGCCTGCTAAGCCTAAGCTCTAAAGATTGCAGACTCTTACGAATTTTTTCCAGTTCTTCATCCTGCTCTGCCATGGCAATTAATTATTACTAATCTTCCTCTTTCACCATTTTCCACGGGGGCAACAGCCACAAGAGAAATGCAAGAATCCCGATAGGCAGAACAAGCCAGAATATAGCCATCAATGTCCCATCGAGACCAATCAATCCAACTTTAAAACTTGTGAAACCGGAAAAGCTTTTT
>Ga0209748_1000715_pt1 | contig 17248 bp, 27 predicted proteins | sample BarGraIncu00421A_FD_185490 | JGI IMG/M metagenome (GOLD analysis project Ga0209748, IMG submission 185490) | Arctic peat soil microbial communities from Barrow, Alaska - Barrow Graham LP Incubations 004-21A (SPAdes) (version 2) | ecosystem: Environmental > Terrestrial > Soil > Wetlands > Peat... | reverse complement strand
CGCCAGAGTCTGGGTGTGACGTTGCTTGAGCGCGCCTGTATGCCTGTTTTACGGTTGGTGCATCTGCATTACGCTCAACGCCCAATACTACCCACCAATCGCGGTGTGGACGGTCGGGTGGTGGTGTTACTAAAGCAGATGGCAGCGCCTTAAAGCCACTAAATGCAGCATTCATTAATGCTTTACCGCCCCAGCGCTCAATACCACGCATCGCTTCGATAGTTTTAGCGATGGCGCGCATATTCTCTTCAAGACTAATCCAACTGTCGCAAGGTATACATTGCTCTTCGCCATTTGATGATTTGAAATATACAGCAACGCCGGTATCTGATACATTCTGTCGCGTATATGGTAAACCATCAGCCCGGTACTGCATATTACTACTAATAATGATATTGTCAGCGCCCATTAATTCAAGTTGTTTAAACACGCTCTGTGCTTCGCTATATATACTGCCGGGTTTGAATTTAGAGCGCTCTGGGTTCTGGTTGCGCGGTCTACCAATAGGATATTGTAATGGATATTGTTTACTATTCATACTAGGACCGCCTGTATAGGTTGCTGTGGTATATCGCCCTTATAATAACGTTTAATCATTAATTGTAGGTCTTTAGATATTAGTGGGTACCATATTTTACCAGTTTCAAATCGAATACGGCGTTCCATAAATTTACCAGATCGGCGAGTTTCAAACATTGATAAATTATCGCTTTGTAATTCTGACAGTCGGGCGCTGGCTTCGTATCCAACAAAGAATTCGCCACCTTGCATAAAGTCTGCAGGTAACCACCATTGTTTATCGTGGTTAGTACACATCATGGCTACTATTTTTTGATGTTGGGTTAGGTCTTTTGTTGGTTGTGCTGCTGGCGGTAAGACTTGCGGCATATATTTACTCCATTTCTGGGCTGTTGCCCTTATATACTCTACTTAACCAAAGTGCCTGCTTCGTTGGACGGTCGATGCGCTTTATTAGCCCGGCTTTTGCTGCTCGTTTAAATACTCCACCTAGTGGCGAGTAATCCTCTAAACCAAAGCCGGCGCTTTCTAGGAATATGATCACCATGTCGCTGACAATATATTTGTTGTCGCGTGCTAGGGCTGCGAGCAGTTTATCTGCGCCGGTGCGCCATGCTTTGCTTTTACCATACATCTGGCTGTCTAGTAATATATCGCCAACTGATGTTTCAGCTAAAAATATAAGATAGCAGTCTGAGCATTCCGAGACTGGCATTTTATGTTTACAGTGTATTTGTCTGGTTGTCATATTATTGTTTCTCCAATACTTTGTTGCGCTCTTCTATTGTTGCAAAGCAACGGACCCATCGGTCGCAGGTTGAAACAGTCCAGTCTTTACCGTTTTCATCAATCAATCCACCCATGTTATTCCATCGGTGGTAGTAGCGACCCTTTACAATACAAAATATTTCTTTGCCGGTCTGCTTTGTTAATTCCCAATCTTGTATAAAAAACTCACACGTTGCACCATATGGTGGCATTTGAAAACCGTTAGGGTTAGGACCATGGTGGCTAAACTCTGATAAACCTTGTTCTGATGGGCTTTTAATCCAGTCGACTGCACCATTATGATAATTCCAAAACTTACGGATCATTTCTTGTGTTTCGGATGGCATCCAATTTTCAAATTTATATGCTTCTAATTTATCTTCAACAGCCATTGTCTTTTTCCATTTCATCAAGCATTGAGTGGTTTGTTAAAGTATCGAGCTGTTGTTCCATATCGATTTCCCAGTCTCTAAAGAATAACCTTAGAGTGTCATATGGGTAGTAGCCAGGACCCTTGAATACGCGCTTCCAGCCTTTGCGCTGAATATTTAGTCCTAGACCGTTATTGAACTTTGCAGGTGTGATAAATAATCGGTATAATTTGCCGGTTCGATAGCCAGATATTCCATCAATACCTTTGTATCGATAATAACCACCGGCGTTAAATATTTGGTCGCGCATATTATTTACCCTCGACTTGTTTGATTTTAGCGGCTTGCTCTTTTACTGGTTCTGATATTCCTGGCTCGTTTGGCGCTTCGAAGTCTACTTTAATAGAACTGAGTGCAGTATCTAGCGCATCCTCTATCTCTTCGTCTGATGGTTTTTCAGTTAATAGTGATACGGTTGGCTCGTCTTTGATGCCAATAACTCGAGCCGCTTCTTTATTAGCCTGGCGATAAATACCAGATACTTTGAGCATCTTTTCGTAGTCTGGCTTGCTAAGTCCGACTAGGTAATCGAGTACTGTATTATAGTTGACCGGGTCTTCTTGATCCATCAACACAGGTGGTAACTCCACTGTTTCTTTACGTTTTTTAAATAGGTTCATAAATCACTCCATTTCTTTGTTTATGTAGTTACTAGTATACATAACCCCATACCGTTTGTAAACAACATTATATATATTTACCAAACTACTAGGCCATTAGCGTCTAGGGTGCCAACACCACCCGGGTGTCGCAATAAATGCTTCATGGCCTTAGCTTCGCTGGTAGTTCTATATCCACAGGGGCAGACAATAATCGGTTTATTCGTCAGTATTGATTTTATTGTTTTTAGTAAGCGCAGCATTTTTAGACCCTCCATTCATGCTGTTTATTTTTTTATCTAATCTAACAGTACACCGTTTATGCTTCGGTATCAATAAGAACGTTTTTTCATTTCGGCGGAACAGGTTAAACGGCATATATCCCACCGGTCTACGTCCATGATCATACCCAGTTTGTTTTGTTTTTCAGCTTCATCAATTTCTTTGACGTATAAAGATAATTCTTTGGTGGATATTTTTTTAACATTACGTTCTATTTGATTAGCAACACTATCGACAACATAACTCATACGCCCCAGCGCATATCTAAAAGCACAAAATAATACAACCTCTTCGTCATATGTCATTCTGATACCTCTGAACAATCTTTGTGTTCGAACATCATTTGACCAAAGCGAGCGCATATAGCCACTTCTTTCCATTCATAATCACCTATTGGCTTATCACACATCATACATAGTTTTGTTTTTATTTTTTCGCGAGTTTTTATAAGTTCGCCGGTAACGTTTAATTTGTCGCCGGTAGTTTCAAAGGCCCAGCCGCGTTGATACGTCCAGTTCATCATTTTGCATATTTTCATGTCTATTTGACGGTCGCTCATTACTGGTTAGCCTTAAACCATTGCGGTATGCATCCGGATGGTACTTTGTCTATATATTTCTCTGGGATAATTTCGTATTGTTTGCAATTTTCATACGCTGATTTATCATAACTCTCGTTTTGCGCACGACTAATAAAAGCCATTGAAATAGTAATTATTAAGACTACAATACATAACCAAACAATTAATGGATCTACTATTGGTTTACGTTTTGGTTTCATTTAGCACCTCCAAGTACGTTCTCGGTGTAGTATTTGCCGGGCGCTTTGCAATTTTTGAGTGCGGTGGCCATGTATTTCTGTGATATTCCTTTGCGCTCGGCATATTCGAGTAGTTCAACAAATCCCGCCTGGCCGTTTATGTTGATAAATTCCTGGGCTTTTCGGACCCAGTACTTCTGATATTTACCAAATCCGAACTTTACGAGTTTATCGTGTAGATATAGTGCAGCATCGCCGGTGATTTTTTTAACCGCTTCAACAAATTTATAAGTTCCATCCCGGACCATTTTGCAAAGTTTAGCGAAATAGTGATGTGAGTTTGTTTTTTCTTTAGCGGTGGCTATCATCCGCGCCCATTCCTCGGGTTTTCCCATCTTTTCTAATTTAATTTGAATACTACGGTAAAATGGCAAAAAGCGCTGGTCGTCTATCAGTTCCGCCGCACCCCCTATACGTTCAAGCATTGTTTGTTTCCGCTGTTCGTTAACGTTGTAAGACACTTTGACCCTCCATTTCTTGTTTGATACTAATATACCCTCTGCCGTTTTTATTAGCAACTCCGCTTTTGCTTATAGGTGGATAAATGGTTATTTTCTGTGGATTGGTTGTGTATAAATGTAATTTAATACCGGTATATCTATATAGTATATAAAATTGTACTTAAGTACATATCTATATAGTATGTAGAAGCAATAAAAAAAGCGCCGTTTCGGGCGCTTCCTTATCTAGTGGTTAGTAAATAAATTATCTATTTTATTAATTATGGTCGGTAATTTACTATTAATTTTATACGCTAGGTTTAATTTGTAATCGTATTTGCCGTTGTTATATATTTTAAAGTTTTCCATTTCGTTAACCTTTCGTTGGTTATATATACATATTAGCATATATGCTCTATTTTGTCAATACGTTTATGCTTATGATAAGATTAGGCCAGTACTTTATATTTTGCACTTTTACAAAAAGGAGGCGGCTATGGATCAAATCAGCAAAGTAATACTCGTTTATTTTTGCCATCAGCTAGATTGCAAACAAGGTCGCCTGTCCTGTTTATTAAAAACTGGAGAGATGATAGACCTAGTCTACTGCACCGACAAACGGTGCCAACAGGAGTGTAAGACACAATCTTATTTAAGTTGTGTCTGTTACTCACATTGTTCGGAGGGCAAAAATGTCAAACTATCGAGTATGTCCAACAGGTTGCTCAGTGATGTTTTATGACGGCCAGGCTTATGTCTGTTCGTTCTGCGGTTGTAAACTCTTTATAAAGGAGGTTCGCTATGCGGATCACAATCAGAATGTGGTTTCAACACCACTTCAATGCGTTGCACGTCCAATGTCGCCTTTGCAAAGTAATGCCAAAGTTGTGGGCCAAACATGTATCCAGGAGGTATGAGAAACTTATACACCCGATATTGTACCCACGATTAACCAAGTAATGTACTAGCGAATGAGCAGGCGCTTAATCCTGCTCTTTTTTCTTTTAATTTAATAAAGCAAAAGAGCGCCGAAGCGCTCTAGAGCCGAAATGGAGTTTCTTGCGGGTTCAGGTAGTCTTACTTACCTGATCGCTAATTAATATTCTAGCACATCAACCCCTATTTATCCCAATAAAAACCATTACCAAAGTGACCATATTCTGCAGTTGATTTATAAATAGGTTGTCGCAGATTAAGAACTTCGATTATACCATTAGGCGATAAATCGTATCCGCCAATGGCCTCCTCTTTGCCATCGATAATAACAGTCGCCTCGACCGGTTTATCATAACCGATAGCGTACGCCAGTCGGACGTATACTTCTTTAGCGTGTCGACCCTTTAGATAATCAACTGCTATCCGGCGCGCCATGTATGCTGCACTGCGATCAACTTTGCTTGGGTCTTTGCCGCTGAAGCACCCACCACCAATTGGAATACTAGGACCGTAATTATCAACCGCCAGTTTACGCCCTGTGAGGCCTGTGTCGGCCTCAAACCCACCAATTGACCAATCACCGGCTGGATTGGCGTGGATGACTGTGTTGTCGGTCACAGGCTTGTCAGCGCCCCATTCTCGAACTAGGTTGTATAACAAAGATGCCGGTATATTCTGCCAACTAACAACAATCGTAGTAATATAGCCATCTTTATCGATTGTAATTTGAGTTTTGCCGTCATATGGATGCACGACATAAATATATTTATTAAGACTGCGCGATAGGACCAACTCTTTAGGTAACATCTCGGGTGTTTCGTCAGTTGCATATCCGATCATAATACCCTGGTCACCTGCTCCGCCGGTGTCGACACCATTTGCGATGCATGGCGATTGTTTAACCACGTTGACTTGAATTCCATATTTATCACCAACGATGGATTTAGCAACCTCGCGAATATCTACGTTCGCGGTGGTTGTTAACTCGCCGGTTATTGTAATAATTCCATGACCGCCCATTGTTTCGATTGCAACCCGGCTCTTTGGGTCTTGCTCTAAACAGGCATCCAGGACCGCATCGCTAATACGATCGCAAATTTTATCCGGGTGCATTGGTGATACTGACTCTGCTGTTTTCATAAAAACTCCTATTCTTTTATTTACTTTATACCATTATACGCTGAGTGCTACCAGATGAACCACCAGCCTTAGTGAAGCGGATAGCGCCGTAATAGGCAAATGCGGCCGCTTCGGTCGGGTCGCTTTGAATATCGGCGTTCATGCTAGCATAACCGAACATACCATCTCGTCCAATGTCACGTTTCTTTACGGTTCGGATTGATACGTTAAGCGCCGGCTGATCATAATGAGTTAATAACTTTTGCTCGATACCTTCCATAAATGCAGCATATGCGGCACCGGCCTCTTTTACATTTGGTGTTAATATTCGCTTGCTCATTTTTCGTTCGGACCGGACCAACTCTTCGACCAATAATTGAGTACCGGCAGCACCATCGATAATAATCTTGTTACATTTACGCCAGCGATTATCGCCGAGCAACCACGCTACTAGCCAGTGAGTGCCTGCAGACATAGGTTTGCGTTCTATAATTTCAACGTGGACCATACCGCTTGGCATTACAACTCCAACCGCTAACGATACAGCGCTGCGGTCTGGTGCGAATTTAATCGCATAAACAAGGCTCGGATGTTCTGGCAATACTACCTTTTTAACTGCCAGAGGGCTCCATTGGTCATCTGAAATAGCTCGCATACTTTCAACGCCGGCAATCCATCCAAGGCGCATTTTATTAAAACTATCGAGTGCCATTTGGTCGGCCTCTTTTTTAACTGCCGATACCATTAAGAAATAACCGAGGCTAGGGTTTGCCATATACCAAGCATCCTCATCGTCTGCAGCGGTAATAGTATCAACGGACCACTCTTGCCAACATATATTCGGAGCCTTGCCGTCCAGTACGTTACGGCGCATACGAATAAATACAGTACCTGAACCACCACCACTAGGCGGAGTACCAACGCGAATAGTCTGGTGGTTTTGATTTTTACCGGCTGAAATAGTAGGCAATAGAGCCTCCTGTTGCGCATCAGACTCTTCTTGATCCTCATCGAGCAGTAGAACGTCATTAGTAGCGCCCAAACCATTTGTACGAGTACGCGTTCGAAATACACAACGCCCTCGGTTGCGTAATTCAACATAGTCGAGTGTTTTTGGCTCTTTATCGAACTCCTCGGTTAGCATGTCGCGTATTTCTTCCTCTGCATCATAAAAGAAGCGCTGGACACGTTGTTTAATAACTGCCACCGTTGTATCGCTGTGTGCCGTATAAATTAGAGCTTCGCCTAGGAATATCATGCCACCAACAATACGCGCAATTAATAATTCTGACTTTCCGTTTTGGCGTGGGACCAATAAACCACAGTCGGTATTTACCCATTTCCATATGCCATCCTCGTCTTGTTCTACGGCCATCCAACGATATAGTTCGGATTTCTGCCAAGGTAATAATTTCAAACCGTAATGCTCAAGTAACTGTATAGTTTTATCGGCTAACCAAATATCTCCATCTTTGTATATATCGATGCGTGGTTTTTGATTTCCGTAGCGTTTCATTTTTGAATTTGCCATATTAACCCTCTATATCTTCTATTGTTACTCTTGATCTAAAGCTAGTGTTGCGAGCGCCTTTGTCTTTAGCTCGAGGTTTAATATATTCCATACCTTGTAATAATTGACCGAGTTTAGTTTCTTTCTTTGGACCAATCCTTTTTTCGTAGTCAGCAATCTGTGTCATAATTTCAGTCATTTCTCGCGCCAGAGCCGCCGTATCGCGCGCACCTGCGCCTTTTTCTAGCTTCTCGGCTATTTGGTTGCGTGTAGCCTTTAGCACGCCCAGGCGGTCATTATTCAGCGCCATAGCTACAATATTATGCTCTGCGTTGCCTTTGCTTGGGTTAGTAAGACCCGATTGGTGTATTTTATCAATGCGATGTGGGTTCGCTATAATGTCGCGCCATCGAAGTAGTGCTGAATATGCTTCGGTTGGTAATATATCCATACCAGTAGTCGATAATATTTGTAATGATCTAGCCGGCATACTTTTAAAATAATTAAGCCACGCATCATAATCTATTTGTGGCGTAATTCGGATGCGGAGTTTCTTTTCATTCCATAATGTAATTAATGCTTTAAACTCTCCAGGAGTTCGTTTCATAAAATATGCTTCCAACATTTCATCAGTGATTTTTGGTTGGACCACCCGCTTTTTTTTGACTACTTTTTTAACCACACCAGTTTTGGTGTGACGGACGGGTTTACTAACCACTTTCTGTTTTTTTTGGTTTTTTGCCGCCATAACTAACGGCGCTTTCTAGCGTGAAAACCCATCGCCGGTTTCGGATCAATATATACGCCATCACCAACACGCCGAGCGTAGGCATCCTGCACTTCCACAGTTGGTATGCGACTTCCATTGTCACTATATGGTGGCTGAATTAACCAGGTAATAGAACCATCTAAATATTCTATACGACCAATAATAATGCTCTGCACTTTTGCAGTCACATCCTCTATTTTATCACCAAGTTTTATTCCTTGGACCGCCATTTACAGCACTCCGTTCCAGTACAAATTCTCGTAATTATATGTTGGTTCTTTACTGTAGGCGCTAGCTAATAGACTTCTGGTTTGTACTGCTTTAACTAGTTTTAACCGCGTATCGCTTACTTTGTAACTGCTAATGTATACCGGTACAGTTTGCGCCATGCACCAGTCGTAAAATTCTTTATGGTTAAAAGCACCCTCGCGATATTCTGCAGTGCCTTCATATGGTGGATCACAATATATAATTGGGCTTACTCCTATAATAGGCACTTCGTCATAACTTTTGCCTTTACTAATGCCGAGCGTACTAATACCTGGCATATTTTCTATCTGCTGCAATCTTTCCAGCCTGCTCATGTGCTGTAGTGGACCGAGTTCGGGTAATTGGCGGTTCATAACAATACGGCGCTGATACGGCGTGCTGTAGCGTTTAGGATTAAAAAATATCTTAGTATTAATTACTTTGCCATGCTCTTTTAACATAAACTCATTATTAAATTGTTCGAGATAAGCTATATCTCCCTCGCCGGTCAGTACTAATTCGGTCAACTTACGCTTGAATTCCTCGATCGGTTTGCCATACAAATACGACTTCTGGTTATTTCCGAATGTCCATGCTGACTGTAATAACCCAGCCCACGCATCATCGCCAGTATATTCATGCTCGAACTGCTCCCTAGTAACCCACGCCATATTAATAGGATCTCCATTGCGGAGCGCTTCCATTAATTCGCTGATAGCCATTGAACGCTCGTTGTAGGTTACATCTAGATGCGGATATTTTAATACCGCATATAGAGATACGCTCCCCCCCCCACCAAACAGATCATAAAAAGAGTCAGCACTCGGGTGTCGTTTTAATATAAAAGGTATTAATTTATCAACTAATTTTTGCTTGGACCCCATATAGGGTATGCCATAATTTCTTGCCATGATGAAACTCCATTTCTAATCCTCAAATTCAAGACCACAGCCCGGGCAGGTGTGTACTTTGCTCGTGCTATCTTTTCCAGCAGGGTCGTCTCCCTCTTCTTTAATATCTCCGAAATTAAAGTTCGGCACGCCCCAGTTTTCTAGCTCTTCAATATCCCACTGGTTCGCAATAATATCCGTATCCCACTCGCCGGATGCGTTATTATCTTTAATAATAAATTCACGTTTTTGTTTTTCTGTGAACCCTATTACTTGTTTTACAGTAACGTCCGAATAGCCCAGGTCTTTAAGCGCATAGATACGCTGGTGACCGCCCAGGATTGTCAGGTTCTCGTCCACAACAATTTCGCGGAGTTGTTTCATCTCCGGGAATTCTTTAAGTGATTTTTTCAATTGGTCGTAGGCCTTGCGGCTTATTTTTCGCGGATTAGCATCGTTAGCAATTAACTTGTCGATCTGCTCCACATAAATATTTACAGTGACCTCTGATTTACCATTTGCCATTATCGCCTTCTCCTTTTTCTCCGGGTAGTTCCCGTATGCGTTATGGTTTATGTAGTAATTGTAACACAACATAACTGTTATAATTAGTCTAGACAAGAATGGAGGCATAAAAATAACATGGACCGATTTCCCAAAAAACCATGTAAACACTGTGGATTGATGGGGCATTTCCCTTATCAATGCCGTACTAACCCACGCAAAGCGCTGAAGCGCGTACCAATAAATAAAATAGGTAAGACCACCAAGCAGTGGTTTATAACGCGCGCCACCTGGATAAAACGCAACCCACCTCCAATTGATAGTCAATTCTGGGAGTGCTATTTACATATACACCCATGGTGTCCCGGGCGAGTTGATATTCATACGATGACTCTGGACCACGTTGTTAGCCGCAGTCATGCGCCTGGATTACGTTTTAATATGACGAACCTGCGCCCGGCGTGCCGATATTGTAATAATCAAAAAGGCAGTCGAAGCCTTGAACAATGCAAGCCACAGGTATATAGTGTGAACACTCAGTAAAAAACAAACACTGACCAAAATAAAAAGAGCAACTTTGCGAGGGTTGCTCTTTTTGGTTGCATCCTATTTTTGCAGGAATGATGGAGCTATACCGTTGCTGGTAATGTTCTTATTCTTGTGAATATATGTATCGATTGCTTTTGCTATGAAACCAATTACGGCCACTATGACAAATGCTAAATTAATACTTAAACCGCCAACTACTATCGAGGCGTTTGTTACTGCGCCGCTAGTTGCTAAGGCTGTGAGCGCTGTTACTATTAGGCCCAGGATTGCAAACCATAATCCGCGAGCGATTGATTTTATAGTTTCGATGATTGCTGTACGTTGTGCATTGTCCATAATATTCTCCCTATTTTATATTAAGCAGTTTTTTAAATGCTGCTGATATTAATTCACCAAATGTTAGTTTATCAAATCCCATAGGCACTTCTTTAGTAACAGTGACTATTTTTTCAACAGGGACTTCTTTGATGACTTCTTTAATCACCTCTTTAGGTGGTTGATTTTTAAGCGCGGTATTTTCAGTGGTTAGGCCGGTAATCTGATTATTTAATGCGGTAATTTTATTAGTTGAATTAACTATATAATCATGATAATTAAGACCATTTTTATTGGCATAATCGAGCATAAACTCTGTGGCTTCAATATAAGGCATACCAATATAACCAGTTTTTGCTAGTGTTTCATCGTCCCAATCAATACCGTAAATACCTAATGCGTGATAATATGCTTGCGTTTTGTCCATAAGAACAACCTCCTCTTTTTTAATTGGTATAAACCACCCTGCGACATATTCATATCCTCTAGTAATGCGATATGTCACACCGTCAGCAATTCCATCCTGGTTAGGGTCGTTCGCACCGTCCTCTTCTAAAGTAGTCATAGTTCGGCTATCGGATGCAATAACAACACCAGTATGATTATAGGACCAGAACACAATAGCACCGACTGGTGGGTATTGGCCTGGGTCGTTTGGGTTGTTAACTATTTTAGTAAAATACTGCGACAATGGATCTAAAAAGTTATTAAATACACCAATTGCAGTGCCGTTACCAGTAGGAAACGATGGGCATCCGCATACAACTTTTGCATAATATCCAGAGTAATCCCAACATTGCGATCCATAGGCACCGTCAATATCTATATATTGACCTTCTGTGTCTTTTATGAATTGTTCTAGCGAGATTAGCATAATATTAGTATAACACTCGCAATGTTTTATTAACAAACTACCATGCGTTTGATAGAGGCACCGAGTTAGAAACCTCTAGTCCATCATAATCACTTGACATTTTTGCGCCCTTTTGTCGATTACAACGGCTATGGGTGAGCTGCAGATTATCTATATCGTAAATAGCCCCACCGCGCGAACGTGGGACGATATGATCCACCTCGACCGCTAGGGGAGAGAAAGCCGGGGCTTCTAGATCGATAGGGCCATGACAAATGGCGCACACCGGGTCTTTGCTGGCGATAGCGCGTTTACGAGCATTGGCCCACTCGGTTTTATTCCATGTTCTTTTTCTTTGATTGAATTCCATAGTTATATTTTACACTAGGTAAACGAAAGAGTGCCTTTGCCGGTTGAAAATACCCACACATTCAAACTAAACGTGGCCGCCATACCAATAGTTACCACGCGCCATTTTTGCTGCGTAAAGTCGGTTACCGGCACTCGCTCAACATACACGCTCGACTGGTTAGCTAGCCAGTCTAATTTATAAGCTCCTGCAGTGGATTTTCCACTAGTATCATCTGGCGTAAACGTGACGTACATTTCAAACAGCACATTATTTGCTACATATACGTTATAGCCCCATGCTGGACCACCGGTGTCGTTTGTTACCATGAATGTTTTAACCGAGTCGGACCCGATAATTTGTGCCTGCTTAATTTCGGAATATCTCCGTTCGAGTTCAGCCACTAGGTTAACTATTGTTGGGTTTAAATCTAATCTACTCATGGGAATACTGACTCCACTACGATATCTATGTCATCATTAGCTATTATTTGATTTTTAGCATAGAACGAACCGGCATAACCACCGGGACCAAAAGCCTCGGATGATACAGTAACTGACCATTTTTTCATATTACTTTGAGTTGTTGGGAGTGGTACTGCATAAATATATAAATTAAATGCTTTCGTTCCGGCCAACCTATCGGCGATATATGATGACCGAGTATAAGCAGGTGACATAGTTGCGCTTTGGCTAATTAATACGGCTATATCCGCGACCAAGTTTTCTTGATTTTTGGCAGTTGCGGTTACCGTAAATATAACCACCGATGGAGTTGTATGCGATAATTCATGTCCATAATCATAAACACCCGGCAATGCATATGTATTGAACACGACCTGGTTAGAACCGATGGGTTGAGTATTCTTAAACTCATTACTACTTACTAGTAATTTAGATATGTCGTTGATTATGCTAGTTTCTGGACGCATTAGTATACCACCACTTGATTATCGAATGAGCCTTTATCTGTCGATTTCATGCGCATCTTCATTTGCAGATTGATAGGCACAGTACCACTATATGCTAAATACGTTTCCCACGCCTGGACTTTAGGCACACTCCAATCGGTAAGTTCACGCAAATAAACAAAGTACACTCCAACGTTCCAGGTTGTACCATCTCCAACGCCAGAATAACTACCATCGATTGGGTTTAATGTCATCTCTAAACCGTTTGCGAATATCTGTAAAATTGGGGTTGTAATAGGGTAGTCTTGATTGACTGAATTATATGTATTACGAACTAAAACTTGCTTTACAAATGACATCGAACCAGTAGGGGCTAATGTGAGAATGTTTGAAAAAGTCTCGCCGGTATAATTTTCAATACGCATAATATCGAATGCATCAGTATCCGGGACTGTATATGCTAATACTCCGGACCGCCCAGATGTATATCCGCGGCCGCTTTTCAATTCATTATCAAGACGAATTAGTGCTTCAACTCTTTGCACAATGTCTGTGGAGTTCGTACCATTTAATCGACTAATTCCCATCGCTAGTATCCTGCAAGGATATTATTTCGTTAATGTCGATGTCATCAAACGTTAGATCTACGCTTTCGCTGCCGTTCTGGTCTACGCGACAAGTAATGCTTTCAATTCGGTAATAACCATTGATGTGCGCTAGAGATTTACTGCCACTCATTTGAATTGATAATGTATCGCCAACTCCAATACTCGATAGGTCTAGTACGCCGTCCTGGACCGTAATAGTCGGTAGTTCGACTGGCATAGCACCGTAATGAACGATTGCATCAATATTTTGCTGCAAAGTGTCGACATCAGACACTGAGTTATATGTGGCAATTTGCTCGCGGCGATATAGATAATTCTCGCTATCGGTGTCCTCGCTTGGGGTTTGTACGGCATCCTCGCCATTACCTGATCCGATGCCGTAAATATAATTACTGACGGCTTCAACACTGCGACTAAAACTATATGCTGATATATTACCAGGGTATATTAATCTGGTGTCTGGTCGATATGCACCTTGAGCAATATATGTGTTCAATAATTTATCGGCTGTAAATTCAAAGTCGACACCGGCAATAATCTGGCTCATCTGCTGAAAGAACGACTTAACTTCTTTTTGGACTTGGTGCCGGTCACGGTTAATACTTTGACCAATATGCACACCGCGCCTAATACCATAATCGCCACCATATACACCGTTACAGGCATTGATTACGCCCCAGAGTATATCCTCTTGCGGTGTAGCAGTATAATCGATTGTCGCATAGCGCCTTTTATAATAGTTCAAATAGCCGGCGCAACTTACAGTCATTGTTACGCCTTGTTCGTTGCCGCTATATTCAAACTTTATAACGTTGGTACCTAGTAACCACACACCATTGCGTTTAATACGGATATCATTACGACCTGTTTCCATAAAACTATACGGATCATCGCCAAAACCTATATTTGCTATATATTCCTCGTACCTCATTAAATCAACATCAAACTTTACGCTCTCGGCATCGTTGCGAGTCTTTGACCATGTGAAGTTATCACATAAAGCAAATATATTACCCATTGGGTTTCCGTCTTTGCTGTAAACTATAACTTCATATTTTGTCATATTAAATACCGATATATCCTGAGTTAAATTTAACCTCAGCGTATCCGGCATCGCCATTATTGGTGCTTGTTATATACATGGAATTATCGCCGGCGTTTATATCGATAAAATCAAATCCATCAGCCAGTAAATAATAAACATCTAGCCCATTCATGGTTATTGTTTCAAGAGCAGTATTGATAATTATTACGTCTGTGCCGCTTAAATCAGCCAATATTTGCATCTGTTGGTTTGTGGTTTGGTTAACAATAGTCGGATGATGCAATGGGCCGTATAGGGTAATTATTGGAGCCACAGAACTTGTGCCTGTGTTTGATACTGGTGTTGTTGGGTCACCACCGGAAATAATTAACGGAAACTCAAACGTGAATTCAAATCCACCGGTTACCGTACGAACTGGGAGAGTTGCAACCAATCCGCCACCGGAACTTGAAAAGTCATATAGCAGTGGGTCGTCCGCTTTCATATCAATTTTATAGTATGAAGCTGTTAATAAATTCGATAGTGGAGTCGTGAACCCTAGCACCCTAACTTTAGTTGTATAGGTTGCGCCAGACTCGGCCACATATTTTAACGTCAATTGCTTTTCAGCGAGCAGGGTAGAGAGGTCGCGGCGTTTACCTTCGACAGTAGCAACTGCAGTATTGGCGATTACACCATTGACGGATATAAAGCGCGCATCGAATAGTTGGGCCGAAGTCCACCCACCATCTTTGCCGACATTAGTACCTTGCGAGGTGCGTATTTCTGGCAGTCCAGTTAGGCCGGTAATATCCGGATTAAGATACATTGAATTTACAGGATCCTGTAGGTTGATCTGTGTCGTTGCGCCGATTAGCCATAATTGAGTATTTTGCATATTTTTATTTCCCCATTCTTATATTATGCCATTGCAACTGCATAACCTAGATCACTCGCTATTTTTTTAGTATCCATATTTTCTTTAACGTTAAATGTATTATGTTGGACCACTTTAGGGCCACCACCAACACTACCACCCTGCGACCCACCAGCTGGAGATATACTGCTATTAAAACTAGATAATAGCGATGAACTATTGCCGACCGTTATTGGGGCCAAAGCCGCATCGGTAATAGTACTTACTGCAGCAGTTACGCCACTAGCGTTTTGAATAACTCCGTTGATAAGACCTTGAGTGATATTATTACCATAACCAGCGAATACAGTTGATGGGGAGTGTATACCAAGAGCTCTTTTGAATGGTTCTTTTATCCAATCAGGGACCATATTTATAAAGAAGTTACCTATTCCGCTGAGTAACGAACCGGCCCCACTCAATAAACCGTTTATGATATTTTTACCGGTATCAACTAGCCAACCACCTGCTCCAGCAAATATACCCATAATCTTTCCGCCGACTCCGCCTAGAAAACCGGTGACTGAATTAAATGCACCGACAATTCCGTTCCATATGCCACCGATAATTCCGCCGACAATTCCGCCCAGCCATTGAAATACACTAACTATTGCATTAATTGGTGGACCAAATATAGCACCCATAAAACCAGCAACCGCACCAAATACGCCGGTAATAACTCCGAATATCCAATTAACTGCTGTGCTAATCGCGCCAGTTATCTCACCCCAGTATGCAGTCACAAAGTCAATTAGTAAGCCTAGCGGACCAAGTACTATTGCAATTATTATGCGCCAGTTCTGACCAAACCACCCTAGAAAGCCTGCAATCGCTCCCTGGATACTATTCCAAATACTGGCAAAGAAACTGCCGACTGCTGCAAAACCTGCAGTTAAACCATTCCAAACGCCTGTTAGAAAACTCATGAATGATGACCATACGGCTTGACCGGTCTTTGTTTGCGTAAAGAAGTACACTAGACCTGCCACGAGCCCCGCTATTGCCAGTATGATGATACTAATGGGGTTTGCAGCCATTACGGCATTAAATATTCCCTGTGCTATCGTAATAATTTTAGTTATAACGTTCCATGCGGTCATTGCTGTTACTATGGCAGCAATACCAACTGCAATCGGTGCGAATATATCTTTATTCTGGACCACAAAACTAATGGCACCAGCAAGACTGTTTACGGCATTAGTTAAACCATCAGCGATGCCTTTCATAATTGCCTGGAAGTTTGATCCGCTTAAATAATTAGTTAATCCGAATACAACGTCAGAAAACTTGGCAAATATACCATTACTGTCGACTTCGCCGGTTGCTGAATTTACACCCAGCATACCAAGTCCAACATTGGTAATAGTTTCACCAAGGTTGCTCATACGGCCATTGAATGTTTGTGCCTGTTTAATAGCACCATTGAAAGCAAAGCCACCCTGGGCGGTAGCCATACGCATAGCCTCCCATAATAGATCGGTGGTTACTTTACCCTGGCTCATAGCATCGCCAAGGTTTTTTATTCCAGTCTTGCTGGCTACTACCTGCTGGAGCGTTCCACGTAGCGCACCAGCGCCCGAGTTGAGTATTTGGTAGAAGTCCTGGGTTTGTAGTGTACCGCGTGCGTACGCCTGCGATAGAGGCAATACAAGTTGTGTTAAATCTGCACCAGTAGCACCAGCAATGTCGCCGGCTAACTGCAGGCTCTCTTTCATACCATCGACATTTTGACCAACCGCTAGGAATGAACGGCCGGCGCTTTGAATATCTTTATTGGTAAATGCAGTGTTAAAACTGAATTTATATAGTGTATCCATAACCTTATTTGTGCTGTCGACACTACCAGTTAGTGACTCAAAGCTAGCGCGAAGTGATTGTATATCGCTCGC
>Ga0209748_1000714_pt1 | contig 17270 bp, 19 predicted proteins | sample BarGraIncu00421A_FD_185490 | JGI IMG/M metagenome (GOLD analysis project Ga0209748, IMG submission 185490) | Arctic peat soil microbial communities from Barrow, Alaska - Barrow Graham LP Incubations 004-21A (SPAdes) (version 2) | ecosystem: Environmental > Terrestrial > Soil > Wetlands > Peat... | reverse complement strand
TACTTAATAGAGAAACCATATAGTTTATATATTCACTGTATAGAACCATATAGTTACTATATGTATATATAGGGGCTATATAGGGTGTGTTAGAACTCAGCTGTATGTCCCTCATATATTTGGAAGTACTTCTCTTTAATCTTTTGTTTCATTTCTTTGGTTAGATCTTCATCTAGAAAGTAGACGGCATTTGAATACTTGAATCCAGTTTTGAAGCTAGGGAACTGAACCCATAGGTCGTCATGTTCACTGTCGCTAATCCTAATGCCATTGATTTCTAAGACACCCGGAATTGTTATTTGTGCCAGTGCTTTTAACGACCCAGATTCTCGTAACGATATTTCGACGATTGAATCAAGGAGTGCTGCTCTAACAACTTCTCCTTGCTCGGTTAGATACGAATTACTCATTCTTTTCCTTTCTCATATTTTGCCGTTTTTGTGCTTAACAATTTTGAGGTTGGTACTATGGGTCATGCTTTTGAGATTTTGTGCTTAAAAACGGCGTGTTTTCCCTCGTAAAGTTTAGTGTTAGAGTGCCGATTCAACTATCACCTTGCATTTTTGATATGTTTTGGGCTGTTTCTTGAATAGGACGTTTTTTAACAACATTAGACACTCCCGACTAACGACTCTATTCCACGTACTGCTAGAGAACTCTTTAACCCCTATCTGAGTGATCAAACTCTTTATCGGCTTGATATCTAGTTTGTGTCTATTCTTATCTACGGCATCGTAGATATATGCTGCTATAAGGTTTTCCGTTATATCTGCATCAGTGTCTGGTGATAAACCTGACTTTTTGATTTCATTAAAGGCAGTTAGTATACTTGATGACTCAAGTGATACTGCGACCCAGTAGTCCCAAAAATCAGCTTTACCCTGTTCGTACATATTTAATTGCCATACCTTATTCATCTTTTATTCCTTTCAATTTTATTAATTCATGTATTCTGAATAAGTCCTAAGTTCGGGGCGTTGCTTCTAGGTATAATTTCTCTACTTAAATTGTTGTTCATCATTGTTGCCATTAGTAAAAGCCTCTTGCAAACGTCGGTAAGCAAAAGGCTTTTAAATCCGACGTTTATATTTGTTTGTTCTCTACTAATTACATATGCCAAAAAAATACCTAATATGGTAAAATGTTTACTGTGAGTAGCGAATATATGGACAATCAGCACAAAAAGTACCCCGATGATAATCTCAAGGGGTTATATGGCAGGAATGTTTATAAAATCAGAAAGAGTAAACCTTCCAAGATGAATAGGCAACGACTAGCTTATCTGGCGGAAATAACCGACAAGTATCTTGGCTTTATAGAAAGAGGCGAAAGGTGTCCTTCAATGAAGGTTATGATCCAAATAGCAAACGCCCTAAATGAACCCATTGAGTCATTCTTCCGTTAGATCAAAACTCATTCTTTTTGGCTTCAAATTGACGAAAGGTATATAATTAAAATATGTCTACAAAAAAGGTAAAACCTGATAAAGTACTGCGTTTTATAGAATACGTAAAAATACGTAAATATATGCTTGGGACAATCATCCTTGTAATAGGACTACTGGCTTTCGGTGGTGTTCTCGCATATAGGCAGGTACAACAATATATTAATAAGATTAGTACTCTTGAGACTGAGAAAAAAAATGCTGAAGAAAAGGCAAAAACACAAACACAGACACAGACACCCTCGAAGTTCACTACACCCACTCCAACAACTCAACCTAAAACGACCACTCCGAACAGCAATACTACAAAGACGGTCATTACGGCCTTGGCTGATATTACTTCTTTCTCCTCAAATCGGAGTTCACTATATAATACCGGCGGGACCTATACGGTAAGTTGGACTAGCGTAAATGGTACTAGAGCAGACTTACATTGTACGGGCGACCCATATGAAAGCGACTCAACTATCGTGGTTCCAGCGAACGGTTCGTGGTCATTTACAAGAGGTAAAATCTATGGCGATAAAATTGGTTGTTTGCTACACGTATATAATAAAGACAACAAGGCGGATTCAGAGTTAATTACAATAAACGTTATAAGTCCTCCCGCGACACAGCTTGGAACATGTTCTTATACTGCTGGGGCTGATGGGCTTGGTAGTGCTTGCAAAATATACTCAGAATGTATGGCCTTACCGGGAGGAACTTGGATTGGTACGCCTTGTGGTAACTAGCGAACAGACCTCTACTCCAGCCCTCTAATATTTTTTAGAGAATTTCTATATGAGTCGCTTAGCTTTATGAAACCTATAGTTTCTCCTTTTCGCTTTTTGGGTCGGAAGCCAATCTCATTAAAAGTAACTAATTTTATAGCTTCTAACATTCTAAGGGCTGCTTCAAATTCAGAATTACCGAGTAGTCCCTTTACGCTATATTTATATCTAGAGTCACAACTCCAGTTAAATAACTGTTCGAAATCTGATCCTACCGAGTCCATAATGCCATTCTTATTTGTGTAAAATATTGAGTGCGCTAATGCTATTCGACCATCTTTAGCGGCATTGCTTATATGGCTACTAGGGATTCCCTTACCCTTATAGGATAGAAAGGCGTTGAAATAATGTAAAGCAGAATAAAATATCACCACAAAGGCCCAATCAAAAAAAGCCCTATTTCTGCAATTATCTTTTAGATAATCAACAAGGCGTTCGTTATTCTTTGCCTTTTTTAAGAATGATTGACATTCCTGACTAAACATATTTTTAGCAAGAAGGAGAGAATTTTAGTTTTTTTACCAGATCAAACTTTTCGAGGTCATTATCTTTCGCAACTTTATCTACTTTTGCCTTATCTTTGTAAATGTAGATACTGCTCTTAACCGTAACACCGTCTAATTTTTTTTCTAACAAACTTGAAAGTGATTTAATATAACCAATAAGACTTGCCATTTTTGATTCTTCAACAAAAAACAATAGTTCGAGTTCGTCTTTTTGTATTTTGTAATAAGCTTTCTTAATGCCAAACTCTTGAGGTGTGAAATTTCTTATCAGTTCAATTGCTTCCATTTGTTTTTTTGACATTTGTTTGTCTCCTGGTTCTATTTTAGTAATAATAGTATATCACATTTGATTAAATCATTTCAAAATCCCTCATATTATTTATGCTTAATGACACGAGATAGGTTCTCACTTCTTCTACTATGTCCAGCCAGAAAAGAGCTTTCCATTCGTGGATGGCTCTTTTCTGTTTTTTTTGGTGAGTGATGGAGAGACCAACGAGGTTGCCAAAATGTTGAATTATCGCTGACTTATGGTGCGGTTCTCGATTTCATTCGAACTATAACTGTTGGCCGCAAAGATAGCGGTAAGAATCTTTATCCATTGAAGCTTTAGCGAAGGTGGACATCCTCCCCAGCTATGTTAGTTTGTTTCTATTGAAAAGATAATTTATTGCTTTCTCTCATAATAATCCTATAATAGATATATTAGTTCTTATAAAATAAGGAGGAAAGAATATGCTATTAACAATCGCTGCAATACTAGTAGTTCTTTGGCTACTAGGGTTTGCACTAAATATCGGCGGGGGATTAATTCACTTACTTATAGTGATTGCTCTCATCGTCTTTATATATGGTATGGTAGTTCGAAGGCGATCCTGATATTACAATACATTAGAACCTCTTCTACTATGTCCAGCCAAAATACCTATTTTAGATCCGAGAGGATCCTTTTTATATCTTTCAGTGTATTCGCTAGCATTGCCCTCTTGCGCAATTCCTGGGCCCCCGGGAAGCCTTTTAGGTACCAGCCGTAGTGTTTACGCATCTCGCGTATTGCTTGCTCCTCAGAGCCTAGATATGCGATTGAGCGTAAGGTGTGGTCGAGGATAACGCGCTTGAGCTCATTAGTTGATCCTGAAACAAGTTCAGGATGACGTATTTGTTGAAATATCCACGGATTTCCGAGCACTCCCCTGCCAATCATGACTCCGGCAAGATTCGAGTCCTTCAGGCGATCCCAGGCTTCTGCGGCCGTTGTAATATCTCCGTTCCCTATCACGGGAATACTTACTGAATCAGCAATATCGTATATGGCGTCCCAATCGGCTTTGCCTGAATAGCCCATTTTTGCAGTTCGGCCATGTATAGAAATGGCGTCTATGCCTATCTCTGCCAAACGCTTTGCAAACTCTTTCACATCATTATCTCGCCAACCTAGACGAATCTTGACCGAGAGCTGTCCCCTGAAGTTTTTGCGAACATGTTCAGCAATTTCCAGGGCTTTATCGTAATCACGAAGGAGACCTGAACCACATTCATTGCCGGTAATCTTGGGTGCCGGGCAGCCCATATTGATGTCTATACCTGCAGGGTGGATGCGGTCATTCACGATGTTGGCAGCCTTGGCGATCAGATCTCCATCGTATCCAAAAAGTTGGACAATGACCGGTTGCTCCGCAGGTAGGAATTCGGCAATTTTCAATGTTTCATTTGGGTTATAGACGATGGCATTGCTGGCTAGCATTGGCGTATAGACAATGTCGGCTCCCATTTCTTTACAAATTGAACGAAATGACATCGTCGTGATATTCGCCATTGGCGCCAGCACAAATACCGGTTTCTTTATTTCAGACCATTTAAATGTCATCAGAGTTTCTTTAGCACTTGACCAGTAGCAGTATCTTCTACCTCAAAACCGAGCTTTACTATCTCGTCACGCAGTCTGTCTGCTTCAGCCCAATTCTTTTGAGCTCTGGCGGCTTCTCGGTCTGCAAGTAATTTATCTGCTTCATCATTTCCAGCCGTAGGAACCACATGTTTTAGGTCTAATCCTAGTACTCTATCAAAGTCGTAGAGTAGATTGAGGGCTTCTTCGGCTTCAGGCTTGGTAAGGCCTTGAGTAATATATTTGTTCGTTTCACGCGTAAAATCGAATATAACTGCCATTGCTTGTGGCATATTCAAATCGTCTTCGATGGCCAGTTTGAAAGCTTTTTCAGAATCCAAAATAAGTTTATCTATCTCGGTTCTATCCCCGTCTTTGTTGATTAGCATTAGGCGTCGAACAAATTCGCGCAGGTTATCTAGCGTGTTTTGAGCCGAGATTATCGATTCATCTGTGAAATTCAGTTTCTCACGATAATGGGACATGGCGGCGAGCATACGAAAAGCCAGGGGCTCAACTTTATATTTCATTGTTATCTCACCAAGGGTATAAATGTTACCTAGCGACTTGGACATCTTATGTCCATTTACCATCAGGTGCTCGGCATGAAACCAATGCTTCACAAACTTTTTACCTGTCGCAGCTTCGCTTTGGGCTATTTCGTTCTCATGATGAGGGAAGATCAGGTCTACAGCACCAGCATGTAGGTCGAGGGTTTCGCCGAGATACTTCATACTCATTGTCGAGCATTCTATATGCCATCCTGGACGACCTTCACCAAAAGGTGCGGGCCAAGAAGGCTCCCCCTCTTTCTTCGCCTTCCAGAGGGCGAAATCCTGAGCATTTTCTTTGTCATATTCATCGTTATCGACTCTCACGCCCTCTTTCATCCCAGAAAGGTCTAGATGGGCAAGCTTGCCGTAGTCTTTGAATTTCTTCACGGCAAAATAGATAGATCCATCTTCTGATTTATAGGCAATCTCCTTATTTAGGAGGGTTTGGACTAAGGCAATCATTGGCTCAATTTCTTCGGTTGCCCTAGGCATATGTTCTGGTTTCTCGATATTCAAAGCCGTAAGGTCGGCTAGGAATGCATCCTCATACTTCTTTGTAATCTCATGATAGTCAACTTTTAGCTCATTCGCACGTTTGATAATCTTGTCTTCGATATCGGTGATATTCATGACTTCATCCATTTTGAAGCCAGAGTATTCCAGATAACGACGCAGAAAGTCCTCGTTCAAATAAGTTCGAAGATTTCCAATGTGAGCATAATCATAAACGGTAGGCCCGCAAGCATACATTTTGACGGTTTTATCGTCTAGCAGCTGGAATTCTTCCTTTGTTTTTGTAAGCGTGTTGTATAGCTTCATTTTAGGTAGCCTCCTGATTGGATTTCAAATAATCTTGAATAGATGCCTTTTTGGTCAACAAGGTCATCGTGGGTACCAGTTTCTACAATTTTACCCTTATCCATGACTACTATCAAATCAGCCTTCATTACCGTAGAAAGTCTGTGAGCGATAATAATAGTGGTCTTGCCTTCAATCAGTCGCCACAGAGCCTCTTGAATCAGCATTTCACTCTCAGAGTCCAAGCTAGATGTCGCCTCGTCAAGGACTAGAATCGGAGGATTTTTGAGTATGGCGCGAGCAATATTGATTCTTTGCTGTTCCCCGCCAGAAAGCTTAACACCACGTTCACCCACTATGGTTTTGTAGCCATCAGGCAGGCCGTCAATGAAAATATCAGCATTAGCCATCTTGGCGGCTGCAAGGATCTCTGTCTTGGTCGCAGATGGTCGAGAATAGGCGATGTTATTTGCCACGGTGTCATTAAAGAGGATTGAGTCTTGTAGTACTACACCGATTTTCTCACGTAGGGAGCGCTGTGTCACAACACAAAGGTTTTGGTCATCTATGACTATAGTGCCTTTTTGGACATCATAGAATCTCGATAATAGCTTAACAAGCGTAGTCTTGCCGGAACCACTTTTCCCGACAATGGCGAGAACCTTTCCGGGCGGGACATCTAGGCTCAAATTCTTTATAACATCATGTTTTTTATAACTGAATGTAACGTTTTTGAAGTTAATCTCCCCTTTTTTGACCTTCAATGTTGATGCATTCTCAGAATCTTCAATCTCAGGTTTGGTATCGAGAAGCTCAAACACTCTGCGGACGCTACGCATCTTCTTTTGGATATCATCGATAGATCTCGTGACGTACCAAAGAGGCTGAAGAGACCTGTTCATATACTGCCAGGCCAACATGAAGGTACCGAGGGTAATGTTGCCAATTAGCGTCCAATAGATACCAAGACCAATAATAACAATCTGTGAGAAATCCATTACCAAGGCACGGAAGATGTTCATGAATATCCTCCGAATTGAATACGATATATCCCGAGTTATAGCGTCAATCAGTTGCTTCGTGAAAGCCATAAAATGGCGATCCTCGGTCGCATATGACTTAATCGTCTTTATGTTAATAATAGACTCTGTCATCATCCCCGAAAGCTTCTCATTTGAGTCTCTGACACCATCCTGAATTTTCATAAGTCCGGGTGTAAAGCGGAGACTAATAATAACGAATAGAGGGACGCTCAGTAAAAGAACCATCCCGAAAATTGCGTTTACAGTGAATAGTATTATGGCCGCAACAATAATGAAGACAAATTGAGGTAATATTGTCGTCAAGGCATCGTCAATGATGTCGTTCAAATCCCAGACACCTTTGTCGATACGCTCTTTGATCTTGCCAGTACTGTTACTCTCGAAATAATTTAGAGACAGGCTTTCTAGATGACGATAAGCCAACTTCGAGAGCTCAGCTCTGGTTTTGTTATACCAGATTGTTGAGGCGTAAGTTTCTAGCTGCCCAAGCAAATCTCCTGAGATGATTAAACCACCGTACAGAGCTATAAGCGGCCAAAAACTAAGGGGGACAGCAGATGTGTGCCCCACTTGAAGAGTGTTACCGACAAGATCGAAAAGCAACTTGAATACTAAGGGAATAAAAATATTCATTGAGGTAGCAAGAAAAACAGTTATCATGGCAAAAACCATTAACTTTTTATTCAATGCTGCGAATTTTATTGCGCGCCAAAAATCACGCATATCTACTCCTTACGTTTAATGCCATTATAAAGGCACAAATTGTACTTGTGAATAGTTTAGTAGTCTCGCCTACCCTCAAGAGCCCTAGAGAGAGTTATTTCGTCTGCGTATTCTAGGTCACCACCAACGGGCAACCCCCGGGCAATACGAGTAATCTGAATGCCTATCGGTTGAACCATTTTCTGAATATAAAGTGCGGTTGCCTCACCTTCTAGATTCGGATTGGTGGCTATAATTAGTTCTTTGATGTCACCAGACTTCAGCCTAGTCATTAGCTGAGCGATAAATAAGTCGTCGGGACCAATGCCCTCAACTGGGGAGATTACTCCGCCGAGCACGTGATACTGGCCACGGTAAGCTCCAGATTTCTCCAAAGCCACGACGTCCAACGGTTCACCAACCAGGCAGACGATGGATTTATCCCTAGAGTTATCCGAACAAATACTGCAGACGTCATTATCGGTAAAGTTACAGCAAACGCTACAAAATCTAATCCCCTTCTTTAGTCCTTCAGCCGCTTTGCCCAAATCTTCAGAGCTTTTATCCGGTTTACGCAAAAGATAAAAAGTCAGCCTCTGTGCGGTCTTTGGACCAATACCAGGAAGCTTGGCGAATTCGTCAATTAGATCTTGTATGCTATTTGGGATAATCTGCATTTTACATTCCTGGGAAGCCGCCGATGTCTTTCATCAGATTAGCAGCAAATTCCTGTGCTTTTTTAATGCCGCTTTCTACAGCTGTTTTGATATCCTTCTCGAGTACGTCTAACCTATCAGCGTCGACATCCTCTTTACTTAGGACTACCTTTTGTAACTTCTGTTCACCATTAATGACTATGGTGACTGCGCCACTTTCGATGGTAAATATTTCGTGCTGAAGTTTTTTCTGTATTTCACGAGCTTTCTTTACAAACTCTAATTGCTCTTTTGCTTTTCCGAACATTGCCATGGCTTGGTTCCTTTCATTTAGGTCCTAGTATTATGCCCTACTGGAGGTTGTAAATCAAGATAGAGCCACCAATATTGGCAATAGGAGTCTTGTCGTCCAGCCAAGAGTAGTCGACTCCCCCATTTACACCCTTTTTGAGCTTCGAGTTTTGGTAAAAGGTTGCTGAAACAGCAAAGTAGCCACTTGGGCGACCATCTTGGACATGCCATTCTACCATAGGGTCTCCAATATAGTACTTGGCCTCGAATGCGCTCGGGAATACATCAACATATATTCTCTGAATATTGTTATCGTGAACATACGTCGCTAGTCTCTTGATATCCTGACCCCAGTCAGTGTTGGAGTCTGTTAGGTATTTGTAGCCATTTTTATAACCGCCGACAAATTCATTGTAGTAGCAAAGGTAATGCGGATAGATCAGGATTGCAGCCGCAGCATACCAAACAACTAGAAGCACGATGATCCAGGCCAGTACGAACTGTTTGAAGTGATCTTTGACTTTCATTAGATTTTCTTTGGTAATAAGGTCAGCCAGAGGTGATACCGCTAAGATAATATAGGCATAGATTGGGAGCATGTATCGAATACCCAAATCGATCTTGCCTTGCATGCCCAGTGCTAGTAGACAAGCCGGAAGAACCCAGAGGTAGACTTCCGTAAACCACTCTTTTCGCTTCTGCAATTTCCAGAAAACAAATGTAAGTACAATCAGTGCGAGCAGAGCAATCTGGGTCTTTAGGACGAAGGTTACCGGATAGTAGTACCACCAACCTTGATTTGACGTCTGCCCCAGCAAGAAAGCATCATGACCGCCTTCTACATGCCCGGTAACCATGGTAAAGCCAAGTAGCCATTGCGCCAGTGGTTTGGTAACAGCATTACCCGAGAGTGCCTGCAAGGGTTTAGTAAATGGACCAACGCCAGACTCTGCAATCAGGCCTTTCTGGACTTCTGCGGACATATTCATAGTATGTGGAATGTAGAATAGCCACATGGCGGTAACTCCGATGAGTACGATGCCTGCGAAGGCTACAAAACCACTCCAGGCACGCTTTCGCCAGTCTTTATCGTTGATTCGTTCTAAGAGAGGAGCTCCGGTTTCTTTGCCCTTACGTAGCATCAACATCACCCAAACTATGAGATAGGTTGGGGCAAGTACCGCAGCCGAGAATTTAGTAACAAGCACTACTCCGAATCCAAGTCCTGCCCAAAGTAGTGTCTTTAGGTTTGGCTTCTTTAAGTATTTGTAGACTAGGTATGTACTCAGGAAAAAGGCTGCAGAGATACCAAGGTCGGTAGTAACAAATCTAGAATGAGCAATAATGTTGGCATTAAATACATAAAGAATAAGTGCGAACAATCCTGCTTTTTTGCCAAAGAGCTCTTTGGCCCATAGATATACAAGCAAACCAAAGAGTAGTGAGATAAGCATCATAGGCACTTCAGCAACAAGTTTAATCATATCTGGGTTGTTCCCCATCTTGTACAGGAAGCTCCAGCCCATCTCCCATTGGTTATTGATAACTGGATTGTTGGCAGCCCATAGATCGTGTGGGAATTTTACGTTAGTAAACAGCAGTGGTAACGCCGCCAGATCCTTGATCAGTGGTGGGTGCTCTGGATTTAATCTGTAATCACCAGTAGTAAGATAACTATACCCTGACGGTATGTGAGCTATTTCATCAACAATTGGTGAATCTCCCTTCGCTGAAAAAAACATCAGCCCGAACATTGTGGTGAGCAACGCTACAATTGCTATTGGATAAAAGTATTTTTTTAGTAATCCCATATACCCTCCAGAATAATTATTTATTTTTTTATAATGTACTCGTTATACAAATTACCCATCTTACGAATAGCGTGTCTCTTGTCGTATTTACCGGTCATTTTGTTACCGAGAACGATAAACATGTCCTTGAATTCTTTCAACGCGTCCTTCAGCCCGTATTTTGATGAGCCAGCCTCATCTATCCATTCAACTGGCACCTCAATTGTTTTTAGTTTGTACTTTTGTGCAATTGCGAGATATTCAGTGTCAAAACCAAAACCAGGCAAAGTTTGCAGAGACGCTAATAATTTTGCGGCATCATGACGGTAAAGCTTGAAACCGCAACGTTGATCAACGTAGCTTTGATTAAGAAAAAGAGTGAAAACAAAGTTACCACCGCGGGAGATTAGTTGTCTCAGCCTTCCCTGTTTGCCCTTTGCCTGATAATCCTTGGCGTGACCAAAGACTAATACCTCAAAGATACTTTTTATGCCATGAGAAATTCCCCAGAGGTAACTTGGTTTATAGGGACGCGGTTCCTTGATATATCGTGAGCCTAGGACAAGGTCATAATCTTTGATATATGGTAAGAGGTTGTCTATCTCCGTTATCGCTGTCGAGCTATCCGCATCCATAAACATGATGCATTCACCCTTTGCGTCGCCGATTCCCCTCTGAATTCCAGCTCCCTTTCCCTTTGGCTCATGAACTTTTGGCTCAAGGTAGCGAAAATGGCTAATTTCGTCGTCGTATTTTTTTGCTATATCGATTGAGTGATCGGTGCTTTTATCATCGCTTAGGATTACTTCGCACCGATAATCTTTTGAGCGTACAAAATCATCAATTGCTTTAATGGTTTTTTCAATTCGAGCGCCTTCATTAAAAAACGAGATAATAATAGATAGATAAATCCTGTCTAATTTTTTTTCTTCGTTCATTCTTCTCCTTATAGAAGTATCTTACTACTTTTTCAAAATAAATTCTTGGGTAAATTGTGCCTTTACACTATCGTTCTCTTGCCAACCATAGAAAAACTTCTCAAAGTTGTAATAAACCGAGAGAAACAGAAATAACGAAAATACTAGAGTCATGGCGAACTTGGCAGAACGATTGAACGGAAAAGTCCTGGTCCAGTTTGTTAGTACGTAATCTAGAACTGCCGCCGAGAAGATGAATATAGACGGCATGAGTAGTACTAAATTGCTCATATTCTGGGTTGCCGCCATAGATATTACTACAAGCGCTGTAAGCAGCCAGAGCATCAAAAATAGGTATTTACGCTTGTTTGCATGAAAAAACGCATAGACGACACCACAAAAGAAACTAACGGCAATAAACGGATCCACTAGCGGTTCTATCCCCACGTTCATTACAGAGCGAAAAGAAGTTTGACTAAATATAGCGAGTACATTGGCGCCCATATTTAGATAAAAAACGGCAATACTGCCGGGGTTGAAGTATTGTGTTAGAGAATGGGCAAACATGGGCAATTTGTAGAGATAATAACCAGAGGTCGCTAGTACGCCACCGATTAATGCCACAAATTCATATTTATAGGCTGCCAAAATCTTCTTGTTTTTCATGACTACTGCAAAACCTGCCAGCATGATTAGGATACCGGATAGAACAAAGAACGGGCTTAGGTAAAATCCAAGCCCAGCCAGCAACCCACTAAAGATAAACAGGTAGATATTCTTTTCGCGAAAAGCGATGGTCAGTAGATATAGTATCGCGAGTTGCAGCATGATAATCAGTGATGAAGGATCCAAAACGCGCGAAAGGATGAGTAAATACGCATTTGTTGCGAAAAAAAGTGTTGATATCAGAGCCACTTGTTTGTTGAACCAACTCTTCACAAATAGATAAAAGAATACTGAGGTCGCGGTACCTATAAGTGCCTGGGCAAAACGGAAATATATAGCTTGATATTTGGTGAAATGTCCCAATACGGCCACGAAATAAATATAGGCTGATTGTGACAAATTGCCAGCAGCTATCTTGTAATGGTTTCCGGCCACCTCAGTACCGAGACGCAGCCAGTTTAGCTCTATCGATGCGAAACCCTTGAATACATTGATGTCGAAGATGCGCCAGAAAGTGCCAATGAATATAACTATGAGCACCAAAAGCTGAAATTGATTCTTCTCTGCGAATTCTCTGAACTTTATCATAGTCATAATTTTAACATATCTATAGGTAAATGATAAATACGCCGGTGAGCATGATAGCCGTTGCAATCAGACGATTACGCATATGACCTTCTTTGTAGAATGCACCGCCGAATAGCACTGCAATCAGAGTCCACATTCTCATAACGGGGACGAATAAAACAGCTTCACCGAATTTTAGGGCAAACATGTCCGTAAGACCACTGGCCACCATCAGCGCAGCTATGCCCACGATAGCCCAGTGGTGTACAACAAAGCCCTTTTTCACATCTTTCCAGCCATCGTGTCTCACGAACACCTCGACTTGTATAAACGCTGCTACGAGGAGAATGTGAACGAACATAAATGTAACTGGATCTACGTAGCCAAGGGTATATTTGCTGAATACGGCCAAAACTGATGAGAGAAATGTAGCCAAGAGAACATAATGAATTTTTGCGGACTTAAATAACTTCACAAAAGGCCCCAAAAAATTGTGTCTCTTTAGTTCCAGCACATAGGTACCAAAGATTATTAAAGAAACTCCAATTATTTGCGGTATAGTTAGCTTCTCATGTAAGAAGACCACAGCTAAGAGGATCGCAATTACAGTGCCGAGATTATAGAGGGGCGAAGCCTCGGATAAACTAAGATATTTGAACCCTTTCGCGCCCATATAAAAAGCTGTGCCTCCAATAGTCCCAGAAATTAGGAAAAGCATCCAGACAAATGGGCTCTGCATCAGATTTACAAATGGGAGCAGAAACAGTGCCAAAATGGCGGCAAGCAAGCTAGAGGCGGCCGCAAACTGAATAACATGCTCGCCGTGAGAAGCATCCTTCTGCATCACGGCACTGATGCCATAGATAACCGCTGATCCTAGTGCAAAGTAAAGCCAGAGCATACTATTTTACGAAGACGAAGAATTTGTACATTATAAAGTTGTAGACCAAAGTGATAGCAATAGCGCAAACTTTGGCGAAATTGTCTGTTACGAAGTCATCCGAAAACTTTTTCAGGAATGGGAAAATACGGACAATTTTAAGTGCCAGTTTGCCGGGCCAGAGTACTTTCTTGGTCAGCAGATAGACTATGCCATTATGGATAATGTAGATTCCAAGCACCGTAATCGTGAAGAATTTAACGGCCTCTGATGTGGCATTGCTGGTAGAGGCAAAAGTCCAAGATTTATTCATAAAATAACTGCCGATCATGGCGATAGTAGTAGATATGTAGCTCGCTACTGTGGCAGAGATTTTCTTTACTCTGCGGAATATATTGAAAAACCCGAGATCAACAAGTGTGTTTATTACTCCAACCGAGACAAATTTTCCGATTTGGGCTATTAATACGTCCATTTAGATTCCTCCATTTATAATTAGATTATATCCTTCTCATGTTTTTTGTCTAGATTAGAGAATAGCATTTGCTCCGGTTTGAAGTAGAGCTCAACTTGACCTACAGGACCATTACGATGCTTACGAATAAGGATATCTGCAATATTCTTCTTCTCGGAGTCTTTGTCATAGTAATCATCACGATAGATGAACATAACAACGTCTGCATCTTGTTCGATAGAGCCAGATTCACGAAGGTCAGCCAGCTGAGGTATACGGCTAGGTCTGTTCTCAACCTGTCTTGAGAGCTGAGACAGTGCAATGACAGGTACGTTGAGCTCACGAGCCAAGCCCTTTAGAGATCTAGAAATATCCGAAACTTCCTCTACCCTGTTCTGGCTACCATTCCCCTGCATCAGCTGCAGATAGTCGATGATAATCAGTCCGAGACCGTGCTCTGACTGCAAGCGTCTCGCCTTCGTACGCATTTCCATCACATTCATGCCCACAGAATCATCGAAATACAGAGGAGCTTCAGATAGTTTGGCCATGGCTTCACCGATCTTCTGGAAGTCACTGTCTGTTAGATTGGCATTACGAAGCTTCCAGGCATCGATATTGGCTTCTGCGGAGAGCAGACGATCAACAAGCTGTTCTTTACTCATCTCAAGCGAGAATATAGCCACGGGAATGCCTTCATGTATAGCGACGTGTTGCGCCATGTTGATAGCTAGGGCCGATTTACCCATACTAGGCCTAGCCGCTATGATAATGAGGTCAGAGTTCTGTAGACCCGCTAGCAGGCTATCCAGTTCACGAAAACCGGTCGGTACACCCCTTAGCTTATCCTTATTCCTATGTAGTTCGTCTAGTCTGTCAAAAGAGTCAGTCAACACATCCTTGATTGCAATAAAATTGCCCTTTGTATGCTTCTGTGAGACAGCAAAGACTGCTTGCTCTGCTCTATCCAAAATATCAGGGATTTCTTTTTCTTCACGAAAAGCAAGCTCGGTGATGTCACCAGACGCGTGAATCAGCTTACGCAAAATGGATTTGTCAGCCACAATCTTGGCATAATGAACAATATTGGCTGCTGACGGTACAGAACTTGCAAGACTGGCAATATAGCTGCCACCACCTATACGATCCAGCTCGCGCATCTCATCTAGTTTGTTTGTGAGTGTGATTACATCAATAGGTTCGCGGTGCTCATACAGATCCAACATCGCCTTGAATATTTTGCCATGGGCATCTTTGTAAAAGTCATCGACAGTCACAATGTCAGCAATCTTGATGATAGCGTCTTTGTCCAGAAGCACAGCTCCAAGTACCGATATCTCAGCCTCTGTATTCTGCGGTGGAATATTCACATTGTTTAGTTCATTTGCCATCAGTCCGTTACCTCCCCACCAAATATTTCGAGTGCATCATCAAGTAAATCATCCTTACCGGCAAACTTCTGAATAACGGCAGGCTCATTTGCCATACCGGTTTTGAGGACACATTTCACGATATATTTCTCACCATAAACCTTGGTTAGCATTTCCTCAACCACTTCACGATTCCTGGTATCTTCTATTCTTTCCTTGTGGAATTTATAGGGAAATGTCAGGCAAACTTCGTTACCTTTAAAGTCTGGCTCACAGACACGCAAAATAGCGTGGACAGAGGTATTTTTATTCTTAACCTCTAGTAAAAATTGCTGCCACTTGGCTTCTGGGTTTCCCTTCCCAGTTACTAACCGACCTTGTGGAGAACTGCTTTCGGCCTGTTTCTCGACAGCGCTCGAAGAATATTTGGTTTTATCGGCCTGTTCCTCGAAGCCCAAAGCAATCTTCGTAGTAGCAATCTCTAGTGAGAGCTGTGGTAAAACAGAATACTTGTAAGCCGTATCAGTCTTGATAAAGGTATCAATAATCTGCAATATCTCTGAGGTGCCGGTTTTAGCGAGCGCTTCGATAAACATTTTGGCGGTCACAGTACTTAGGCCAACCTCTTCGACACCAGAAATACTAGCAAAAAGAAGACGACGCAAAGTTTCCAGTGAATTCTTGTAGAATTGTCCTGGCTCATAGCCGTTTTCGAGTGCTTTGTGAAATATCTCAAGTGCAGACTTGGTTTCTTTGCTCACAAGCGCAAATACATAGTCTTCAACGGAGGCAAAATCAGCAAGCCCAAGGACACTGGCTAGAACTGCTTCGGTAATCTTGCCACCAGCTAGATCATTTGCTTGGTCCAGAAGTGATATCGCGTCTCTAAAACCACCTTCACTAGCGCGAACTATCATTTCAAGCGATTTGGCATCTATCTCTATCTTTTCCTGCTTAGCGATGTATGCCAAACGTTTTTCCATGCTCGCATCGTCAATGCGACGGAAATCAAAGCGTTGGCAGCGAGACTGGATGGTGGGAATAATCTTGTTAATTTCGGTTGTAGCCAAAATAAAGACAGCGTGTTCTGGCGGCTCTTCAAGAGTCTTCAGCAGTGCGTTAAACGAGGACTTCGACAACATATGTGCCTCGTCAATGATGTAAACCTTATATCTTAGACTCGTTGGTACAAAGCTAGCCTTCTCAATAATTACCTCCCGGATATTGTCTACTTGAGTATGTGAAGCAGCATCAATCTCGATGATATCGACTGTTTTGCCATCATTAATTAACTGGCATTTCTCGCATTTGTTATCCGGATTGCCGGATACGTTGTGTTCACAGTTGATAGCCTTTGCCAGGATTCTGGCAGCGGAGGTCTTACCTGTGCCGCGAGGACCATAGAATAGGTATGCATGGCTAAAAGCGCCCGTAGCTACGCTATTCTTCAGCGTCGTGGCGATGTGTTCTTGACCATAGAGTTCGTCGAAACTTACTGGCCTGTACTTCCTGTATAAAGCAATCTTTGACACGAATATCCCTATCTAGCCTAGCTAAATTACTATTTCATCAGTATCTATTATATAGAGTCGCAAGGTCGCGGACTAGCACAAAATTGGCTGTTTCCGGGCATAAACAGATAAAAGTGGTGGAAAAACTGAGAATAAACTAAATATCGAGCTCAGCGATGGGTTGATCTTTTGTAGCAGCCTGAGTCGCAACAGGTTGAGACTGACCACTGATGGCTGCCATGTCGCTTGCAACGATGTTATCAACTGGTCTTGTAGTCATGTTCTGAGGTGGGGTATAGGCTGGTTGATCAAGGTTCCTTAAATTATTTTTTAGATTCGTAAGCAATTCCTCATCTGAGACTTCGGTAGAAATACCGGCAGGAAATTCTATGTTTGGCTCGTCATTTGCTGGTGTAACTGGAGTCTCGGGGACTGGTGCAACTGGTATCTCTGGTATGGCTGG
>Ga0209748_1000713_pt1 | contig 17272 bp, 16 predicted proteins | sample BarGraIncu00421A_FD_185490 | JGI IMG/M metagenome (GOLD analysis project Ga0209748, IMG submission 185490) | Arctic peat soil microbial communities from Barrow, Alaska - Barrow Graham LP Incubations 004-21A (SPAdes) (version 2) | ecosystem: Environmental > Terrestrial > Soil > Wetlands > Peat... | reverse complement strand
GGACAGGTCTTTCCTGCTGCTCGCCTCCCTGCTGGAGGACCTCTGGGTCGAGGCGGGCGTGCTGCCCTCGGACTTCGTGATAGACATCTACACCAGGAGGCCGGAGCCTTCGGCGCCCCCCGGGGCGCTCGACGCCGACGCGGAGAAGAGCGCGCGCATCGGAGAGCAGGAGGTGCGGATAGCCTCGCTGCAGGAACAGCGCAGGAAGCTCGGCGCGCGGCACGCGGAGTACGAGGCGCGGTACTTCGCGGCGGTGAGGTCGCTCCAGGACGCAGGTCCCGAGGAGGCGCGCCTGAAAGAGCAGATCGCCTCCCTCAGGGAGGGTGTGGCGCCCCGGACCGGGGCTTCTGTCGAGGAGGGAGGGCAGGGCGCTCCCATTGCTGCCACCTTCGAACACGCCATGCGGCTGTTCGCTTCGCCGGACGCCCGGGCGATCGACCTCGCGACGGAGGGAGCGCCGGCGTGGGCCCGCTGGGCCGCAGAGGTGACCGGGTGCAGCCCTGAGGACGTCGTCCTCGGCGTCGGCGCGACGGTATCGGGGAGGAACGGCGAGCGCTTCTTCGTGACCGCGGAGCCGACGGGCGGCGCGACCGACGAGCGATTTGAGGCGCGGCTGCTCGGCTGCCTTCCCCAGGGATGGGCGGTCGTCGCGCAAGCACAGCCGCCCCCCGCGGCGGCGGCAGAGGGCATGACGGTCCCCCCGCGGATGCGGCTCCACTCGAGGCGCCGCTTCTTCGCGGGCGCCGTTGAGCGTCCTGCCGGAGGCGGAGCGATGGCGCGGTGCGTCGAAGGCCTCATCCATTACCTGGCCGCGGAGGCCGCGGGGCTGGGGCTTTTGAGCCCGGCGGTGGAGGTCAGCATCTACTCCGAGGCGAGCGGGCCCGGGCCACAGGCGCGCAGGACAGAGGACATCTCTTTCGTGCAGGAGGCTGAGATAGCGAGGCTGGAGGGGTTGCTGCGCGAGGTCGAGGATTCGTCCAGGGGGCTGGAAAGTCAGACCGGCCTCGTCGAGGCCGAGCTCGCCCGCGCGCGCGAGTCGCTGGATGCGCTCAAGAGAGAGCGCGATATCCTCGGCAGGCCGTGGCCGCTCAGAAAGGCCGGCATGTGGCGAGAGAAAAGGCGAAGGTCGAAGCGCGGCCTGTGAGGTCTGCCGCTAGCGCGCCGCCGGCTTGAGGGTCACCCCGTCCATCGTCACGCCGAGCAACCGGGTATCGGCCGGCTTTCCTGCTACCGCCGCCGGGGTCCACGTCGGCACCTCTATCCTGAACTCGATGTTGCGGGCTTTGCCCTGGGGCAGAGCGCTCCTGTCGAACTCCACCGTGTAGGCCTTGAAGTCAGCGCTGTCCAGGGCGACCTCGCCGACGAGGCTGCCGCCCGCATAGACTTTCATGGGTACGACCTCGCCCGGATTCAGCGGCCTGCTCCCCAGCGCGATGTCCATGGTCAGCGCGAGCCTGTCCTGACCGCCGAGGTCGGGCAGGTGAAACGCCGCGGACCCGGCTGTCCAGCGGGCCTTGCTCACCTCCGGCGCGTAGAAGCCGCTCTGGACGGCTATGGTGTCCGGCTCTTTACCGAGGCCGCAATGATATGGCACGTGCTCGGCGGCGACGACGTGAAGACGACCTCTGGGGCGAACGTACGGACGAGTTCGATAGCGCGCCTTCGCGCGAACGGGAACCAGTCGATGAAGCGGTCCGGCATGCCGGCCCAGTCCGAGAGGCCGGTGGCCAGCCTCGCCTTCAGGCTCGCCGGTGCGGCTGCACCACGGCTGGCGCGGCTGACTTTCTGCGACACATCGAAGCCTGCCAGCCGCTTGACGCGGAAGGCGAGGTCCGGGTTGAACGTCCGGAAGACCCGCACGCCCGGGATCTCGCCGTCGGAGGCGTCGCGCTCGATCACCGCCAGAGTGCCTTCAGAGACTGTGAGGACTATCGGCTCCCAGCCGAGGGACGGGAGGCGCGAGGCGAGACGGAGCGTGCGCATGCCGCCGATCCCCCCGAGGGGAGGGTAGTAATAGACGATCATGAGGACTTTTCGTGCCATGGAACCTCTCCGGGCGTGCCTCGCCGGCTCGAAAGTGATGATATCCAAATGTGTATGGGCGAGCAAACGGGACAGATGTGGCCAGGGACCTTCGCCGTAAATGCGAATTCAGAAAACCGATGTCCCTTTGACCGCGACCCTGTAGTGCCTGGGCCGTAGCGAGCCGGGGTGGTAGACGAGGATCCCCTTCGTGCCGAGGTCGCCCGTCCTGGTGGCCCGGGGGCTGGCCTTCAAGGTCTTCCACGCTTCGGCCATGTCCTTCGGCCACCTGATGTCGTCGAAGAGCACTACCGCCCCGTCTCCCAGCACGCTTGTGGCCTCGCCGAAGTAGCGAACGGTCGCTTCGCCGTCGTGCCGCAGCGCGGGCTTCATGGTTTGATCGCGAAGCAGGTGACGACAGTGCCTTTTCCCAGCAGCTGAAGGGCGATCGCGGGCGCAGTGAGCGCGAGCCTCGAGAGGGGGCTGCCGACGAGCCTCAGGAGGGCGGACCTCAACTCCCCCCGGGGGACCCTGTCCTTGATCAGGAACTCAAGCGATATGCGCACGTTATCGAATGTGCCCATGAAGTACGACCTGGAGAGCGGGGCGAAGCCGGCGCGGCGAAGAGCGTCCTCCAGCGTCGTCGCCGAGAAGTCGCACAAGTGCCGTGGCATGTCGTAGCCCGCCCAGTAACGCGCGAACAGGCGCGCCGCCCAGGAGCCGGAGTCGGGAACACCCACCACGAGAGTCCCTCGCGGCTTCAGTAACTCACTGGCCGAGGCGAGGGTCCCCACCGGGTCGGGGAGGTGCTCGAGGACGTGCCAGAGCGTTATCACGTCGAAAGAAGACGGCTCGAAGGAGCACTCGTCGAGCGCGCCTGCCCGGACATCCGCACCGCTCAGTTCAGAAGCGCGGCGGGCCTGCTCGCTTTCGAGCTCCGTGCCGAACACCTCGAAGCCGCCCTCACGCGCGCCCTGTAGAAAGTCCCCGTAGCCACAGCCGACGTCCAGGAGCCTGCCGCGCCCGCCGGCCTCCGTGACCGCCCTGACCTTGCGCCTCACGCCCAGCACTCTGAAGCGAGCAGCAAGGCCGGACGCCGGCGGTGACTGCCACTCGCGGTACTCGTCTCCGTAGTGAGCCTCCAGGTCGGCGGCCTCGGGGCGGGGGCAGAGGTAGACGAGGCCGCACTCGCCGCAGGTCACAAGGGTGAACTCGAGGGGCGAAGCGCAGATGTAGTCGCCCCCGGTGAGGAGCGTCTCGCGTTTTTCGGAGCCGCAGACAGGACAGGGAATCTCAACCATGCGCTATTATAAACATCGCGATTTCTCGAGGGTCAAGAAATGACCAGACCGTAGCGCGTGCAAAATGGTGCCTGGCACTATTTTGCACCGGTCACAGGAGCGACATGCAAGAGACAAGCCGGGTAGCGGTAGTGATAGTGAACTTCAACGGAGCGGAGCACGTCTCCGAGTGCCTGGAGGCCCTTCGCTCGCAGACCTTCAAGGATTTCTTCGCGGTCGTCCTGGACAACGGTTCGAGCGACGGCTCACCCGAACTGATCGCGAGCGGTTTTCCGGAAGTCGAGCTCGTCCGCTCGCCCGAAAACCTCGGCTTCGCCGCCGGCAACAACCGCGTCATCGATACCTGCCTCGCTCGCGACGGGGTCGACTGCGTGCTCACCCTCAACAACGACGTCGTGATGGAACCGGACTGCCTCGAGAAGATGGTCGCCGCCCTGGACGGTTCAGCCCGGGCATGGTCGTGCCAGCCGAAGATGTACCTCGCCCGGGGATGGGCGGAACCGGTCCTCAACAACACCGGCATCATCGTCTGGCGGGACGGCAGTGCGTTCAACAGGGGCATCAACGAGCCGGACACGGGCCAGTACGACGGCGCCACCGACATTTTCGGCACCTGCGCGGGCTGCTCTCTCTACCGCGCCGGGGTGCTGAGCGAGACCGGCCTCTTCGACGAGAGCTTCTTCGCCTACCTGGAGGACGTGGACCTGGCGTGGCGCGGCAGGCTCCTCGGGCACTCGTCGGTCTTCTGCCCCGAGGCGGTGTGCTGGCACCGTCACGGCGCTACGGCAACGGACCCCGCTCGGAAGATCTCGCTCGTGGAAGCCAACAGGATAAAGGTGCTCGTCAAGAACTACGCGCTCTTCGACATCCTGCTCTCTCCGCTGTTCACCTCATACCGGATGGCGCGGCTCGTTATGCTGGGCCTCTCCGGTGGCGAGGATGCCGGGCGGCTGGAGACGTACCAGGGTGACCTGGGGCCCGCCGCCCTGGCGCGCGCGGTGCTTGTCGGATGGCTCCAGGGGCTGAAGGCCGTGCGCGCCTGCCTGGGACAAAGGAGAGCCTTTTACTCGAAGAGAGTGGCTGCGCCGCGGGCCCGGCGGCTCGCGCGGAAGTATTCCGGCCGGCTCACGGACCTGCTCTCGCGCTGATCAGGCTCCGCGGATCACACCTTCCACCAGTCCCGCTATCTGCGCACCGATGATCTCCGGGGTCGCTTCCTCCTCGAAACGCCGGCGCCCGTTCCTGCCTATGGTGCCGCGAAGGACCGGGTCGCTCTTGAGTTCGAGGATCGCATCGGCGATCGCCTGCGGGTCGGCCATCTTCACCAGCAGCGCGTCGCGCCGGTCCTCCAGCAGCTCCCTGTTGGCAGGGTTGTCGCCCATTATGGTCGGCTTGGCCATGGCGAGGAACTGGAAGGCTTTGCCCGGTATCACGCGGCTGCTCTTGGCGACGGTCCCGAAGTGGCCCCCCAGGCAGACATCCGCTTTTGCGATGGCTTCCGGGAGCTCGCTGTACGGGATCCAGTCGATGAAGTCGGTGTTCCCGAGGCCCAGCGAGCCGCTCAGCGACTCGATCGCGTCGCGTTCCTGGCCGCCCCCGACCACCGTGAAATGGATGCCGTCCTCGCCCCGGAGAAGCGACGCTGCGCGGATGACGTACTCGGTGCCGTGCACCGGGTGAAAAGTGCTGTAGTAGAAGACCTCCAGCGAGCCGCCGCCGGTCGCCGCCGGCTGCGGGCTGAACAGGGAAGTCTCGGCGCCCACGAAGACGCGCCTGAACTTGTCCCGGTCAACGCCGAAAGTCTCCACGAAATACTCCACGTGCTCGTCGGTATCGAGGAGGACAAGATCAGAGCGCCGGCATCCCGAGCGGTCGAGCCAGTAGAAGAACCTGCCGGGCAGCGAGCCGGGCTTGAACCTCTTGCGGTCGAAGCACATGGTGTCGTAGCCCGAGAGGAAGGCGTCGAGGACTATAGGCTTTCTGGAGAGCCTGCTGATGAACGGGATGAACGGCTGGCCGTAGAATCCCACCAGGATGGCGTCTGCGCCGCGGGGAGGCTTCAACACGAAACGCGCGAGCAGCCTCGCAAACCGCAGAGGATAATTGCGCCCCAGGTCGGTGTACTCGATCGTCTCGACGCCGGCCGACGCCAGCCCGTCCAGTATGACCCTGTTCCTGGTATAGGTGGGCTCGCGCCCCATCACGACCGCTAACTTCAAATGCTGCTCTCCCGCTGCTCCCTGCGCCACTGGGGTCAGACCCCGGTGGCGCGCTCTTTTCAAAAAGTCTATACGAAACCACGGGCCGAGACAGGCCTGCCCGGCAAGCCCGGACCACTAATCAGTTAGAATTAGCAGTGAACAGTCTCGCGATGGAGCGCGGTTGCAGCGGCATCGCCGCAGTGGGCGCGGTCTCAATGGAGATGTCATGAGAACGGAGAGGCGTTGATGGACAACCTTCCTCGGATTCCACTGGTGGACGTGGCGCGGCAGTTCGCCCTGCTCGAAGAGGAGGCCGGCTCAGCCGTACTCGGGGTCCTCAAATCCGGCGCTTACGTACTCGGGCCCGAGGTCGCGGACCTCGAGCGTGAGATCGCTGCCTACCTCGGTGTCGCGGAAGGAGTGGGCGTCGCGTCGGGTACGGACGCGCTCTTCCTCTCGCTGAAAGCGCTGGGTGCCGGGCCGGGAGACGAGGTGCTGACGACCCCGTTCACTTTCATCGCCACCGCGGGGGCCGCGGCGAACCTCGGCGCGGTGCCCAGGTTCGTGGACATCGAGGAGTCGACCTTCAATATCGACGCCACTCTGGTCGCCGGCGCCGTGACTGAGCGGACGAAGGCTCTGGTCGCGGTCCACTTGTTCGGCGACCCTGCTGACATCGAGTCGTGCCGCGCTATCTGCGATGAGAAAGGCGTCGCGCTGGTCGAGGACTGCGCCCAGAGCCTGGGGGCCGAAGCTCCAGGGGGAAAGGCGGGTTCGTTCGGTGAGGCCTCGGCGTTCAGTTTCTATCCTACCAAGAACCTGGGGGCGGCAGGAGACGCCGGCATGGTGTGCACTGATGACGCCGGGCTCGCCGCGCGGGTGCGAGCGCTTTCCAACCACGGTTCCGACCGCCAGTACTACCATGAGGTGCTGGGGTATAACAGCCGCCTCGACACGGTGCAGGCCGCGCTGCTGCTGGTCAAGCTGCGACACCTGGACGAGTGGAACCGCCAGCGCGCGAGCATCGCCGCCTTCTACGACGCCCACCTCGAGAACGTGGTCACGCCTGCGGTGAAGCCCGGATGCACCCACAGCTACCACCAGTACACCATCCGCTCTCCTAGGCGCGACGAAGTGAAGAAGAGCCTGGAGGAAGCCGGCATAGCCTCGGCGATCTACTATCCCGTACCGCTCCATCTTCAACCTTGCTTCAAAGACCTCGGCTATTCGGAGGGCGACTTCCCGGTAGCGGAGAAAGCCTCGAGGGAGGTCCTTTCGCTTCCGATCTTCCCCGGGATGACGACCGAGGAGATGGCGCGGGTCTGCTCTGCGGTCAACGGCGTGTGAAGGACGAGGATCTGGCCGGCAGTTGCGGTGAGTCCGGAACCGGGCTTGATGTGGTGATGCGTGAAAAAATGGACGGGCGTACGATTGCCGGGGCGGGAGCGACATATGGGGAAGATCTCGGCCTTATACTGTTTCTTGTCTTCACTTGCTGGGGTCAAGAGCGGTAACGGGGGATGGCAATGAAGATAGCTTTCATCGTGGATGAGTTTCCATCGATGACACAGGTGGGCGTGCTCAACCAGGCAACAGGGCTCCTCGACCTGGGTCACGATCTGCACATCTTCGCGAGCCGCGTAGCGACGACGCCCTCTGTCCATGCCGACATCGAAACCTACCGCCTTGCCGACCGCCTCACCTCGTTCGATGTTCCATTAAAAGAATCGAAGCGGGTGCTTTCGGGTCTCGGGATAGCCGCCCGGGAATTCCGCTCGAGGCCGCGGGAAGTCGTCGAATCGCTCAACGTCTTCAAATATGGAAGGCCGGCGTCATCCACTAGCCTCATCCATTCTCTTCCTAAGAGGCCCGCCGACGAGTTCGACATCATCCACGGGCACTTCGGACCGAATGCGATCGTCGGCCAGTTCTGGAAAGCGCTGGGGACAGGCGGCAGACTGATCGCTTCGTTCCACGGCGTGGATGTGAGCCGCTATCCCCGGCGGGCCGGGGCGAACGTCTACGCCGGGCTGTTCGAGGCGGCGGACGTCATCACGGGCAACACGGAGTTCCTCAAGAGAAAGCTGGTCGACCTGGGCTGCGACCCGATGAAGATCGCGGTGATACCATCGGCGATCAGGCTCGAGCGCTTCGAGGTCCCCGAGAGGAAGTCCAGGCCGGCCGGGCCGGCGAGGATCCTCACCATCGGCAGGCTAGTGGAGAAGAAGGGGCACGAGTACGCCCTGCGCGCCCTGGGGAGGATCTCCAGCCGCTTCGGCTTCGAGTATACAATCGCAGGCGACGGGCCACTGAAGGATGACCTGCTCAGGTTGACGAACCAGCTTGGTCTGCAGGAGAGGGTCATCTTCCTGGGAGGCATCACTCAGGAGAAAGCTGCAAAGCTCTACCGCGAATCAGACCTGTTCCTGCTGCCGAGTGTCACCTCCAGGGAACTCGACCATGAGGGCCAGGCCCTCGTGATCCAGGAAGCTGAAGCAGCAAGGCTGCCTGTGGTATCCACCTTCCATAATGGGATACCGGAAGGTGTCATCGACGGTGTGAGCGCGCTGCTGGTCGCGGAGCGAGACGACGAGGCGTTGAGTAATGCCCTCGCTCGCCTGCTCGAGCATCCTGAGTTGTGGGGGCCGATGGGAGATGAAGGACACAAGATAGCTTCGACACGGTACGATGTCCCCGTCGTTACCGCACGGCTCGTCGAGATCTATGAGTCGGCAGCCGGCAAACAGGTCGAAAAGGTTACCTGACCAGGTGGACGAGATCTTGATCGAGAGCACTGAAGAGTTCATTCCCTGCCCGGACAACGCGTACCTCGCTCGTGAGTACGAAGACCACTTGTGTTACTGGCAAGGACACGCCGACCACGCGGCGGCCGCCTCCTACGGTGCAAGCCTGGCTGACCTGCTGCTGTTTGCGAGGCACATGGCGGCCTACCGCATGATATCGGACCGGACGGCGGGAAAAGAAGTCCTGGACCTCGGCTGCTTTCTGGGTTACGGCTCGCGTCTTCTGTCCATGACGGCGAAGACGGTGACAGCGGTGGACATGGACGAGAGCGCTGTCGCATATGCCCGCGGTTCCACCTCGGCGTCGAACGTAAACTTCGTCAACGGGGACGCGACGAGCCTCGGTTTTCGATCAGGCGCTTTTGATGCAGTCATAGCGTTCCAGTTGCTCGAGCATATGTCCGGATCGGGGATCGACGATCTGTTGGATGGAGCGCTGGAGGTCCTGCGGCCGGGAGGAGAGCTCTTCCTTGTCACGCCAAACAGGACTTCACGGTTGATGCCCGGACAGAAGCCCTTCAACCCGGAACATGTCCGGGAGTTCAACGCCGGCGAACTCAGGCGTACGCTTGCGCCCCATGGCTCTTTCCGTATCAGGGGAGTGACCGCGCCGGCTTGGATAGTCGAGGTGGAGACCGCGAGAGTGCAGCGGAGTGCCTTCAACGCCTACCTCAAGATACCGGCCGCCAGGGCACTGAAGAAGCTCGGCATCTCCCCGATGGCGCTGAAAACGGGTAAAATGTCTCCCGTCCTGCTTTCGACCCGCGGCAGTATCTCTCGGAACAGAAAGATCCTCTCCTGGATTCGTTCATCCTCACCGATGATACTGGCCACTCGGCAATGGACCTGTTCGCCGTCTGCGTGAAGGCCTGACTTCAGGCGCGGATTTCTCGCGCCGCTCACCCTGTTTTCGATATTCGGGGGTACCTCGGTTCCGGCAAGCACTCCTCCGGTGTCATTGACAGGCGCACGTCTTGTCACTCGGCAGGTCTGGACCTTGTTGTACGCCAAATAACATTCGGATAAGGTTGCACCCTGCAAGGGTAATAGGCCCTTGTTGCACAAGCACTGGGGCAGGTTTTGAAAGAGAAGATTCTCCGGATAGGCAAGGACTCCACCTGGTACCTGATAGCGCAGGGCGGCTATGCGCTCATGGGCCTGGTCTCCGTGCCCATACTCACCCGCATCTTCACCCCGAGCCAGTACGGGGTCTACTCGCTGGTCGCGGTCTCGGTCATGCTCATCTCACCGGTCTTCTACATCACTTTCAACATGTCGGTGATCAGGTTCTATCCTGAGCTCGAGGACAAGGGGGACCTGCCGACCCTGTACTCAACCGCGCTGCATTATGCCCCCCACTTCATGGTAGCGACGCTGTTCGTCGTTCTGCCAATCGCAGCGTTCGTACTGCCGCTCGGGACCAACCGGGGCGTCATATGCCTCGCCATTGCGATCTTCGCACTCTATGTGCCGTTCTATATCTTGCTCACGTTCCTGCAGGCGCGCCAGCAGGCGCGCGCCTACGCCATCCTCTTCCTCATGGTCTACGTGGGGCGTTACCTGGTGGGCGCGGCCCTGGTGAAGTGGGCAGGCACCGGAGTCAACGGCGTTTTCTTCGCCTGGCTCGGGGCCCTCATCATCGTCATGCCTATCGAACTGATACTTCTCAGGATCACGGATAACTTCAAGTGGAGCAAATATTCTCCACGCTTGATAAAGCAGTTCTTCTCATACGGCTTTGTGCTGATCTTTACCAACATCTCCTCGAACATCCTCACCTCTTCGGACCGCTACCTCGTCCAGGCATTCAAGGGGTCGAGGCAGGTCGGACTCTATTCGGTGGTATATACGCTCGCGGTCGACTCCTTCACGTTGATACTCAGTTCCCTGCAACTGGGAGCCGCCCCGGTCGTGATGCAGACATACGAGCGCGAGGGCGAGGCCGAGACGACCCACCTGCTCGGGCGCATCACGCGCCTGCTGTTGATAGGCCTCGTGCCTATGACGGTCGGGCTGTACCTCCTGCGGATCAGGGTCATCCACGTGCTGACCTCGGCGCGTTACCTGCCGTCGGCGACCGCGGTCCTGCCCCTGGCGCTCGGCATCTTCTGTTACAACCTGGCCTGGATACCGACCTACACCTTCTACGTGAAGAAGCGCACCAGGATGATACTCATCCCGATCGTGACCAGCGCCCTGTTGAACATCGGGCTCAACCTGGTCCTCATCCCGAAGTACGGTTTCGTCGGGGCGGCCTGGTCGACCATGATCGCCTACGTGGTGTACCTGACGATAATGACCACCCTCTCCGAGAGGCTCATGCACTGGGAGTTCCCGTGGCTCGAGGTGATCAAGATAGTGGCCGCGGCCGCCGTGATGGGAATAGCGGTGTACTTCCTGAACAAGGTGCCGGTGCACGGCTTCGGGGGCCTTGTCCTCATCATCGCGGCGGGAGCATTCGTCTATATCATCGCGGTCCTGGCGATGCGGGTGGTCACGCCAAGCGAGATGCAGTTCGCGCGCGAGACCCTCAGGCGACTCCGCGACAAGGCTGTCCCGCGGAACGTGGAGGATGAGTGATGAAGGAGTCCCCGGGATCGACCGCGGAAGCACGCGAGCCGCGCGCCTGGCTCGAGAAACGCGTGGGAGCCTGATCAAGGTGCTCGAGAAGAACTGGCTTGTCAACAAGATAGTGTCTGAGGCGCTCGAGGATTCTATCGCGGCCAACGCACGGGGCAGGCTGCTCGACATCGGATGCGGCGGCAAGCCTTATGAAGCACTTACCCGCGGGCACGTGACCGAGCACATCGGGCTGGACACGCCTGGCACTTCGCCGAAAGGTCGGCAGCCCGAGCTGAAGTCCACGGCTTACGAGATACCCGCGCCCGACTGCTCGTTCGACACGGTCCTCTGCACCGCGGTCCTGGAGCACCTCGAGGAGCCGGAAGAGGCTCTTCGCGAGGCGTACAGGGTCCTGGCCCCGGGAGGTCGCGCAATCTACACGGCACCGCTCTACTGGCACTGCCACGAGCCGCCACGCGACTTCTATCGCTTCACCGAGTACGGCCTGGCGCACCTGTTTGACAAGGCCGGATTCGAAGACGTCGTGATAACGCCGCTGTCAGGGTTCTGGGTCACGTTCGGCCAGGAGCTCGTCTACTACCTCTGGGGGCTGCGCAAGGGCGGCAGGCTGAACCCTCTGTGGTGGCTGATACCGGTGCTCGGCTACATGATCCAGCGGGCGTGCTACGTGCTTGACCGGTTGGATTCTTCGCATCCGTTCACCTGGATGTACCTGGTGACCGCGGCCAGGCCGGGACTACCGGGCAGCGACACTGGCGCACAGGAGTCTGGCTCGAACGTGCACACCGAGGAGACCTTCGAGAGGGCCTACGGCGGGCGCGAACCCGAGTTCTATGGAGACATCGTAGAGAGGTTCAAGTTCCACGGGCGCCCGGGCAAATGGCTCGACATAGGCGCTGGCCTGGGACTGTTCGTCGAGTGTGCGAGGCGAAGCGGCCTGGATATCACCGGCCTCGAAGCCTCGGAGTACGGGGTCGGTATCGCGCGGCAGAGGTTCCCGGAAGCGGACATGATGCACCACGTGCTCCCCGCGCCGCTGCCTTTCGAGGACAGCAGCATAGCCACAATAGTGTGCTACCAGACGATAGAGCATCTGGCCCCCGAAACCGCGCGCGCGATGCTGGACGATTGCTACCGCGTTCTCGAGGAGGATGGCGTGTTGCTGATCTACTCGCCCTGCCTGCACAATCCCGTGCAGCGTGCCGAAGAGACCCACATAAACATGTACACGCCTTCCTCTCTCAAGCGCGAGCTCAGAAGCGCGGGTTTCGAGGTCCGAAGGACGCCGAACTCACCGAGACTGTTTCTTGGAGATTCGAAGCCTGGCAGGTACGCAGCCCTCGCGCTCCTCAAGCTGACCGGTTCGGACCGGCTGTCCGCAACCGCGAACTGTATCGCGGTCAAACCTTCACGCGAGGGGTGATGCGCGGTCATTGCCGGGCGACCAACTGAGGTAGAATACCAGGCACGCATAGTACCACTCCGGCAGCAAAGGCGCAGGTAACCATGAGAGAGGAATACCTGGTCTTCGGAAGTCCACTCATCGAGGAACCGGAGATCGAAGAGGTCGTGGACTCCCTCAGGTCAGGCTGGCTGGGCACCGGCCCGAAGGTCGCGAAGTTCGAGGAGATGTTCAGAGAGCACAGCGGCGCTTCCCACGCGGTCGCCGTCAATTCCTGCACCGCGGCCCTCCACCTGTCGATGCTCGCCATCGGGCTGGAGCCTGGTGACGAAGTGATCGTTCCCGCGATGACGTTCGCCGCCACCGCCAACGCGGTGATCCACGCCGGCGGCCGGCCTGTTCTCGTCGACGTCGAGAGAGAATCTATGAACATCGATCCGGCGGCGATCGAGACGGCGCTGACGCAGCGGACAAAGGCTGTGATCCCGGTACATTTCGCCGGACGCCCGTGCGACATGGATGCGATCTGCCAGATCGCCCGAGACCGTGACATAAAGGTCATCGAGGATTGCGCGCACGCCGTCGAAGCCGAGTACCGCGGGCGCAAGGTCGGCAACTTCGGGGACCTCGGGTGTTTCAGTTTCTATGTGACCAAGAACATCGTCACGGGCGAAGGCGGCATGGTGGTGACGGCGGACGCAGGTTACGCCGACCGCATCAAAGTCCTCGCGCTCCACGGCCTGAGCAAGGACGCCTGGAGCAGGTTCTCGGATGAGGGGTACAAGCATTACCAGGTGGCCCACTGCGGGTACAAGTACAACATGATGGACCTGCAGGCCGCGATCGGCATCCACCAGCTCCCGAGGGTGGAACGTTACTCGAGGCGCCGGGTGGAACTCTGGGAGAGGTACGATGATTCATTTCAAGGACTCCCGGCCATACTGCCGTCGGCGGAGGAGCCCGGCACGAGGCACGCCAGGCACCTGTACACCCTGCTGCTCGAGTTGGAAGGGCTCAGCATCTCCAGGGACGCATTCATGCAGGAGATGGATGCGCGGAACATCGGGACCGGCGTTCACTACATCGCGCTGAACCTGCATCCCTATTATCAGAGTTGCTTTGGATACAAGCGCGGTGATTTTCCCAACGCGGAATGGATCTCGGAGCGGACCGTGAGCCTCCCGCTCTCCGTGAAGCTGACGGACCAGGACGCGCAGGACGTCATCGACGCCGTGAGAGAGATACTCGAGGAAAACGCGACCGGACGGAGGTAGCATCGTGCGTTTGCCTGAAACTGTTCGCGCAAGATTGAATGTCCACAGGCGCAAGCACCCCGCCACCAGGATGGTCCGCGGCTACACGGACGCTTCGGGCGCATACCGGGTCAATACAAGGGTCAGCAGCTCCACGTTCATATACCGGCCGGAGAATGTCTTTGTCGAGGACAACGTTTACGTCGGGCACTACACCGTGCTGGACGGCAGCGCCCGGCTGGCTATCGGGGAGGGCACCCAGGTCAGCGCCTGGTCGGGCCTTCTCACTCACAGCTCGCATATCTCGATAAGGCTTTACGGCCGTCACTACCTCGAATGCCCCGAGGAGCAGAAAAAGGGATACCAGCTGGAGCCTGTCACCCTGGGCAGGTACGTGTTTATCGGGTCCAGGGTCCTCGTGCTCCCGGGCGTGACCATCGGCGACGGGGCGCTGGTCGCGGCGGGAAGCATAGTCAGGGCTGACGTCGCCGCGTTCGACGTCGTGGCGGGCGACCCCGCTACCGTTGTCGGAGACACGCGAGAGATGGACAAGGCTTATCTTGAGGACGACCCTCAACTGCTTGCCTGGTACACGGAATGGCAGGAGCGTTGAGTCCACGAGTCCGCCTGCACGTGCCGGATCAGCGATTGACGCGCCTGACGTGGCTGGCTCTCTCAACTGACGAAGGCACTGGATCATGGCACTGGTAATACATTACAAGGCGGGCCAGTACCTGCCGATCACGGAGAACTGGCTTTACAACCAGCTCATCAATGTGCCCGCGTTCGAGGCTGAGGTGTACTGCCAGGGGACCCAGAACCTGGACGTCTTCCCGATTTCGCGCCTGCGGTCGTTCGGGGCCGGCAGGATGACCTCGGGACGCGGTTTCCTCAACAAGTTGCTCAACGAAACCGGCCGCAATCCCTTCCTGGCCCGGCAGCTTCGGCGGGACAGGCCGGACGTGGTGCACGCGCACTTCGGTCCCTCCGGCTACTTCGTGTCGGGCTTTCGCCGGGAGCGTGGCTTCGCCCTGGTCACGTCCTTTTACGGATATGACATCAGCGTGCTGCCGCGTGAGAAACCGCGCTGGCGACGGAGGTACTCACGCCTCTTCGAGAGGGGCGACTTGTTCCTTGTCGAGGGTCCGCACATGCGGGAGAGGCTGATCGAGTTAGGGTGCCCGGCGGAAAAGGCGTTAGTGCAGAGACTGGGCATCCCGCTCGACGAGGTGAGGTACGAGGCGAGGCGGCGTCCTCAGGGAGGCGAGGTCAAGGTTCTCGTAGCAGGGTCGTTTCGAGAGAAGAAGGGCTTCCCTGACGCTCTTGAAGCCGTGGGCCTTGCCTTGAGCCTCAGGCCGGGCCTCGAGCTGTCCGTCACGGTCATCGGCGACTCTGATGGCAGCAAAGTGGGTGAGAAGGAGAAGCAGAGAATACTGGGGAAGATCGAGCAATACGGGCTCGAGGAGCGCGTCAGGATGCTCGGTTATCAGCCGCGCGGGTCGTTCGTCGAACAACTCTACCTTCACGATGTGTTCCTGTCACCCAGTGTGACCGCGGCCTCCGGGGACAATGAGGGCGGCGCTCCCGTATCGATAATCGAGGCCGCGGCCTCGGGGATGCCCGTGCTGGCCACCAATCACTGCGACATACCGGGTATCGTGATCGACGGGACGACCGGCTACCTGGTACCCGAGAGAGACCCGAAGAGCCTCGCGGAAAGACTGGTTTCGCTCGCGTCCGACCCGTCGGCCCGCGTCGAGATGGGCGCGCAGGGAAGGAAGATAGTGGAGCAGCGGTTCGACGCGCGCGAACAAGGGGTGGCACTGGAGGCGGTCTACCGGTCCTTGATCGCCGAGTCACGAAGCCGAGGGGAACCGGCGCAGGTTGAAGGGGCGGAAAATCCGCTATGATTAGACTGGCGAGAGCAAGCCGAACCGCGGAGAGATAATGGAGAATTCGATTTCACCTGGTGCCGCCATAGGCTCGCGCTGTTCCTTCGGGCACGGGGCAGTGGTGGAGGAGGGCGCCGTCCTCGCTGACGGGGTTGTGCTCGGGCACGGCGCCGTCGTGCTCAAGGGCACGCAGCTGGGAGCCGGTGTCGAGGTGGGGCCCATGAGCGTCCTCGGAAAGCCGCCACGAGCGGCGGCCTCCAGCACGCGCGCCGTCTCTCTTAAAGGCCCGCTCTCGATCGGCGGGGGAAGCGTCGTCGGCGCCTGCGCGGTCGTCTACGCCGGGACCACTTTCGGCGAGGAATGCTTCATCGGCGACGGGGCGGGCGTCAGGGAGAGCTGCTCGTTCGCCACCGGAGTACTCCTGGGTCGCGCGGTGATGGTCGAGGCGGATGTCGAAGCAGGCGCGAGGACGAGGGTGCAGACGGGTGCTTACATCACAGGCGAGGTAGTGCTTGAGGAGGACGTGTTCATCGGGCCGAAGGTCATCACCACCAACGACCGCTATCCGACGATGAAGACGAGCAAGACCCACCGCGGTCCGACCGTCAAGAGAGCGGCGGAGATCGGCGCCGGCGCCTGCCTGCTGGCGGGCATCACGGTGGGGGAGATGGCGCTGGTAGGGATGGGCGCGGTAGTGGTCACCGACGTGCCCGCGGGCAGGCTATATATCGGGGTGCCGGCGAGAGACGCCGGAGAGGCTGAGCGGGACTGACGGGCTGCGCACCGCGAGCCCGAACTGTTATCATTTCTCTAAAGATTCGCGAAGGAGAAGCAATTGGCTTCGACGGATGATGTCAGGGTCGGCGTCTTCGGCGTCGGCTACATGGGGCGCAACCACGCGCGCATCCTCTCGTCCCTGCCGGGCGCCAGGCTGGTCGGCGTCTTCGACCGCGACGCCGAAGCGGCCGGCGAGGTCGCGAGCGAGCGGGGTGCGAGACGGTTCGACAGCCCGGAGGAGCTGCTTGACGCCATCGACGCGGTGGTGATCGCCCTTCCGACGGACGCCCATTTCGAGTCCTGCAAGCAGGCGCTCTTAGCCGGGCGCGACGTCCTGGTCGAGAAGCCCATCACGCCGGACATGGAGCAGGCCGCGGAGCTGTGCCGCATCGCCGCGGACGGCGGGCGCCTTCTGCAGGTGGGGCACGTCGAGCGCTACAATCCCGTCTGCATGGAGCTGCCCCGGCTGGTCAAGGACCCGATCTTCTTCAGTTGCGAGCGCCTGAGCCCTTATTCGCCTTCCTGGATAGGGTCGAGTGGCGTGATACTCGACCTCATGATCCATGACATAGACATCGTGCTCTCACTCGCCGGCAGCGAGGTCGAGACGGTCAACGCCGTATGCAGGGCACTGCACGGCGCCACCGAGGACCTCGCCGTGGCGCAGGTCAAGTTTGCGAGCGGCACCATCGCCGACTTCACAGCCAGCCGCGTCAGCCAGGCGAAAGTGAGGCGGCTCGCGGTCACCCAGCTGGACGCCTACGTCAGCGGGGACCTCATCAGGCAGACGCTCGCGATCCACCACTACGTGACCAGCGATTACTTCTACGACGCGCGCATGGGGTACAAGCAGGAGACCGTGACAGAGATACCGTACCTGAGCCGTTACGGGGAGCCGCTGCGGCTGGAGCTCGAGAACTTTGTGGAGTCCGTCCGCGACCGGAAGCCCCCCATAGTCAGCGGAGAGGACGGCGCCCGCGCGCTGGGCCTGGCCCTTCGCGTCATGGAAGCCTGCGGGGCCCCAAAATAATTCAGGG
>Ga0209748_1000709_pt1 | contig 17360 bp, 16 predicted proteins | sample BarGraIncu00421A_FD_185490 | JGI IMG/M metagenome (GOLD analysis project Ga0209748, IMG submission 185490) | Arctic peat soil microbial communities from Barrow, Alaska - Barrow Graham LP Incubations 004-21A (SPAdes) (version 2) | ecosystem: Environmental > Terrestrial > Soil > Wetlands > Peat... | reverse complement strand
TCGAGAACCTGGGACGACTGTCAGGCACATCTTCTATTCGATTCCACAATACTACTTCCGCACCGCTCTTCGTCAATCGTTATTCGTGCCACCACCTCTTTTTCATAATGTTATGAACGATTGCGCAAAAGTCGATGAGCTCTTACTGGACCTGGCAGACTACAAAAACGATTACGCTGACATGGCCGCCGAGCAACTTTTACGGAAGTGCTCTACCAGTTGGGACGCTTACCGCTACCTGCTAGACCGCGTTCACGATGTCTGGCTCCCAGATAGCGCCCGGCAGCAGGTGCGACAGATTATCAAAAAGATACAGGTACAGTTGAACCAACAGCGAGAGTACGGCTGGGAGTATGAGGGATGGTGAAACGGGAGCCGAGACGTCGCCATGATCATCAACAGAAAAAACCGATCATGCTAAAAGTCGAGCCTGTCCAGGTTAAAAGTACGAGGAGGAGGTAAAAATGATTGAGAAAGGATTAATAATAACGGGCAGCGATGCGGAACTCTTGAGCTGTGCACTTTCAGAAGTGAAAACAAAAGCCTATGAAGATTCCGAGGCTCAGTTAGATGATACCCGGGCACTTAGTGCACTCGTTTCGGGTTTCATGAGTGCCGAGAATGACGGACACGAAAAAGAGAACCGTCACTCTTATTTTAGCCCCTTGCGTAAGAACCTGGTGTTAGGCACGATCATCGATAGGCGAGGCGGCTAAATGAATTCACTTCAGACGAAGGTCATAACGGTTATAATAGCCCTCATGCTAGTATTCGGACTTCTGGCGTTCTACCTGTCAATCCGTGGGGAGCTAATATGATAGAAACGCTGCTAAAAGCCTCTTTTTAACCCCAACGCCCCACTAGCCCGCTACGTAAAAACGAAAAGAGGTGCTTATAATAAGAATACGCGCTCGTACCCTTGTCCTTTGGTTTGTTATAGGGATAATTATCGGGATTTTCATCGGCTGGCGTTGGTTATAGTAACCTTATGCGCATTTTGCTTAGTTCCGTAAAGGTCTTCCTTATGATTAGGCTCTTCGTCTTCGATCTCGGCAACGTCATCCTTCCATTTGAACACAGACAAATTGCGGTGAAACTCCACGAAGTCTCCCGGACACGGGACCGTTTTACACCTGATGACCTTTTCAGGTTTCTCTTTGAACGAGACCGGGGCTTCGTAAATCCATACGAAGAAGGCCTCATGTCGTCACTGGATTTTTTCGAGAAGCTCAGGGAGAGATACAAACTGGAACTGGAATTTGAAGAATTCAAAGACATATGGAACCACATTTTTGAGGAGAATCCCGAAATTAACGCGATTATTACACATCTGAAGAATAGAGGCTATCCAGTTTTTCTTCTCAGCAACACTAACGAACTCCATTTTTCCTACATTATGGAACGCTATCCTATTGTCCAATCCCTCGACGAGTGGATACTCTCTTATGAAGTAGGCGCAAGAAAACCGAAAGAGAAGATATATGATGCCGTCTTCGAGAAGACAGACATCGCACGGGATGAAACGCTTTATATCGATGATATTAAGGCATACGTGGAGGCTGCAAAAAGATATGGTCTCCAGGGTTTGCATTTCAAAAACGCAAAAGATTTGTGGGAATTTCTGAAAGAAAATAGCATATAATTCACTATTTTATCCTAAACAACTAAATCCTTTAGCGCATCCAATAGCGCTTTCCGTTCAACCGAGTCAGTCGGATAGATGTAAAAATCGACACCTCGGCCCCTGCCACGTCCCTTTCGCTCTACCTCCACATAGCCGTATAATTCCAATTCAGCGATGAGTGCTGAAAGCGTCTTGTGTGAGACTTGTTCCCGGCCTCTAAGTCGCATGATATTGTTGAATTCCCTATAAACCTCAGTAGGTGACTGTTTCTCCTCTTTGCTGTAAACGCTTTCCAGCAACACCTTCTGATGTAGAGAGACGCACGACCTCTCTGCAGCAAAGACACTTCTGCAAGCCGTTCTGCATGTCGAACGTCTTCTTCCGTCACTGTGGTCCGACCTTCTTCACAAAGGTCAGCAGCTATTGATAACAAATCAAGAGCATAACGGGCGTCTCCGTTTCTCTGGGCGGCCAGGACAGCACATAACGGAATGACCTAATTGCTCAATGCATTAGGATAAAACGCTTGTTCAACTGCGATACTCCAGGATGTCTCTTAACTGGGTTGCATCATAGGGTGGAAAAGCTACGCCTACAGGATGAAACGATGACAGATCACGCGCGTCAGTGATGAGCAGGAATGTCATAGTTGTTTGTGATCCCTCTAAGGCTTCGCACGAATCACGGTTCCCACGTTGTGCCCTTCCAGCGCCTTAGTAACGTTACCGCTGACGAGGCCATTTACAATTCTGATTGCTTTGATATTGACAGCAAATTGCAGTAGCTCTACGGCGGCGCGCTCAAGCACAAGGTCTTCAAGATTCATCTGGAGCAATTCTTCTGCCGAAATCTCAGGTATGAGCTCCGCATCGGGATGTATTCGAGGATCTTCGGCGTAGAGCCCAGTTACATCTTTAACGAGAATGCAGTTCTTCGCGCCAAGCACGTCGGCCATGAGAAGTGCGCCCGTGTCGGTCCGATGGGGGGGAATCCTCCCAATCCTCGGCGGAGTCTCGTACAGCCCATAGGGCGGCGTGCCGTGGATGACCGGTAGCACACCCAAATGAAATAGCATCGGCAAGTCCAAAAGGTCTTCGCGTTTAATGCGTACGCCGTGGTATTTTGAAAACAAGATGGCAAGCATAATAGCGTTCTGTTCGCTCACCTTGCCGGCAAGCTCGGCGAGGAGTCCCGTAGGCATCCCAAGATCAACGCCTAGGTCAAGCACGTGGCGCACGCGCGCTCCGCCCCCAGTGACGACTAGGAGCTGATTTTTGCGGGAGGCCTCGCCGATTTCATCGACGAGCGGAATGACGACCTCCTTGCCGTAGTCGATCGTTCCATGTCCGCCAAGCTTAATCACGTTGAGCTCAGGCAGCATCCGCACCGATTCGCCCTTCTCAAGCTCCCCTAAGAACGCCAGACGCACGAGGGTTTCATCCCGCATACCTGATTCCAATCCGAGTCTTCGTGGCATTTCAATCCTTCGACAGCTTCTTATAGCTGCAGACGCATAACTGTTATTGTTTAACAGTTGGTATACCAAGTGTTTACAGCGATTGAGGAAAAAAATGAAGATATTCGTAAGAGAGCGATTAAAGGTAGGAAAGGGCGTGAAACAGCCCCGTTTTAGAGTTGTTGCCGTAACGGGCACAGAGCTGCACATTAGCGCAACCCATCTGAGAAAGACGGAACTCGAACAGATCGCAGGGGATGTTGGAGCCGACGTTGTTTACTTGGAACCAGTTCCCGACGAGTTGAAAAAGCAAGGAGAAGGGTCCTAGTTATTCCAAATCACGAGAGTGGCTCATTTAAGAGAACGCGTCGCGGGCGCCGGACTCGAATGCACTGCAGCCGCGGTGCTTTCTGTGTCAGAGGTCGATCCGCAACTTTTTCAAACAGAACTGCAAGCGTTGCCTTTTTGCAGCCCCTTTAGAGCCGCTCCGTGATCGTGGCCCTTGTTTAGTATGGTTGACCTAGACCTCAATATCGTACTTGACGCCGCCCTGCGGATACTACTCACCATCGACGACAGTATTTCTGTGCGTTTTTCTAAAGACGCAATACACATCAAGTTGCCTACGACGCGCCGACTCGCTGATTTTTTGGAGGTGCCGCACTACTATGTGCTACCGATCTTGGGCATGATGGAAATGGATGAACTGATAACGCGAGCTGAACGGGTAGGCATTCATACTACAAACAAGGGTAGCAAGATCTTCGTCGCCCTTATGCACGAGCGCTATAAGAATGAGGCCGAGGCGTTGCTTGGACCGACAATATTCGAAGAGATACGGCGGCGCTCTGACCAGCCGTGAATTCAGCTGGAGCGATGGTGTGAAAGTCATTATCGTGGCGCGCAGCAGCGCTGTTCTTTTGGTGTTCTTTTATTATATGTCCCTGCGTGCAAACTCGAGAAAAGCATTGAGCGCGTAAAAAGCGTTCTCGAGATGTGAGATGCCTGGATTAGCAGCCCGCCTAAACACGCCATTGGAGTTCTGGAACTTGCCGATATAGCGCGGAGAGCACGTAAACTGCATACGAGGTATCAGCGGCGTTTGAATCGTTGGGTCATTGGAAGCAGTTCCCGCCGTCATCACTCCGCGTACCCTCGACGCAGAACAAGTCAGGTCAAACCGTACAGTTTCTTGTTCAATTCTATTACTAAGGGTGCCTTCTTCGCTTGGGTTGACTAAAGAGATAGAGGGACTAGACCTCACCTAAGAAGAAGACGTTGCAACATATCGCCTTGATTTAAGGAGGGGGTCTAGCCTATATCAGTTGATATTTCAGCTGTTTATAATTTTCGCTTTCTTTCAGTGCTTTCTATTCCCACGCTTTGGCTGAAGTCTTGAAAGGATTTCGCGCTATCCAAGCATCTTGAAGCACCAGTTCCCAAAGTAACAGCTTTGATGCGTTTGTTTTATTGCATCTTGCTGTAAGTTGGGCGCGACCCGACTTTCCATTCCGGCTGTTGTCTCAAGTTGAAGGTCAAAGGCGATTCCTGATTTAGCAAGAACAGTGTCTCCTTATATATTGCTTGATCTACGGATAAGTCGTCGTAGTCAGGCAAGGCTTCCATCATCGCTAGCTTTTGATTAGCGTGTTCTACGAGCGTTGCTCTCAGCTCTTCCCATCCTTCTAAGTCGGTTCTGTATAATATGCGCTTAGTCATTTGAATATGCGAGCGCATTTCCTCTTCTATGTCATCAAGCCGTTCGATGATGACGTTAATCGGGATCTGTTCTTGGCTCATAAAGTCCCGCATAGCGTTGATCAACGCTTTAAAGCGCGAGGCTTTCAGCTTCACACCCTCAATGACGTCAAATATGCCGGAACTACCCTCGTCAGGCAATTTCAAGTCAATGGCCCTCATCCCGCCTTCTTCTTTGAGAGATATGTTGTAACCGTATGGGATGAGCTGACCGATTGAAACCGCCCGTTCCTGCAATCTCGCGGTATACGTTCCGCTCTTCGTCCAACAGAGCTCGTTTAGAAACTCGCTGAAGCCCTGATATTCTTCCACTAAGGCGAAAAGCCCCTGTAAAAGAGTAATATCAGCTTTCGCATCGAAGGATCTGGTCTGCACCTCGATAAGCCAATGAGACAGGTGGTACATAGCGTCAAGCATGGCGGCATATGTCCGTTGCTCGTCACTAATTACGAAGTTCCCCATGTCATCAAAACTGGCAGAGTCTCTGATAATCCGCTCAATGTCACTGACTTGGTTGGTCGTTAAGAGCGGCGTTCCACGCATACTTGAGTCGGTCATGTTATTAATGAGCAGCAAGCATTTTTGTCGAGCGTCTGCATTGCTTATCGCTCTAAGGACCCGTTTTTCGTCGTTTTTCGTCATTGAAACCCCCCTGTTTAAGTTCTGTCCTTTTCGAGTGTCGTCTCGATCCGCTCAAGACGAGCTTGTAGGTCAGCGATCTCAATCCCTTTGAAGATTGCACTCACCGTTGCGACCTCGTTGGCTGCAGTGCGCCCGTCGATCTCTCCTGTTCGGAGACGCTGCAAGGTGATAAGCTGCTGCGTGACGAGGTCTTCAGCACGCACTGTGCTGTCACCGTTATCATTCCGTCCTGCATGAGCGTTTACCTCCGATGCTTTTCGACTTCTCCGCGCAGCAACCAATTCGTCTAGCTCCTTTGAGGCCGCAATCTCATCATCGTTGCGCACAGTGAGCGTCGGAAGCGCCTCTTCAATGCGGGCGTGCAGTTTACCCATAATGGCATATAGTTTGGGAGTCGGCACATCGCTAAGGTCGCGCTTTTTCAGCTCCTCGGTCACCCGCGCAAGCTCGAAGCCGTAGCGTTCGATTTGCGCCTGCACGGTCAGTTGGTGCCGTTCCAGGAGCGCGTCTATCTCGATTGCCTTTAGGTTCGCGATCTGTTCTTTGAGTTCACGTTCCCAACGCACCGCCGTCTGAAGTCCGATTTTAAGCTCGTCTGAGGCTATTCTCAGTGATTTGCCTTGAGCTCGCAGCTCAACAAATTGATGTTTTGTTTCTACTTCTTTCATCTAGTGTCACATCCTTTGCGTTTAACGTTCAAAGCAGCGACCTCGAGGAAAGACGCAGAAAAAAAGCCACAACTATGTGCAAAATAGTTGCAATAGCGTAACTGCATCAACTTCGCGCGAAGGCAGACCACATTCAGCCCAATCAAAAAGCGGCCTGCTTTTGCCTCTTTATCGCTCTTTTTACCGTTATTTCTTTTTCCTTAATATCACCGGAGCGAAACGCAGTCGATTCGTTTAGTGATAAACGTCAAACTCTCATTTGGACGGATAGGTAAACGGATATGTGTCGATGCATGACGGGAAAAATTCCCGTAGGACATTTCTCCTGCAAACGGTGTAACAGCTGCTGCTTATTACGTTTTTCCTATGCAACGCGATAGTAAAGAACGTTGGGATTAATATCGTAAGGTTCGCACGCAGTGCATTAGGCGCCTTCCTTTTTGTTTTTAGAGTCGAATCGCAGCGTGGCTTGTCTCGCATTAACGAATATACGATTAATATATTTATCTAAGTATTTATATAATATACATTTTATAAAGAATTAAGAATCATTACGTTTGCCTACGACGATTCAACGCCGTTGGCAGCCTTAACTATCGTCGGCTGATTCTTTAAAAGTGTTATGGTTTTGTTACCATTTTGTTACTCTTTTATCACGCTTTTTTCAGTTCGCCGTCACCTAGATCGTATAGAGGGTGTTCTGCAGAAATCTAGCACCTACTCGTGCATTCCTCGCTTTAAGCTAATTGACTAATTTCGGGCACAGCCACGTATTGTCGCATCGTCCTAAAACCTATATAGGCGCTTGATGAATATGGTGGAGGAGACTTCTTATGATAACCAGACAGGACGTCATAGATGTGGTGAGCGAATATGATAAAAAGAATATCACAATAGGCGTGCTCGGCTCGCACTCCGCACTAGACGTTTGTGACGGTGCCCGCGATGAAGGAATTCCCAACCTCGTCGTGTGCCAAAAAGGGCGGGATGGACTTTATACGAACTACTTTAAGGGTCGGACCGTTAACGGACTGCAGAAAGGCTTCGTTGATGAGGCCATTGTCCTCAACAAGTTTGATGAAGTCCTCTCTGAAAGCGTGCAACGACAGCTCGTCTCAAAAAATACGCTATTTATCCCCAATCGGTCTTTTGTTGTTTATAACGGTGTGCGCCGCGTCGAGAACGAGTTTAGGTTGCCGCTGGTTGGCACGCGCGACATGTTGAAAATAGAAGACAGGGAGACGGAGGAAGAGAACTACTATTGGGTCAGCCAGCAAGCGGGCATTCCTATCCCGAAACACTATGAGAGTAAAGACGACATAGACACGCTCGTCATGGTAAAGCTTCACCATAAGCACATGACGCTCGAGCGCGGGTTCTTCACGGCCGCATCCCCTGAAGAGTTCGACGCAAAGGTCGAGCGCCTCATTAACCGCGAGGTTATTACGGTAGAAGCTCTCAAGGACGCCCGCATTGAACAGTACATCATAGGACCGGTGTTCAACTTCAACTTCTTTTATTCACCCATCGATGATGAGATTGAGCTTTTGGGAATTGATTTCAGATTCGAAAGCAACCTCGACGGATTAGTGCGCATTCCCGCTGAGCAACAGTTAGAGCTGCCTGCACAGTACCGTGACCCACTTATGACGATTGTCGGCCATGCTAACGCGTCTCTAAGGGAGTCCTTACTGGAAAGAGTGTACCGTATGGCTGAGCAATTCGTAGCGTTCTCCAAACGACATTACACTGCCCCCATCATTGGGCCCTTCTGCTTGCAGACCATCGTTGATCAAAACATGGACTTTTACGTTTATGACATCGCCACACGGATCGGCGGAGGCACAAACGTCCATACGAACGTCGGTGCTTCGTATGGAAACTCCCTGTTTGGGACAAGAATGAGTTCAGGACGACGTCTCGCGCTTGAAGTCAAACGCGCAATAACACTCGACGAAATAGACAAGATCATAACATAACATGAAACGCACTACATCAAAACAAAAAACGGACTGGGACGTCATCATCATAGGAGCTGGGCCTGCTGGGATGTGCGCAGCAAACGAGCTCGCAAACCACGGCATAGACGTGTTGATCCTCGATCGCGGGCACGACATAAAAGAGCGCCGATGCCCTATGGAAGACACAGGGAAATGTGCGGAGTGTAAACAGTGCGACATCATGTGCGGCGTCGGTGGCGCGGGCACGTTCTCTGACGGCACCCTTAATCTCCGGCCTGATATCGGAGGCGACCTTGCAGCAATCACGGACGACGACACGTATGCATGGGAACTGGTGAATTATATTGACGGCCTGTTCCTCAAGTACGGCGCCCCCGAGAAACTCTTTAACGCCGAGGGTATCCAAGTAGAAAAACTCAAGCGGAGCGCGGCTTCAGTAGGCGTGCATTTTATAGAGATCTCCCAGCGCCACATGGGCTCTGATAATGCGCCCCGCATTATCGAAAACTTTGCAAATGACCTAAGGTCTCGCGGGATAAACTTTCGCCTAAATGCTCAGGTACAGGACCTGCTTATCGAAGATAACGTATGCACGGGGGTACTGCTCGAACACGGCGAGAAGCTTTTCTCGCGATTTACGCTCCTTTGTCCGGGACGGATTGGCGGGGAATGGGTAAATACTCTCGTGAAGCGTCATAATATCGGTGCCAAGCACGGGGCGATAGATATCGGCGTTCGTGTAGAGGTCCCAGCGATAATAATGGACCCGATAACGGACATAAACCACGATCCGAAATTTCACATTCGCACAAAGCGGTACGACGATTTCGTACGAACCTTTTGCACCAACGAGCACGGATTTGTCGTCAAAGAGCGCTACGAAGGTTTCATAGGCACGAACGGACATTCCCTCAAGAGTCGACGTTCCGAGAACACGAATTTTGCGTTCCTGGTACGCACCGAACTCACCGAACCACTCGAAGATACGACAAGATACGGAAAATCGGTCTCGAAACTAGCGACGACAATAGGGGGCGGCAACCCGATTCTACAAAGAATGGGGGATTTACGGCGAGGACAGCGTTCGACGTGGAGCCGCATTCGAAGAAATCCCGTAAAAAACACCCTTGAAGACGTCACCCCTGGCGATATTTCGATGGCAATGCCGCACAGAATCATCATGAACATCATCGAAGGACTCGAAAAGCTGAACGAAGTCATTCCAGGCGTTGCTTCAGACTCAACCCTGCTCTACGCTCCCGAAGTAAAGTTTTACGCGATGGAGTTGACGGTTTCGAAAGAATTGGCGACGAGCATCAAAGGGCTCTACGCTGCAGGAGACGGGACGGGACTTTCTCGGGACATAATCAACGCAGCTGCGACTGGGGTCATCGCCGGCAGAGGGATTCTCAAAGAGCTAGCTAAGTCATAGACAGCTAAGCGTCGCTACTGCCTTTTTTTGTTTTTTGTCGACTCCGCCATTATCGTTGCAAACGCGTGCTCTTTATAATGTTGAACGCAATACTGTCCCATCTACTGTGGAGGGGAGCTGCTGAACCTAGCACAAGAACTTATAGAAACCTATGATCTGGATGATCTAACGCTCGCAACTTTGTGCTCCCACACGAGCCTGCAGATTTTTCACGGCGCCCGTGCGGAGGGCTTTAAAACGCTTGGCATCGCCGTCGGCCACATACCTAACTATTATGACGCATACCCCAAGGCCAAACCCGACGACTTTTTAGTTGTTCGTAGCCATCTGGATGTGCTTAAACACGCTAACGACCTGCGCAAACGGAACGTGATTTTAATCCCTCACGGTTCCCTTGTTGAGTACCTCGGAGCCGACAATTTTTTAGACCTAAGCGTACCCACCTTTGGGAATCGTCGAGTGCTTCAATGGGAGTCAGACCGCACTAAAAGCCGACAATGGCTAGAAGGGGCAGGCGTTATGATGCCCAAAGAGATACGCGATCCGCAAGAGATTCAATCACCAGTCATCGTAAAGTATCATGGAGCTAAAGGAGGCCGAGGCTTCTTCATCGCAAAAGACTATGAGGATTTCAACAGAGGCATAGATCCGTCTGCACAATACACAATACAAGAGTTTGTTCTTGGTACACGATTTTACTTTCACTACTTTTACTCGCCTATCGCAAAGACGGGCTACCGTCTGAGCAAAGGAACCCTTGAGATGCTCGGCATTGACCGCCGATTGGAGGCAAATGTCGATGAGATCTATCGAGCAGGAAATGTTGCTGTCGAACCTACTTTTGTCGTTACGGGGAACGTTCCTGTCGTCCTGCGGGAGAAGCTCCTCGAAGAGGTATTCGATATAGGGCGCCGTGTTGTCGAAAAATCGATTGATTTATTTGGCGGTATGATCGGGCCATTCTGTCTGGAGACAGTAGTAACCGATGAGCTTCAATTCAAAGTGTTTGAGGTGTCAGCCAGGCTTGTAGCGGGTACTAATATATATCCAACAGGATCCCCTTACGCCGACTACATATATGATTCCATGTCATGCGGCAGACGTATTGCGCTTGAAATACGAAATGCTTTGCAAGAAAATCAGCTCACAGACATCTTGAGTTGAACCATCTACGCGATGCCCCCGCTGTCTGAAAAGATATCTAGCTCATCGTCCACCCATTTGGTCATACGCTAGCTTATGCCCGCGCCGCGCTAAACATGCCCCTCGAGAGACAAAGCATTAAGCAGGAATCGTTGACTGCCTAGCAGCGTTTCACGCGACAAGTGGCCAGGGGCTAAGAACTCCTAGGCTCTGAAATGGCGTAATCAAATCGCAATACCTAAGCCGTTGCGAGAACCCACGCTCTTGTGGTGCAGATATTGCAAGAAATTACATCAAATCAAGTGTATGGCGAAACGCCTGATTTTTACGAGGCAGATGAACTAAAGCGTCTTCGGGAGCTTTTGCGACGAGCAATAGACGAAGTTGCACTCCGGTACGAGCATAAGTATCTCGCCCCGAGCCTCCTTCCTGAAATGATCGCATACATGGTGCACCTGGCTGATCCCTCATTTTCTGAAACGCTCGCGCAAGCTGAGTTCAACAAGTCTGCCCTAGAATTCACCGAGCAACTAGATCGAGCGACACGAGGTAGATTTACTCTAAGCCATGTATGGAAAAAGTAGGCTACAGCTGAAACGTTTTCGATTGTCTTTGAAACAGTTACTCAGTACGTATTGGCTTTAAAGCGCCGCCGTTGTGGAGCTAGTTAAGTAAATACGAGAGCCATTGATAAGCAAGCGCGCAAAGGTCAGTATTTTTGTGATGGGGCATCAACGGACTTTTTTTAAGATGGTGTTTCTGAGCGCCGGTAAACCTTATATACCTACGAATTCTATACAGAAAGGCCTGATCTTCCAAGATGAGGTCCATCGCGGCCAACATACGGTCCTTATGTGGAATTTACTTCCAACCGTGAGGGATCGATCTCCGGTCGCGAAATATACAAGTGGAGTTGTAAGTGAGCTGGCTTAATCTGTCAGAAACCTTGCAACTGACGTAGGTCTTATTTGATTCGGCTGAAGCCGTTTAAATACGGAATCGGTCGAAGCGGACATGCAATAAAATGCGAATCCGCACAATTCCTAGATAGTGTGCATATATAACTCTGGTTGATCCTGCCAGAGGCCACTGCTATCGGGGTCCGATTAAGCCATGCGAGTCGAGAGGGGTAAAGCCCTCGGCGAACGGCTCAGTAACACGTGGATAACCTACCCTCAGATCTGGGATAACTCCGGGAAACTGGAGATAATACCGGATAATCCGTGAACGCTGGAATGCCTCACGGTTGAAAGCTTTAGCGTCTGAGGATGGGTCTGCGGCCGATTAGGTAGTTGCTGGGGTAACGTCCCAACAAGCCAATAATCGGTACGGGTTGTGAGAGCAAGAGCCCGGAGATGGATTCTGAGACACGAATCCAGGCCCTACGGGGCGCAGCAGGCGCGAAAACTTTACACTGCGCGAAAGCGCGATAAGGGGACCTCGAGTGCGTGCGCAATGCGTACGCTTTTCAGATGCCTAAAAAGCATGTGGAATAAGGGCCGGGCAAGACCGGTGCCAGCCGCCGCGGTAACACCGGCGGCTCAAGTGGTGGCCGCTATTATTGGGCTTAAAGGGTCCGTAGCCGGACCAGTTAGTCCCTTGGGAAATCTTACGGCTTAACCGTAAGGCTGCCAATGGATACTGCTGGTCTTGGGACCGGGAGAGGTAAGAGGTACTTCAGGGGTAGGAGTGAAATCCTGTAATCCTTGAGGGACCGCCAGTGGCGAAGGCGTCTTACTAGAACGGGTCCGACGGTGAGGGACGAAAGCTAGGGGCACGAACCGGATTAGATACCCGGGTAGTCCTAGCCGTAAACGATGCGAGCTAGGTGTCACGTGGATTGCGAATCCATGTGGTGCCGAAGGGAAACCGTGAAGCTCGCCGCCTGGGAAGTACGGCCGCAAGGCTGAAACTTAAAGGAATTGGCGGGGGAGCACCACAACGGGTGGAGCCTGCGGTTTAATTGGACTCAACGCCGGAAAGCTCACCGGAGACGACAGCGGGATGAGGGCCAGGCTGATGACCTTGCTAGACTAGCTGAGAGGAGGTGCATGGCCGCCGTCAGTTCGTACCGTGAGGCGTCCTGTTAAGTCAGGCAACGAGCGAGACCCGTACCCACAGTTGCCAGCGGCTGCTCCGGCAGGCTGGGTACACTATGGGGACCGCCTCTGCTAAAGAGGAGGAAGGAGCGGGCGACGGTAGGTCAGTATGCCCCGAATTCTCCGGGCTACACGCGGGCTACAATGGATGGGACAATGGGTCCCGACACCGAAAGGTGAAGGCAATCTCTTAACCCCATTCTTAGTTCGGATTGAGGGCTGAAACTCGCCCTCATGAAGCTGGAATCCGTAGTAATCGCGTTTCAACATAGCGCGGTGAATACGTCCCTGCTCCTTGCACACACCGCCCGTCAAACCACCCGAGTGGGGTTTATGTGAGGGCGTGGTTTTTGCCACGTTCGAACATAGGTTCCGCAAGGGGGGTTAAGTCGTAACAAGGTAGCCGTAGGGGAATCTGCGGCTGGATCACCTCCTAAGCAATACAGGTGGACGCCGAATCAAAGGACCTTCCACACCTAGGGCTCGTAGCTCAGCTGGAAGAGCGCTGCCTTTGCAAGGCAGAGGCCCTGGGTTCAAATCCCAGCGAGTCCATCTATCGACCCGCATGGGACGCTAGAAAAATATTCCAGTTTAATGCACACAGTGGCTGGCGCCGCTGTGGAAGGGTGCACTTATGAAGTGTACCGTGCATAAGTTCCATAATTCTGGACGCTAACTAGTTAGTGTAAAGTGGCTGCTATACCATCCAGTGAATGGCTCGGCTCAAGTGCTGATGAAGGACGTGCCAAGCTGCGATATGCTCCGGGTAGGCGCAAGGAGCCTTTGAACCGGAGATTTCCGAATGGGAACTCCTAACCGATTGGTTGATCCCGTCAGGGATTGGGAACGCCCCGGATTGAAACATCTTAGTAGGGGCAGGAAAAGAAATCGTAAGAGATGCCGTGAGTAAAGGCGATTAAAAACGGCAGAGTTCAAACTGAATCCCCGCAAGGGGAGATGTAGTGTTATAAGCCGAGTCCATAGAGCAGAGCCTGAGAAGCTAAAGTTGTCTGGAAAGACATGCCATAGAGGGTGATAGCCCCGTGAGCGCAATCAGTCTGCCAGGATTCGAGTCTTGAGTACCGTGGGTTGGAATTCTCGCGGGAATTTGGGAGTCATCAACTTCCAAGACTAAATACAACTTGAGACCGATAGCGTACTAGTAGGGTGACCGAAAGCTGAAAAGTACCCCATAAAGGGAGGTGCAAAGGGCCTGAAATTGGGTGGTGATGGTGCGGCAGGGCACAAAAGGATCTTCGATGCGAAGGAAGACGTCGCGAGGCGTTTGTACGAGCATCGTCGCCAGTGTTCTGTCTTACGTTTTGAAGAACGGGCCAGGGAGTGTATTCAGATGGCAAGGTTAAGGCCTTCACGGCCGAAGCCGTAGGGAAACCGACAAGTCCGTAGCTCGCAAGAGTGTGGGACGGCGTATTAACTGCGCGGAGTCATCAGGATACGACCCGAAACCGAGTGATCTAGGCGTGGGCAGGTTGAAGCGTGACGAAAGTTGCGTGGAGGACCGTTAGCGGTGCTGATTTGCAAATCGCTCGCGTGACCTGTGTCTAGGGGTGAAAGTCCAATCGAACTCGGAAACAGCTGGTTCCTTCCGAGACATGTCGTAGCATGACCCCGGCGGAGACCGTCGGCGGAGTAGAGCACTGATTAAGGGAGCCGGAGGAGAAATCCTTCGCCCCTTTGTCAAACTCCAAAACCGCCGTCGTCGTAGATGTCGGGAGTCCGGGCTGGGGGGTAAGCTTCTAGTCCGAGAGGGAAACAACCCAGACCGTGGTTAAGGCCCTTAAATGTCGGCTAAGTGTAATTAAAAGGGTGTCCCAGGCCCTAGACAGCTGGGAGGTGAGCTTAGAAGCAGCTAACCTTTAAAAAGTGCGTAACAGCTTACCAGTCGAGGTTTGGGGCCCCGAAAATGGACGGGGCTCAAGCCGACTGCCGATACCACGGAGCACGGAAACGTGATCTGGTAGGAAGGCGTCCTGCGTGGACAGAAGTAGGGCTGTAAAGTCCTGTGGACCGCGCAGGAACGAAGATCCTGGCAATAGTAGCAGCATAGTCGGGTGAGAATCCCGACCGCCGAAAGGGCTAGGTTTCCTCGACAATGTTCGTCAGTCGAGGGTTAGTCGGTCCTAAGATACACCGTAATTCGAGTGTGTCAAAAGGGAAACAGGTTAATATTCCTGTACCACGCGACATTAAAACCTGACGCCTCAGGGTAGTCCGAACAGTGATGCCAAACTGTCCAAGCGTATTAAGTCCGCGGAGAACCGTAATGGTGAGAAACGGACCAAAGCGTGATGGGGAAACTCGGATAATCCCAGGGGCCCGTGAAAAAGGGAGTCGATGGCCGTACCAAGATCTGACACAGGTGCCCCTAGTTGAGAAGACTAAGGCGTGTCGGCATAACCCACCCAAGGGAAATCGGCAAATTAGCCCCGTAACTTCGGGAGAAGGGGTGCCTGCTCTGAGAAGAGCAGGTCGCAGTGACTAGGGGGCTCTAACTGTCTAATAACAACATAGGTGATTGCGAACCCGAAAGGGCTAGTACAATCACTGAATCCTGCCCAGTGCAGGTACCTGAACATCCGGTTCAACGGGAAGAAGGGCCTGTCAACGGCGGGGGTAACTATGACCCTCTTAAGGTAGCGTAGTACCTTGCCGCTTAATTGGCGGCTTGCATGAATGGACCAATGAGAGCCCTACTGTCCCTGGGTGGAACCCGGTGAACTTTACATTCCAGTGCAGAGTCTGGAGACCCCTAATGGGAAGTGAAGACCCCGTGGAGCTTTACTGCAGCCTGTCGCTGGGATTCGGTTGTGCATGCGCAGCGTAGGTAGGAGGTGTCGATCCACCACTTCTGGGTGGTGGGGAGCCTAACCTGAGACACTACCCTTGCACGGCTGTGTCCCTTACCGTGGGAACGGGACCCCGATAGGTGGGCAGTTTGGCTGGGGCGGCACGCCCTTGAAAAGATATCAAGGGCGCCCAAAGGTTGACTCAGGTGGGTCAGAAACCCACCGAAGAGCGTAAGGGCAAAAGTCAGCCTGATGTGATTCAGCACAGTAGTGGATCACAAGACGAAAGTCGGGCCTAACGAACCTTTATGCCTTATTGATGAGGGCTAAAGATGACAGAAAAGCTACCCCGGGGATAACAGAGTCGTCACCGGCAAGAGCACATATCGACCCGGTGGCTTGCTACCTCGATGTCGGTTCTTTCCATCCTGGCCGTGCAGAAGCGGCCAAGGGTGAGGTTGTTCGCCTATTAAAGGAGATCGTGAGCTGGGTTTAGACCGTCGTGAGACAGGTCGGTTACTATCTGTTAGGGGTGTTTGAGGTCTGAGGGGAAGTTGGTTATAGTACGAGAGGAACTAGCCAACGTGGCCACTGGTCTATCGGTTGTCTGGCAAGGCAGTGCCGAGCAGCTACGCCATAATGGATAAGAGCTGAAAGCATCTAAGCTCGAAACCAACCCCGAAAAGAGACATCTTAAGGACATCGGTAAAAGACCGGTTTGATAGAGTCGGGATGTACGCACCAAGGCAACGAGGTGTTCAGTCCGCGGCTACTAACGTCCGAGCCACATCTTTACACTAACTAGGCGTATACCAGGCCCTCTTGAGGAATCATCTTCAGGAGAGTAAGATTATGGAACGTGCACTTTATATCAGCGCCAGTGGTTTGCCGTTCGCCAAGGTGGCGGAGCGGTTACGCGGTCGCCTGCAGAGCGACTACACTCCGGTTCAAATCCGGACCTTGGCTTGACGTAGCGGCCATAGCGGCGGGGAAACTCCCGTACCCATCCCGAACACGGAAGATAAGCCCGTCAACGTTCCATGTTGTACTGAAGTGCGAGAGCCTTCGGGAACCATGGAGCGCTGCTACGTCTCTCATTTATTTTTTGATATTGTTTCACCCGATAACGCGGAAGAGGGCAATAACGACGCTCTTTCATAATTCCGACAAACAATTTCTGAGTTTATTTAGAACGATACTACTGTAACTATTTTAGGAACGGGTATATATTGTATTACCGTTTCTACTCACGTCTAAATAAGAGAGATTCGAGAGGTAAGGAGTTGACCACGGATATCGAATACCGATTGCACTTCGTGAGACAGCAAAACGGCCCACGAAGGCGGATCCAACATGGAAATGTTACGCTTCACGGAGTTTTAGAGAAACGGACGCCTAAAGGGCGCGTACTCGATAAAACGCGGCTCGGTTCTATTGACCTAGAAGCGCTTGAATACGATTTGGTCAAGGATCGCAACGAATTTTGGCGCATGACCGACTTATGCCTCAACTCATTCGATGTGCCGCCCGAAGCCGCCGACGAAATCTGCGAATACCTATCCCAGGTTGTGAGGCCCATCACTGAACAGGAAGCGGCGTCGTATTATGGTTGCAGCGACCAATTGCGCGAGACTATGTACCCGGATGCGTAAGAAAAAATGAAACGTGAAGATCGCGCGACGATATCAGTACATGTCCAGACCAAAGCCGAAATAGACGCTATAGGAAAGCGCGGTGAAACTTTTGATGATATCATCAAGCGGTTACTCG
>Ga0209748_1000707_pt1 | contig 17387 bp, 17 predicted proteins | sample BarGraIncu00421A_FD_185490 | JGI IMG/M metagenome (GOLD analysis project Ga0209748, IMG submission 185490) | Arctic peat soil microbial communities from Barrow, Alaska - Barrow Graham LP Incubations 004-21A (SPAdes) (version 2) | ecosystem: Environmental > Terrestrial > Soil > Wetlands > Peat... | reverse complement strand
GCAGCCTCGAACTCCACAATCCCCACGGGCGCCTCGCGCCGACGCTCCGCGATGTACGTGGCGGCCCGCGTCGCGCCGACCTGCCCGGAGTTCAAAGCAGCCCCACCCGGCCGGTACACACCGTGCGCGCCGGCCGCCTCACCCACGGGGAACAGGCCCTCAAGATTCGACTGCCACCACTGGTCGACCGACAACCCACCGTTGTTGTGCTGTGCGCACACGGCGATCTCCAAGAGGTCGGTCTCCAGATCGACGCCCGGGTTCCGGCCCAGGTAGAACTCGTACGCCGGTGAGTTCATATGCTGCAGCCGCTCGATCGGTGTGGAGTCGCCGAGGCCGATGACGCCGGCCTTCTCGAGATAGTCGTACGCCTCGGGCGCGAGCGCCGACGGGTCCCAGTGGCCCACAGGGTTGCTCCGGAAATCCAAGAACACCTTCCGCCCGCGCAGCACGGTCTCGCGATAGACCAGCAGGTCGACCAAAGACGACCCCGCACGTGCTTTCCGGATGTCGAAAGGCCACTGATAGCCCTTGAGGAAGACCAGCGTCAGCAGCCGGCCGTAGTCGTCGATGACCTCAGACAAGAACTCGCGCTCGTCACCGCCGTCGGCGTCGGTCGAGACGAAGCGCGGGACGACCTGCATGTACGTGCCGGACACGTTCCACCGCGGCTTCGTACTGGCCAACCCGAACTGCCACTCCGTGAGGTTCTTGCCGCGCACGCCCGCCCGCAGCGGCGCCCCGTTCGCGCCCCACTGGCCGTGCGGGTACACGGCATCCGCGTACATGCCGGCCGGTCCGCCCGTCGCGTACACCAGGTTCGTGCACCTCAGCAGCAGGAAGCGCGACTCGTCCGAGTTGTCGCGCACGTCGGTCTTGAGGCACAGCAGCCCGACGACTCGGCGAGAGTCGACGACCAGGTCGACCACCCGGCAGGCGTCGATCACGGGAAGGTTGTGCAGCTCGCGTACCCGCCGCTCGAGCGACTCCGTCATCGACTTGCTCGTGAACGGGCCGACCGAGGTCGCCCGTTGCCGCGGGTCGTGGTCGGTCTTGTAGCCGATGAACTCGCCCGACCGCGCGTGCGGGAAGGGCACGCCCGACTCGACGAGGTGGAAGAACGCGCGCGGCGACCAGGCCGCCTCCGCGAGCGCGATGTCGCCGTCCATGGCGCCGCCCGAGAAGAGCGTCTCGGCCATGCTCCGTACCGAGTCGGGCTCGGCGCCCGAGAGGGTCAGCTTGTAGTACGTCTGCTTGTCAGAGCCCGCGTTGCGCGAGGCGCCGGCGCGGATCTTGTCGCTGACCACGATGACGTCCGTCTGGCCGAACATCGCCAGCCGGTCGGCCGCGCAGTAGCCCGCCGAGCCGGTGCCGACAACCACCGTGTTGGCGGTCATCACGGGGACCTCGTAGCCGTCTATCACGAGCGTGTCCATGGCCAGCACGGTACTCACAGCCTCGGGATCTGCATGCCGCCGCCGACCGTGATGACGTCGCCTGTGGAGTAGGGCATCTGGCCGGATGCGAGCACGGCCACGACACCGGCCACGTCGCCCGGCGTGCCCCATCGCGGCATCGGCGCTAGTCCGTCCGCGAACAGCGCGTCGTACTTGTCCTTCACGCCAGAGGTCATGTCGGTCGCGATGACGCCCGGCCTCACCTCGTACACGACGATCCCCTCCGGCGCGAGCCTCGCCGCCCAGACCTGGGTGGCCATGGCGACGCCGGCCTTGGAGACGCAGTACTCGCCGCGGTTCGTCGAGACGACCGTCGCGGAGATGCTCGAGACGTTGATGATCGTGCCGCAGGGCTTGTCCGTCGGCACGGTGTCGCCGCGCTGTGTGATGAGCTGGTTGGCGACGAGTTGCGTGAGGAAGTACGGGCCGCGCAGGTTGATCGAGAGCACGCGATCGAACTCATCGGTGGTTGCGACCAGCACGTCGTTACGCACGCTCGGCGCGACGCCCGCGTTGTTGACCAGCAGGTCGACCCGCCCGAACGCCGCGAGCGTGTCATCGAGGTAGCGGCAATGATCGCTGGGTTCCGCGATGCTGCCGGCTGTGTACGAGATGTCGCCGAGCTCTCTCAGCTGCGTGAGCACGTCCTCGGGCGCCGGTTTCGTCGCGAGGATCGAGACCTTGTAGCCGTCCCGCAGCAGCCGCTCAGTGATCCCCCGCCCGATCCCCCGACTACCGCCTGTCACCATCGCCACCGGCATGTGCGTACCTCCCTTGGTCCACGCCATTCTGCCCTACTCGCCCGCCGACAGGCAAGCGCTTTCCCCCGCAGTGGCGCTCTTCCGCGTGTCGGCACGTGGTGCGCGTCGTCGTCGCACCGCCGGAGGTCTCAGCAGTGGAGAACCTGCGCGGCACCACCATGGCGGACACGCTCAGGCAGCGTGGGGTTGCGGTCGACCTGCTCGTGAGGGCAGGGCCCTTCCACAGCGAGGCCGACTTCGCCACGATCGACGCCGCGATCCTGGCCGGACGCACCACCATCATGTTCACCAACGACATGCAGGCGGCGACCGTTATCGCCTACCTGCGCAAGACGGGCCGCGAGCCGGGTCGGGATGTCTCGATCACGGGACTGGACGGCGTCACCCCGTGGGCGCCAGCGCTGGGGCTGGCCACCGTCGAGGTACCCGTGGCGAGAGTCGCACGCAAGGCCATCCAGCTCATGGTCGAAGGCCTGGCGGGCAACACCCAGGTCACACATCACGCGTACCCGGGCGAACTTCGACTGGGAACCAGCCTCGCACGCATTGCTCCCGACGCGTGAGGTCGGCTCAATGCTGCCTGGCCCCTGCACTCACTCCGTACGGGCTCGTGCCTGGTCGATCGCGGGATGCTCGGCCCGGAAGTCATTGACCGCCTCGGCGCTCGGGTAGCCGAGGGCCAGGCCGGTGATCAACTTGTAGTGCTCGGGGACCTCGAACTCGGCGTCGATCGGGTGCCGCCAGGTGGCCAGGACTCCGAGCGCGCACGACCCGACCCCGCGCGCCTGTGCCGACAGCATCAACGTCTGCAGCATCAACCCCGCATCGTGGGCCGAGAACGGCAGCATGCGTTCGTGGACGAACACCCACAGCACTGTCGGGGCGCCGAAGAACTCACAGTTGCGACGTGCCTGCGCGTCGCGGGACGCGCGATCACCACGCGCGATCCCGAGGTGCGCGTACAGGCTCCTGCCCACCTTCACGCTCCGCTCCCGGAGCCCGTCGGGATAGCGACCCCACGTACGGAAGTCCGCATCCGGCCACCCCTGACGCAGCAGCAGCCCTTTCACCACAGCCCACGGCCGACGGTGCTGCAGACCGAGCGAGGCATCGAACGCCCGAACGTACGCAGCGCGCAGACTCTCCAGCCGCTCTCCGGTGGCGATGGCCACGATGTAGGACGGGTATTGCTCCAGCTTGGCGCGTGGCGGGCATCGTCAAGGATCTCATCGAGAACCACCTTTGGCACCGGGACGGGAAGGAAGTCCCGGACGCTGTACCGGTTGCGGACCACCTTCGAGAACGCCTCACTCACCCGGCCAGTCTAGGGAGCCGACTCCCACCGACGCGGGGGGTAGGGCCTCGCGATCGTGGTTATGCGGAGGCTCCGAGAGGTTCGACAGAGGTCGGCCTACGCGTTCGTGGTTACCACGGCCCACCGACGCCCCATAACAACGAACGCGAGGCGTCTCGGGTTCCTGGCCACTCGCAGGGCGCTGATAACCACGATCGCGAGGCGGATGGGACCACCACCGACGACGCGACCGCGCACGAGACGTCGGGTGCCGTTTGCCGGCGTTCACCGCCACCAAATCCGACACATACGGCCCTCACCGTCCGTGTCAGGTGGACATGACCAGATGCGTCCCGGACAGGTCGCGCAGGCCGACTGCGCACGGGCTTCAGGGACGGGCTATCTGCATGCTTCCAGGTATGCCACGACGGGCAGCAACGCGCGGCTCCCCAGCCGGTAGTGCGCCCATCTGCCCCGCTGTTCCCTGACCAGCAGTCCGGCATCGACGAGCTTCTTGAGGTGGTGGGACAGGGTCGGCTGCGAGATGCCCAGTGCTGCAGGCAGGTGGCAGGCGCACGCCGTGGTGTCGGGGGAATCGGCCACAAGACGTAGCAACCGGAGCCTGACCGGATCGGCCAGCGCCTTGAGTACCACGACGAGTGGCTCCGCGTCGGCGGCCGGCATGAGGTTCTCAGGCGCAGCCAGCGCGCATTCGATGGTGGCTATGACGCGGGGCATGGGGTCAGACCGACCCGGCGACGGCCACCAGCCGACCATCGGCGGTCGATTGCTGGGCGAGCAGGGCGAGACGCTCGGGCCCGATGGGCTCCTGCTCGAGCAAGGGAACGATGGCGAGTCGGTGAGCGCGGCTGCGTACGGCGTCGACGGGCCCTCGCTCCTGACTGGCCCGGTGCCGGAGAAGCGGCGAGGTGGTGGATGCTGCTTCGAGTGACTGGTTGACAACCCAGGCCCACGGCTCGATGCCGGCCCGCTTGAGGTCGTCCTCCAGGCCGCTGGCTTCCAAGACAGGGGTCGTTTCCGGCAGGGTCACGAGCAGGATCTTGGTGTAGTCCGGATCCTGAAGCCGCATCATCGGAGTCGCATATGCGGTGCCGCTAGGCATGTTGCGGGCGATCTCCCGATGGTACGAGCCGGCGGCGTCCATGAGGAGAAGCGTGTGTCCGGTGGGCGCGGTGTCCATCACGACGAACCTGCGTCGCGCCTCGTTCACGAGGTGGGAGAACTGACGGAAGACCGCCACTTCTTCGGTGCACGGTGACATGAGGTCTTCTACGAGTACGGCCCTGCCGGCGTCATCCAGGTTCTTGCCTTTGGTGTTCATCACGTGATCGCGATATTCCTGGACCGCCTGCTGGGGATCGATCCGGGAGACGGTGAGGCTCGGCATCGCGACTTCGCCGCCGACAGCGTCGGCCAGGTGTCCGGCAGGATCGGTCGTGGTGAGGTGGACCTCATGCCCCTTCTGGGTAAGGCGGATCGCGATCGCCGCGGCGATAGTGGTCTTGCCGACTCCGCCCTTGCCCATGCACATGATCAGCCCGTGCCCGTCGGGGGCGAGCTCGTCGATCAGCGCATCCAGCGGGGGGGCCATGTCCTCATGGGTCTGTGTTGACGTGTCTTCCGTCACCGCCGATGCACTGTCGAACAAGGACCTCAGCGCGGCGAGGCCGACCATGTTCTCGGGCTTGAGGTCGATGAGGTCTCGCGGGACGTCGGCGAGTGAGACCGGCATACCGGCGATCGCTGCACTCTCGCGGTCCCGGATGGCTTGGGCGAGGTCGTCAACCGCTCCCGCGGTGCGCGGCATGACACCGTTGATGACCACGTTGCTGGGCCTGATCCCGGTGTCGGTCAGCTCGTCGGCGGTCCGGGCGATCTCGGCGAGGCTTGACGCCTGTGCCCTGGCCACGAGGACGAGGCTGGTGACCGTCGGGTCGGCGAGCGCAGCGACCGCGCCCGCGTAGACCGCGCGCTGCTTCTCGAGTCCGGACAGGGGCCCCAGGCAGGAGGCGTCCCCCTTGCCTGCATCGAGGAAGCCCGACCAGTCGCCAGGAAGTTTCAGGAGTCGGATGGTGTGCCCGGTGGGTGCGGTGTCGAAGATGACGTGCTCGTACCCGGCGATCAGCGACGGATCTGCCAGCAGGCCGGTGAACTCGTTGAACGATGCGATCTCGGTGGTGCACGAACCCGAGAGCTGTTCGGTGATCGAGGCGATCTCCTTCTCCGGCAGCAGTCCTCGAACTGGGCCGATGATGCGCTCCCGGTACTCCTCAGCGGCCTGCTCGGGGTCGATCTCCAACGCGTCCAGCCCATCAACTGACGTCACCGGCGTGATCGTGTTGCCGATGGTTTGGCCGAACACTTGGCCGACGTTGGAGGCTGGATCGGTGCTCACCAACAGCACTCTGCCGCCGGCCTCGGCCAGTCGCACCGCTGTGGCGCAGGCGATGGAGGTCTTGCCGACGCCGCCCTTGCCTGCGAAGAAGAGGAAACGAGTGGGGGCAGTCAGAAATCTCATCGGGGTCAGAGTTCAGCAACAGTTGCTGGTTGCGCCGCCACAGCAGCCCTGGGAGGCCACCGGGGTCAGCGTGAGAGTCGGCGCGGGCGCGAGACCCGCGTATCGAGACAACATCTCCGACGTCGGGTACCGGCCGGTGAGCACCGTCACGCCATCGACCAGGACCAGTGGCAAACCCTCGGATCCCGTCGCGGTCAGGAAGTTCATCACGACAGGGTTGCGTACGAAGGCGTCCGGGTCGTTGGCCAGGTTGTGCCGGGCGATGTCGACGCCCTGCTCCTTGAATGAGTCGAGGTTCGCCGTGAACTCCACCAACGCCTGGTCGACGTCCTCACCACACACACCAGTGTTGCAACACAGGGCTGGCTCAAAGACGCGAATGCTGACCATTACTACTCCTCGATGGGACATCGACCGATATCGATACGAAGCCTACCGCTTTCAGATCGATAGGTGTCAATTCGAGACCGCCAGAGAACCTGCCACCCCCACAGGGCTTCAGCCGACAAGGGGTGCGAGCAGCTCCTTGACCTGGGCGGCGGTCGGGACGCGGCCTGCGAGCAGGACCTGCTCGTCGACGACCAGGCCCGGGGTCCGCATGATGCCGTAGGAGGCGATGTCGGCGTAGTCCGTGACCTTCTCGAACGTGGCGTCGATGCCGAGTTCGGAGGCGGCCAGCCTGGCGGCCTTCTCGAGGTTGATGCAGTTGGCGCAGCCGGCGCCCAGGATCTTGATGTTCATGCTGAGATTCTCACTTTCGGTAACTAGAGGATGGCGTTGAACAGGTAGCCGACACCGATGATGCCGATGGCGGTGACTGAGACGAACACGGCGATCAGCTTGGGCTTGAGTACGCGGCGCAGCAGGATCATCTCCGGCAGGCTCAAGGCCACGGTCGCCATCATGAATGCGAGCAGGGTGCCCATGGGCATGCCCTTGGCGTACAGCGCGTCGATGAGCGGCAGGATCCCGGCCGCGTTGGAGTAGAGCGGGATGCCGATGAGGACGGCGATGAGGACGGCGAAGGGGTTGTCGGCCCCGGCATACCTGGCAAAGAAGTCTTGTGGCGCCCATCCATGGATAAGCGCGCCGAGCCCGATGCCGACCAGAAGATAGGGCCAGATCCTCCGCAGGATCGAGCCCACCTCTTCGATACCCATCTGGATCCGGTCGTCCCAGGTGAGGCCCGCGGTGGAGTCGATGATTTTGCCGCGCAGCTTGGTTTCGAACACGAACGGCTCGACCCAGCGTTCGAGCTTGAGCCGGCCGATGACATAGCCGGCCAGGATCGCGATGACCAGTCCCGCACTCACGTACAGCAGGGTTGGCCCGATCCCGAACAGGCCCAGCAGGAGGGCGATCGCCACCTCGTTCACCAGGGGGCTGGCGATCAAGAAGCTCATCGTCACCCCCAGTGGGATTCCTGAGGCGACGAACCCGATGAACGCAGGGACCGCGCTGCAGGAGCAGAACGGCGTCACCACGCCGAGGCCGGCGGCCAGGACGTTGCCGATCCCTTCCCGCTTGCCGCCAAGTAGCGCCCGGGTGCGTTCGACACTCATGAAGGACCGCAGCACGGTGACGATGAAGATGATCCCAGCCAGCAGCAGCAAGATCTTGACCGTGTCGAGGAAGAAGAACTGCACCCCGCTGCCGAGCCTTGACGTGAGATCGAGGCCGAACACGCGACCGACCAGCCAGTCCCAGAACGGCTGGTTCAGCAGGTACAACACCCACCAGATCACAGCGGCGAGCAGTAGTCCCCCCCAATGCTTGATGGACTGGGGCCGAGTATCTGGCGCGGTTGCAATCGTCATCGGAGTACGACCAGTTGACGAGCCACAGATGCCGGGTCCGGGAGGGCCGCATGCAGCCTTTCGAGAGCCCCTTCTGTCAGCGAGTAGTCGATCCACCGACCCCTGCGGGTGCCCTCGATCAAGCCAGCCTCACGCAGAACCTTCAGGTGATAGCTCAGGAGATTGCCTGGGATCGCGGGCTCGGGCTGCAGGTCGCAGACGCAGCGCGTCCGGCCGACGAGCACGTGGAGCAGTTGCAGGCGGATCGGATCCGCCACCGCGGCCAGGAGGCTGGCTGCCGCCACTTGTGTGTCAGGCGTTTTTGAATCAACCATGTTTGAAGCATGGTCGGGGATCGCCGCTGGTGTCAAGTCAGGGCATCGACAGCTCTGCCGAGAAGCCATTGCGCAATGTGATGCCCGCCGTTTGCCGCCCGTTCACCTAGGCCCGCATCTTCGGTCATGTGACATGCCTAGCCTCCGAGGCAGGTGGGCTGATCCGCCCTCTATTCGCTGACTGAAGGATGATTGTGAGCATGATTCGCGTTTCGAAGATTGCGGCCGTTGCCGCTCTGAGCGCACTCTCCCTGGCTGCTTGCTCGAGCGCAACCACCACGGCCACTGGGGCTAGCTCGGCGGCGGTATCCGCCTCCGGCCCCGCCCTCGCCTGCCCGGCAGGCTCGATCACTGGTGAGGGCTCCACGGCCCAGACCAACGCCATCCAGCAGATCATCGCCGCGTACAACGACGCCTGCAAGAACAAGGCCAAGATCGAGTACAACGCCACGGGCTCCGGCGCGGGCGTGAAGAACTTCAACGCCGGCCTCGTCGACTTCGGTGGCTCCGACTCTGCCCTCGCGACCACCGAACAGGCGACGGCCCTGACCCGCTGCAAGAACAACGCGGCCTGGGACCTCCCGTTGGTTGTCGGACCGGTCGCGTTCTCGTACAACCTCAAGGGCGTCAGCAAGCTCGTGCTCAACGGCGACGTCCTCGCCAAGATCTTCATGGGCCAGATCACGACGTGGAACGACCCGGCGATCGCCGCGCTGAACTCGGGCGTCACGCTTCCCACCACCGCGATCACAGTGTTCTACCGCTCGGACGACTCCGGCACGACCGACAACGTCTCGAAGTACCTCAAGGCGACGGCTCCTACCGTCTGGACCCCCGACCACTCCAAGACCTGGAAGGGCAAGGGCGGCGAGGGCAAGACCGGTTCGGCCGGTGTTGCTCAGGCTGTGACGGCAACCGACGGTGCGCTCGGCTACCTCGAGTGGGGCTTCGCCACCGACAACAAGCTGGGGATCGCACAGCTCGACACCGGCAATGGCGGCGTCGAGCTCAATGCCGACAGCGTGGGCAAGGCACTCGAGGCCGCGAAGATCACCGGCACGGGCAACGACCTCACACTTCAGCTGGACTACGCGACCAAGGCGGCTGGCGCCTACCCAGCCATCCTCGTCACCTACGAGATCGTCTGCTCCGCGGGTCTCGACTCCGCCAAGACGGCCATCGTGAAGGACTTCCTCACGTACTTCGCGAGCGACGCCGGCCAGAACAGCCTGTCGGATGTGGGCTCCGCCCCGCTTCCCGCCTCGCTGCGTGCCAAGGTGAACACCGCAATCCAGGCGATCAAGTGACCTGAGCGCCGCGGCGCTCACAGACTGGCCCCCGGCACCCCGCGCGCCGGGGGCCAGTCCACGAAGGGGAGGATCATGGTTGACGACCCAGGTGCTACGGTCGCGGCAACTACAGACCACGAGGCCGCAGCTGGCTCGCCCGCCTCTCTCGCTACTGGAAGGGCCGTGTCGACAACCCAAATCCACTTCGCCAACATCAAACATGGCGGAGACCGCAGCTTCCGGGCCGGCGCGATCGCCGCAGCCGTGATTGTCGTGCTGCTCGTACTGTTCGTCGGCATCTTCCTCGCCGTGATCGCCACGCCGAGCCTTCGGCGCGACACTGTCAACTTCTTCACGTCCACTCAGTGGAACGTCGGCACGGGCACGCTCCAGTTCGGCATCGCGGGCCTGCTGTGGACCACGGCGCTGACGGCGGTGGTCGCGATGCTCCTTGCGGTACCGGTCGCGGTCGGCACGGCGCTGCTCGTCACCCAGTACGTCCCGGGGCGGGTGGGTTCGACGATCGGCTTCGTCATCGATCTCCTCGCCGCCGTACCGTCGATCATCTTCGGCCTTTGGGGCCTGAAGCTTCTTGGCCCCTTCCTGGGCCCGTTCTACGCATGGCTCCAGCACGTGCTGGGCTGGATCCCTCTCTTCTCCACGGGCGTCGAGTCGACTGGCAACGTCCTCACTGCGTCGATCGTGCTCGCGATCATGGTCCTGCCGATCGTCAGCGCCATCTCGCGCGACGTGTTCGCCCAAACTCCCCGCGACCACATCGAGGCGGCCCTGGCCCTCGGCTCCACCAAGTGGGAGATGATCCGGATCGCCGTCATCCCCTACGGCCGGTCCGGCGTCATCGCAGCCTCCATGCTCGGCCTCGGCCGCGCGCTGGGTGAGACCATCGCGGTGATGATCATCCTGTCGCAGACCAACACTCCTGGCATCAACGTCAGCCTGTTCGCCGGTGGTGAGACCTTCGCCTCCAAGATCGCGAACAACGCGCAGGAGTTCGACAGCCCTGCGAAGACCGGTGCGTACATCGCGGCCGGCCTGGTCCTGTTCGTCTTGACGTTCGCGGTGAACGCGATCTCTCGAGTCGTTGCCGATCGGAAGGTCCGCTGATGAGCGTCACGACCACCACGCTTGCCGCTCCCCACGGCGGCCGCCGCGCGAAAGACGCCTTAGCCCGCGCCCTCGTCTACCTCAGCGCCATCCTTGCGATCGTGCCGCTGGTCTGGATCCTCGTGAGCATCGTCGCCCAGGGCCTGCCAGCGATCCTCTCCGCGAGCTGGTGGACGCAGGACCTCGCAGGCACGACCGACCGCCGCGCCGGTGGCGGTGCGCTCCACGCCATCATCGGCACGCTCGAGATCGGTCTCGTCACCGCAGTGGTCGCCGTCCCGATCGCTGTGATGGGCGCGATCTTCCTCATCGAGTACGCGCGCGGCACCAAGTGGGCCCGCATCGTCTCGTTCATGGTCGACATCCTCTCCGGCGTCCCGTCGATCGTCGCCGCCCTGTTCATCTACACGCTCATGATCACGCTCCTCGGCCTGGGCCGTAGCGCAATCGCGGCGTCACTCGCGCTGGTGCTCCTCATGCTGCCGACCGTGCTGCGATCGACCGAGGAGATGCTGAAGCTCGTGCCTGACTCACTCCGGGAGGCGTCGTACGCGCTGGGGCTGCCCAAATGGAAGACGGTCGTCCAGGTCGTCATCCCGACAGCGTTCTCTGGGATCGCGACCGGAGTCATCCTGGGCCTGGCGCGCGTCATGGGCGAGACGGCGCCTCTGCTCATCCTCGTCGCGTACGCGCGCAACCTGTACCTGTCGCCGTCGACCAGCAACATGGGCACCCTGCCCACGATGATCAACTCGGGCCGTAACGTGGCCGAGACCCTCCCCGGGTACGAACGGGTCTGGGGCGCAGCACTTACGCTCATCCTCTTGGTGATGGGTCTCAACCTCCTGGCGCGCGGGATCGCGCGCGCCAGCCGACTCAAGGATCGATGACATGGCCAAGCGCATCGAGGTCGAGAACCTCGACGTCTACTACGGGTCCTTCAAGGCCGTGGCCGGCGTCTCGCTGGTGGTCGAGCCCCGTACCGTCACGGCATTCATCGGCCCGTCCGGCTGCGGGAAGTCGACGGTGCTGCGGACGCTGAACCGTATGCACGAGGTCATTCCCGGCGCGTACGCGACCGGAAAGGTCGAGCTCGACGGCGTCGACCTGTACGGACCGGGCGTCGATCCGGTCGCGGTCCGCCGCCTCGTCGGCATGGTGTTCCAGCGTCCCAACCCGTTCCCGTCGATGTCCATCTACGACAACGTCGCGGCCGGGCTGAAGCTCAACGGCAACCGCAACAAGAAGGTGCTGGACGAGACCGTCGAGAGGTCCCTGACGAGCGCGAACCTCTGGAACGAGGTCAAGGACCGGCTCAACAAGGCCGGTACCTCGCTGTCCGGCGGTCAGCAGCAGCGGCTGTGCATCGCGCGGGCGATCGCGGTGAAGCCGGACGTCATCCTTATGGACGAGCCGTGCTCGGCTCTGGACCCCATCTCGACGCTCGCGATCGAGGACCTCATCGGTGAGCTCAAGGAGCAGTACACGGTCGTCATCGTCACCCACAACATGCAGCAGGCGTCGCGCGTATCCGACCGGACCGCATTCTTCAACCTTGAGGCACAGGGCCGACCCGGTCAGCTGGTCGAGATCGACGACACCGAGACGATCTTCGCCAACCCGGCCAAGAAGGCGACCGAGGACTACATCACCGGCCGCTTCGGCTGAGTCTGCTGGGTCGCGGGTTGGGGGGTCAGTCGATCAGGGTTTCGAGGTCTTCCGGCGGTACGGGACGGGGCAGGGGCTCTGCGGCCTCCGGCTGGCGCGCTCGACGTTCGGAGCGCGACTCGCCGCCTCCCAGCATGAGACGCCACCAGGGCGTCTTCTCGGGCTGAGCCTCCTCCTCCGGAAGGTCGGCGACGACCTCGACGGGATCCGGATGCGGTACGGGCACCTCGGTGATCATCTCCAGGGGTTCGTCGACCGCTACGGGCGCAGCCTCCCCTCGTACATCGAAAGGCGCAGCCACGATCACATCGGGCCCGGCCTCCACCACGGGCCCGGCCTGGAACGGCACGATCTGGATCGGTGGTGCGGCATCCGGCTCGGGCTGTGTCTCGACCTCGTCCGGCACTTCGTCCTCGAGCACAAGCACCTCGTTCAGCTCGATCGGGTCGAAGAGCGCCTCGTCGTCGGGCTCGGGCGTGATCTGTGCGGCGGGGACATCGGCGACCACACTGTGTTCAGGCCGCAGCTCGGCCTCGGCGGAGATCCTGCTCCACTGCTCGTCCTCGGAGTCGGGCATGTGTCCTCCTGGCCTGGCCAACGCGTGACGCACGTAGACCCTGGTGAATCTGATGCGTCCTATTCTTGCCTGGTGAGCAGCCCAGCAGGTTGGTATCCCGATCCCGGTGGCCAGCGTGGCGCGTTCCGATACTGGAACGGCTCCACGTGGTCGGCCCAGCTGTCGTCCACCGCGTCCGCTCCCCCGCCGTCGAGCGGGCTCGGCCAGCCGTCCTCGAACGCGCCGCAGTTCGGGCAGGCCGGCTACGAGCCCGGCATGGGCTACACGCAGCAGACTCAGAAGAGGCGCATCGGTCCGTGGATCGGCATCGTCGTCGGCGTGCTCGTCATCGCGCTCCTCGCTTGGGTCGTGTTCCAGTTCGCGTCGTCGGGTGGCCTCGCGACGGGCGGCGCTACCGCAGGTGGCAACTCCACGACCAATCCGTGCCCGGTGAACACCCAGAGCCTCGCGCCGGTGACCCACACCGCCGACGGTCGCGTCCACGGCGGGATGCTGTCGTACCCGATGCTGGGCAGCCCCTGGAGTGCCCCCCAGCCAGACATCCGGGTGCCGTTCGGACGCGATGTCGAAGTGCAGGAAGTCACCATCGAGCCGAACTACGACGGCAAGAGCAACAGCTGGGTAGCCTCCGTGCTCGTGGCCGAGCTCGCGTCGGGCGATGGCTTCTTCTCGCCGCAGGAGGGCTCGGAGATCGTCGTGAAGTGCCTCATCGGCGCCTTCTACGGCGACGCCAAGGTCGGACGCGAGGACAAGGTGAGTAAGGCAACCACGGTCGGCGGCAAGGACGCCTGGCTGGTCGAGACGCACCTCACGTTCAACATCGCGGGATTGAAGACCAAGGGCGAGACCGCCATCGTGCTCATCGTGGCGACCTCGACCGACGCGTCGAGCCTGTACTACGCGTCGATCCCCGACACGTCCCCCGAGTACATGCAACCGGCCCGCGATGCCATGGCCGCGCTGACGGTCGGCAACTAGCGGACGCCGGTGCTCGTCGGCGCGTCCCACTACGCTCTCGCCCATGACGTACACCTCGGGCTGGGCAGTGGTCACCGGTGCTTCCTCGGGCCTGGGACGAGGCTTCGCCACCAGGCTTGCCGCGGACGGGATGTCGGTCGTGCTCGTGGCACGCAGTGCCGGTGTGCTCCACGACCTGGCTGCCGAGCTGCGGGAGAAGTACGCGGTCGAGGTCGAGGTGATCGCGGCCGACCTGGCCGATCCCGAGGCACGCGCGGCGGTGATCGCGGATATCGAGAGCCGTGACGTCGAGGTGCTCATCAACAACGCGGGCTTCGCGACCACCGGCGATTTCGCCGGCGAGGACCCGGCCCGCATCGCCGAGGAGATCTCACTCAACTGCCTGGCTTTGACGATGCTGGCTCGTGCGGCGGTCACCGGGATGGTTGCCCGGGGCCGGGGCGCGATCGTCAACGTCGCGTCCACCGCCGCCTTCCAGCCGATCCCGACGATGGGGGTGTACGCGGCGACGAAGGCTTTCGTGCTGCGGCTCAGCCTCGCGATGTGGCACGAGCTGCGGCCGACGGGTGTCACCGTACTGGCTCTCTGCCCCGGGTCGACGGACACCAACTTCTGGGAGGTGGCCGGCAAGCCCGACGGCCTCGTGCGCCGCCGTACGGTCGCACAGGTCGTCACCACCTGTTTCGACGCGCTCTCTCACGGCAGCCCGGTGGCGATCGACGGGGTTCTCAACACAATCCTCGCGCGGGCGGCGGCATTCCTGCCGGACCGGATCACGCTCGCTGCGGCGCGCATGGTGGCCATCAGGAGCTGATCGGTGCTGTCTGAACGCCGTGGAAGGATGGTCCCGTGCGTCACATAGATCTGGCCGTCATCGGCTCGGGCAGTGGGAACTCGATCATCGACGATCGCTTCTCTCGTCTCAGTGTTGCGCTGATCGACGAGGGGGATCCGTTCGGCGGCACGTGCCTCAACGAGGGCTGCATCCCGTCGAAGATGTTCGTCCACACCGCAGAGGTGGCGCGCGAGATCCGGGGGGCCGGACGGTACGGGATCCACGCCGAGCCGCCCACGGTCGACTGGCCTGCGATCCGGGACCGGGTGTTCGGGCGGATCGACCCGATCGCGGCGGCCGGCTTGGGGTGGCGCGAGTCGCAGCCAGGCGTGAGCATGATGCGCGGCACGGCGCGGTTCACGGGCGTCCGGGAGCTGGAGGTCTCGTACCCGGACGGCACGCGTGAGTCGCTCTCCGCGGATCGGATCGTGCTGGCGGCGGGATCGCGACCGAGGATCCCGGAGATTCCCGGGCTCGACGCGCTGGAGCTCGAGGGCAAGGTCCACACGAGCAGCACGATCATGCGGCTCCAGAAGCTCCCCAGCACGATGGTGATACTCGGTGGTGGTTTCGTCGCGGTCGAGTTCGCCCACATCTTCTCGGCGCTGGGCGTCGCCGTGACGCTGATCCACCGCTCCGCGTACCTCCTCCGGCACGCCGACGCCGAGCTCGCGCAGGCGCTCACGGACGAGCTCAGCCAGCGCGTGGTCGTACGCCTCAACCAGTCCGTCGTCGAGGTCGACGGCAACGGGCGCGGCGGGATCGGCGTCTACACGACCGACCTGAACGACATCGAGTACTCCTACGACGCCGAGGTGCTGCTCGTCGCGACCGGGCGGATCCCTAACGGCGACCGGCTGGACCTGGGGGCGACGGGCGTCGAGGTCGATTCGGATGGGTACGTCGTGGTCGACGCTCACCAGCGGACCACCGCCGAGGGCATCTTCGCGCTCGGCGACGTGTCCAACCCGTCGATGCTCAAGCATGCGGCCAACGCCGACGCCCGCGTCGTCCAGCACAACCTGCTGCACCCTGACGACCTGGCGACGTCGAACCACGCCACGATCCCGTACGCGGTGTTCACCGAGCCGCAGCTGGCTGGCATCGGGGCGACGGAGCAAGAGCTGCGCGCGGCCCATACGCCGTACCGGGCGGGCGTGGAGCGCTACGCGGACGTCGCGTACGGGTGGGCTTTGGAGGACCCCGGCGTTCACGTGGCCAAGGTGCTCGTCGACCCGGAGACCCTGCAGCTGCTCGGCTGCCACATCCTGGGGCCACAAGCATCGACACTCATCCAGCCGGCCATCCAGGCGATGGCGACCGGGCTCGACGCACGCACGATGGCGCGCGGCCAGTACTGGATCCACCCGGCCCTCACGGAGGTGCTCGAGAACGCCCTGCTTCAGGTGGCGCCCGACCGATGAGGGTGGCGATCGCCGGGTCTTCCTGGGATGTACGGGCGGTGGAGGCGCTCGCTGTCGGGCTCCGGGATGCGGGACATCAGGCAGTCGTCGTGGAGTCCGCTGAGGCGGTAGGCATCGAGGCCATCGCCGCGGCGGCTAGCGGATCGGATGCGGTGGTCGGGTTCTCGAGCGCCGGCCCCTGGGCCGTGTCCGCGGCGGAGCTTGCGGGCGCGGTGGGGATCCTCGCAGTGCTCGATCCCCTGCGGCCGACGCGGGAGTTCGCGCCGGTAGTGGGTGGGGTGCGGCCTCCCGAGAAGTTGTTCCGGCAGGTCGGTGAGCTGTCCGACGCGGTCGGCTGGGTCCGGGTGGGGCATCGGGTGAACCGGGCGCGGCGGGCGCTGGGACTGGGGCGGATGGGGAACCCGGTTCACCACCTTCCGATCCTGGGGGCATGGTCACCCGTGCTCGTACCGACGCCGGACGACTGGGACGCGGGGCGCCTCACGGTGACCGGGGAGTGGTGGGTGCCGTCGGAAGAGGACTTCGTTCCGGATCCAGCGTTGGAGACGTTCCTCGCTGCGGGTGACCGACCGATCTACGTGAGCTTCTACTCGATGGAGGGGCCCATGGTGGAGTACGCGGTGGAGTCGATCCTCGAGGCGTACGCGAGCACCTACCGGATCCTGCTCGACTCAGGCGAGGCGGGCGGGCGTGAGCTTCCCGAGAACATGCATCGCATCAGGGGCGTGCCGGACGAGTGGTTGTTCAGCCGCTGCGGCGCGCTGGTGCACGAGTGTGGGGCGGCTAGGGCACATACGGCGGCTCGCGCCGGCATCCCCTCCATCCCCGTACCCTTCACCCCCCAGCAGCGGTTCTGGGCCGATCGGCTGCACGGGTCGGGGGCAGCGACGAAACCCGTCGACCCGCGCTCCGGCTGGGAGGCCTACAAGGCCGCCCTCCGCGAGACCGTACCTGCCCGCGCGCTCGCCGCAGAGATCGCCGCGCAGATGGCCGGCGAGGACGGTGTCGCCACGGCCGTCGCTGCGATCCAGGACCTCGTGGGCTCTCGGCACTGACCTGCACCCAACCCCGGCCGATCGCCGATCCGGTCAGCCCCGGTCAGCCCCGGGCGGGGCGGGCCTCGGGCAGGATCACGGCCTGGGCGATGATGACGCGCTCACCTTCGAACGTCGCCGCGGGCGACCCGTACAGCTCGTAGCCATCGCGGAGCGCCTGCGTCACACGCTCGCAGAACTTGGGGTCGTCGGGGCCGGTGAGCACGCGGTAGGAAAGCCGTACGGAGTCATTCATGACCTCACCGTACGCGCGG
>Ga0209748_1000706_pt1 | contig 17390 bp, 16 predicted proteins | sample BarGraIncu00421A_FD_185490 | JGI IMG/M metagenome (GOLD analysis project Ga0209748, IMG submission 185490) | Arctic peat soil microbial communities from Barrow, Alaska - Barrow Graham LP Incubations 004-21A (SPAdes) (version 2) | ecosystem: Environmental > Terrestrial > Soil > Wetlands > Peat... | reverse complement strand
CTCCGGTAGGATCCCCATCGCTTTCAGTCGTGCGTCCAGCCAGACCCGCGTGCCGGAACCGGGGTTCCTGTTGGCGAACCGCACGTCGCCGGAGGCAAGGTCCGCGATGTCGAGGACCCTCTTGGACGACCCCTTCACGTGCATGAGCCCCTGCTCCCGGTGGGCGAGCGTGACCATGTCCACTTGACGGTCGGGGAAGAGGTGCCGCAGGAACGGTGCGTTGTAGTCGTCGGCGGCAGCGTCGAACAGGTGGCAGCCGGCGACGTCCGCGAGGCCCTGACGCAGGGCGACGAGACCATCGAGACTGCCGATCGCAGACGAGACGATCTCGAAGTCCCCCGGTCCGGAGTTGAGTTCGTCCGTCAACAGCTGCAGCGCGAAGTCGTCGCTCCCGAGCGCCATGACCATGTTGCGGTCGCCCGTGGAAGGTGCGACGAGCATGTGGACCGCGAGTGCGCCCGCCGTGGCCCGGTAGAACTTCTCCGTGTAGTTGCGCGTCGTGCGCTCGCCGGCCGGCTCGACCAGACCGACCGCCTGGAGGCGTTTCAGATGATGCCGGATCCAAGCCGGGTGCCGGTCGAACTCGCGCCCGAGCCGGGAGATGGTGGACGGGCCGCACATGAGCCGGCGCAGGAGAGCCATCCGATGCTCGTCCGAGAGCGATGCGAGTTGATCGCGTCGGTTGGTCGTCGCCAGGGGCTCCATGTCCGCACCTTCAGTCTCCGCTTAGTGTACGGCTGCAAGTGTAGGACGCAGGCTCGCATCGTCAAGCGCGCAACTCGGCGTCTGTCGACGCTATCGCCAGGATGACCTTGATGTACCTGGATGCGCTGGCCGCGTACCTCGACGTCGCCCACAGACGCACCTTGACGTAGTAGGTGCCGTGCGTGGCGGGATGGTCGTAGTAACTCCAGTGTTGGCTCGAGAACGTGCTGCGGATCGACACGCGCCTCCACGTGGTCGACCCCGACTTCCTGACCCAGAACTCCACCTTGGTCCCGTTGGGCCGGTTCGGCGTGACGGACCCGTGGAAGTAGACACGGACGCCGCGTGCCACGCTCGAGTGGTTCGCGCAGAGCGTGATGCTCGTGGGGATGATGTTGGTCGCGAACGATGCGGTGACGGTGTGGTCGGCGGTCACGTTCATGTCGGTGTAGACGCCGCCGACCGGTGTCAGGTCGGGGCTGCTCGCGTCGAGCCAGACTCGGACCACGTGGTAGCCGACGCGCTGCGATCGGAGCACGTTGGACGACGCCGGATCCGGTAGGGCCGACAAGCGAACACCACGTGTCGTGTCGATACGTGGTGTTCGGCCAAAGCCTATGCGGAGTTGCCTCGAGCGCGCAGCAGCGCTCGTCGCGCCGGGCTACATCGTCCCGAGGATCACATTCGAGGACTTGATGATCGCGTAGACCTCGGACCCGACTTTCAGGCCCATGTCGTTGCAGGCGTCCATGGTGATCATGGACGACAGGATCTGACCGCCGCCGATGTCCACCTTGACGACGCAGTTGACCGTGCCCGACTCGACTTCGGTGACGGTTCCCTTGAGCATGTTCCTCGCTGACAGCTTCATCTCGTCGCTCCCTCGATGGTTCCGCGTGCGCGCTCGCGCACCGGGAGGTACATACCCACTGCATGCTTCCGCGTCGCGCTGCGGGCGGGCGGTGTAGCACCACGAACGGCCTCCGTCCAGCACGCGCGATGGCTCCTCTCCGACCTGCTGCGCCAGGGCCGAGCGGAGTTCCTCGTGCGCGAGTGCGCTGGCTGGTGGCACGCTCTCTGGGCCGCGTTCATCTCCGGTTCGGACCCGGTAAGGGCCCGGTCGGCACCTCCGCTCACACTCCGAGGCGCAGGTCCGCAAGCCGTGTTCTCCTGGCGCGATGCCTCCGCCCCCGACGGCTTCGGAACGGTCACGGCAGGTCGCTGCGCTGAAGGGGGGAGGTGCCTCGATGGTGCGCGGCGTCCGATCCGGCGGGTCGTGCCGCCGGCGATGCCCCGGAAGTGCAGGTGTTCCGGACCACATCGGAGGTGTACGTCCATGAATCGCTTCATCCGCGCCACATCCGTGGCGGCTCTCGCGTTGCTGCTCGTCCCTCAGGCGGCGTTCGGCCTGGCCAAACCGTCGCTGTCCACGCACCCTGACAGAGCGCCGATCGAGACGCAGGTCGGTCCCGGCTCGCTGACGGTGTCGGGTGCGTCGTCGTCCTACGACGCCTTGTCGTCCCTGAGCGGCGGCGGCTCCGGCGGCTCCAACTCGATCGTGTTCACATCCCTGTACGACAGCGACATCATCGTCGTGCTCGATCCCAGCAGCCTCACCGGCCACGCTGGCCTGTTCGACCGCAGCCACTACTCGGGGATCTCGAGCTACTCGGTTCTCAGCGCGAACGTGACGCCCGTCAACGGCGTGCAGTACGAGAAGTGCGCGAAGTACCGCCTCTACGAGTGGGCGTACGCCCTGCGCGTCCCGCAGGAGTTCTCCCATCGCGTGGCGGTCCGTGACTACGCCGCGCGGCAGCTCGGCAAGCCGTACTCCGTTGTGACATCCAAGACCGACCTGAAGTCGTTCTACTGCTCGAAGCTCGCGTGGCTCGCGTACCACAACGTCACCGGCGTCGACCTCGACGCCGACGGCGGCTTCTGGGTCTGGCCTGTCGACCTGATCCTGAGCGACTACACGACGCTCGTCGGGTTCTGGGCCTGACGAACCTGGAGGCCGGCGTCGGCGCAGGCGTCGGTGCCGGCCTCCGCCGATCCATTGGGGGTCCCGATGCGTGGAACAGCACGGTGGTGGTTGTTCGTCTTCGTCGTGGCGGTGCTGACGGCCGCACTCGGCACGGTGGGTTGGATCGGCACGAGAGAGTCCCGGGGCGCGCCCGTGACGGCCTCGCGCCCCCTCGCCGTCGTCCTGCTGCCCGATGTCGGCCGGTCCACGCTCGTCGTCGTCGACCTGCTTGCCGGGACCGTGGTCCGCCGGATCGGCCTGCGTTCGACGGCGACCGACATCGCGGTGGACGCCTCCAGCGGACTCGTCGTCGGAGCTCAGTCCGGCGGTTTCGGACCTGACGTCGATCGCGCAGCGTCGCTCACGGATGTGCGCGCCGGCACGGTCCGCTACGTGGAGCTGCCGTCGTACGATCCCGGTGACGTCGCTTGCGCCGCTGGCCGGGCGTTCCTCCTGCACTCGACGGTCGAGGCGTCCGGAGCGGTGTTCTCCGTTGTCGATGTCGCGGGTGCGCGCGTCGCGGCGACCGGGAACGTGCCCGGACCTCCCGGCCTCTGGACGTCGGGCGCCGGAGCGGTGTGGGCGACTTGTGAAGACACGTTCGGCGAGCGGTCGCTGTGCCGCCTCGACCCCGGGACGTTCGCAAGATCGACGTTCCGGCTGGGTACGGTGCGGCCGATGGGGCTCGCCGAGGCGGACGGGCGGCCGCTGGTCCTGGGGTCGGACGGGACGGGGACGGTCGTCGCGGTCGACCCGGAGGACGGCGCGGTCGAGGCCTCGGCCCCGGTGATCGGGCTGCTGCAGGCGCCGCGGCGCGCCGTCCAGGTGGGACGGAGCCTCGTGGTGGGCGACTGGAGCGGTGACGAACCGGAGGGACGGGCGCTCCGCCGTCTCGACGCCGGAACGTTGCGCGACCTGGGCCCGCTGCGGGTCGACGGCGTTCCGTGCGCGCTGGCGGCGTGGGACGGCCGGTTGCTCGTGGTGGACCGGGAAAGGGGCCGACTGCTGGTGATCGATCCGGAGAGTGGGCGCGCTCGCAGCGTCATAGAGTTGGGAGAGTCGGGTCTGGTCTTCTCCGACGTGGTGGTGGTCGGCGCAGGGGAAGAGGGCTAGCGGGTGGCGGTCAGCGGTCCCGGATCCAGCCTTCGACCGCGCCCTCGATGTCGTCGCGCTGCGAATCGACGACCCTCGAGAAACGCTCGGGCAGCGTCTCGAGCTCCGCCAGGGCGCGCGGGACCGGGTCCGCGCTCGGGGCGAGCTCCTCGACGGCGTGCAGCAGCCCGACGCCGGAGAGGGCTGCTGCCTCCAGCGGAAGGGGGGCGCCGTAGTCGAGGCCCTCGAGTGCTTTGAAGACGTCGGTGCCGAACTTCGCCCAGTGCGCGGTCGACACGACCAACACGGGGTTCTCGGCCCGGAGCCGCTCCGCGACCTCCCACGCGACCGCGGTGTGCGGATCGAGCAGGTAGCCATGGTCCTGCCAGACGCGCCGGATGGTATCGAGCGCCTCGTCGTTGCTCACCCAGTCACCGGCGAAGTGCTCGCGCATTGCGGCGAAGGTGACCCGGTCCACTAGGAAACGACCGTTGTCGGTCAGCGACGATTGCCAGTGCCGGACCGCCTCCGAGTCCTGCGTGAGCTCGAACAACAGCCGCTCGAGGTTGGAGGACACGAGGATGTCCATCGATGGCGACGGTGTCGTGACGAAGTCGCGCTCGGAGATGTCGTAGGCACCGGTGGCCAGGAAGTCGGCCAGCACCCGGTTCTCGTTGCTCGCGCACAAGAGCCGGTCGATGGGGACGCCGATCGCCTTGGCGTAGTAGCCGGCGAGGATGTTGCCGAAGTTGCCCGTCGGGACGCACACGTCGATCGGCTCGCCGGGCCGGACCGCGCCGCTCGCCACCATGTCGGCGTAGCCGGACGCGTAGTAGACGATCTGCGGGAGGAGGCGTCCCCAGTTGATCGAGTTGGCGCTGGAGAGCCGGAGGCCGTGCGCATCGTGCAGGAGGGCGTTGAACGCGGCGTGTCCGAACGCGGCCTTCACGGCGTTCTGGCAGTCGTCGAAGTTCCCGCGCACGCCGAACACGGCGACGTTGTCGCCCGCCTGGGTCACCATCTGGCGCCGCTGGATGTCGCTCACTCCGTCGGCGGGATAGAACACGATGATGCTCGTGTGCTCGCGGTCGGCGAAACCCTCGAGCGCGGCCTTGCCCGTGTCGCCCGAGGTCGCTACCAGCACGAGGAAGTCGTCGAGCACCTCTCCGGCCGCCAGGCGCATCGACACGGCCTCGGAGAAGAAGAGCGGCATGCACTGGAGCGCCATGTCCTTGAACGCGCTCGTCGGCCCGTGCCACAGCTCGAGCACGTGCATGTCCGCGTCGACCTCGACGACCGGGGCCACCTGCGGGTGATCGAACGCGTCGCCGTAGGCCTGCTCCATGAGGTGCTCGACCTGCTCGGGATGCACGTCGACGCCGAATGCGCGGTAGAGCGCCGTGGCGCGCGCGGCGTAGGGGATGTCCGAGAGCGCGAGGATCTCACCGAGCGCCAGATGCGGGAGCCGCTCGGGCACGTAGAGCCCGCCGCCGGGCGCGATGCCCTGCAGCACGGCGTCCGTGAAGGTTCGCGGCATGGGGTCGAGGCCGCGCGTGTCGCGGTAGAGGATGTGATCCATGCGCGAATCGTACCAGAGGCGTCCCGGAGCGCTGTCGGGCTGCGGGGTGACGCAGGCCCCGTCGGTGCGGTACGGTTCGGGCACGGCAACCGGCGCAGGAGGCAGCGAGCATGAAGCACGTCATCGTGATCCTTGACGGAGCCGCGGGCTGGCCGCTCGAGCAGTTCGGTGGCCTGACGTCGCTGGCGGCCGCTCGCACGCCGAACCTCGACGCGATGGCGGCAGCGGGCACCGTGGGCGTGGCGCGCACCGTTCCCCCAGGAACCGAGGCCTCCTCGGCTGCAGCGTGCACCTCGATACTGGGCTACGACCCGGTAGGCGACTACGTCGGCCGCGGTGCGATCGAGGCCGCGAGCATGGGCATCCATCTCGCTGATGACGAGGTCGCCCTGCGCTTGAACCTCGTCAGCATCGTCGACGGCACCATGGACAGCTACTCGTGCGGCAGGATCCCGACCGAGGACTCGCGCGAGATCGTCGCCGACCTCCAGGCGGCCTTCGGCGGCCCCACGTTCCATTTCTACCCCGGGGTGAGCTACCGGCACATCCTCGTCGTGAAGGGCCACCCGGAACTGCTCGAGCTCGCCTACGCCGCTCCACACGACATCTCCGGCATGCCCGTCGAGGGCCGCCTTCCCTCGGGCGACGGTGCCGGCCTGCTCACGGGTCTCATGGAGGGCGCGCGCGCGTTCCTCGAGTCGCGGCCCGCCAACGTCCGCCGCCGGGATGCGGGGCTGACCCCGGCGACCGACATCTGGCCGTTCTGGCCGGGTGTCGCGCCCCGCTCGCTCGTCCCCTTCGAGACGCGACGCGGCGTGCGCGCCGCGCTCACCTCGGGCGTCGACCTGCTCGGGGGGCTCGCGACGCTGACCGGCATCGACCGCCTCGAGATCGCCGGGGTCACGGACGGCTCGGACAACGACTACGCGGGGCAGGCCGAGGGCGCGCTCGCGGCCCTCGCAGACCACGACCTGGTCGTCATCCACGTCGAGACTCCCGACGAGGAGGGGCACGCCGGCGACGCGCAGGGCAAGATCGCGGGGATCGAGGCCATCGACCGCGAAGTGGTCGGGCGCGTCCTCGCGATGGGCGGGGAGGTGCGGGTGCTGTGCATGCCCGACCACCCCACGCCGGTGGCGCTCAAGACGCACACCTCCGACCCGGTCCCCTTCGTGCTGTGGGGAAGCGGGGTGGACCGCAACGGTGCCGCGGCCTTCGACGAGGCACAGGCGGCATCGACCGGCCTGGTCGTCGATCCCGGCCGCGGCGTGATGGACCTGCTGCTCGCGCGCTAGCCTCTAGGAACGTCCCGACGTCACGAGCGCCGGGACCGCCGCGGGCGCCGTGCGAGGGGCGGGCGATCCGGGCCGCGGGACGCGCGCGGCGCGCGCTTGCGGCGCGAGCGCCCGCCCGAGTCTCCGCGCGGACTCGGTCGCCCGATCACGCGAGACGGGGCCGGACCACCGCGTGCCCACCGAGGCGCAGCCGACGACGACGGTGCCCGCACGATCGAGTATGCGCCACACGCCCGCCACGCCTGCGGGCAGCAGCCCCAGCATCGCGAGCGGGCCCAGTAGCACCGGCGAGCTGCACACCAGGGCGGCGCGCTTGCGGGCCGTGCCGTCCGCGCGCGGGGCGTCGAGCCCTCTCGCGGTCTGCAGGTGCCCGAAGGCTCCGACCATGCGCTGGAGCAGGGCACGCGATCGCACGTCGTGGGCATGCAGATGCCCGGTCGTGCCGACGATGAGCGCATCGGCCTCCGCCAGAGACACGATCGTCTCGTCGAGCGCCGGATGGTGCCGCGTGCAGCGCCCGGTGCGGGTGCAGTCGGTACAGGTCGCGCACGTGCGGGAGAACAGGTCGTACAGGCGCAGCCGCGTGATCGCGGCGCCCGGCACCTCGGCGCAGGCGCAGGCCAGCGCGTGCGTCACGGGCCCTCCACCCACCGGCGACGCGTCGATGACGACCAGTCTCATGCGGCCCCCTCGTCCGTTGCCCGCGGCGCCGCCGGCGGCAGCCCGCGCCCGACCTTCTCGATGCAGTCGTCCACCCAGTCGACGGCCGTACGCGCGCTGGACAGAGCGGCAGCCAGTGTCATGTCGTAGAGAGCCTCTGAGCGCGTGTCAGGGGCATTCACGAGCGCGGCACGGTGCGAATGCGCGCTTCTCAGCGCGTCGAGGCGTGACTGGTAGCCCTCGCGTGTCCGCTCGAGCAGCGCCAGGAGTTCCGGATCGCCGAGCTGTGCGGCGAGGGAGAGCTGCACCAGCAGCGGATCGCGCACGGGGGAGAGGTCGATCGGGCGCCGCAACCACGCGGCCAGCTCGGTGCGGCCCTTCGCCGTGATCGAGAAGAGGCGACGGTCGGGCTTGCCCCGCTGCGCGACGATCCGCGAACGCACCAGGCCCTGCTCCGAGAGCCGTCCGAGGGTGCGGTAGACCTGCGCCTGATCGGCGGTCCACAGGTGGCCGACCGCATCGTCGAAGCACCGCGTCTTGAGGTCGTAGCCGGTCATCGACGACCGGTCGAGGAACCCCAGAATGGCATGTTCGAGGGTCATGTACCGACTTCGGAGAGGATATAGGACAGCACAAGTATATGTGTAGTCCTGTAAAAAACAACATGAATCTTCGCTCGAGGGTTCAGCATGAAATGGCAGGTCAGAAGGTCGCAGAAACCTTCGACTGTTCCAAGAGGGCGTCAAGGACGCGAGAATCGGTGTGAGATCGCGCAATCGGCGAGTGTCGGTCGACGTTCGAGCGGGCGATTCGATCGCACCACGAGGCAGGGGGGATCCGGGGGAGGGCCGGGCAGCCGCATCGCGGCGTCGCCGCGGGAGTGCCAGGGCAAAAAGAAGCGACGGGACCCGGGGCAGGTCCCGTCGCTTTTTGGTCCGGCCGGGAGGGGCGTCCCGGGGACCTGCAGGGAGGGGGAAGGGGTGAAGATCGGATGTCGTTGTCAGGGTCTAGCGGGTGGTGCTCTGCGGTCGTTGGCCGCATCCACAGAATGGACCCCCGGGGTGGCGGCGGCGTGTCACGGTTGTGGAGATACCGTGGAGTGCGGCGGGGCCTCGCGAGCGGTCGTGCGGGCCCGCGCCGGGAAGGGCTCACCACACAGCCGCACGGGGCGCGATGTCGCCGCCGGGACGGACTCGTGACCGCTGAGAACGCGTGATCGGGCCTCAGGGCGCGTTTGGTGGCCCCACACGGGCGACTCAGCTTGCGGGGGCTTCGGGGAGTTCGTCAGGCTCGGGGGCGATCGGTTCGCGGCGTCCCGACGCCGTGGGAGCGCTCGTGGTGATCGCAACGCCCGCGATGATCACGACGGTGCCGGCGATGCCCCAGGCGTCGAGCACCTCCGGCTTGGCGAGGAGGCCGACCAGCCCCGCCACGTAGCCGAGCACGACGGCCACCACCGGGTTCACGTAGGCGTAGGTCATGACCTTGGAAGCCGCCACGTTGCGGATCAGCCACATGAAGGCGGTGAATGCTACCGCGGAGCCGAACACCGCGAGATAGAGGATCGCGCCTGCGCCGGCGGGGGTGAGCGTGAAGCGCCCGTACTCCCCCAGGACGGCGGCGATCGCCGCGAGCACGCCCGCGGCGATGAGCATCTCGTAGCCCGTGGCGACGGTTCCGTCCGTGGTGAGCGGCCGCTTCTTGCTCAGCACCGATCCCGTGACCCACAGCCAACTGCCGGTGACCTGGATCGCGATGCCGAGCAGCTCCTTCGGCGTCCCCGACACCCCGCCGATCCTCGGTCCGATGAGCAGCACCAGGCCCGCGAGCCCGATGACCAGGCCGAAGACCCCGCGGCGGGAAGGGCGGTCCATGCCGGGCAGCACCGTCTCCGCGAGCGCCATCCACAGCGGGGCGGCGGCTACCACGAGCGCAGCGAGCGAGGAGTCGATCCAGCGCTCCGAGAGCAGGCTCGAGTACATCCCCCCGCACAGCAGGCAGAGACCGACGATCGCCGACGTGCTGAGGTCGCGCCGTGAGATCGCGAGCCGCGTGCCGCGCAGACGCGCGAATCCGAGCAACAACGCTCCCGCCAGCAGCAGCCTCAGCGCGCCGAACAGGGAGGGCGGCAGTCCTTCGTTGAGCCCGACCTTGATGGCCAGGTAGGTGGAGCCCCATACGACGTAGACCAGTGCGAAGCACACGATGGTCTTGGTGCGGAGGGTGGGATGGGACAGGCTCACGGGGATGCGGCTCCATTCGCGTTGGCGTGAACGAATACTACCGCTCCGGCCGGGGTGGCATGCACGGGTGCACGCCGCCCCGGCCGGGTGCCATACTCCTCGCATGCCGACCTATGAATACCCGCGCCCCGCCGTCACCGCGGACACCGCCGTCTTCCGCGGGTCCTCGCATGCCCGCGACCTGCTTCTGGTACGCCGTGGCGCCGATCCGTTCGTCGGGATGTGGGCGCTGCCGGGCGGGTTCGTCGAGGCTGACGAGCCGCTGGAGCACTGTGCGCGCCGCGAGCTCGCGGAGGAGACGGGACTGGCGCCTGCCGGCGAGTTGCTGCACGTGGGAGCCTACGGCGACCCGGGACGCGATCCGCGCGGCTGGACGGTCACGGTGTTGTTCGCAACGGCGCTGGACTCAGGCGAGCCGGACGCTGTCGCCGGTGGCGACGACGCCGCGGAGGCGGCCTGGCATCCCCTGACGGACCTGCCTCCGCTGGCATTCGACCACGCGCGCCTCGCACGCGACGCCGCGGCGGTCATCGACGGGTTGTAGAGGCGTTCCGGCGTCCGCGGGTGTTCGCAGCGGTCCTCCCCCTATAATCCCGAGATGACGTGTGCTCGCGCACGCGACGTGCCGCCCGCGAGGCGGCGGGGAAGGGAGTGACGTGCCGGACATCCTGCGCAGGCTCGGACATGAGGTGCTCGTCGTCGACGGGGCGATGGGGACCATGCTGCAGCGCGCCGGGATGCCGTCCGGGCAATGCCCCGAGGAGCTCAACGTCACGAATCCGGAGATGGTGACCGACGTCCACCGCGCGTACGTGAACGTGGGCGCCGAGTGCATCACCACGAACACCTTCGGCGGGTCGCGTCCCAAGCTCGCAGAGTACGGGCTGGGCGACCGGGTCTCGGAGCTCAACCGCGCGGGCGTGCGTCTGGTGCGGGAGTCGGGCGCTCAGCACGTGCTTGCCGACGTCGGGCCCACCGGGTTGGTCATGCAGCCGCTCGGCGCCGCCACCTTCGACGAGGTGTTCGCGATCTTCGTCGAGCAGGTATCCGCGCTGGTCGCCGAGGCCCCCGACGCCGTCATCTTCGAGACCTTCACCGACCTCGCCGAGATCCGCTGCGGCCTGTTGGCGGCACGTTCCGTCACGGACCTTCCGCTGATAGCGTCGATGACCTTCGGACCGTCGGGACGCACCGAGCTGTCCGCCACGGACCCCGAGACGGTCGCGGTGGTTCTGGAGGCGTGCGGAGCGTCCGTGGTCGGCATGAACTGCGGGCTGGGCCCCGAGCAGATGCTCCCGCTGTTCGAGGCGATGGCCGCGGTCACCACGCTCCCTCTGATCGTCCAGCCCAATGCCGGGCTGCCGACGCTGGTCGACGGCCGGACGGTCTTCCCCGGGACACCCGATGAGATGGGCGCTCACGCGGCGCGCTTCGCCGCGCTCGGCGCCGGGCTCGTCGGATCGTGCTGCGGGTCGTCGCCCTCGTTCACCGGCGCGATCCTCGACGAGGCAAAGGGCGTCGCGCTGCCCACCGGGCGCGTGCGGCCCGGTGGCGTCGCGCTCGCCAGCGCACGCAAGACGGTGCGCCTGGGCGCGGGCCGGCCGCTCGCCATCATCGGGGAGCGGATCAACCCGACCGGCAAGAGGGCCCTCGCCGAGTCGCTTCGCGCCGGCTCGATGGAGCTCGTCCGGTCGCTGGCCGTGCAGCAGGAGGACGCGGGCGCCGTCCTGCTCGACGTCAACGTGGGGGCCGCGGGCGTGGACGCGCCGACGGTGCTCCCGCAGGCCGTGACCGCGCTGGCGGGGCTCATCGACCTGCCGCTGGTGATCGACACGACCGACCCGGTCGCCCTCGAGGCCGCGCTGAAGGCGTACCCGGGTCGCGCCCTCGTCAACTCCGTCAACGGCGGCTCCGCGTCGATGGCGACCGTGCTGCCGCTGGCCGCCCGCTACGGCGCCGCGGTGGTCGCGCTCGCGCTTGACGACGACACCGGTATCCCGGCCACTGCGAAGGGACGCGTCGAGGTCGTCGAGCGGATCCGGGCGGCGGCCCGCATGAGCGGCTTGACCGACGCCGACCTCGTCGTCGACTGCCTCGTGATGACCGCCGCGGCCGATCCCGGCGCCGTGGCGGTCACGCTCGACGCGGTCCGCACCGTCCATGCGGCGGGCCTCGCCACGGTGCTCGGCGTCAGCAACGTCAGTCACGGCCTTCCGGGTCGTGCGTCCCTCAACGCCACGATGCTCGCGCTCTCGAGAGAAGCGGGGCTCGACGCTGCCATCTACGATCCGGGAGCGTCCCTCCCGGATCCGACGCGCGAGGCTGCCGACGTGCTGCTCGGCCGCGACCCGCAGGCCGCGCACTGGATCGCGCGGACCGGAGTAGCACCACCGCCCGTCGTTGACGAAGCGGGAACCCCGACCGCCCGGGCTGCGCTGGCCGCCGCGGTCGAGCGCGGAGACGCCGACGGCGCGCCCCGCCTGGTCGACGAGCTGCTCGCCACGGGCCTCGACCCGCGGGACCTGATCGCGGTGGTGCTGACCCCCGCCATCCGGCGTCTCGGTGAGGCCTACGGGCGCGGTGAGGTGTTCCTCCCGCAGATGATGGTCGCGGCCGACGCCATGAAGGCCGCCGTGAAGCAGGTGAAGACCCACCTGCCCGAGGGCGAGGACGGGTCCGCTGGTCGTGTGGTGTTCGCCACCGTGAAGGGCGACGTGCACTCGATCGGCAAGGACATCTGCGTCTCTCTGCTGGAGTCACAGGGTTTCGTCGTCGACGACCTGGGCGTCGACGTGGCGGCCGAGCGCGTGCTGGCGGAGGCGGAGGGAGCCGACGCCGTCTGCCTCTCGGCGTTGATGACCACGACGCTGCCCGCCATGCGCCTCACCGTCGACGCGCTCAAGGCCGACACCCCCCGGCGCCCTGTCCTCGTCGGAGGCGCCGTCGTCACCGCCGCATGGGCCTCAGAGATCGGAGCGGACGGCTACTCGGCCGACGCGCCCGGCTGTGTCGAGGCCGTGCGGCGACTCATCGAGAGGACGTCACGATGATCATCACGCGCCCGCGCGAGTGGGGCCGCATCCGCCGTCAGCTGGCCGACCTCGGCGCCACGCGGGTGTTCATCACCGGCTGCGGCGAGTGCGCGACCGTCGCTCACACGGGTGGCGAGCCGGAGGTTCTCGCGGCCAAGGAACGGCTGGAGGAAGAGGGCCTGACCGTCACCGGCTGGTCGGTGGGCGACGTCACGTGCCACGCGGGCGGTCAGCGTCTCGAGGCGCGCAAACACGCCTGTGAGATCGAATCGGCCGACGCGGTGTTGGTCCTGGCGTGCGGCGCAGGCGTGCAGACCGTTGCGGACACCACCACCAAGCCCGTCACCCCCGGACTCGAGTCCGTGTTCCTTGGAAACGTCGTGCGCAACGGCGTCTTCGAGGAGCGCTGCCAGATGTGCGGAGACTGCGTGCTGGACCGCACCGCGGGGATCTGCCCGGTCACGACGTGCCCGAAGGGCCTGCTCAACGGGCCGTGCGGCGGCATGTGGAACGGCATGTGCGAGGTCGTCGCGGACCGGGAGTGCACTCACGTCCTCATCCGCCGACGCCTCGCCGAACAGGGGAGGGCGATCAAGGCCGAGCCCTTGCCGCCGAAGGACTACAGCAAGAAGCTCAAGCCCGGACGGGTCGACATCCGCCCGAAGCACGGCGGCCGCAAGGCCGGTGGCGCGTCGTGAGCCACTTCCGCGAGTTGCTCGAGTCGGGTTCCTTCGTCGTGACCGGGGAGATCGCACCGCCGCTTGGGACCGACATCAGCGCCATGGCCGCGTCGGTCTGGGCTCTTGCGTCCGTGTGCGACGCCATCAACGTGACCGACAACCAGGGCGCCACGCTGCACCTGTCGAGCCTGGCCGCGTCCCGCGTGGTGCACGAGATGGGCGTGGAGCCGATCTTCCAGCAGACGTGTCGCGACCGGAACCGGCTCGCACTGCAGTCCGATCTGCTCGCGGCGTGGACGTTCGGACTCACGACCCTGCTCGCGGTGACGGGCGATGACCCGCGCAGCGGCGACCACCCCGAGGCCAAGGGCGTCTTCGACCTGGATTCGACGCAGCTCATACAGATGGCCCGAGGCTTCAACGAGGGCCATGACATGAAGGGGCGCGACCTCAAGGGAGCCACTGACTTCCTCATCGGTGCGGCGATGTTCCCCGAAGCGGAGCCGTGGGACATCCAGCAGGCCCGCATCGAGGAGAAGATGGCCGCCGGTGCGCGGTTCTTCCAGACGCAGGCGGTCTTCGATCTCGACAAGTTCCAGCGCGCGGCCGATGTCGTCCATGCCGCGGGGGCGAAGGTCATCGCGGGCATCCTGGTGCTGCGCAGCCCCCGGGTCATCCGCTTCATCAACGAGCGACTGGCCGGTCTGATGGTCCCCGATCACATCGCGGCCCGCATCGAGCGCGCGGAGGACGCCGCGGAAGAGGCGGTGCTGCTCGCGATCGAGCAGGCGAGAGCGCTGCGGCAGATCGCCGACGGCGTCCACGTGATGCCGCTCGGGCTCGATGCCGCGGTCCCGCGGATCATCCGTGAAGCGGGTATCAAGGAGTAGAGGCCCGGTCGCCCCTCAGGCGAAGGGCGTCGCTGCCGTCATGAGCGAAGGGGGAGACGTGAACGCCGTCGTCGTGTACGAATCGCTGTGGGGGAACACGGCCGCGATCGCCCATGCGATCGCAGCGGGGATCGGCGAGGGCGCAGTCGCGCTGAGCACGGGTGAGGCGACGCCGGAACGGATCGCGGGAGCCGACCTGATCGTCGCGGGTGCCCCGCTCCTCGGGTTCTCGCTGCCGACCGAGCAGATGCGCGAAGGCATACGCAAGCAGCCTCAGGGCCCGCCGGCGGACCTGTCGAACCCGTCGCTCCGCTCGTGGTTGGAGACGGTGCCCGCAAGCTCCGCGCGAGGCGCGACCTTCGAGACGAGGATCTGGTGGTCCCCGGGAAGCGCCGCCAAGACCGCTGCCTCCGCGCTGAGGGAACGCGGGTACCGCGTCGACAGCCCGGGCGGGCGCTTCGTCGTCACGGGCAAGTACGGACCGCTGAAGGACGGCGAACTCGAGCGTGCAGAGGCGTGGGGAGCGGCCCTGGCACGCGGCTGATCCGACGACGGTCCTCCCGCGTGAACGCGTGAGCGTGCTCGCGTGCGGGTACGCTATCCTTCGTGGACCGCGATCGACTCCGGACCGACTCCGTGGAAGGACCAGACATGCGCATCGTCGTGCTCGGCGGAGGCCCCGGCGGCTACGCCGCCGCATTCGAGGCGGCGCGTCTCGGCGCCGCCGTCACGCTCATCGAGAAGGAGTACCTCGGCGGCACCTGTCTCAACTGGGGTTGCGTGCCGACCAAGACGATCCTGAGGACGGCCCGGATCGCGTGGGACGCTCGGAATGCCGCCGAGTTCGGCCTGCATCTTCCCGCGGCCGATGTGGATGAGGAGCGGCTCCTGGAGCGCAAGGAGGGCATCGTCGCCGAGCTGCGCGGTCAGATCGAGGCCACCGCGGCGCGCCTGAAGGTCGACGTCGTCTACGGGGTCGGCCGGCTCGTCGATGCCAAGACCGTGCGCGTCACCTCGGAGGACGGCGATACCGACTATCACGCCGACGCGTTGATCCTGGCCACCGGCTCCGAGGTCTTCCGCCTCCCGAGCATCGACCACTCGCTCGAGCGCGTGTGGACGAGCGACGAGGCCACCTCGATCATCGCCACACCGGATTCGATCCTCATCGTCGGCGGGGGTGTCATCGGGCTCGAGTTCGCCTGCGCCTACGCGGCGCTCGGCGCAGAGGTCCACGTGGTCGAGCTGATGCCCGACGTGCTGCCCGGCAACGACAGGCGCGTCCAGCGGGCCGCTCAGGAAGCGCTCGAGAAGATGGGCGTTGTGTTCCACCTCGGGCAGTCTGCGGAGTCCATCGGGCAGTTCGGCGAGAAGATGGAGACCATCCTGCCCGACGGCGCCGTGATCGAGACGGACTACGTGCTCTCTGCCGTGGGCCGCAAGCCGTTCTCCGAGGGCGTCGGGATCCTGGAGGCCGGCATCGAGATGGACCGTGCGGCCGTCAAGGTCGACGAGTACTTCCGCACCAACGTCGCCGGCGTCTACGCGATCGGCGACCTCATCGGCGGCATGATGCTCGCGCATGTGGCGGACGAGGAAGGGACCGCCGCCGCTCGCAACGCGATCCGCGAGTACGAGTACGCCGCCGCCGAAGGGCTGCTCGAGAAGCTCACGCACGTCCCGCACCGCGAGAGCGTCGACTACTCCTGCATCCCGGCCTGCGTCTACACGTTCCCGGAGATCGGGGTCGTCGGCTCGACGCGCGACGACGCCAAGGCCGCCGGGCTCGACGTCGTGCAGGCGGTCGCGAAGTTCGCGGCCAACGGCAAGGCGCTCGGCGAGGGTGAGTCGGACGGGTTCGTCCAGGTCGTGGCGGAGAGGAACACCGGGCGCATCGTCGGTTGCCAGATCGTCGGCCCGCACGCCGTGGAGATCGTCCACGAGATCGCGCTGGCCAAGCGGCACGGCCTTTCGGTGCGCGACGTCGCGGAGACCGTGCACGCCCATCCCACCGTGAGCGAGGTCGTGCGCCTCGCGTGCGCCGATGCCGCGTCGAAGTGCGGCGTGTAGGGGATGGCCTACGAGCACGGCACGAACGCCAAACGCATGCCGTCGTGGATGCGGCGTCCGCTCACCGCTCCGGGGCGTTCCTCCGAGGTGGAGTCGATGCTCGACGAACTCGAGCTCAACACCGTGTGCCGCAGCGCCAAGTGCCCGAACCGCGGCGAGTGCTACGCATCGGGCACCGCCACGTTCATGGTGCTGGGGACCCAGTGCACGCGGAACTGCCGCTTCTGCGCGGTCGACCCCGCACGGCCCGAACCGCCCGACCCCGGTGAGCCCGAGCATGTCGCGGAGGCGGCCGAGCGGATGGGGCTGCGACACGTCGTGGTCACCATGGTCACCCGCGACGACCTGCCCGATGGCGGTGCGTCCCACGTCTGCGCCACGATCGAGGCGTTGCGCCGTCGGCTGCCCGGGGTGCGCGTCGAGGTGCTCGTCTCCGACTTCGGCGGCGTCACCGCGGATATCGACACGGTCGCGCTCGCGCTGCCGGACGTCTTCAACCACAACGTGGAGACCGTGCCGCGCCTCTACGACGAGGTCCGGCCGCAGGCCGACTACGCCCGGTCGCTGGCCGTGCTCGCGCGCGCTCGCGCCGTCGCGCCCGGGACGCCGACCAAGTCAGGGCTCATGGTGGGGCTGGGGGAGCGGCCGGAGGAGGTCGAGGAGGTACTCGCGGACCTGCGGGGCGTCGGGGCCGACATCGTCACCATCGGGCAGTACCTGCGTCCCAGCCCCGCGCACCTTCCCGTCGCCGAGTTCGTCGAACCGGCGGTGTTCGAGCGCTACGCGAAGGCCGCGCGCGCGCTGGGGTTCGCGGGCGTCGCGAGTTCGCCCTTCGTGCGCTCCAGCTACCACGCCGGCGAGGTCGCCGCGCAGGTGAGCGGGCGCGGCGACCGGTAGGCCGCTACTCCTCGGAGGGGCTCACCAGCACGATCGGGTCGGCGATGCTGTCGCGCCCCGTGAGTTTCGCGGCTGCGAGGGAGCGGTCGGCCGCGGCCAGCACGTCGTCGAGCGAGCGCGGCCGGGAGTCGGGCGGATCGAAGACCGTCGCGATGCCCGCGCTCGCGGTCAGCGTCGCGTACGCGTCACCTTCGGCCGGGATACGCAGCGCGCGGATGTTGGCC